>Ga0335076_10004242_pt1 | contig 14487 bp, 13 predicted proteins | sample Lox_Sample_25_FD_206717 | JGI IMG/M metagenome (GOLD analysis project Ga0335076, IMG submission 206717) | Soil microbial communities from Loxahatchee National Wildlife Refuge, Florida, United States - Lox_Sample_2.5 | ecosystem: Environmental > Terrestrial > Soil > Wetlands | place: USA... | reverse complement strand
CTACAGCGCCGACTGGACGATCGGCGTGTGGGTCGGCCGCAGCGACGGCACGCCGCGGCCCGGCTGGTTCGGCCGCAACACCGCCGCGCCGCTGCTCCACAAGCTGTTCGACGCGCTGCCGGCCGATCGCGCGCCGCCGCCGGTCGTCGAGGCGCAGGCGATCCCCGCGGTCGCCTCCCCGGCGCTGCGCCAGTTCCGGCCGCATCACGAGGCCCTCACCCTGCCGGGCGCGACCGCGGCGCCGCAGATCCTGTTCCCGCCCGACGGCGCGGTGATCGAGCTGGCGCACGCCGGCGATCGGCTGGGGCCGCTGACCCTGCACGCCGAAGGCGGCGCGCCGCCCTACCGCTGGGCGGTCAACGGCATGCCGGTCGACACCCCGGCGCTGCGCCGCACCGCGCTGTGGCAGCCCGACGGCCCCGGCTTCGTGCGCGTCACCGTGACGGACGACCTCAACCACTTCGCCACCGCCGACGTGCAGGTGAAGTGACGGTCGGCTGCGCCGATCGGATACCGAAGTGCGCCGCCCGGCGGGCGGCCTACGTGCTCACCTGGTTGCGGCCTTTTTCCTTGGCGCGGTAGAGCGCCAGGTCGGCCGCCTTCATGACGGCTTCGGGGGTCGCGTGCTCGGCGCTCCAGGCGGCGGCGCCGATGCTGATCGTGATGGTGACGTGCGTGCGGCCGCCGGCGGGCACCGGCGCCTTGCCCTTGCGCGCGCCCGGCTTGGCGTCGTCGGGCAGCGCGGCCGGGCGGTCGGGGCCGCGGATCTCGAACGGCGTCGACGCCATCGCGGCGCGCACCGCCTCGAGATGCGGCAGCGCCTCGTCGATCCGCTTGCCCGGGAACACCACGGTGAACTCCTCGCCGCCATAGCGGAACGCATGGCCGCCGCCGCCGACCTTGCCGACGATCCCGGCGACCCGGCACAGCACCTGGTCGCCGATGTCGTGGCCGTAGGTGTCGTTGAACTTCTTGAAGTGGTCGACGTCGAGCATCGCGACGACGTAGGTGTCGCTCAGGGTCGCCTCGAGCGCGCGCAGCGCGCGCCGGCCGGGCAGCCCGGTCAGCTCGTCGTGGAAGGCGACCCGGTAGCCGTTCTGGATCACCGCGACCGCCAGGATCACGGCGGACGTCGCCATGAAGGTGGCGAGCGCGGTGCGGTTGGCGGCGAAATGCACCGCCAGCATGGCGGCGATCAGGGCGCCCGCCTGGCCGGCCTCGATCGGCGAGCGCCGGCGCACCAGCTGGACCAGCATGGCGATCAGCGCGCCGGCGGCGACCAGCGCGGCGAGCAGCGGCACCGGCGAGCCGCCGAGCCGCGGCGTCAGCGACAGCACGGGCACGTGCGGCAGGCCGTTGCGCCCGGCGACCAGCGCCGTGATGGCGAGCGCCGGCGCGGTCAGGATGGCGAGGCGGATCAAGCCGGATTGGTTGATCAGGCCGCGCTCGCGCGCCAGCGCCAGCCAGCCGAGCGTCGCGGGCAGATAGAGCGCGGCGGCGTGATAGCCGTCGCCGCCCGGGCTGCCGGGCAGCACCAGCAGGCTGTAGCCGAGCAGCAGCGCGGCCGCGCTCAGCACCAGCTTGGTCTGGCGGAAGCGCCAGGCGATCGCCGCCGCGACCGCGACCGCCAGATAGGGCGCCAGCGGCGCCAGCTCGACGAAGATCGCGCCGCCGTACAGCGCCAGCAGCGCGCCCGCCGCGACCAGCAGGCCGGGCAGCACGGCGAAGCTCATGAGGTCGAACATCGATCTCGGCTCGGCGCAAGACTCGTCGGTTGCGCCGATTCTAGGCGCGATCGCGCGGCGCGCCAAACCGACGCACCGAATCGGCGCCGCGCCTAGCCGCGCCGGCGGCGCACGGCGCGGCGGGGCGGCGAATCGGCGGCGGGCGCGCGTTTGCGCCGAGTGGCGGCGGTGAGGAGGCGCGCGAGCGCGACCGGGGCGAAATCCCAGCAATCGACCCCGACGTCGATCTGGCGCGCCAGCGGGCTCATGCGGCCGTGGCTGTGGCCGTGCAGGTTGAGCGCGCCCTTCGCCATGCCGTTCCACGACCGGAACGGGTAGTGGCACAGCACCAGACCGCGGCCCTCGAGCGTGAGCTCGGCATAGTCGGCGACCGAGGCCCAGCCCGGGAGCGTGCGCACCGCCGGCGGGTCGTTGTTGCCCGCCACCAGATGCTTGGTGCCGTGGAGCGCGGCGAGCAGCGCGCCGGCGCGTGCTACCCCGGGGCCGAGCGCGAAGTCGCCGAGCAGCCAGACCTCGTCGTCGGGCTCGACCGCGGCGTTCCAGCGCGCGATCAGTTCGGCATCCATTTCCTTCACCGAGGCGAACGGCCGGCCGAACAGGCCGAGCGTGCCGGCATGGCCGAAATGCGTGTCCGAGGTGAAGAACACCGTCATGGACGCGGGTCAGCGCGGGTCAGGGCGCGAAGATGGTGAAGACGAAGGTCGCCAGCAGCACCAGGTGAACGACCCCGGACAGCACGTTGGTCCGGCCGGTCCCGTACGTGATCATGGCGACCAGGAAGCCGAGCCCCATCAGGACGCTCTCGCCGGTCGGCACGCCGAGCTCGAGCGGCTGGCCGATCCGGTACGCGACGAAGGCGACCGCCGGGACCGTCAGGCCGATCGAGGCGACGCCGCTGCCGAGCGACAGGTTGATGCTGGCCTGCAGCTGGTTGCGCGCCGCGGTCCGGATCGCCGCGGCGGCCTCCGGCAGCAAGACGATCGCGGCGATGATGACGCCGACGATGGCGGGCGGCGCCCCGGCGGCGGCGACCGCCGCCTCGAGCGCCGGCGCCAGGCCCTTCGCCAGCAGCACGACGGCGAGGAGCGACAGCACCAGCAGGCCGAGCGAGGCCCGCGCGATCCGCCCGCTCGGCCGCGCGTGGGGGGTGGCGTCGTCCGCGCCGACCGGCAGGAAATAGCCGCGGTGCCAGTTGGTCTGGATGAACAGGAAGGCGCCGTAGAGGGCGAGACAGGCGGCCGACACGAAGCCGAGCTGGAGGCCCGAATAATACGGGCCCGGCACGCTGACGAGATGGTTGGGCAGGATCAGGACCAGCACCGACATCGGGATCAGGACCGCCAGCAGGGCGCTCGCGCCCTCGACCCGGAACTCGGTCTCGCGATGGCGCAACGCGCCGACCACGATGGCGAGGCCGGCGAGCCCGTGCAGCACCAGCATGACGACCGCCTGGGTGGTATCGCGCAGCAGCGTCGGGTTGTCGCCGCCGCTCAGCATCGTCGACACGATCAGACCGGTCTCGATGATGGTGACCGCGAGCGCCAGCACGATCGTGCCGTAGGGCTCGCCGACCCGCAGCGCGACCACCTCGGCGTGGTGCACGGCGGCCATCACGCTGCCGAGCAGCAGCACCGCCAGCACGATCGCGAGCGGCCCGAGCCCGACCTTGCCGATGCCGAGGAAAGCCGCCAGTCCGAGCGCCGGCAGGACGATCGTGTAGAGCGGGATGCGGTCGATCGGCGCGCCGGCCATGGAGGGCCTTCGGTTGCGAATGACGGGCCGCCGACTCCACCCGACGCGGGGGGCGAACGCAAGGCCGCAACGGTGCTTTTGTCCGGTCGGGACGCGGTCTATGCTGCCGCCGCACATTGGAAAACGGCGGGGCAGGAGCTTCCCATGATGAACCGGATCGTGATGTCGGCGGCGCTCGCGGCGGCCGTCCTGCTGGGCGCCGGGGGTGCGGCTCGCGCCGGCGCCACCCTGGACGCCATCAAGTCGCGCGGCGTGGTGACGTGCGGGGTCAATACCGGGGTCGCCGGCTTCTCGATGCCGGACGCCAAGGGCGCGTGGACCGGGCTCGACGTCGATCTCTGCAAGGCATTCGCCGCCGCGGTGCTGGGCGACGCCAACAAGACCAAGTTCGTGCCCATGACGGCGGCGCAACGCTTCACCGCGCTGCAGTCGGGCGAGATCGACGTGCTGACCCGCAACACCACCATCACGCTGGTGCGCGATGCCTCGCTCGGCCTGCTCGGCGCCGGCATCAACTTCTATGACGGCCAGGGCTTCATGGTGAAGAAGGACCTCAACGTGAAGAGCCTGAAGGAGCTCAACGGCGCCACCGTCTGCGCCGCCCAGGGCACCACGCACGAGCTCAACATGGCGGACTACTTCCGCGCCAACAAGCTGACCTACAAGCCGGTCGTGATCGAGAACCAGGACCAGATGTACGAGGCCTATTTCGCCGGGCGCTGCGATGCCATGACGCAGGACAGCTCGGCGCTCGCCGCGGTGCTGGCCTCCAAGCCGCAGCTCGCCGGCAACTACATGATCCTGCCCGAGCGCATCTCCAAGGAGCCGCTCGGCCCGATGGTGCGCCAGGACGACGTCGCCTGGTTCAACATCGTGCGCTATTCGCTGTTCGCCATGATCGAGGCCGAGGAGCGCGGCATCACCCAGGCCAACGTCGACGAGATGCTCAAGACCGAGGATCCCGGCACCAAGCGCCTGCTCGGCGTCACCGAGGGCAACGGCAAGGCGCTCGGCATCGACGAGAAGTGGGCCTACAACATCATCAAGCAGATCGGCAATTACGGCGAGAGCTTCGAGCGCAACGTCGGCAAGGGCAGCGGCCTCAAGCTCGAGCGCGGCATCAACGATCTGTGGACCCGCGGCGGCCTCTTGTACGCGCTACCGCTGCGCTGAGCGCGGCGGCGGCGCGGGCCGCAAGGTGGCGGCCTGCGCCAGCGTCGCCGCGAGCGCGTCGTCGACCGTGAGGACCACCGAGCCGCGCCGGGCGCCGGTCTCGCCCTCGGCGGCGAGCGGGAAGAAATAGCGCGGGCCGAGTGGCGCCAGCGGCGCCAGGTACTCGAGCGTCAGGCGGCGTCCCGGGCCGTAGTCGTCGTAGGCGTAGCCGGGATCGTCCCACACCTGGAAGTCGTCGATCATGATGACCGAGCGCGGCGCCTCGGCGAGCACGATGCGGAGCTCCTCGAGCAGCGGCAGGTCCGCCGCGTCCCAGTGGGCGTCGAGATAGAAGAAGCTCGGCGCAGCGCCGGCGAACGGCTTGACGTAGCGCTTGAGGAACGAGCGCGAGTCGAGGTTGACCAGCGTGATGTTGGTGGCGTCGCGGAACCGCTGTCGGCTGAACCAGAAGAAATTGACGTCGAGCTCGCAGGTGAACACGTGGGCGGCGCTCTCGCGCGCCATGAAGTCGGTCGTGGTGCCGCGGTACGCGCCGGTCTCGAAGATGGTCGCCGGCGCCAGGGCGGCGACGATTTCGCGGAACATCGCCTGGCGCAGCGCCTGGCCATTGAACGGCCCGCCCTTGAACGGCGCCTCCAGGAAGGCCCGGTAGTCGGGATGCGCGAGCATCTCGGCCATCGTGTCGAACAGCTCGGGCGTGCTGACGTCGCGGGAGATCGCCTGGCGCAGCGTCAGCACGGCCTCGCACACGTCGCCGGCGCGGAATTGCGCCAGGCCGAGCTCGTTGAGCGCGCGCGCGTCGTCGGTCATCGGCGCGCGATGGGGCGCGTAATCGGAGTGCCGCAGCATCTCCGCCATGGTGACGAAATGCTCGGCGCGCTCGAGGTCGCGGCCGAGCGCGCGCCGCATCGTGGCGATCGCCTCGCCGACCTTGCCCTGGCGGTATTGCGCGACCCCCATGTTGTGCAGCGCCAGCGCATGCGTGGGCGCCGCCTTCAGGATGCGCGCATAGATCCGCTCGGCGGCGGCCAGCTGGCCCTGTCCGGCGAGCCGGCGCGCGGCAAGGAAGTCACGACGGGACACGGGCGAGACCATCTCCGAACAGGCTTTATGCCCGGTAAACGCCGGCGCGCAAACCCGCCTTATGGCGCCTCCGGCGCGCGCGTTGCATGATGGCGCGGGCCGCTGACAAGGAGATCGTGCATGACCGCCGCGCCGCACAAGATCCCGGTTCGCCCGCTCGAGGCCGCGACGTTCGCGCCCTACGGCCAGGTGATCGCGACCCGCCAGGTGTTCGGCCAGGGGGTCGGCACCCACAAGGACCCGTCGACCGACCCCGAGGAGGCCCGGCTCGTGCTCAGCGAGGGCACGCCGCGCCTGTGGATCATGCACATGGGCCAGATCGGCACGCGCTTCAGCCGGATCGCGCGCCACCGCCGCACCACCCAGTGCCTGGGCTCGGTCGACGGCACCGAATGGCTGCTCGGCGTCGCCCCGGCGGGCGACCTGTCGGACGGCGCCAAGCCGGCGCTCGGCGACATCGTCGGCTTCCGCATCCCGCCCGGCGCGATCATCAAGCTGCATCTCGGCACCTGGCACGCCGGGCCGCACCATCAGCGCGCCGAGGCGCGCTTCCTCAATCTCGAGCTGATGGACACCAACGAGGCCGACTTCCACGCCGTCGAGCTCGGGGTCGAGTGCGCCTACGATCTCTAGGGTCTAAACTCCGATCGAGACAGCAGTCGAGACCCGCGCGTGGTCAAGCTGCCCCGCAAGCTGCCGGTGCGCGGCGCGCCGCCGGCGCCCTCGCTGGCCGAGCGCCATCCCGACTGGTTCGCGCTCGGCGCGGTCGCGCTGTCGCCCGGCTGGGTCGCGCTGGTCGACCGGCTGTTCGCCGACCTCGAGGCCGGCCTGGACGCCGACGAGCGCGCGCGCCTGCAGGTCGCCGCGGTGCGCGAGCGCGACGGGCGCCTGCAGATCGAGCTCTACCAGGACGTGCCGGCGGCGCGCGCCCGGATCGACCGGGCGATCGCCGAGGCGGCGACGATCTGCCAGAGCTGCGGCGCGCCCGGCAAGCGCCGGCGCTTCACCGGCTGGGCGGCCACCTTGTGCACGCCGTGCCGGCGCCGCCTCGGCGGCATCAGGATCGGCGGGTGATCGCGACCAGGGCCGCTCAGCGGGTGTGGGACGGGTTCTCGCCGACGTGCGCCTGGGCGGCCGCCGGGTGGGGCGGCGGCACCAGCTGCACGTGGAGCAGGCGGTTGCGCGACAGCTTGCCGTCGCGCTGCTTCAGGACGCTGGTCAGGGTCTGCTCGGCGTCGGCGCGGCCGACCGCGGCCACCAGATGGCCGCTCGGCTTCAGCTGGTCGAGCAGCGCCGTCGGGATCTCCTCGATCGGCGCGGTGATCAGGATGGCGTCGTAGGGCGCGTGCTCGGGCCAGCCCGTGACGGCATCGCCGGTACGGATCTCGACGTTGGTGTAGTGGAGGTGCTTCAGGGTCGCCTGCGCGAGGTTCGCCAGCTGGGGCACCAGCTCGATGCTGTAGACCTTGTGGGCCAGCTTGGCGAGGATCGCGGTCTGATAGCCCGAGCCGGTGCCGACCTCGAGCACGATGTCGTCCGGCTTGAGGTCGAGCAGCTCGGTCATCAGCGCGCTCAGGAAGGGCTCCGGCATGGTTTGCCGGAAGCCGATCGGCAGCGCGTGGCTGACATAGGCGTATTGCCGGATCTCGGGCGGCACGAACGCCTCGCGCAGCACCGAATGCAGCGCCTCGCGCACGCGCTGCGACAGCGCCAGCCGGCCGGTGCGGTGGCCGGTGCTCTGCATCTGGTGCTCGATCGCCGTCACCATCGTGTCGAGCGTGGCGTGCCGCGCGCCGGGAGCGCCGTGCGGGGCGGCCGGCCGGGCGAGGTTCGGATGGGGTTCGGTCATCGGGGAGCTCCGCGGCGGGACGACACCCCCCAGAGTTCGGCCGAACCCGGCCGGGCGCCTTGATCTGGGTCAACCGCCGCGCGGCGGCGCCTTATTGCGCCGCCAGGTGGGCCTCGCGGCGCTGGTAGAGCTGGTCGTCGGCGTAGCCCATCGCCTCGGGGCGGCCGCGCCCCAGCATGACCTGGAAATAGACCGGCTCGAGGCTGTCGTTGATGTAGCCGTGGACCACGCCGGGCGGGCACGAGATGCATTCCCACGGGCCCAGCCGCACGTCGACGCGCTGGCCGGCGTCGTCCTCCAGGAACACGGTCAGGAAGCCCTGCAGCACGAAGAAGACCTCCTCGACCTCATGCGTGTGCGCCGCGTTGCCCTGGCCGGGCTCGACGAACATGATCGAGAGCGTGAAGCCGGCGGCCGGGATGACGCTCGGGTCGGCGTGCTTGCCCGAGCCGCCGGCGCCGATGAAGCGGTGCTGGGCGCGCTTGTAGCCCTCGATCTTGGCGTCCTCGAAGGCCGCCCAGTCGGGCTTCTTGTCGCGGAACCTTCCGACATAGCGCTGCGCGATCTCGGCGATCGGCATGTCCACGAGGTGCGGCGGCCGCGGATGGCGGGCGACGGACATGAGCCATTCTCCGCTGGTGGGACGCCGATGATACAGCGCGGCGCCGAGCCGGGCCACAGCGCCCGCTCGCGGGCGGATTGACCCAGGTCAAAGCACCCCCCGCGACCCCCCGGTAGATCTGCGGGGTGTCCTCGACAACCCCGTCCGGAAAATGGAGACCGCCGATGTTTGCCCATACCGCCTGTCGTCCGCCGCGGACCAAGACAAGATGGCTCGCCGGCGTGCGCGCCGCGGCGCTCGGCGTGCTCGCGCTGGTCGGGGTGGCCGGCGCGAGTGGCGGCGCCCGCGCCGCCGATGACGCGCCGATGGCCGTGGTGGCCGGTTTCCATGACGCGCTGATGAGCGCGATGAAGAATGCCCGCGCGCTCGGGTCGCAGGGCCGGTTCGCCCAGCTCGAGCCCGTGATGATGCGCGCCTTCGACATGCCGGGCATGACCGAGAACGCCGCCGGCGGGGCCTGGAGCCGGCTCACGGCGGCCCAGCGCGAGAAGCTGATCGCCGCCTTCGCGCGCTTCGAGATCGCGCAATATGCCGACTGGTTCGACGGCTACAGCAACCAGAGCTTCGGCTCGGGCGGCGTGCGCGCGTTCGCGAACGGCGCCGTCGTCGCCACCACGATGACGACCGACGCGGGCCGGCGTCAGATCCGCTTCGACTACAACCTCCACCAGGTTGGCGGCGACTGGAAGATCATCGACGTGGTATTCAACGGCTGGTTCAGCGAGGTGAACCGCCGGCGCGCCGAGTTCGTCGAGGTGCTCGAGCGGCAAGGCTTCGGCACGCTGATCGCGCGCCTCGAGACGGGCGCGCAGGCCGCGCTCGCGCGCCCCGACAACGTCAACGCACCCCACGTGATCGACCCGCGGCCCGAGATGTGGCGCATCCCGTTCGGCTTCACCGGCTGAGCGGCCCCCCGGGACGGGACCGGCGCGCAGCCCGGAAGGCGGCGCGCCGGTCGTTCTTTTGAGCGATCGCCCGCCGGGCGGGCTAGATCTTGGTCATCGGGGCCATCGAGCCGCGCCGCCCGACTTGATTCAGCGCAAGACCGACCGGGCGGCGATGAGGGATGATCTCCCACTGCCAAAGGGGGGAGCCATGCGGTGGCGCGGCGTCGGGACGTTGGTCGTCGCGCTGCTGGTCGGGCTGATCGTGCTCGGCCGGGCCAGCGACTTCCTGGTCGACTGGCTGTGGTTCGCCTCGGTCGGCTATGCCGGCGTGTTCTGGGTGACCTACGGCGCCAAGGTCGCGGCCTTCGGCGTCGTGTTCGTGGCCTCGAGCGCGCTCCTGTGGGCGAACTTCGCGCTCGCCCACCGGCTGGAGCGGGCGCACGGGCCGTTCCTGCCGGCGACCATCGATGTCCGCTTCTCGACCGCGCGCAGCCTGCCCGAGCTGCTCGCGGTGCCGCCGCCGGCGCTGCCGTGGCGTTCCCTGATCGGCGCCGCGGCGCTGTTGCTCGGCCTCGTGATCGCGCTCGGCGAGGCGGGCAGCCACTGGGACACCGCGCTGCGCTACATCGCGCAGGTGCCCTACGGCCAGGTCGACCCGCTGTTCGGTCATGACCTCGGCTTCTATCTGTTTTCGCTGCCCGCCTATGTCGCGCTCAAGAACTGGGCGTTCCTGATCCTCGCCTTCGCCGTGTTCGGCGCCGCCGTGGTGCACTGGGCGCATGGCGGCATCCGGCTCGACCGGCGGCCCGTGTTCGTGTCGCGCGCCGCGCTGGCGCACGGCTCGGGCCTGCTCGCCGTGCTGTTCGCCCTCAAGGCGTGGTCGTATGCGCTCGACCGCTACCTGCTGCTCTACGACGACAACGGCGTGGTCGTCGGCGCCAGCTACACCGACATCCATGTCGAGCTCCCCGTGTTGTGGGGCCTGATCGTGCTCGCCGGCCTGGCCGCGCTCGCCGCCGCGGTCAACGTCCGCCTGCGCAGCTACCGGATCGCGCTGGGATCGCTCGTGCTGCTGTTCGGCGCCGCGTTCCTGTTCGGCGTGCTGATGCCCGGGCTGTTCCAGCGCCTTTATGTCCAACCGACCGAGCTCGAGCGCGAAGCGCCCTACATCGCGCGCAACATCGCGCTGACCCGGGAGGCGTTCAACCTGGGCCGCGTCGAGGTCAAGCCGTTCCCGGCGGCGCAGCGCCTGAGCTTCCAGTCGCTCGAGGACAACCGCGCGACCATCGACAACATCCGGCTGTGGGACTGGCAGCCCCTGATGGACACCTACGCCCAGCTCCAGGAGATCCGCACCTACTACAAGTTCCACGACATCGACGTCGACCGCTACGACCTCGACGGCAGCTATCAGCAGGTCATGCTGACGGCGCGCGAGCTCGAGTCGCGGCTGCTGCCGGCCAACGCCCAGACCTGGGTCAATCTGCACCTGCTGTTCACCCACGGCAGCGGCGTCGTGATGTCGCCGGTGACGCGCAAGTCGTCCGAGGGGCTGCCGCTGTTCTATCTGAAGGACATCCCGCCGGTGGCGGCGGGCGGGCCGCCGGTCACCGAGCCGCGGATCTATTTCGGCCAGGGCCGCGACGACTACGTGGTCGTCAAGGGCACGGTGCCCGAGTTCGACTATCCCAAGGGCAAGGACAACGCGTATGCGTCCTACGACGGCGCCGACGGGGTGGCGATCGGCGGCGCGGCGCTGAAGAGCCTGTTCGCGTGGCACTTCAACGACCCCAATCTGCTGCTCAGCAGCTACCTCACCGCGGACAGCCGGATCCTGTTCCGGCGCAACATCCAGGAGCGCGTGCACGCGATCGCGCCGTTCCTGCAGCTCGATCACGATCCCTATCTGGTGATCGGCGCCGGGCGGCTCTACTGGCTGCAGGACGCCTATACGACCAGCAGCTGGTTCCCCTACGCCCAGCCGCGGCCGAGCGGCATCACCTACATCCGCAACTCGGTCAAGGTGGTGATCGACGCCTACAACGGCACGGTGGCGTTCTACGTCGCCGACGCGGCCGATCCGCTGCTCGCCACCTACCGGCGCATCTTCCCGAGCCTGTTCAAGCCGTTCGACGCCATGCCGGCCGATCTCAAGAAGCACGTGCGCTATCCCGAGGACCTGTTCCAGATCCAGGCCGAGGTGTATCGCGCCTACCACATGGACGCGCCCGAGGTGTTCTACAATCGCGAGGATCTGTGGCAGTTCCCGCGCCAGCCGAGCAGCCTCGATGCGCCGGCCGCGAGCCTCGCGATGTCGCGCCTCGCGCCGTCTGCGGGCAGTTTCGTCGCGGCCGACCAGGCGAGCACCCGCATGGCGCCCTACTACATCGTGATGCGCCTGCCCGGCGAGCCGCGCGCCGAGTTCTTCCTGATGCTCCCGATGGTGCCGAGCCAGCGCGAGAACATGATCGCGTGGCTGGCCGCGCGCTGCGACGCGCCCGACTACGGCAAGCTGATCGTCTACGAATTCCCCAAGGACAAGCTGGTCTACGGGCCGTTCCAGATCGAGGCGCGGATCAACCAGAACACCGAGATCTCGCAGCAGCTGTCGTTGTGGAACCAGATGGGCTCGCGCGTCATCCGCGGCAATCTGCTCGTCATCCCGATCGAGGATTCGCTGCTCTACGTGTCGCCGCTCTATCTGCGCGCCGAAAGCGGCCAGCTGCCCGAGCTGAAGCGCGTGATCGCGGCCTACGGCGAGCGCGTCGTCATGGAGGAGACCCTGACCGGGGCGCTGGCCGCGCTGTTCCGCGACGAGGCGCCGGCCGCCGGCGCGGCGCCGGCCGGCCACCAGGCGGGCGCACCGGCCGGGCCGAGCGACGCGCGCACGCGCGCCGCGCTCGACGAGTACAAGCGTGCGGTCGAGAGCATCGGCGCCGCGCTCGACGCGCTGCGCAGCCAGCTCGACGCGCTCGGCCACCCGCCGGCGAAATAGGCCATCTCGCGAACGCCAGCGGTGGCCTTTCGAGCGATGCCCGTCGGGTCCGGGTTACCCGCCGTAGCCGGTCGGCGACGGCGCGTAGTAGGCCGGGGCCGGATAATAGGCCGGCGGGGCGTAGTAGCCCGGGGGCGGGTAGGCGGGCGCCGGGACGTAGGCGACCGGCGGCGGCGGCGCCTGGGTCGCGCTCAGGGCGGCGGCCCCGACCGCGAAAGCGGCGATCGCGCCCAGCGCGATCAGCGCGCCATTGCCGCCGCCATGATGCTCCTCGTGGCGATAGCCGCCGTGCCCGTGCCCGTCATGGGCGAACGCGGCCGGCGTGGTGGCGCCCAGAAGCGCGACGACGGAGACGGTGGCGACCAGCTTCTTGAACATGGTGGTTCCCCTTTGGGGCTGGCCGGCGCCGGAGATCGGCATCGGCCTGCTGATGATTCGTACGCGGCGGATGTCCGGATCATCGCCTGCCGGGGGCGTTAATTCGGGGCAATCCGGCGGTAAGGCGGGGCTCGGCCAGGCCGTGCGGGCGTTCTTTATCGCGCGCTAAACAGACCTTGCGTCGCGCGCCGTCCGGGAGGACACTGGAAGACCTGTTATGAGGCCGCCCATGACCGACGAAGTCGCCGTGCTGCGCCGCCACGCCATGGCGGTCAGCAGCGTCGGCCCGGTGCCGAGCCGCCACGAGTTTCTCGAGCGCGTCGCCAAGCTGGCGCCGCTGCTCAGCGCGGCGGTGCCCGAGATCGATCGCGCGCGCCGCGTGCCCGACGCGGTGCACGCGGCGCTGCTGGAGGCCGGGCTGTTCCGCCTGTTGCTGCCGCGCGGGCTCGACGGCAGCCAGGTCGATCCCGTCACCTTCGTGCAGGTCATCGAGGCGGTCGCCAAGCTCGACGCCAGCACCGCGTGGTGCCTGTGCCAGGGATCGGGCTGCTCGATGGTCGCCGCCTATCTGCGCCCCGAGATCGCGCACGCGATGTTCGGTGCGCCCGACGCGGTGCTCGCCTGGGGTCCCGGGCCGGCGCGCGCGGTCGCCTGCGCGGGCGGCTATCGCCTGACCGGCAAGTGGGCGTTCGCCAGCGGCGGCCGGCATGCGACCTGGCTGGGCGCGCACGCCCCGGTGTTCGAGGCCGACGGCACGCCGCGGCTCGACGCCACGGGGAAGCAGGCCGTGCGCACCATGCTGTTCCCGGCGTCCGCCACGCCCCTGAAGGACATCTGGCACGTCATGGGGCTGCGCGGCACGGCAAGCGATGCGTATGAAGCCGACGACATGTTCGTCGCCCAGGACTACACGGTGGCGCGCGACGATCCGGCCGAGCGGCGCGACCCCGCGCACCTCTACTGCTTCCCGTCGGGCAGCCTCTATGCCTCGGGCTTCGCGTGCGTCGCGCTCGGCATCGCGCGCGCGATGCTGGATGGCTTCATCGCGCTGGCGCTCGAGAAGACGCCGCGCGGCTACAAGCACAAGCTGGCCGAGAACGCCGTCGTGCAGTCCAAGATCGCGCAGGCCGAGGCGCAGCTCGGCGCGGCGCGGCTCTATCTCATGAGCTCGCTCGAGGAGATCTGGCGCGCCGTCGTGCGCACCGGCGAGCTCACGCTCGAGCAGCGCATGCAGATCCGCCTGCAATCGACCTGGGCGATCCATCAGGCCAAGGAGGTCGGCGACATGGCCTATCACGCCGCCGGCGCCACCGCGATCTTCGACAACGGCCCGTTCGAGCGCCGCTTCCGCGACCTCCACACCGTCACGCAGCAGCTCCAGGGCCGCGAGTCGCACTACGAGACGGTCGGCCAGTTCCTGCTCGGCCTCGACGCCGACACCAGCTGGGTGTAGCCGTCCTAAGACATCGTCATTGCGAGCGCAGCGAAGCAATCCAGGGGCCGCGTGACGCGACTCTGGATTGCTTCGTCGCTGCGCTCCTCGCAATGACGGCCGGTGGTGTGTGGTCTTGACCGTTCCCCCGATCATCGTTATGCATCATAACAAAATGATCGGGGGAGACACGGCATGGCGAAGCCGGCATCCGGCCGCCTGAGCCTGGAGGTGCGCGGCGCGGTGGCGCTGCTCGGGCTCGACCGGCCGGCCAAGCGCAACGCGCTCGACGACGCCACGGTCCTGGCGCTCGAAAGCTTCTTCACGGCGCCGCCCGAGGGCGTGCGCGCGGTGGTGCTGCACGGCGCCGGGGCGCATTTCTCGGCCGGGCTCGATTTGTCCGAGCTGCGCGAGCAGACGCTGCCCGCCGCGATCGCGCATTCGCGCCAGTGGCACCGCGCCTTCGAGCGCATCCAGTTCGGCACCCTGCCCGTGATCGCGGTGCTGCACGGCGCGGTGGTCGGCGGCGGGCTCGAGCTTGCCTGCGCGGCGCACATCCGCATCGCCGAGC
>Ga0335076_10004241_pt1 | contig 14488 bp, 16 predicted proteins | sample Lox_Sample_25_FD_206717 | JGI IMG/M metagenome (GOLD analysis project Ga0335076, IMG submission 206717) | Soil microbial communities from Loxahatchee National Wildlife Refuge, Florida, United States - Lox_Sample_2.5 | ecosystem: Environmental > Terrestrial > Soil > Wetlands | place: USA... | reverse complement strand
AAAGCTTGCCCGCCGGGTCGATCACGAACAAAGCGGGGGTGTGGGTGATCTCTCCAGCCTCGATCGCCGCCTCGATCCCGTAGCGCTTCCAGATCTGCTTGAGCTCGGGCAGCGAGCCCGTGAGGAACCGCCAGGCGTGGAGCATCCCGTGCAGCTCGGAGTAGGACCACACGTCCTCGATCGAGATCGACGCGGGATTCGCATCAACCCCGAGCAGCTGCACCTGAGATCCGGCCTTGCCGAGCATCGCCTTCGCATCGAGCATCGCGGTCGTTGTCAACGGGCACACGGTCGTGCACTCGGAGTCGTTGAACGCCAGGATCACAACCTTGCCGCGGTACGAGTGCAGCGAGACCGGCTGCCCGAACTGGTCGGAGAGCGAAAAATCGGGAGCAACACCGGAGACCGGCGTGCCCGGATCGAGATCCGGATTCGTGGCCAGCGCGTCCGCCTGTGACGTAGCCGGCCCATTCGACCGCACCACGATCACCGCGGCCGCGGCCACCGCGACGATCGCCAACGCGGCACCCGGGATCGCCAACGCGGCACCCGGGATCGCCAACCGCGGACCGTGCGCGGCGAGTTGCAGCCGCCATCGCACGGAGAGCCGCGGGCGGTGCCAGCCTCGCCGGCGGCCGAGCCGGTAGACCACGAACGCGACGGCGGCGATCGCGACCAGGGCCAGCGCGACGCTGCCCAGAATCTCATCGGTCCCACCTTGCCCTGAACGTCCGGTGGCACTGCCGCTCGCTCCGCTCGATGCGCCGCCGGACGGCCCGGCCAGGCCCGCGGCGGCGGGGAGCTTTACAGCGCCGGCCTGCGCCAGCTTCGCCACCGCCGCCTCGGTCGCGTTGAACAGCCCGGTCCCGCCCGGTCTGATCGGGATCCCTGCCAGTGCGCGATACGCCGCGTCCGTCGGGTGGCCGGCCCAGTTGAACCCGAGACCGTTCGGCATCACGACCAGCAGCCGCTGCTTGTAGGCCAGCGACAGCTCGACGCCGAGGAAGCGGGCGTACTGGCGCGGGTGGTGCCACAGCCCGCTCACCGCTCCGAGGTCGAACGGGCTGGCGATGATCGCGACGCGGATCGGAAAGGCCGCGCGCCCCGCCGCCTTCAGCAGCGTGCCCAGCTGGACTTGCTGCTGGACGGACAGGCCGGCGTCTGAGCCGGCGAACAGATCCTGGTAGACCAGCACATCGCTGCCCGGATCGCCGTCCGCGAGGGCAGCCGGCGTTAGCACAGCCGCGATTAGTGCAACCGCGACGACTGCCGACGCCGATGCCCGCACGCTGCGGCACGCACGCCTGATCGTGACCACGGTCGTCAGCCCGCCTCTCGGTGCCGGTGGCGGTATGTGAGCAGCGCTGCGCTGGCGAGGGCCGCGACGAACACGCGGATGCCGTATCCGTTGGGCATCACGACGAGCAGGAGCTGCGTGATCCCGAACAAGCCGATCTCCTGGTGAAGGAGGGCGGCGTATTGCTGTGGTTTGCCAAACAGGGTCGGTATCGCCCCGAGATCGGCGGGGGTGTCGATCAGCGCGACCTTGATCGGGAAGTGGGTCCGGCGCGCGGCTTCGGTCTCGGCGTTCAACGTCTCCTGTAGGCCGAGGGCGACCGGCGGGCCGTAGGGGTAGAAGACGCTTTCGCCCAGCAGCACGTCGCTGGCTGGGTCGCCATCGACCAGCGCGGGCGCGGGCACGAGGATCGTCGCGACGATCGCTGCAGCCGCCATCCTTGCGAGCGCTGGCCTCATCGTGGCATCTAGCCAAGCGCGCCTTGGACGAGCGCGATCGCGACGATCACCGCCGCGACGCCGGCGCCGAGCGCCACGACCGCGGCGAACAGCCTGAGCCGAACTCCGCCCGGTTTCATGAGGCGACTTTCAGCGTGTATGGCGCGGTCACGATCCGGCCGCCGAGCTTCATCTGCAGGAACAGCCGCCACGTCCCCGGTTCCGGAAGCAGCACGCCGATCGTGAGCTTTCCGGGCGCGCTCGACGTGCCGGAGATCCTCGATGAGGCGACGCCCGGAAGGACGCCGCAGTTCGGCGCGTTCGGCGAGCAGATGTGGGTGTGGAAGTAGTCGAGCGTTCCGTTGCGGAAGAAGATCGCGTGTGCGAGCGCGCCGAACCATGGCACGAGTGTCGGTTTGCGCCCGTGGGCATCTGTCACGTCGACGTTGAGGAACTGAGCCTGGATTGCGTGGATCTGAGCGTGCGGCTTCATGTCGAAGTGGTAGCCATCGACGACCAGGTCGGATTTGAACGGCGGAAGCGGCCGCGCGCGGTACGTGCCATTGACATCGACAGGGCGGAACAGCTGAAAGTTCGGCTGTCCCCCGGGGATATTCGGGTACACGTCGACGAGCACCTTGTACGGGCCCGGCGCGGGGAACGTGACCGTCTGGCGCAACAGGCCGTTCGCACCCACGGGCGGGTGCTGATGGATGATGTACGCAAGGTCGTCGCGCACGATGATCAGGTGAACACCAGTGTGCGGGCCGGAACCGGTCTTGTACTCAGTCAGCGGCTTGCCGTTCGGCATCACCACGGTGAACTTGACCGTCACCGGATGACCCGCATGGATCGCTCCGCTGGGTTGGAAGCCGCCGAGTGAGTAGACCTTGGCCGGCGCGATCGTCGGCACGGTGAGTCCGCTGCCCGCGCCGCCGCAGCCACTCAGGACCGCTAGCACGGCGAGCGCTGCGCCGAGGGTCGAGGTGAGACGAAGCGTACGGTCGATCACGAGCTCTCCCTTCCTGGGCGTTTCATCCATCGGCCTGGTCGACGATCAGCGCGGTGAACGGCAGGCCATGCTTGGGGGTCACCTGAAACGTCAGCCCCCACCGTCCGACCATCACCAGCGCGGGAGCGGCACGGGAGTAGATCCCGGGCTGCGTCTCAGTTAGCTGGTACTCCTGGGTCGGCATCTGCATCTCTAGGTGGTTGAACAGGAGCGTCACGTCGGCTCCGCGCACCGGTTGCCCGCCCTTGGTGATCCGCAGCGCGAACGAGTCGGGCGCAGCCGCCTTGTTCGGCGACACGAGGACCTGGAGCACGTAGCCCGCATGCCGGACCGTCTCGGCGACCCGGCCCGGGCCGACCTTCGCGATCGCCGAGTTCTCGAGCGCAAACGCCGGCGGCGGGGGAGGGAGGCTCGACAGCACCGCCGCCGCGAACACGACGGCGACGACGATCATCAGCTCCCCGCTGACGAGCCCGCGGAGGAGCCGCGCGGCCGGTTCGCCGACCTCCGGGCGCCGCCGCGCGGCGATCAGCCGCGGACGGGAGCGAAGCAGGTTTCCCGATGCGATCACCAGCGCGGCGCCGAGCAGCCCCGCCTTGACCAGTATCGCCTGACCGTAGCTCGTCTCCCACAGGGCGTTCACGGCAGGCATGTGATTGATCGCCTCGCCCACACCCGTCGCGCCGAGTACGAGGACCGACACAGCCGCGACGTTCGAGAAGCGAGGCACGCAGACCGATAGCGCGGCCACTCGCTGGCGGGCGGACACGGTGAACCACAGCACGAGCAGGCCGACGAGGCCGCCGAGCCACACCGATCCCGAGGCCATGTGCAACCAGTCGAACAGCAGCGTGAGTCCGCGCGGCGACGTCTGGGCGGCGTGCCCGGCGGCGCCTGGCACCACAAGCACCGCGGCAGCCGCGAGCAGCGCACCGCACGAGGCGACAAGCTCCGCGATCGACCGCCGCTCCCGGTCGGGGCGATCCACCCACAGTGCGATCCCGGCGGCGAGACAAAACAGCGCGAAGCACACCTCGAGATCGACGATCGCCCTTCCGAACGCGGTGACTCGAAACAGCGGCACGAGTGCTGAGAAGTCGAACACGGAGCGAAGCGAATCGTTGGCCGTCGAGAAGTCGAGGTAGACCGGGATCGCGGCTAGCCCGACGACCGCGGCGACCGTGAACGCAATTGACAACGCGCGCAGCGTCGACCCTTCCACCTCGCGCACGAGCGGTCGTGCCGTGAGCAACCGCATCACGAACAACCCGATCGCCGCCATCACCGCCACGAACATCACCCACCGGGCGACCAGCAGCTCCGGTGTGACCGCGGTTGCCGAGATGTTCGGAACCCGGAATTGCGGGGCCGGTCCGGGATTGGGCCCGATCGCGTACGTGAAGGCCCCTTCGACAGGGTGACCGTCGACGGAGATCGCTCGCCAGAAGATCAGGTACCACCCCTCGGGCAGGTGCGTACGCAGCGGCACCACGAGGGTGTCCGGGTTGGCGGGCGACCGGTGCACGGAGCCCGTCGTCTCCTGGTGCCCGTCAGCGTCGGTCACCGAGATGATCGCCAGCCGCGGCTCGACCGCCTCGTCGTAGGTGAGCTGGATATTCGGAGGCGGAGCGTCTAGAACGACGCTTGCCGCCGGGACCGTCTTGACCAGGTACGCGTGTGCGGAGGCGCCGCTCGGGAGCACGAGCCACACCGCGAGCGCGACGACGGCGACCAGCGGCGACCTCCGCACCCGACGGCTCACGCCAGATCGCGCTCCTTCGAGCCGCCGATCAAGGCAAACCCGCCCGCGACCAGTCCCAATACACCGACGACCAACGCGACGATCGTCAGCAGTGGAACGCCGCCGCTCCCGAGCGAGTCCGCGACTTCGATGGTCGGAGCTGGGGCTTCTGAGGACTCCGCTCCGGCCCAGTTGACGATCGAGCCATCGGAATAGGTCTGCTGCACCTGGAACGTGTACGTCTTGGCCGAAGCCGGTTGCGCCAGGAACTGGAACAGCGAGTCCTCACCGGTCGGCGTGCTGCCGCCGGTCCAGGTCACCTTGGTGACCACGGCGCTGTCACCCGAACCGGTCTGCTGCAGCTTCATGTGCCATCCGGTCGGCGGCGGCACGAACGAGTCGATCCCGAACCCGGTCGGCACGGTCATCACGATCGTGCTCGTCGTCAGCCCGCTCTTCTCCGTCGGCACCGCCAGGCTGTACAGCTGGAGCTTGCCCGCCACGGAGACAGCCGGACTGATCCGGGCGTGCGCCGACGCCAGCGCCGGCAACGCTAACGTGACGCCCCCGGCGATAAGCCCGGCGACCGCGGCTCGCCCCAGCGGGGATTTGAAGCTCAAGGTTGTCCTCCTTGCTTGATGATCAGGACTGCCCGGACCCGGGCGTCGCTTCCGCCGCCCGCGGCGGCGGGCGGCTAAGAGCGACCGCCGCTCAGCAGATCCGGGAGAGCGCTTGCCGAGCTGTCTGCCCGGAGCGCGAGATCACACTGGAGGACCACGACCCGACCACCCGTCCGCGAGCGGCGCAAGCGCGGGGAGCAGCACGTCGCGCCGGACCCACACCACGGCAGGCGCGCTGCCGGCAATCGCCACGCGCCGCGCACGATGCTCCGCGACGGCGCGCAGCACACGACGCGCGCCGTGGAACGTGGCCGCGAGGACAAGCCCGACGGCCAGCGCCGCCGGGATCGACCACCAACCGCCATAGCCGTAGATCCCTACTATGCCCCCGGGGTGACCGGTCGCGAACAGACCTTCCAGGAACTCCTGGGCGGTGTAGACCACGACAAGGCACGCCGCGCACAGCAACCACATCGCGGCGAAGGACAGCGTGTAACGAGGAACTGAGCAGCGGCCGCCGAGCGTCCGCCCGAGCGCGAGCAGGAACGACCCCAAGCTGAGGCCGATCAGCAGCACGATCCAGGGCACGACCGAGTGCAGGTAAGAATGACCCTGCTCCGCCAGTTCCGCACCGGCATGGCTGCCGAACGCCAGCCAGTAGCGCAGCTGGTGGACCGCGAACGCGCCAGCGGGCATCAACGCCGCCGGGGCGAGTCGCCTGATCACAACGCCGCGCTGAAAACGCACCGGCATCCTGCCTGGAAGATACCGCCCGATCACGTGCCCGGCGGGAACGTGTAGGCCCGGTGGGGCGGGACGTGCGGCCCGACCTCGAGCACGATCTCGGAATGGGGTCGCAGCGGCAGCGCACGTGGCGAACCAGTCCACCTCCTCCCGTCGACGAACACCTCCACGGACCCGCCAGCGGAGGCCGAGAAGGACGCGAGGCGCCTCGTCGACAACGGCTGCCCCCACGCGCGGAACAGGTCTGACAGCAGCGGACGCGATCCCGCGCGCACGAGCACGAGCCCGGTCGGGTCGAGCGTGACCACCCCCCCGTAGCAGGACGCGCTCGAGATCCGGCCAGCCGTGGTCTTACGCGGCGGCCGCGTGCCGATTCCCGCCGGGACGAGCACCACGCGGTCGGCGGCGAAGAGTTCGACGTGCACGCCCTGCCGCCGACCCAGACGCTGCCGGCACGGACCGACTATCGGTCCTGTAGCCGGAGGCTGAAAGCGCACTCCCCGCCCGATCGGACGAGCCTCCGCCAGGAGCGCCGCCGGAGGCTCGTTAGCAGTCGCCGTCGACCGATGCGCGGTCGAACCGCAGCCGGTCGGCAGAATCAGCGCCGACGCGCCGGCGACACCGACCGAACCGAGCCAGCGCCTACGCCAGGCTCTCCGAGACGCCGCCATGTTCACCGCCGCGGGCATCAGCCGGCCGCTTACGACGCCGATCGAAGTCCTGGTCGGCCAACCGAAAGACGAACAGGATCAGCGCGGCACCAGTGCCTAGACAAAGCACGGTCACCAATCGCGCCAAGAACGCGGACAGCGGGAGCAGGACGAAGCCGTACAACAGCGTCGTCACCATCTCCCCACCGATCCACAGCGCGGCGATCCCGATCAAAAAGCACGTGAAGTATCCAGGCGCCCGGAGCAGCACCTGCGAAAACCCCCAGCCGACGAACGCGAGGATCGCGGCTAGTTCGACCAGCTGAAACGGGGTCACCGTCGGTCGCCCGTGAAGCTGGAGTCCAAGGCCGGCGATCGCGACCACGATCAATGCCGTGAACGCCAGCACCCTGGCGACGACCCGATCGAGCTCTGGACGACGTACCCGCCACGCTGCCAGGGCGCATGCGAACAGCACGACGATCGGCCAGAACCAGACGATCGACGGTTTGTCGGCATGCCACAGCCCGCCAGAGATCGAGCGCAGACGGCCATCGATCCGCAACGGGATCATCCAGCGACCAACGAACGAGACGCCCGGTGACAGCGCCACCGACGCCAGCGCGTGAAGCCTGCCGTCGTGCCATTCGTAGTCGTGGCCGCCGCTGACGTGGTGCCAGTTCGGCCGCGTGCTCGCGGTGAGGGAGGCCGGTGGCGTCTGAGAGATCGGCGTCTGGTTCAGGTAGTACATCGACGAGTTCCGATTCACCTCCACGCCGGCACGCGAGAACCGTAGATACGGAGCGCCGCGGTAGTCCACGACGACCAGCGTCTCGCCCGCAGGCACGCTCAACCACATTCGCAGGTCGCCGTCGACAACCTTCGCGCGCAGGCCCGGGGGGAGTCCGAGCACCTTCGCGAAATAGCTCGAGGCCGCAGGCGCGATCGGGCCGTGGGCTGCCGCGACGCCCGGGAACGTGAGCGCGACGACCAGGCAGCTCGACGCGAGCGTTGCGATCCGCAGCCGCTTGCCGACCGCGAATGGCCGCCGCGTCGCGCGCCTAGACTTCGCCTCATCGGCTCGGCTCATTGCTCGCGCGTCCTAGTTGCCATCATCGCCTTCACGGCCATGTTGGCACTTGCCTGCGGGTCGTTCGCCCCCGCGGCGCGCGCCGACGGGGATCCGGCGAGCGATGTCCTCGCGACCCAATCGCTGTTCCTGCCGCAGGACGCCGGGATTCCGGTCGGGCAGCAGAGCCAGCTCACCGGCCTGCTCCAGGCCACCGCGCGCAGCGGCTACTCGATCCGCGTGGCGATCATCGCCTCCAAAGCGGACCTCGGTTCGGTCACCGAGTTGTGGCACCAGCCGCAGACGTACGCCCGGTTCCTCGGACAGGAACTGTCGCTCATCTATCGCGGCCCGCTGCTGGTCGTGATGCCCGGCGGCTACGGCTTCAACCGACTCGAACCGCCGATACCCGCCGGGCCATCCCCGCTCGCCGGAATTCGAAACCCCGTTGGCGGCGCCGCGCTCGGCACGGCCGCACTTAACGCGATCGAGCGACTCGCGACCAGCGCCGGCCACTCGGTCCCAGTCCCACCCGCGACCACGACGGTGGCCGCCGGCGGCAGCTCGAACGCGATCCCGGTGATCGCGCTGATCGTCGGTGCGGTACTGATAGTCGTCGCATGGACCGCCAGCCTCCGGGCCCGGCCACCCGATCCACGGCGACACAAGACCTCGAGCGCGCCATAGTCGCGGCGGACACCCTCGACCCGGCCACGGCGCGTCATTCGGCACTCGGATGGTGTGCGTACGCCGCGCCTCGACCTACCATAAATCGGTATGGCGCAGATGCGGATTCCTGGCCCGTTCGCGAAATGGCTTGAGGGCCTGACGACGTGCGCCGCGCGCGTGCGCTGCGCCCGGGTGCCCCGTGTTCTGGGCGGGGTCAGCATCAGCAGGGCGGCCGGGGGTGGGCCGCAGGGGGCTATACGCGCCACGACCTCGATCGCAGGATGATCGACAGTACGCATCTCGACCGTGGTGGCCAACCTCGATCCGCCAACGGCGCGCCCGACCAGATCGATTTGGTCCTTATCGGTGTGGCACAGGAGGAATACCTCGAGAGGGATATCGATCGCTGCTGGCTCGTCGACCGCCAGCATGACCTCGGCGTGGTGCGAGACGGCCTGGAGGCGCAAGCGTGAATCGACGATCACGAACGGCTCGTTGAAGCGCGGTTGTAAGCGGGGTGGCGCGCGAAGAACCGTCCCCATCTCGCACCGCATGCATACTCGGTGGGCCGGCGAGCGCCGGCGGCCCACCGGCGGATACCCGAAGTAGCTACAGAACGCCTGGCTCAAATCGGCGCGCGAAGTGTGCATCTCTCGCTCCTCAGGGGAGTCGCGTTGCCTGTGCAACACCTCCACCAGCCGCCGAGAAGCCGCCGCGGACGCGCGATTGCGCCTTCGTGGTCCGGACCCCACCGGCGCAACCACAAGGCACCCCCAACCGGCGTCCAGATCTGCACAATCCTAAATCCGTTTCGGGCGGGTGGCAAGCGAGATTCCTCTGTCGGTAAGATCCATCCCAGGGTTGAATGGGCGCCCTGGCCCCCGTCAGGGCCGGTGGCGGCAGGTATCCGCAGCACCAGTGAGTACCGCACAGGGCGAAGCATCCGAAGGCAAGGCATGAGCGCTGGTGGCCCGGAGCAGGGGTCCCAGCCGCTTGTCGGCGGGAAGTTGCTGGCGGAGATCACGAATCGGATCGTCGCGCTCATGCGCGAGCACTACGGTCGCGGGCCGATCAAGGCCAAGACCTACGTTCTCGACAACCTGATCGTGTGCGTTCTCAGCGACGGGTTCACTGCGATCGAGCGCACGATGGTGGAGGGAGGCGAGCCAAACCGGGTGCTGGAGATGCGCCGCGATTTTCAGCGAATGATGAAAGAGCGCTATAGCGAGATGATCGAGCAGCTCACCGGCCGCAAGGTGCTGGCCTTCCTCAGCCAGGCCCACATCGAGCCCGATCTCACGATCGAGATGTTTCTGATGGACGGCCCGGTTCCGGGCTTCGGCGCACTCGAGCTTGTTGACCCTCCCGGCCCCGAGTTCGCCGGTCCGGATTCATAGGCCGGCGGCTTTCGCTGGCGACGCCCTCACCGGATCGGACTCGTCCCGACTCCCCGTGGCGGCCGCGCGGCGAGGCATCAACTAACGTAGAATCGTCCTCGAGACAAGCTGGCGGGACCCCTCCTGTTCGGCTGGGTTGCTTTCACCAATAGAGGCTTGCGCCCATGGCGGTCTGATGACGGCCTGTGGGGGTTGTGCTTTGGAACGTCAACCCCTGCCCGCAGGAGCGGAAAATTTTGCAACGATCGGATTGCCGGCTCGCTCATGATGAGCTCGCCGCCTACGCGCGTCCATGTCTCAGGCGAAGTGTGTTGGACATCTTCACCTCCGCGGTGCCTTACCTGGCTGTTTCCGTCCTGATGTACCTCGCGCTTGACGTGTCGTATCTGCTGACGCTGGCCCTCGTACTTCCGGCCGCCGGCTTTCTCGTGCGGACGTTCGTCGTCTTCCACGACTGCGCGCACGGGTCTCTCCTGCCTTCGAAGCGCGCGAATCGGGCCGTCGGGCGGGTTCTCGGCCTGTTCGTGCTGTCACCGTTCCAGCGCTGGCGCCACGATCATGCGATCCATCACGCAACATCGGGAGACCTCGAACGCCGTGGCGTCGGGGACATCGTCACACTGACCGTAACCGAGTACCGGGCGCGGCGGTGGCCCGGTCGTCTCGCTTATTGCGTGACGCGCAATCCCGTGGTGATGTTCGGGCTCGGTCCGGTTATCGCAATGGTCATCGGGCCCCGCATCGCGACGCGGTCACAGCGGCCGCGGCTTCGACACAGCGTACTCGGCACCGATGTGGCGCTGCTCGCGATCATCGGCGGGCTGTGCTGGTTGATCGGCTGGCAGAGCTTCCTGATCGTCTGGGCACCTTCGGCGATCCTCGCCGGCTCGATCGGGATCTGGCTCTTCTATGTGCAACACCAGTTCGAAGCCGCCTACTGGCAAAGGGCTGATGAATGGAGTTACTTGGACGCGGCGCTCCGCGGCAGTTCCTACCTGAAGCTTCCGAGAGTCATGCAGTTCTTCACGGGCAACATCGGGCTGCATCACGTCCACCATCTGAACGCCCGCATTCCGAACTACAACCTCCAACGCGCTCACGACGAGAACCCGGTCTTTCACCAGGTTCCGACGCTGACGTTGTGGGACGCGTTGCGCACCGTCCGGCTCAAGCTGTGGGACGAGGAGCGCGGAAAGCTGGTTACATTTGCGCAGGCAAGCCGCGGGCAGCCGACCCGCGTGGCAGGCGATGCATCGGGGCGAGCCCGAGGCGCGCCGGAGCAAGCCGGAGCGCCAAGCTAGGCTGCGATCGCGCTGACGGACGATCCGTGGTCATGGCTTTGGGGCGTCTAGGAGTTCAGTTAGCGACGCCACTGCATCAAGGCGAGAGCGCCGCGGGATCACCTGCTGCGGAATGACGTAGACGCGCGATCAGATCGTCGATCTCACCGAGCCACCTACCTTCCCTGCCGTCGACGTCCTCGCTCCACAGCTCGCGCAACTCGCTCTCCGCGCGGACGCGCTGGACTGCAAGGATGGCCTGGTCGATCTCAGAGTCGTGAGGCATATGAGGGTGACCGTCCACCCAACGGCGCACATGATCCGGCAGGCGGTTGGGGGCGTGACCGGCACAGGAGGCGGATAGCTCGGCGGCTGCGATCGCCTCGCACGCCGCGTCGAGGCGAAGGAAATCGGCGTCGCCCAGTGCGGTGTCGAGGGCTGACGCGATGACCGCGCCCGGCTCAACCGCTTCCTCCACCAGCAAGAACCAATCGCTGGCGGGATCGTTCTCGAAGCTTGCGGTTCCCCAGGCTTCCACGGCCAGCTGAACGATAGACCGCAGAACGAGTCCGGCTCGTGCTACTGCGAAGTCGTGACCCCGCTCCCGAAATCACACGGTCAGCCGATCGAGCCTTCCATCTGGAGTTCGATGAGGCGGTTCATCTCGACGGCGTACTCCATCGGGAGCTGCTTGATGATCGGCTCGACGAATCCGTTGACGATCAGCTTTGAGGCATCGTCCTCGCGGATTCCGTGTGACATCAGGTAGAAGAGCTGCTCGTCGCCGACCTTGGAGACGGTCGCTTCATGGCCGACATCGACGTCATCCTCGCTGATCCGGATCGTCGGGTAGGTGTCTGAGCGCGAATGCTCGTCCAGTAGGAGCGCGTCGCAGACGACCTTGGACCTGGAGCCGTGGGCGCCCTTGGCGATCTCGAGCAGGCCCCGATAAGAGCCGCGGCCGCCGTCCTTGCAGATCGATTTCGCGAAGATGTTCGAAGTCGTCTTCGGCGCGGCGTGGATGATCTTGGCGCCCGCGTCCTGGTGTTGGCCGGCGCCGGCGAACGCGATCGACAGGACCTCGCCGTGGGCTCGCTCGCCGAGCAGGTAGATGCTCGGGTACTTCATGGTCAGCTTGGACCCGAGATTGCAATCGACCCACTCGACCGTGGCATCGGCATACGCGATCGCTCGCTTGGTGACCAGGTTGTAGACGTTGGTCGACCAGTTCTGGACGGTGGTGTAACGGATGCGCGCGCCTGGGAGGGCGATCAGCTCGACCACTGCCGAATGAAGTGAGTCAGAGCTATATGTCGGGGCGGTGCAACCCTCGACGTAGTGAACGTACGACCCCGGCTCGGCGATGATCAACGTCCGCTCGAACTGCCCCATGTTCTCGGTGTTGATCCGGAAGTACGCCTGCAACGGCATGTCGACGTGGACACCTTCGGGTACGTACACGAACGATCCGCCGGACCACACGGCCGAGTTCAGCGCTGCAAGCTTGTTGTCGTTGGGTGGGATGACCGTCGCGAAGTACTGACGCAAGATGTCCTCGTGCTCGCGCAACGCCGTATCCATGTCTGTGAAGATCACGCCCTGCTTCTCGAGGTCCTCGTGAATCTGGTGATAAACGACCTCTGACTCGTACTGCGCGCCGACTCCGGAAAGGAACCTGCGCTCCGCCTCGGGAATGCCCAAGCGATCGAAAGTCCGCTTGACGTCCTCGGGCACGTCGTCCCAAGACCGGCTGGGCGTCTCGGACGCGCGCACGAAATATCGAATGTCGTCGTAGTCGAGCTCGGCCAGCATGGGGGAGCCCCACGTAGGCTGTTTGCGGGCGAGGAAGTGGACGAGCGCCTTCAGGCGGAAGTCGCGCATCCATCGCGGCTCGGACTTGAACTCCGAGATCTTCTCGACGATCTCCCGGTTGAGACCCTTGGGGGCCTTGTACAGGTAATGCTCAGCGTCGTGGAACCCGTAGCGCTGCTCGTAGTCGGCGTTGATGCCCGCAAGATGTTCGCTGTCTGTCATCACGGCTGTCTCGGGAGGAGCCACTACTCCACCTCCTGGCATCGTCGGGCTTCTGGCTCGGTAAGGGTGAGCGATTGAGCCACTGCATAGGGCAGCTCGTACGGGAGGTCCTCTGGTCCAACCAAACGGAAACCAAACGTGAGCTCTAGCCTGGCGATCGGCTGCGGCGTGTCGCCGCATTCGGGGCAAGCCTGGATGCATGCCGCCGCCGCGGGCGTGAACCGCAGCCGGCAATGTGCACAGCAAAGATTGGTCGAGGCTGGGGTCACCGAGGGCTCTTCCCAGGCAGGCCGTGCCCACACGCCGGACACACCCGGTTCATGACAAGGTCGTGTGACCTCCAGGCAGCGCACTCGAAGTACACCCGGTGGCGACCCAGTCCGGACACGCGCAGAACGCGCTCACACCGGGGGCAACTGTACGCGCGCGTTGGATCGGGCTTGCTTGACCTCCCCGAGGTCGCAAGCGCGCTTTGGGTCGCCGCCGGCTGTTCCGGCGCGATCACCGTGGCGCCGGTCATTCCGGGCCTACGGCACTCGCGCGGGGTTCCAAACGCGCCGATGCGGCATCGTCGCGGACCTGCTGTGCGGCTTGTTCCGCGTCGTGATATGAAGCGAAACTGCCCGAGTGCCCGAGGGTCGCACCGCGGCTCGCGAGGATCTTCCAGTGGTAGCAGCCGCCGTTGTCCTCAAAGATGGCGAACGACATCGACGATCCTGTCTGCTCCCCGAACCTACGGCGCGCGGGGCGTCTCGAAACGGGGGACGTCTTCGCTGCGGTGGCCATCGCCAACCGCCTCTCTGCCCTTCTGCGAGGAAACGCCGCCCGGAAAGCGAGAAGAGCGAGGGGCTCACTGAGCGCACCGATGATCTTACTACATTCCGACCTCCGCGCTCGGAATTGGGAGGTACGTCCGCGCGACAGACGTGAGGTCTTCGCCAGCTTTCCCCGGCCGCTGACGTCGGTCCCCGTAGCCTTTCCGACGGCGTCGCGTCCCCAGGCGTGGGCCGCGGGCGCCCCGTTTCTGCTGTTGACCACGCTGCTCGGCCTCTGCCCCGGGCGCACCCGCCCAGGCTGACCTCCCGGACACGATCGGGCACGTCGCAATCCGGCGCCAGCCCGATCACTCGCCATTATCGTCCGGAACAACTACCGTGTGAGGAGTGGACGATGTCGAGATCCGGGCGCTCGTGACCAGACTGTCGCGTCCGCACTCTTCAGGGGGAGTCGTGATCGAGCGAGCTGCGATCCTCGCCGAAGGCGCCGACTTCGCCGCGGTCATGAACTGGATCACCGCACACGCCGGCACGCCTGACGCGATCGTGTCCGCGACTCGTGGCCGGGGGCTTCACGGCTCGCGGATGAACGGTGGCGACGCGACCGCCTCTCGTGCGCCGCTGCGCTTCGTGCTGCCACCCGGGGCGCTGGACTGACGACGGCCATCCGCGAGCACCTCGCAGCCGGGCGGGCATTCGTGGTCCTGGCCGATCGACGCTCGTTCGGCTTGCCTCGGCGCAAGCGGTCCTCGGCGCTCTGCA
>Ga0335076_10004240_pt1 | contig 14489 bp, 9 predicted proteins | sample Lox_Sample_25_FD_206717 | JGI IMG/M metagenome (GOLD analysis project Ga0335076, IMG submission 206717) | Soil microbial communities from Loxahatchee National Wildlife Refuge, Florida, United States - Lox_Sample_2.5 | ecosystem: Environmental > Terrestrial > Soil > Wetlands | place: USA: Florida... | reverse complement strand
GACCAGGGCGGCACCGACAGCGCGACGACCTGGAAGGCGCTGGTCAACTGGGAGATCAACGACTGGTTCCGCTTCCGCGGCGGCTTCAACCGCGCGACGCGCGCGCCGAACATCGGCGAGCTGTACTTGAACCAGCAGGAGATCTTCGCGGTCGGCGGCAACAACTACGGCGATCCGTGCGGGCTCCGTTCCATCGCGCCGTACGGCGCGGCCGGCACGGGACCGGACCCGATCCTGACGGCCGGCGAGACGCAGCCGGTGCTGGCGCCGGGCTCGACCGCGGCGAGCGCGGCGAGCGCGAGGTTGATCTGCGAAGCGATGATGGGCCCGAATGGCGCGAACCAGTTCTACCACGTGCAGAATGCGGCGCCGGGCGCCGGCGCGTTGTTCAACTGGATCAACCAGGTCGGCAACCCGAACCTGCAGGCGGAAATCGCGGACACCTATACGGCCGGGTTCGTGATCAATCCGCCGTTCAAGAGCCCGCTGCTCTCCGGCATCAACATCACGCTCGACTACTACAAGATCGGCATCGACAACGCGATCCTGCAGTCCTCGGTCGACGACGCGAACTTCAACTGCTACGGCAAGGTCCCCGTGACCACGGTTGCGGAAGCACAGGCCCAAGCAGCGTCGGCGGCGTGCCGGTTGAATCCGAGAGACCAAGTCAGCGGTGTGCCGCTGTCGACCACGATCTCGTATAGCAACTCGTCCACCATCAACACGGCCGGCGTGGACCTGGCGTTGAACTGGCGCGCCTCGTTCGCGGACTTCGGCTCGAAGATGAAGGGTGGTTTGAGCTACAGCCTGCAGAGCACGTTCTTGGACTACTACAAGACGAAAGCGTCGCCTGCGAACTTCGACGTCGAGACGAACTGGAAGGGTTCTCTCGGCCCGAACCTCATCGGCACGCAGGGTGGCGCGTACGACTACCGCTTGTTCCAAACGTTCAGCTACTTCCGCGACACCTGGAGCGTGAGCTTGCGCTGGAGAGGCCTACCCTCCGTCTGGAGTGCGGGCTATGCCAGCCAGCAAGCGGTCAAGGCGAACAACGCGGCGGCGGCGGCGGGCGACACGAGCAAGGTTACGCTGGGCTACGTGCCGACCACGGAGATCAAGACCGACGCGTACCGGGTGTTCGACCTGTCGTTCAGCTACAACCTCAAGGCCAAGATGCAGCTGCGCGGCGGTATCACGAACGTCCTCAACACGGCTCCGCCGGATGTAGCGAGCACGGCCGGCGTCCCGATCGGGTCTAACTTCGCTGGCTACTGCAACGGCGCGCCGGGCTGCCAGGCGCCGACGGCGCCGAGCTTGCAGACCACGGGTGCGTTCAACGGTGGCTACTACGACGTGGAAGGCCGTCGCGCGTTCCTCGGCTTCAACGTGAACTTCTAACCGACCTTACTTGCGATCCTCGCAACGGCGGGCCCACTGGCCCGCCGTTTTTTTTGCGCGGTCGGTCGTGGGCCGCTACTCCGAGCGTAGCGTGATCACCGGATCGACGCGGGCGGCTCGCGCCGCCGGCACGCCGCACGCGAGCAACGACACGCACGCGAGCACGGCGATCGTCCCGCCGAACGCGAGCGCGTCGACCGGGCTGACGCCGAACAGCAGCGAAGACAGGGCGCGAGTCGCGGCGGCGGCGCCGAGCACGCCGAACACGATCCCCGCCCCCGCGAGTGCCATCCCTTGCCGAATCACGAGCGCCGCGACGCGGCCCGGCGAGGCGCCGAGAGCGGCCCGGACGCCGAGCTCGCGCTTGCGCTCCTCGACGCTGCGGGCGACGACGCCATAAAGACCGACCACCGCGAGAACGACCGCCGTGAGCGCGAACGCCGCGAAGAGCACGAGCGCGAAGCTGCGCTGCGCCTCGGACGCCTCCAGCAGGTCTTTCATCGTCGCGACGCGCACGAGTGGCGGCGTCGGATCCACGGACCAGATCGCGCGCTCGACGCTCGGCGCGAGCGCCGCGGCATCGTCGGTGCGCGCCCGAACGACCAGCGATTGCACGGCATCGACCCAGAGCCACTGGCCCATCGCGAAGTAAACCGCGTCGGGCGATTCGAGCGCGAGCGACGTCTGCTTCACGTCGCCGACGACGCCGACGACGGTTGCCCACGAGCCGTCGGAGCGCCCGATGTACGGGCCCATCCGTAGCCGCTGCCCGATCGCGCTCTGCGCGCCGAATCGCCGCTTCGCGAACGACGCATTGATCAGCACCGCCTGCGGCGCGCCGGCCTTGTCCTCGGCGCCGAGCAGCCGGCCCTCGAGCAGCGGGATCCGCATCGTTGCGAACCAGTCCGGGGTCACGACGTAGCGAAGCGCGGCTCCGGCGTTGCCCGCGTCGCCACGCGAGCCCGACTCGAACGCGACGCCGTACGAATCCGACTCGCCGCTGAGCGGCAACTGGCTCGTGAACGCGGCGTCCGCGACGCCGGGCACGGCGCGCACGGCGTCGAGCGCTTGTTCGTAGAACCGCGCGAGCTCATCGAGAGAGCCATAGCGCCGGCCGGTTGCGACGGCCTGCATCGTGAGCACGCGCTCCGCGTCGAATCCCGGCTCTGTCGCGAGCAGGTTCTCGACGCTGCGGAACAGGAGCCCGGCGCTCGTGAGCAGCACGCAGGCGAGCGCGACCTGTGTGACGACGAGCGCGCGGCGAGCGCCGCGATGGCGCGAGTCCGTTGCATGCGAGCCCGCGCGAACCGCCGCGTACGTGCCGTCGTGAACGCCGCTCGAGCCCGGCAGCACGCCAGCCGCCAAGCCGACCAGCGTGCTGACGACGAGCGCGAGCCCGAAGACCGGCAGGTCGAGCGCAAACGCGCCGGCGCGCGCGAGCGACACGGGCGCGACCGACGCGAGCGCCGCCTCCACGGCCACGGCGACTCCGATTCCGGCGATCCCGCCGACGAACGCGATGACTAGGCTTTCCGTCACGAGCTGCCGCAGGAGGCGACCCCGCCCCGCTCCGAGCGCCGTGCGGATCGCGAGCTCCGCGCGTCTCGCGAGCGTCCTCGCGAGCAGCAAGTTGGACAGATTCACGCACGCGATCGCGAGCAGCAGGAACACCGCGCCGAGGATCGCGAGCAGTGCGGGCCGCACGCCGATCGTCATCGAATCGAGCAGCGACTCGACGATGAGCCCGTCGGACATGGGCGCCCACGCCGGTCGCGGAAACTCCGCGACCGGCTCACGGCCGATCGATTGGATCTCAGCCGCCGCCCGCGCAGGCGCGATGCCGGCCACGAGCCGGCCGACCATCCGCAAGTGATGGCCCCATTCGCTCGACTGGAATTCGGCCTGCGCGCGATATCGCAGCGGCACCCAGACCTCCGCGCTCGGCGCGAGCGCGTTCCTGAAGTCCTCGGGCATCACGCCGATTAAGGTATAGGTGACGCCGTCGAGCACGATCGGCCGCCCCAGCGCGCCCGGCGCGCCGCCGAGGCGGCGGGCCACGAGGCTCGCGCTCACGATCGCGACGGGCGGTCCTCCGCGCACGTCGTCGGCGGCGGCGAAATCGCGCCCGACCGCGGGGGCTACGCCGAGCACTCGGAAGTAGTCGGCGCTCACGCGATCCCCGTCGAGCCGCTCGGGATCGCCGGCGCCCGCGACCAGCCCGGGCTGCCAGCGATCGGCGACCGCGAGGCGCTCGAACGAACGGCTGCGCTCCGCGATCTCGCGGTACGTCCCGTAGGCGACCGGCAGCCGCCCACCCTCCGAGTCGCGGTCGGTGAGCGCGACCACGCGCTGCGCCTGCGGATACGGCAACGCGGCGAACAAGATCGCGTGCACGGCACCGAAGACCGCCGTGCTCGCGCCGACGCCGAGCGCGATGCTCGTGATGGCGATCAATGCGAAGCCGGGGCTCGCGAGCAGTCGACGGCATGAGTGACGCAAATCGGAGCAAAGAAAATCCATGGGCAGCCTCGATTGGAATCGAACCGCGCGGCGCTACGCCGCCCCGAATCCAATTACCGTGCCATATGGGCGACCCGAGGGGCGCGGTGCGTAGTCGCGCGCGACGGAGCCGCGGTCCCGGATTCGAGCGCCAGCGTTCCGAACCTGGGAAGGCGTTCTACACCGTGCTCGACAGCGCACGGCGATCGAGCCGAAGGAAACGCTGCGACGCATTGCGGCACGGCCACGCAACTTAGAAGCAGCCTCTGCCTCGCGGCGATTGGAACGGCGATCGTGTGGCGAAAAAACGTCACGATTGCGCGATTGTTAGCCGTTTGATAGCGTGAACCCAGATCGACGAATTCCAATAACTAATGATCTATCCCGATCCGCCCGGATCGGCGCACTAAAAATCCGAAGTTGCATCATTCCTAAGGGGGGAACGATGAACGCAAACTGTGGCGAGGGCTCGCGTCCGCGGCCGTCCGTGTCTGCTGAGCGGATCGGAATCTCGAAACCGTCAGTCACACCGCTTTCGGCCTGCATTGCGCTGGCATTGGCGACGCTGCTGCCGGCTCAATGGGCGGCTGCGCAGCAACAGCAGCAGCAAACTCAGCAGTCCGGGCTCGAAGAAATCACCGTGACGGGCTCGCGCATTCACCAGAACCAAGACTACGCGTCGCCGAACCCGATCAGCACGTTCGATGCTCAGAAGATGGAGAGCCTCGGACTCGTCAACATGTCGGACGTCATCACGCAGGTGCCGCAAAACGTGTCGCAGTTCCAGGCGGCGACCACGGGCGGCAGCGCGTTCTTCATCGGCTCGACGCTCGCGAACCTGCGCGGCCTGAATCCGTTTTTCGGCACGCGCACGCTCACGCTCGTCAACTCGCGCCGTTTCATTCCGACGACGCAAGGCGACAGCGTCGACCTGAACTTCATCCCCTCGATCCTCATCAATCGAACGGAAGTCGTGACCGGCGGCGCGTCGGCGGCATACGGCTCGGGCGCGATCTCGGGCGTCGTCAACATCCTGCTCGATAACAAAATGGAGGGTGTAAAGCTCGACGTCGACTACGGCGCGACGGGCCAGGGCGACGGCGGCAATTACCACGTGGGCATCGGCGGGGGCTCCGCCTTCGGAGGCCAGCGCGGACACTTCATCGCCGGCGGCGAATATCAGAAGTCCGATGTCATCCAGAGCTGCTCCGATGCGCGCGACTGGTGCAGCAAAGGCGTCGGCCTCTTCAGCAACAACACAACGTTCTCGTTCGGCTCGGGCGCACCCTACACGCAGAAGATTCCGGGCCAACCCGAGCAAATCATCGAGCCCAATCTGCGCCAGAACCAATTGAGCCGGACGGCCGTGATCTTCAATAACTCACCCAGCGCGACGACCACCTCCCAGTTCAATGCGGCGGGCACGGACATCGTCCCGTTCGCGGTCGGGTTCGGAGGCGGGTACGGCATAAATGGGGTAACCCCGGGTGGCGACGGCGAACCCATCTATAAGAACCTCACGCTTTATCCCCAGATCGAGCGCAAGACCTTTTATGGGCATGCCGACTGGGACTTCACGGACTCGGTGACGGGCACACTCGAGGCCTCGTGGGGTAACGTCGAGGGCGTCAACCATCAGTGGTCGCCCGCGCAAAATCTCACGAACACGTGCATCAGACCGGACAACGCGTACTTGGGGACGCTGTCGGCGGCAGCACGCGCGGCGCTCACGGCGGCCGCGGGCAACTCGCCGTTCTCCTCGAACGTAACCTGCGGCTTCACGATCAACATTCCCGGCGTTCCTTTCCCGATCCCGCTCGATCCGGGTGGCACGATCGTCACGAAGGACTGGTCGGGCCAGAACGATGAGACGGTCACGACCGACACGAGCGTCACGCGCTTCGTCGTCGGGCTGAACGGTGAGTTCGGCCCGAAGTGGAGCTGGGACGTCTATTACCAGTACGGCAAGACGGATCGTTCCCAGATCGGCCACGGGTATACGACGAACTGGCGCATGTACATGGCGACCGACGCGGTCATCGACACGCGCCCGGGCTCGCCGACCAACGGGCAACCCGTCTGCCGCGCGGTCATCGCCGGTGTGCCGGACCCGACCGTCGATCCGTCGTTGATCGCTGGCTGCCAGCCGTTGAACCCGTTCGGCACCGGCAACGCGTCGAAGGCCGCGCTGGCGTATGCCTTCGGCGACCTGACCGAGTCCGACAACATTCGCCAAGACGTCTTGGCGGCGACGTTCACCGGTGACCTTTGGAAGGGCTTCGGGGCCGGTGCCCTGAAGGGCGCTTTCGGCGCCGAGTACCGCAAGGACGACCTCTTCAACGACGCGGGTGACCTGCCCCGGGCGCAACGGACCGACTTCAGCCTGCAGTACGGCGATTCGTTCGCGGGCAAGACCACCGTCAAGGAGGCCTTCACCGAGCTCGAGATGCCGTTCCTGCGCGACAAGCCGGGCGCACAATTGCTGATGGTCAACGCCGCGGCGCGCGCGTCGGACTACGAGAACGTCGGCGGCGAGGGCACGTCGGGCGCAAGCGGCACGCAGTCGCTCACGACTTGGAAGGTCGCGTTCGTCTACGACCCGGTCAAGTGGTTCCGCCTGCGCGGCAGCGAGTCTGCGGACATGCGCGCAGCGAGCTTCCGCGAGCTGTACTACTCGCAAAGCATTCCGCCCGGCGGCATCTTCGGCTACGCGCAGAACCCGACCGTCCCACCCGGAACCTACGGCATCTTCGGCGATCCGAGCTGGTTGATCCTCGAGGGTAATCCGCAGCTGAAGCCGGAAGAGGCGAAGACGAAAACCTACGGCTTCGTCCTATCGCCCGGCGGCGGCGCGGAGGGGCTGCACTTTTCCGCGGACTACTACGACATCACCATCAACGGCGGACAGAGGCTCGACTCCTCCACGACCGTGCTCAACGGCTGCTACAACTTGCATCTGCCGGACGAGTGCGCGCGCATCGTATACGGGCCTCCCACCATTCCGGGCAACCCGACGAGCAACATCTTCGAAGTCCACGTGCCGTACATCAACGCAACGCCGTACATCGCGCGGGGCATCGACTTCTCGTTCGATTACCCGGTGCATCTCTCGGCCGGTACGATCGCGTTCAACTTGACGGCCACCAAAGCGAACAATCTCGGGTACCAGGATCCGATCTCGCTTCAGCTACGTAACGTGGCCGGCCAATCGGGCGGTGGCTTCGGGTTCCTGCCCGACATCGCCCCCGCGCCCGAATGGATCGGGAACCTCATCGTGAGCTACTCGCGCGAGCGGTTCACGCTCACCGGGCAGGTGCGCTACACGGGCTCGGGGAAGCTCAATCTGCTTTCCCCGTACTACGGGCCCGACGATCCGGGCTACAACCCCGCGCTCACCGGCAGCATCACCAACAACGACGTGCCGAGCCACGAGACGTTCAACCTCTCGGGCTCGTACAACTTCCGGTCGGGAGGCACGAAGCGCACGGAGATCTTCGCATCGATCACCAACCTGTTCGACAAGGATCCGCCGTTCTCGGCTAACAACACCTTCGGCACGGGCGGCGTCAACGGCGCGTTCTTCGACGTGCTCGGACGCACGTACCGGGTTGGCCTGCGAATGAACTTCTGACGGCGGCGCCTTCGTTCCAGCCTCGAACGACATCGTCTGACCTCCGCGGCGGTACGGCCTGAGCGTACCGCCGTTTCTTTGCGGGCTGCCGCATTCGGAAGTCGCTCCGCGCAGCCATCGACGCGAGAACAGCCGCAGTCGCTGCGAGCGGCGGGCTTTTGGCGCGCGCCCATGCGACGATTACGCGCTCGAGTCCGCTTGCAAGGAGGAGCCATGAGCGTTCAACCGAGCCTCGAGCCCGAATGCGTCGCGGCGAGCGGCGCAATCGAGCTCACGATCGAGGCGCGCGTGCGCAGCTTGGGTGAGTTCGACGTGCGCCGAGTGCTGCCGGCGGCGCAGCGGCGCATGGTCGGCCCGTTCGTGTTCTTCGATCACATGGGCCCCGCGGTCTTCCCGCCGGGCCAAGGCATCGCGGTGCGGCCGCACCCGCATATCGGTCTCGCGACGATCACCTACCTCTTCGACGGCGAGATCATGCACAGGGACAGCCTGGGCTACGTGCAGCTGATTCAGTCGGGCGCGGTGAACTTGATGACCGCCGGCCGCGGCATCGTCCATTCGGAGCGCGCGAGCGAGCGCGACCTGCCGGTGAGGTCGAGGCTGCACGGAATCCAGTCGTGGATGGCGCTGCCGCTCGAGCTCGAGGAGATGGAGCCGAGCTTCGTCCACTACCCCGCACACTCACTGCCGACGCTCGAGCACTCCGGTTGCACGATGCGCGTGATCATGGGCAGCGCGTTCGGCGCGCAGTCGCCGGTCGCGACGTATTCGCCGACGCTCTACGTCGAGGCCCGGATGCCGCTCGGCACGAGCTTCGCGCTGCCAGCGGGCGCGAAAGAGCGCGCGGCGTACGTCGTCTCGGGCCTGGTTCGAATCGAGGGGCGCGAGTATCGCGACGGCGTTCTCGCGGTCGCGCGCGCAGGCTCGACGCCGTCGCTCACGGCCGTCGAGGACACCCGAGTCATGGTGATCGGCGGCGAGCCGCTCGGCACGCGCCACATTTGGTGGAACTACGTGTCGAGCTCGAAAGAGCGGATCGAGCGCGCAAAGGCCGACTGGCTCGAAGGCCGAATCGGCAAAGTGCCGGGCGACGACGAGTTCATCCCGTTGCCCGATCGATGACTTGAAGACGCCGCCGGCGTGCGCTTCAGCCGCCGCGGCGCTCGACCGGCGAAGGTCAGCGGGCGAAGATCAGCGTTGGGCGACCGTGTTGCCGGGCGCGGGCATCGCGACGGTGTAACCGCGGCCTTCGAGGCACGCGGTGAGCGCGCGGAGGTAGTCGCCGCCGGGCTCGGGGCCGGCCTGCTTCTGCTGCTTCTTGTCGTGCGCGGCGCCCGTGGCCACGCCCACCACGCTGCCGGCCGCTGCGCCTTTGACGATGTCTTCGCCGTAGTCGTGGCCGCCGCCGAACAACGCGCCGAGCGTCGCGCCGATCGCAGCACCCGTCGCGATTCGCGCGATGCGATCGGCGCGCTTCGCGGCGTCGACCGCGTCCTGGTTCGGCGCCGGCGTCGAGGTCGGAACCTCTCCCGTCTGCTCGACCGCCCAGTTGTGGCACTCGTAGCGGTCGCGGCGCATCTGATCCGCGGATTGGTCATGCTGCGGCGTCACTTGGAGCTTCGAAAGGTCGACCGCGCCGGCGGTCGCGCACAGCGCGACCCCGACCGCGATCACCAGCGCGCGCCCAGCGGCGCGCGCGAGCTGCTCACCTGACCACATAGTTGCGCCCTGCCATACACGCGCTGAACGCGCGCGAATAGCCCTCGGCGTCCTCGCGCTTGCCCGCGCCCATCGTCGGGTCGTAGCCGCTCTGGTTCGTCGCCCAGACGTGGCACTGATAGCGGTCCTCCGAGGTTTGCGCCTCGCTCTGTCCCGCCGCCGGATACACGTACATCTTGAGACCCTGCTGCTGGCCGCTGCTTTGCTGTTGGGCCTCTTGGTCGTGCGAATGCGGCTGGGGCGCGACGGTCACGCCGAACCCGAAGGTCGGACCCCACGGATAGCCGTAGGGGCCCCAATAGGGGCGATAGGGGTGGTAGGGATAATAGGGATAGTACGGATAGCCGAACCCGAACGAGAAATAGGGCTGCGCATGGACGACGCTATAGGTGTCCGCGCGCGCTTCGACGCTCGAGAACGCGGCGATTGCCGCCGCTAGCATGATCCAGGTACGCATAACCACTCCGATTAGAACGCTCTAAGGCCTTGGACGTTGACTATGCTACCGAAGGTTCCTGAACCGAGGCTGAAAGTCGTCTTGACCCCCCCGAGGGCCCAGTGGAAAATGCGCCGCCCCGCGCGGGCGGGCGTTCTGTCTAGCAATCAACAATAATGAGTGACGGTCACGCACGCGGCCTCGAGCCGCAAACCGCGGGCGCCATGCCTCGCCGCCAAACCGAGACGACCGAGCCGATCCGCGGGGCTTGCCTGTGCGGAGCGGTGAGCTTCGAGGTCGCGCCGCCGTATCACTGGCTCGCGCACTGTCACTGCTCGATGTGCCGCAAGCATCACGGCACGCTGTTCGGCACCGGCCTCGGCGTCGAGCGCAGCCGCTTTCGCTGGCTCGCGGGGCAGGACGAGATCGTCCACTATCGCTCGACGGACTCGTTCGAGCGCGCCTTTTGCCGGCGCTGCGGCTCGAAGGTGCCCGGCGATTCGCACTTGCCGGACGTCGTGCTCGTGCCGGCCGGCACCCTCGATGGCGACTTCGGAATCCGGCCCCGCGCGCACATCTTCGTCGGCTCGAAGTCGCCTCTCTACAAGATCAACGACACGCTCACGCAGTTCGAATCCTATCCGCCCGGTGTGGCGTTGGCCGTCGTCGCGCGGCCGCAGCCGAAGGCGCGTCCCGGCACGGTCGTCGGCAGCTGCCTCTGCGGCGACGTGGGCTTCGAAGTGAGCGGCGACCTCGGCCGCATCGTGCACTGCCATTGCTCGCTCTGCCGGCGCAGCCGCGGCACGGCGTTCGGGAGCACGCTGTTCTGCGCGCCGGAGCGCTTTCGCTGGACGCGTGGCAGGGATCGTATCCGCGGCTACCGGCTGCCGCCGCCGCGCACGTACGAGATCGATTTCTGTGCGCGTTGCGGCAGCCCCGTGCCGACCGTCGTGCCCGACTTCGGCCTCGTGCTGATTCCCGCGGGCTCGATCGACACGAGCCTGCGCTCGCCGACGGCCGTGCACATCTACGTCGGCTCGAAGGCGGCGTGGCACGACATCACCGATAGCGCTCCGCAGTTCGACGAGATGCCGCCGCCCGACCGCTTCGGAGAGTTTTTCCTCTGATCGCGCCGAGCAGCGACGCGATCAGAGGCGCGGGTCGAGGATGAAGGAGGCGCCCCGCTCCGCGATCATCACCGTGGGCGCGTTCGTGTTGCCGGAGACGATCCGCGGCATGACCGACGCGTCGATCACGCGCAGCGCGTCGACGCCGCGCACACGCAGGCGATCGTCGACGACCGCGAGCTCGTCGCGCCCCATGCGGCACGTGCCGACCGGATGGAAGATCGTCGTGCCGAGGTCGCGCGCCGCGCGCTCCAGCTCGGCATCCGACCGTTGCGCGGGATCGGGCAGCCTCTCGCGCGGCGCGAAGCGCGCGAGCGCCTTCGCCGCCATGATCCGGCGCGTGAAGCGCAGGCCCGCGACGGCCACCGCCAAGTCCTCGTCCGTCGCGAGATAGTTCAGGGTGATCGCGGGATGCGCGGTCGGCTCGGCGCTCTTGATCCGCACGTGGCCGCGGCTCGTGGGCTGAAGGTTGCAGACGGACGGCGTGATCGCGTCGAACGTGTGCAGCGGCTCGCCGAACTTGTCGAGCGACAGCGGCTGCACGTGCCATTCGATGTTCGCGGCCGGCTGCGCAGCGTCACTCCTCGCGAACGCGCCGAGCTGCGACGGCGGCATCGTGAGCGGTCCGGTTCGGAACAGCAGGTATTCGATGCCCATCGCCGCGCGGCCCGCCAAGGAGCGCGCGCGCCGGTTCAGCGTGACGGTGTTCTCGACGCTGTAGATCGTGCGGATCTGCAAGTGGTCGTGCAGGTTCGAGCCGACGCCCGGCAGGTCGCGCAGGACCGCGACGCCGTGCTGCGAGAGCAACGCGCCGGGCCCGACGCCCGAGAGCTGCAGGATCTGCGGCGAGTTGATGGAGCCGGCCGCGAGCAGCACCTCGCGGCGCGCGCGCACGACGGTGCCGTTCACGGACACTCCGGTCGCAACGAGGCGGCCGTCGCGCGGCTCGATCAACACGCGCTCGACGAGAGCGCCCGTGCGCACGGCGAGATTCGCCCGGCCGAGCACCGGCCGGAGGAAGGCCTTCGTCGCGCTCCAGCGCCGGCCGCGGCGCTGATTCACCTGGAAATAGGCGTTGCCGAAATTGTCGCCGCGATTGAACTCGGCGACCTTCGGGATCCCGCACTCCTCGGCCGCATCGCGCCAGGCGTCGAGGATGTCCCAGCTCACGCGCCGCTCTTCGACGCGCAGCTCACCGCCGGCGCCGTGAAAGTCGTCCGCGCCGTGCTCGTAGTCTTCGGAGCGCTTGAACACCGGCAACACGTCGTCCCACGACCAGCCGCGCAGCCCGAGCGAGGCCCAATGGTCGTAGTCGGACCTCTGGCCGCGCATGTAGATCATCGCGTTGATCGACGAGCAGCCGCCGAGCACCTTGCCGCGGGCGTAGCCGATCGTGCGGCCGTTCAACCCCGGATCGGGCTCGGTGCGATAGCACCAGTCCGTGCGCGGATTCCCGATCGTGTAGAGATACCCGACCGGAATGTCGATCCAGAAGTAGTCGTCCTTGCCGCCGGCCTCGAGGAGCAGAACGCCGGTGCTCGGATCGGCCGACAGCCGATTCGCGAGCACGCAGCCCGCGGTTCCCCCGCCGACGACGATGTAGTCGAACTCCTGCACGGGCGCGAATTCTAACGGCAAAAGCGCGCTCGGGGGCTGCGCGACTCGTCGCGCGGACGGTAGAATCCCGGTGCTGCCGCAAGGCATCCCGCCGCAGGAGCGAAGTGATGAACGGATCTGGCAAAGACTCGTTTTGGTTTTGGGGCGGCGGGATCGCCGTGCTGGTGATCGTCGCGGGCATCGCGCTGTACGTCTATCAGCGCAATCGAGGCCAGGCCGAGGTCACGCCGGCGGCGCAGACCGCGGCGCCCGCAACGCCGACCCCGGCGCCTCCGCCACCGGCGACCGAGACGCCCGCGCAACCCGCGCGCGCGACGCCGCTGCCGGCGCTCGACCAAAGCGACCCCGAGGTCGTGAGCGGGCTCACGGAGCTGCTCGGCGGCCGCGAGCCCCTCCAGCAGTTCCTCGTTCCGCAGCGGATCATCCGCAACGTCGTCGTGACGATCGACAATCTGCCGCGCGAGAAGATCGCGGTGAACCAGCGGCCGGCCAAGCCGACGTCCGGCAAGTTCATCGTCAAGGGTCCCGAGGACGCGCGCGAGATCGCGCCGGAAAATTACGCGCGCTACGCGCCGTTCGTCGCCGTCGTGAAGAAGGTCGACGCGAAGACGCTCGCGGCGTTCTACCGCGGGCTGCAGCCGTTGTTCCAGCAAGCGTACGAAGAGCTCGGCAACCCGAGCGCGTCTTTCGACGCGCGGCTACGCCAGGTGATCGATCACTTGCTGCAGACGCCCGACGTCGCGCAGCCCGTGAAGCTCGTGCAGCCGAGCGTCACGTACAAATACGCGGACCCGAAGCTCGAAGCTCTGTCCTCCGGTCAGAAGCTCCTGATCCGGATGGGCCCCGAGAACGAGAGCGCGGTGAAGGCGAAGCTGCGCGAGCTTCGCGACGCCCTCGGCTAGTTCTCGATCGCGAGCAGCTCGACCTCGAACATCAGCGCGGCGCCGCCCGGGATCGGGCCCTGGCCGCGGTCGCCGTAGGCCGTCTCGGACGGGCAGACGAGCTTCGCCTTGCCGCCGACCTTCATCTTCTGCACGCCCTCGGTCCAGCACGGGATCACACCGTTCAGCGGGAACGAGATCGGCTCGCCGCGCTGCACGGAGCTGTCGAACACGGTGCCGTCGCGCAGCGTGCCGTGATAGTGGACCTTGACGGTACTTTCGGCCTTCGGGCTGTCGCCGGTACCGACCTTGACCGGGATGTAGATCACGCCCGTCGGGCTACGCACGGCGCCCGGCTCTTTGGACATCTTCTCGAGGAATGCGCCCGACGCCTTCTTTTCGTTCGTCGCGGCCGCCGATGCGCGCTCTTGTGCGAGATCTTGCAGCTTGGGCCCGTAGGTCTGGATGTCGACCTTCGGCTGCTTGCCCTGTACGGCGTCGCTCAAGCCCGCGGTCACGAGCGCGAGCTCGGCCGGCGTGAGATTGAAATCCTTCACGTTGTTGCCGATCGCGAGACCGAGCGCGTAGAGCGTCTTGTCCTGATCGGTGTTCAACGTCTGGGCGTCGGCCGCCGCGGCACAAAGACCGAGCGTGAGGACGCAGGCGACCATGGCTTTGACCATTTCCTTTCTCCTTGGAGCCGCGAAGTGGAGGCAAACGAGGGGCGCCACGCTATCCCAAAGGCCGCGGAATTGCCAATGACATCGGCGTAATGGTCCTTTCGATCCTCGCGATCCGCGGCGGCGGAACGCGAAAGTGGCGAACGGGGCTCACATGGGCAATCTCGCCTGCGCCCTAAGTCGATTGGCCATCGACTGAATAGATTGTTCTGATCGGATAAATCCGTTGGAACGATCGATCCGCCGGCCCGACAATGCCCGCACACCAACTCGATTCACGAGGAGACAACGACATGTTGACCGTAGGAAACCAATTCCCGACGTTTAGCCTGAAAGCTACCGTCTCGGAAGATCTCGGAACCGCGTTCGAGACGATTCGGAGCGACAGCTATCCCGGCAAGTGGCTCGTGGTGTTCTTCTGGCCGAAGGACTTCACCTTCGTATGCCCCACCGAGATCGCCGAGTTCGGCCGGAAGTGCGGCGACTTCGCGGACCGCGACG
>Ga0335076_10004239_pt1 | contig 14490 bp, 15 predicted proteins | sample Lox_Sample_25_FD_206717 | JGI IMG/M metagenome (GOLD analysis project Ga0335076, IMG submission 206717) | Soil microbial communities from Loxahatchee National Wildlife Refuge, Florida, United States - Lox_Sample_2.5 | ecosystem: Environmental > Terrestrial > Soil > Wetlands | place: USA... | reverse complement strand
TCAAGCTGCGCCGGACCATCATCGCGGCGCGATTTTCCCCAAGCCACCCAGGTCAGCCCGCAGACGATCAAATCCACGCCGTCCTCGCCGCCTGGGACGCCGCCGCCGCATAACTACGAAACTTCAGGGAAAACGACAGCCGTTACCGGCTTCCGGCCGGTCATCAAAACGGCACCCCGCTAGCCGCTGATCGAAGGCGTGCGGACCACTGCCCGGATGCCATCAGGGCCTTTGTCAAGCTGCGGAACGCCTGGCGAGCTCGCCCTCCGGATTACGGGCATGCGACGGCAGCGGCGAGGTGCCTCGGGCTGCTCCGCTGTTCGGGGGCTGACGGTGGTACCGGGACGGGAGGCGGTTGAGCTATGGCGCGGCGCTGGCGGTCACCGGCGCCGCAGGGCTGGGAGACGGGCTTGTCATGTTCGCGCCGGGACCCGGGGGCGCCTGGGGCGGGGCGGCAGCGCCGCTGTTGTCCCAGGTGACGGTGAAGCTGTTGCCGCCGGTCAGCGCCGACGGCGTGGCTTCGGTGATGCCGCCGGCTGAGACCATGGTGAGCGCGGCGGGGCCGGCATCGCCGAGGATGGTGTTGCCGACGGTCGCGCTGGTGAAGTTCACGGTTCCGAAGTTGGCCAGCGGGAGTACCGTCCCGTTGCTGGGAGCCTCGGCGATGACCTCAGCGGACCCGAGTTGGGCGGTGGCCGAGGTCTGGTGCGTGGTCTGCGTCCAGCCCCGCGTGGCGTCGGTGAGCGTGAGGATGAATGCGCCGCCGCCGACGGCGGTGACTGACGCGCTCATCGAGTCGCCGGGCTGGACCGGATTGTCGTAGAACACGGGGGCATCGGGGAATATCTCGTACCACCCCGCGTAAGTGGCGGCGCCGCTGGAGCAGTCGGCCTCGGTGCCGGTCTGCTCCACCGTCTGCGTGCCGTCCCCGTCGAGCCCGGCCCAGAAACTGGAGAAGGCGTTCGCGGCTCCGCAGGTGACGGCCGGCTGCGTCCAGGAACCCGACACCCTGGTGAACGTGCCGGGCGTGCCGGTTACCGCGTAGCCGGCCCAGTTGGCGCTCGTCGTGGCCGCCGCGTTGACGCCGCCGCTGACCGTGCCGGCGGCCAGGCCGGGCATCATCGGGTAGCCGCCCCGGCCCCAGCCGCCGGCCTGCGCGGTCCCGCCCTGGACCGTGCCGCCCTGGATGGCGTCGCCGGTCCCGGTCCGGGACACGCTGGATGCGCTGACCGTGCGCTCGGCCCTGGGAGCGGTCATCCAGCAGGCGACCAGGAGCGCGGCTGCGCATCCGCCCAGGGCGGCCAGCCGGGCACGCAAGGTTCTGGCCCGCCTGGGTTGCCGGGCCCGCTGCGGATGACGCGGACTTCGCCGACGGAACATACCGGGCTCCTCTCCCGTGATCGCTTCGGGCCTGCCTGGCGCGACCGGGGCAGGTCCAGGTGAGATGCATGCCGGGCTTGCGTGTGCGGCGGCTGCTCTACCGCCCATCACACGCCGTCATGCCGTAATCCGGGAGAGCGATAAGACATTGGTAACAATTATGGCACCACCTGTCTACGCACAGTCAGGCCATTCGGGCTACGCCAGGGCTGAACCGCCTGACTCCCCGGGACTGCGCATGCGACGGCATCGCCATGATTGCGTCAGCCGCCCGGCGGGATCTCCAGGCCGGCCTGATCGACTTCATGCACCTGGTGATCGTGCCGATCACCCTCGGGCGCGGCGTATCCCTTTGGGAGGGATCAAGCGGCGCCGAAGATCGCTCCACGGTCGAGTCGGTCACCTCGCCCAGTGGCCTCACCCATCAGCTCTGGAACAAGAACGATCACGTCTGAGTCGGGAACCCAGTGTCCACTTGGGGATCGCCTACGGGCAGCCCTCGGAGCCGCGTAGCCCATCAGGCGACGGAGCGCTATCTTGGCCATATGCCGGCCACGGGCGGGCTGAAGCTAGCGCTGCAGGCCGCAGCGCGCGACGACCGCCGTTTGCGCTTTGCGCAGGTGAAGCTGCGCACGGCTGGAATCGAGGATGCACTCTGCCTGGTGACGGACGCCCGCGGCCGGATGCGGTACCGACTGCCCGACGGCGAATATCAGCTGTCGCTTCTCGGTGGCCCGTGCGTGCGGTTTGTCGTACGTGATCGCTGCTGGACCACGGTCCGCCTTCGGCTGGCGTAGCCGGAGCGACGGCCGGGAGCGCATTCCGCGCCGGCTCCGGCGCCCATCGGCCGGCCTGGGCGCTTCCCGCTGGCGTGCGGAAGCGGATCCGCTTGCGCGACGCGCTGACGTATAGCGTGGCCGGCGTGGCTCTTAGACGTCATCCTTGATCGCGTATCGCAGGTGAATGATGCCATCCGGGGCCGCGATGACATCCGCGCGGTCCAGCCCTGGCGGCTCGCTGCCAGGATGCTCGAGAGCCGCTGTAGGCTGCCGTCATGAGCACGCGCGAGGACTACCCAGCCGGGGTGCCGTGCTGGGTCGACACCAACCAGCCCGATCCCGCCGACGCCGCCCGGTTCTACTCCGGGCTCTTCGGGTGGCAGACCGAGGACGCGATGCCCCCCGACGCCGGGACTCACTACTACATGGCCCGCATCGACGGCCGGGACGCGGCCGCGATCTCCTCCCAGCCCCCCGGTACACCACCGCAGGCGGTGTGGAACACCTACATCCGCGTCGAGTCCGCCGACGACGCCGCGGCCCGGGTGCGCGAGGCGGGCGGGCGGGTGCTCTCCGAGCCGTTCGACGTGTTTGACGCGGGGCGGATGGCCGTGTTCGCCGATCCCGAGGGCGCGGTCTTTTGTGTGTGGCAGCCCGGATCGCACCGCGGCTCGGCGGCAGTCAACGAACATGGCGCGGTGAACTTCAACAACCTGCACACCGACGATGTCGAGGCCGCCCGGGCCTTCTACGGCGCCGTGTTCGGCTGGACGACGATCGACGCCGGCTCGCCGATGTGGGCTCTGCCGGGCTACGGCGACCATCTGGAGGAGCTCAACCCCGGCATGCGCGCGGGGATGAAGCAGATGGGCGCACCCGAGGGCTTCGAGGACGTGGTGGCGACGATCTTGCCCCGCGAGGGTGCCCCAGCGCGCTGGAGCGTGACCTTCGCCGTCGACGACGTGGACGCGATCACTGCGCGAGCGCGCGAACTCGGAGGCTCGGTCCTCGCCGAGCCGCAGAATGCGCCATGGGTGCGATTCGCCGTCCTCGCCGACCCGGCTGGCGCGTCGTTCACCGCCAGCCAGTTCGTAGCGGAGAACCGCTAGACGGTCCCCGATTGAGACGTCTCCCCGGTCGCTGAACCGTCCAGGCGACGGCACGCGCTGCGAGCGCCGGCTGGACCGACGCGCCCGCGCGAGCAGCGACAAATTGTTGACGATGGCTCCCTGGAACGGGTCAGCGTGGGAAGGAACCCTCGGATCACCCGGTAGGTGCCGAGCGGGTTCACGGCCGGGGCCTGCTCGATGGGGACGATATCGCTCAGGTCGTCAAAGGGCTGGACGCCGGCGTTGTTGATAAGGATGTCGGGCGATCCGATCTGCTCGGCAGCGGTCCGAATCTGCGCAGGGTCGGTGACGTCCAGGGTCACCGGCGTGACCCGCTCGTCGGGGTATGCCAGCGGCTGGCGCGTTGCCGGCGTACACCTGCTCGGCGCCCCTGCGGAGGGCTTCGGCGACGAGTGCCTGCCCGATGCCGCGGTTGGCGCCGGTCACCAGGATGGTCTTGCCCGCGATGTTCATGTCCGTTCCTCCGGGTGCGTAGTTGCCGTCGCTTATCGTGCGGCCTACTGATATAGACCAGGCGGATTCCCGGGAGTCGCCGCGCCTGCCCTGCGAGGCGTGCGCGAGAAATTCACCGGCGCCGCGGCGATTCCTGTATGCCGCGCTGGTCGGTATTGGCAGGAGCGCCAAACGGGCTCCCTGAACCTGCGGACCAAGGAGGATCGTCATGCAGGACCATGCGATAGCGGGAGTGACGGCGCTGGTCACCGGCGCGAGCCGGGGCTTTGGCCGCGGCATCGCTGCCGCCTTGACCGGAGCGGGCGCGCAGGTCGCCGGGGTCGCTAGGGACCGCGGCGCGCTGCAGGAACTGCGCGCAGAACTCGGTGAGTCGTTCACGCCGGTGGCCGCGAACGCCGCCGACCCGATGGTGGCCGGCGAGCTGATCGACAAGTACCGCCCCGGCGTGCTGGTGCTCAATGCCGGCGCCACGCCGCTGCCGCGGCCGATCCAGCACTACACGTGGGAGACCTTCAGCCGGAACTGGGACCGCGACGTGGCGCACGTGTTCCACTGGACACGCGAGGCGCTGCTCGCGCCGCTGGCACCGGGCAGCACCGTGGTGACGCTGTCCAGCGGGGCGGCGGTGTTCGGCTCGCCGCTGACGGGCGGGTACGCCGGGGCCAAGGCCGCCATCCGGTGGCTGACCGCCTACGCAGCGGACGAGGCAAAGCGGGCCGGGCTGCGCATCCGGTTCGTGTCGCTGCTGCCGCAGCTCACCCCGGAGACCTCGCTTGGCGCGGTGTTCGCCACCGCCTACGCCGCCCGAGAAGGCGCCGGGGCGGCCGCTCGCGGCGGCCCCGGCGGGGTGCTTACCCCGGAGCAGGTCGGCCAGGCGGTCACCGGCCTGGTTACCGGCCCTGACCCGGACCAGGATGCCTACCTTGTCACTGCCGCCGGCCCGCGCCCGCTGCCCTCAGGCCCGGCCCGGTGACGCGGCACACCAGGAGAACGGGCATGGCCGGCGAGGTCAACGCTCGGGCCGGGCTGCGCTCGGCGTTGTGGCTGCCGCTGTTCGACGACCTCGCCGAGCCGGTGGCAGTGACGCGGCTGGCCGCCGAGGCCGAGGAGGCCGGCTGGCACGGGTTCTTCGTCTGGGATCACCTGAGCTGGCGGGCGCCAGTGCGGGAGGTGGCCGACCCGTGGATCACCCTGGCGGCGGCCGCCACCGCCACCGAGCGCCTGCGGCTCGGGCCGATGGTCACGCCACTGGCCCGCCGCCGGCCTGCCAAGGTCGCCAGGGAAACCGTGACCCTGGACAGGCTCTGCGGCGGGCGCCTCACCTTGGGCGTCGGCCTGGGCAGCGACCGGTTCGGCGCCGAGTTCTCCGGGACCGGCGAGCAACCCGATGACCGAATGCGGAGCCAGATGCTCGACGAGGCATTGCAGATCCTCGCGGCGGCCTGGTCCGGCCGGCCGGTGCACCACCGTGGCGCCCACTACACCGTCGGCGGCTTGCGGTTCCTTCCCCGCCCGGTGCAGCAGCCCGGGGTGCCGGTGTGGGTCGCCGGGTTCCCCGGGAACGCCCGGCCACTGCGCCGCGCCGCCCAGTACGATGGCTTCTTCCCGATCAACCTGGAACACCCGGACCAGCTCGCCGGGATCACCGCCACCATCGCCGGCTCGCGCCGGGATACGGCCTCGCCTTTTGACATCGCGATAGCTCTGCCGCCCGGCGGCGACCCGGCGCCGTATGCCAGGGCGGGCGCCACCTGGTGGCTGACCGAATTCGAGCCCACAGTGTCGCTGGACCAGGTGCGCGGCGTGCTCCGCGACGGCCCGGCATGATCCCGAAGAACCCAGCGCGTGGCTCACGCTGGCGAGAGTGGAGTGCCGATGAGCGTCAGCCAGGAATTCACCAGTGGCACCAGCCAGTTCCGGGGTGAACTGCTGGCTCACTGCTACCGGATGCTGGGCTCGGCCGAGGAAGCCGAGGACCTGGTGCAGGAGACATACCTGCGAGCGTGGCGTTCGTTTGACGGGTTCGAGGGCCGTTCCTCCGTGCGGACATGGCTGTACCGGATCGCGACCAACGTGTGCCTGACCGCGATCGAGCGCCGCGGCCGCCGGCCGCTGCCGTCCGGGCTGGCCGGCCCGGCGCAAGATCCGGAGGCGCCGGTGGCGCCCTCGCTCGAGGTGCCGTGGCTGCAGCCGTTTCCCGACACGTTGCTGGCCGGGCAGGGCGAAGATCCCGCGGCGGTGGCGGCATCGCGGGCGGGCATCCGGCTGGCGTGGGTCGCGGCGCTGCAGTACCCGTCCGCCCGGCAGCGCGCGATCCTGATCTTGCGTGACGTGCTGGACTGGTCGGCCGCGCAGGTGGCAGAGCTGCTCGGCACCACGACGACGGCCGTCAACAGCGGGCTGCGGCGGGCCCGGGCTCAGCTCGCCCAGGCGCTGCCCGCCGAAGATGAGCTCGCCGAACCCGTCGCGCCGGGCCAGCGGGCGGTGCTGGAGCGGTTCGCCGCCGCCTTCGAGAACGCCGACACCAGCGCGCTGGCCGAACTGCTGCGCGAGGACGTCACGCTGGAGATGCCCCCGGCACCGACCTGGTTCGCCGGCCGGGCGGCCGTGCTGGGCTTCTTCGCCACCCGCGCGCTGGACGCGCCCGGCCGGTTCCGCATGGTTCCTGCCATGGCGAACGGCCAGCCAGCGTTCGCTGTCTACCAGCGCGAACGCGACGGGGCCTACCGCGCGGACGCGGTGACAGTGCCCGCGCTGACCACGACCGGGATCGCGCGGATCGTTACCTTCCGCAACCCAGGTCTGTTCGCCCTGTTCGGCCTGCCCATGGAGTACGGTGCCGCGGCGGCCGGGCCGCAGTCAGCGCACGACCTGGCGGTGCCGCCATGATCCCGCCGGGCAGCGGGCGGGAATTGCTGGACGCGGCGGTCAGCTTCGCGCTGGCCGGTGCCGCGATAGCCACCCCGGCCCAGCTGTCGCGCCCCACCCCATGCACCAGCTGGGACCTGCGAACGCTACTTGACCATCTCAGCGACTCGACCAGCGAGCTTACGGACTTGATCGGCAATGCAAGCACCGCGGCCCCCGCAGCGCCACCCGGCCCGTGGCCGAAAGGCGACCCGGTCGCCCGGTTGCGCGCCCAGGCAGCCAGGCTGCGGGCGGCCCGCGCCACCCCCGAGGCGGCCACGCGCCTCGTCGCCATCGGCGACCGTGAGATCACCGCCAGCATGGTCGCGGTGACCGGCGCCATCGAGATCACCGTCCACGGCTGGGACATCTTCTCCGCATGCGGCACCTACCGCCCGGTCCCGCCGGGCCTGGCCTCCGCCTTGCTGCCGGCCACCGCGCTGCTGGTCACTCCCCGCACCCGGCCGGGCCTGTTCGCCGGCCCGGTCCGGCTGCCCGGCCCGGCCTGCCCCGGCGATCAGCTCGTCGCCTTCCTCGGCCGCCAGCCGCGCACCACGGCCGTCGCATAGTTCCTGATCCAGCGGCTCACCCGGATACCAGGAGTTCCCATGCTCAACAGCCGGGTCTGTCAAGTTAACGGTGGAACTGCCGTCTACAGTGACGGGGAGGTGTCCTCTCACCTGCGGCGGCGGACGCCGCGCCGCTCCGAAAAGCCCGGAAAGTGGGACAGTCCCATGCTGAGATGTTGCCAGGCTTGGCAGATATGAGCCCGGCACGAGGCCCGGATCGTTAGTCTGACGTGCGCGAACGCGTGCCTGGGTGGTGACGGGCGTGTCACCAGCCGGCGGCATCGCTGCGGTCCGTGGGGTGCTGCCACGTACTGCTGCTGAAACCGACCGGGCAGCCCGTCACCGCGACGCAGCACAGCCTGTCCTTCCTAGCTGTGCCGCCCCGCCACATGCGTTCCGTTCCATGAGGGCCAAAGAGTGCTCGCCGCGCGCTGAGATCCGATGGCGGCTGCAGCTAGCTGGGCGCTGATTGGGTATTGGGCATATTCTGCGGCGGCGCCTAGGCGACGAGATCCCCAAACCGGTTTGTCCTGGCAGGGCTCCGGCTCGGGGTGTGCGGCTGGGGCAGGCGCCCAGCCTTACTTCTGGTCCGCCGAAGAGCGGGGCCGGCTCGTGCAATTTTTTGCCGGTGGCTTCCTGGCGTTCACGAAAGCCATGATGGGCACGGCGGCGGCGAGGGTAATGGCGGCGCCCCAGGCCATGGCGACGGTGAAGCCGTGGACGGTGCCGGTGGCTGTGGTCGCGGACGGGTGCGCTGTCAGGTAGCTGGCAGCGGCTGCGGCGGCGATGGTGTTGAGCAGGGCGGCGCCGATGGAGGAGCCGAGCTGGCTGGCGGCGCTGGTTCCGGCGCCTGCTGCGCCGGTGTCAGAGGGCAGGATGCCGGTGAGGGCGGTGTTGAGGGTGGCGGGCCCGGCGACTCCGGTGCCGAGCCCTTCGATGATGGTGGCGGTGAGGATCAGGGGCAGGTAGCGGCTGGCGGGGGTGAGCCAGATCAGCGGGATCAGCCCGCCTGCCTCGGTCACGATGCTGGCGGCGATGAGCCATCGCGGCGGTATGCGGACCATGAGCAGGGGGGCGATGAGCGCGGAGCCGGCGGCTCCGGCCAGGGCGAAGGGAATGAGGGCGAGCCCGGTATGCAGTGCCGTGTAACCCATGACGGACTGCAGCTGGTAGGTGAGGATGAGCATCATGCCGAAGGTGCTGAGCCCGTTGACGACCAGGCCGGTCATGGCCCAGCCGCGGTTGCGGTCGAGGACGACGCGCAGTGGCAGGAGCCGGTCCGGATGTCCGATCTGACGGGCCGCAAACGCGCTGAGGGTGACGGCGGCGGCGGCGAGCGAGCCGGTGATCTGACCCGAGCTCCACCCGAGCGAGGAGGCTTCACCGAGCCCGTACACCAGGGCGGCCATCCCGGCCGAGCCGAGCAGGGCACTCCACAGGTCTATCTGCACCTGTGCCCGCCCGGGGAGGGACGGCAGGACCCGGAGCCCGCCGACGATGGCGATGAGGGAGACGGCGACGTTCACGTACAGGCACCACCGCCACCCCAGCTCGCTGGTGAGCACCCCGCCGAGGACGAGCCCGGCGGCCATCCCGGCGGTCAGCGTGGCGGTGAAGATTCCCATGACCCGAGCCCGCTGGTCCTCGTCGGAGTAGACGGTGACCAGCAGCGACTTGGTCGAGGAGATAAGCAGCGCGGCGAACGCCCCCTGGACCGCGCGGGCAGTGATGATCATGACGCCGTCGGCTGATGCCCCGCCGGCCGCTGAGGCGCAGGCGAAACCGGCTACCCCGATGAGCAGGGTGCGGCGGGCGCCGAACCGGTCCGCCAGCCGGCCGCCGAGCAGGAGGAACCCGGCGAGGGTGACCGTGTAGGCGGTGACGATCCACTGTCGGCCGGTCACGGTCATCCCGAGGCCGTGCTGGATAGAGGGCAGGGCGATGAACATGACCGTCGTGTCGAGGATCGCCATCAAGTGCGCCGACGCGATCACGGCCAGCGGCCAGTACCCGGCCCGCTGCGGCACAGCGGGAGGCGCGGGGCCCGGCCTGGCAGGCGATAGTCGCATAAGCACACCCCCAACTAAGATACACTCGTATCTAATCACGGAACGAGATAAGATACAAGAGTGCCTAATACAGGGGAAGCGAAGAGCCCGGCCACGCATCGGGAGCGGAAAACGCGGCGCCGCGGCGTGGCGCTGGAGGACGCGCTCCTCGACGCTGCCTGGGCGGAACTGCGAGCCACCGGATACGCCAGCCTGACGATGGAGGCCGTCGCAGAGCGGGCCGGGACCAGCCGGGCCGTCCTGTACCGGCGCTGGCCCAGCCGGGCCGCGCTGGTGATCGCCGCGATGCGACGGCACCGGCCCATGCTCTCCGGCGATGTGCCCGACACCGGCAGCCTGCGCGGCGACGTCCTCGCACTGCTCACCCGGATTTCTGAACGGCTCGCCGAGCTGGACCCCGAGACCGTCTACGGCATCCTCGGCGACTACTTCGCCGACAGCCAGTTGTTCTCACAAGTCCAGGACCAGGTCCTGCAGATCGGCGCCGGCGTTATGGCGACCATCCTCAAGCACGCCGAAGAACGTGGCGAGATCACCCCAGGGATCAGCCCGAGGGTCGCGACCTTGCCGACCGACCTGTTCCGCCACGAGCTGTTCATCAGGCGGATTCCGCCGGCCGGCCAGGTCATCACCGAGATCATCGACGAGGTCTTCCTCCCGCTAGTACGCAACGCCGCCGTGTCCGCCTCTGGACGATAATCGGGCATGCGTCACAGCGCGCAGGCCGTGAGGACTATGAGGGACTGTCCGACTGATTTCCGGCTTTTCGGAGCGACGCGGCGTCCGTCGCCGCAGGTGACAGGAAATCTCCCGGTCACTGTGGACGGCAGTTCCACCGTTCGCTGGGCACTCTCAACTATGAAACCTCCAATTTCACGCAATGCCTCGGCGCGGCTGCTGTCGGGATCTAGCGCCCGCCGGCGGCATTCCCGGGGGCCGATGTGCGGCTATCCCGCGTTGCGCTTCTGGCTGAGTCTTTGCGGCAGGATCGTCCGGAGGTAGAGTCCGCGGAGATGCGGGAGGACGGTTAGGCCAGTGATTATCGGGATGGCGGAACTGATCGAAGCCAGGAGCAGGCCATGATGGCAGGGCCTGGTGCTGGTGAGGGCAGGGTTGTCGTCGGCGTGGACGGCTCGGGGCATTCTAAGCAGGCGCTGCGGTGGGGTGCCCGCTTCGCCGCGGTCTTCGGCGCGTGGCTTGACGCGGTCGCCGCCTGGGAGTTCCCGCAGACGTATGGATGGGCCTGGGTGCCACCGGAGTGGAACCCGGGCCAGGACATGGCGAAGGCTCTCGATGACACCGTGCGGGCCGTCTTCGGGGACCAGCCGCCGGAGGGGCTGCAGCGGCAGGTACGCGAAGGAGGCGCCGCCAAAGTGCTGCTTGACGCCAGTGCGGGCGCGATCATGCTGGTCGTCGGCAGTCGCGGCCATGGAGGCTTCGCCGGGCTCCTGCTCGGTTCGGTCAGCGCGAACGTCGCTGAGCACGCTTCCTGCCCGGTGCTGGTCATCCACGGCGACCAGGTACCACCCCTGGCATGGCCCGCATAACACCGCAAGCACGCCAACTGCATTTCAATGCAGGCTCCCACGGGCTGGCGAGCACGTGAAGTCAGCCGCCGCTGAGTCTGCTACTGTCATGGGCGCCGCGTCGGCGGCAACTGGCGATCCTGGGATGGCGCAGGCGCACCTCGCCAGATGAGCCTGGATGGGCTGGGCCGCGTCGGGCTGCACGATCAAGTGCCTGGTCTTGCTGACTTGTCATGGCGGTCGAGCGCTGACTGGGTATTGGCAGTATTCAGAGGTGGCGCCTAGGCTACGAAAACCCTCATGGCGCGCAATCATCCGCGTCGTCTGCTGGTCAAGATCCCGCGCTGGCCTTGGCGCTTGGTTGCCTGGCGTCGCCGGGCGCTATGCGATGTTGCCGGGGTCATCCCACTGGATGGTTCTGAGCGGGGTGTTGCTCGGGTTCACGATGGGCGGAGCCGTGCTGGTGTGGCAGGGCGAGGGCGGGAATGATGGCGATGGCCGTGAAGCCGAGTGACCACCAGAACGTGTTGGCGAACGCGGTCGCCTGGCCGGCCAGGCCCGCGGCCTGGTGGGTGTGGAGTTGGGTTGAGAGGATCATGGCGAGGATGGCTGTGCCGAATGCGCCGCCGAGCTGTTGCGCGATCCTGGTGACGCTGGTTGCGTGGGGTACCTGGCCGGGTCGCAGCCCGAGGTAGGCGGCGGCCATGACGGGGATGGTCACGGCGCCGAGGCCGGCGCCTCGCGCGACGAGGCTGAGGCCGAGGAGTATCTCGTTGGTGTCCACGCCGACTTGGGTGTAGGCGAGGGTGCCGGCCATGGTGAGCACGACGCCGGCGAGCACGATCGGACGGGCGCCGATGCGGTCCGTGAGCGTGCCCGCCTTGCTCCTGGTCAGCAGCATCCCGACGCCCTGGGGTGCGAGCAGGAGGCCCGCGGCGAGTGCGCTTTGGCCGCGTACCTGCTGGTAGTAGAGCGGCAGGAGCAACAGCGCTCCGTAGACACCGAAGCCGGACAGGAATATCGACGCGGCCGAGGCCGAGAGGGACCGGGCCTTGAACAGTCGCATGTCCACCAGCGGTGGGCGGGGGGTGCGCAGGGCGTGGAGGGCGAAGACACCGAGGAGGGCGACGCCGATGGCGAGGGGTGCGAGCACGATGGTGTAGTCGAAGCCTCCCTTGATGCCTACTTGAGTGACCGCGTAGAGGATCGCGGCGAGACCGGGTGAGAGCAGGACCAGTCCGATGACGTCGAGGTAGGCCCCCTTGCGCGGGATGCTGCGCTTCAGGCCTCGCCATGCCAGGGCGAGGCCAGTGAGGGAGAACGGCACGTTGACCCAGAAGATCCACCGCCACGAGAGGTGGCTGACGATCAGGCCGCCGATGACCGGCCCTGCGATCGGCCCGAACAGCCCGGGGAGGCTGACCAGGGCCATGATCTTCCCGAGCTTGCGTCCGCCGGCCGCCTCGACCAGCAGGTTCTGCACCAGGGGCAACATCAGGCCACCGCCGACGCCCTGCAGTACCCGGAACCCGATCAACGCTTCGATGTCCCAGGCCAAACTCGACAGGACCGAGGCGACCATGAACAGGGCCAGCGCTCCCATCCAGACCTGCTTGGCACCGAAGCGCTCGCTGGCCCACGCCGCGACGGGGACGACCATGCCGAGAGCGAGCACGTAGCCGCTGATCGTCCACTGGGCAGTCGACACCGTCGTGTGCAGACCCTGCGCAATCTCGGCGAGCGCCACGTTGACGATGGTCGTGTCGAACGCGACAAAGAGCACCCCGACCAGCAGGACCACGGCCAGCTTGATGAATTCGGGGTCCAGTCGCTCCTTCTCGGCCCCTGCCTCTGGTGCTACTGCGCTCACAGGGCTCCGATCGATCGTCATAAGATGCGAAGCGCGCATCCAACGACGCCCACGATAACGGCCGAGATAAGATGCGCAACTCGCATCTTGTGATTTAGGGTGGTGGGGTGAGCCCCACGATGCGATCGACTTCCCCCACGGTGGGCCGACGTTCCTCGCCGCCCGCCCGGCGCCGACGGGGCGCCACGCTGGAAGCGGCTCTGCTCGAAGCCGCCTGGGACGAGCTATGCGCAGTCGGCTATCCAGGCTTCACGCTCGACGGCGTCGCGGCGCGTGCCGGGACCAGCCGGCCGGTGCTCGCCCGGCGCTGGTCCGACCGGGTCGAGCTGGTCGTCGCGGCCATCCGCCACCGCACCGCCCTCGCTGCGCTCGACCTACCGGACACCGGCACGCTACGAGACGACGTGCTCGCCCTGCTGCGCCAATTGTCCGCTAGTGGCAGCGAGATCGCCGGCGTGCTCAGCTTCGTGCTCGCCGACTACTTCGACGCCACCGGGCTTTCACCCGCGGACCTGCGGGAGCAGGCCATCGCCGGCATCCCCGGCAGGATGGCCGCCATCATCCAGCGCGCCGTCGAGCGCGGCGAGATCGACCCCGGCCGGCTCAGCCCGCGGATAGCTTCGCTGCCCCTCGATCTCGTGCGCCACGACGTGATCATGAACCGGGCACCCGTACCCGACGACACGCTGGTGGAGATCGTCGACCGCCTCTTCCTCCCCCTGGTCCTCGCCGACCGGCCACAACAGACAAACCAGAGAGGACAGGCATGATCGAGGTGAAAGGGCTCACCAAGCGCTTCGGCCAGGTCGTGGCAGTGGATGGGCTGACTTTCTCGGTCCGGCCCGGCGAGGTGACGGGATTCCTGGGGCGCAACGGCGCCGGCAAGCCCATCACTGAATTGAGACGTTCATTGCTATCGCGCCAGGCGGACTGTCGCTCACCAGGTGAGAGGTCGTCTTCGCGTGCTCAAGGGTGCAGTTTGCCATCCAGGCCCTGGGCCATCAGCCAGGTCGTGGTCCCCACCGTTACGACGCAGCACTTCCCAAACGACCAGATCGTGCTCATACCGATCCGCGACATGCCCCCAGTGCCGCTCGGGCTCATCTGGCGCACCCTCCACGAGAACGCGCGGATCCGCGCCCTCGCGAAGGTCGCCCGAAGCCTCCCACCCTAAGAGGAGCCCATCGCACCAGTTGAAGCGCGAAATGAGCAAGCACCAGGCCCGACGCTGCGGGTGATCCTCGGCCTGGAGCGTCCGACATCGGGGACAGTGACCGTCGGCGGCCAGCCCTACGCCGACCTCGTCGCCCCGCTGCGGCATGTGGGCTCGCTGCTCGACGCGGGAGCGGCACAGCCTGGCTGCAGCGCCTCCGAGCATCTGCTCGCGCTCGCGAGCAGCAATGGCATCGGCCGCCGCCGCGTCGGCGAGCTGCTCGAGAGCTCACCGCTCCCGGTGCCCAGCGTGCACCCGCGCCCGCTCGCGGTCCCGGCAGACGTACCGCCGGTGCGGCCCGGCAGCCAGCCCGCCGATGCAGCCAGCCCGCCGACAGGGCCGCCGCACCGGAGTGGCCGGTCACCCGATTCCGCGACATCATCCGATCAGGGCTCATCAAGTTCCGCAGCACCCGCCCCGGGCCGCTCATCGTGGCGGGCTCGCTCGTCGCCGGCGCCGGGACCGCCCTGTTCGGCGCAAACCCGTCCGCGCGGCGAACAGGTCAATCGCGATTCACAGAACAGGCGGTGACATCACCGGAGGGCTGACTGGCCGCCAGGCCCCCGGCGCGGTTCCGGTTGGCGTCCAGCGCGG
>Ga0335076_10004238_pt1 | contig 14490 bp, 14 predicted proteins | sample Lox_Sample_25_FD_206717 | JGI IMG/M metagenome (GOLD analysis project Ga0335076, IMG submission 206717) | Soil microbial communities from Loxahatchee National Wildlife Refuge, Florida, United States - Lox_Sample_2.5 | ecosystem: Environmental > Terrestrial > Soil > Wetlands | place: USA... | reverse complement strand
CCAGGCCGTCATCGGCGCGCACCGATTCCACGCTGGGCAAACCTCGCCAGGTTTCCAGCGCGACGCCATCCGAACCGCTGATGGCAAACTCGACGACGTGGTGGCCGCCAAGGCGATCGATCAGGTCCGCAGGCGAGCCCTCGGCGATGATCTGGCCGTGGTCGACGATAGCCAGGCGGTCGCAAAGGCGCTCGGCTTCGTCCATATAGTGGGTGGTCAGCAACACGGTGCCGCCATCGCGCTGAAAGGCACGGATGATGTCCCATAGCTGGCGGCGGCTCTGCGGATCCAGGCCCGTGGTGGGCTCATCGAGAAAGAGAATCTTTGGGTTGCACACCAGCGCGGTGGCCACGGCCAGCCGCTGCCTCTGTCCGCCGGAAAGCTTCCCTACCCAGGAATCGGCCTTCTCATTGAGCTGCAGCTGATCGAGCACTTCATCGCTGGAGCGCGGCTCGCGGTAGAAGCTGGCGAAGAGCTCGATGGTTTCGCGTACCGTGAGCTTTTCGGAGAGCCGTGTTTCCTGCAGCGAGATGCCCAGCCACTCCCGCATCTCGCGCTCGTTCTCGCGCCAGGAGTGGCCAAGAATGGAAACCTCGCCGGAGGTTGGTGTAAGCAAACCTTCGAGAATCTCTATGGTCGTGGTCTTACCCGCGCCGTTTGGACCGAGCAGGCCGAAACATTCCCCCGTCTGAATTTCGAGGTTCAGTCCGCGCACGGCCTCAACCTTGCCGTCGTAGGTTTTGCGTAAATCGCGGCAGTGGATAGCAACCGGCATGTGGTGATTTTACCGGATCGCGCTGGGCCGGGTCTCCAGCCCCGCCGATGGCGGGTGATCTTTTTCATCGGTGCTACAATGCGCATCGTTTAGGGATCTCGCGGCATCTTTTTTCCTATGCGCATCCCAAAGCGCGGCTTCACTTGACGGCGTTCCTTCTAAGACGCCCGTGTGTCGTTGAAACCAGTCATCGGTTGCCAGTTTCCAGTCACCAGAAAGGATAGCCACATATGCTGCGCAAGGTGTGCCTGTTTTTCTCTCTGTTTGTTATCTTGACCCTTGCCGCGTTTGGCCAGGAATCTCGCCACTTCACATTTCACTATGCTTTCACCGTCAAGAATCTGCCCGCAGGCAAGAAGGTTCGCATATGGTTTCCGGCGGCTCATTCCGACGCGTTTCAGGAGGTGAAGGTCCGATCCATCAAGGGCGATCTGCCATTGAAGAAAATGCGAGAGGCGAACTACGGCAACGAAATCTACTATGGGCAGAGCCGCTCCCCTCAGACCGAAGTGCACTTCGACGTGGAATATGACGTAATCCGGCATGAGCGGATCGCACTGGGTGAACATGCCGCTCATTTAGTGCCGGCGGCTTTCTCCTCCAGGGAGAGAGAACAAGACCTTCAAGCGGATGCGCTGGTTCCCGTGACCGGGCTTCCTGCCGATCTGGCTGCGAAAGTGACCCAGGGAAAAACGCAGCCCCTCGACCGGGCGCGGGCGATCTATGACTACGTCTTCACTACCATGCGCTACGACAAGACGGGAACGGGATGGGGCCATGGCGACGTGCTTTACGCTTGCGACGCCAAGAAGGGCAACTGCACCGACTTTCATTCCCTATTCATTGCGATGGCGCGGTCGCAAGGCATTCCGGCGCGCTTCGAAATCGGCTTGCCTTTGCCGGCCGACAAACATTCCGGCGATATTGCCGGATATCACTGCTGGTCGGATTTCTACATCGAGGGCAAGGGCTGGATTCCGGTAGACATTTCCGAGGCCTGGAAGCATCCGGAAAAGCGCAACTACTTTTTCGGCTCGCATGACGTGAACCGGGTGCAGTTCAGCATGGGGCGCGACCTGCGTCTGAACCCCCCGCAGGAGGGCAAAGCGCTGAACTATTTCGTCTATCCGTACGTGGAAGTGGATGGGCGGGAGTATCCCAATGTGTCCCTGCAATTCTCTTTTGCCGATGATGGAGTTGCGGTGGCGACGAGGTAGCTAAGAGCGCCGCGCTAGTGCGACTTCATACGTCGCCGTTGAGATCGCCGGGGCCAGGCTGTCCGGGCGGCTGGGGCAGATCGGGTGGGGGCAGAGGCGGCACGGGAGACGCTCCATTTGTAGGCTTAGGCACGTCTTCCGAGTCTTCTCCCGGACGGCGCAGGCTGGGCGCATTCGCCGGTCGCTCTTCCGGCTCTTTCTTGGCTTCCGTCTGAGGCTGATCGAGGATAACTTCTCTTTGCGTGCGCACGATTTTCTCACCGCCAACCTTCATCGTCTCCACGCGAACGACTTCGTCGCCCACGAAGCGGACAAAATCCACATCCTGGGGTGGCTCGCCGTAGATCCACTCTTCGTATTCGGTTTCTCCGTCGCGCTCGCGAACCTTCTTGGGCGGTTTGCCTTTGGCGTGGAGCACCATTTCCTGATTCATTCCCACCAGCACATAGTGGGCCAGGATCGCCTGCTTGACTTTGGGCGGCACGGTATCGAGGTAGGCCTGCTCGGCGTTGTGGGCGCTGAAATCAAGCACCGGATACAGCAAGTCGCGCAACTGTTGCGCCGTCATCTCAGGAACGTACTTGTCGAAATAGAGATCCACGCAGGAGCCGTGAGGATTATCCTGCCGCTCATCGGGCGCGCCGGTGATAGGTGGCCCATTGGCGCCGGAAATCTCGATGTGCTGGTACCACTTTCTGCGGCGAATGGGGCCGCCATTGATTTCCAGATGAATGTGATCGGACTTGATCTGCACATAGGAGATGCGCGAAGGATCGCCGGGCTTAATTGACGGCCCCCATAATGCCAGCGTCTGGCGTAACTCTTCGCCATTGGGCGTGATCACGCCGTCTTTCAGGGTGAGACCCTTCGTTCCCATGGGAAATGACGTTCGCGAATAGACGAGCTGGGTTTCGAAGTCACGAATGATCTGATAGCGCGTCTGTTTGGTTATGCGCGGGGCGTTCGCGGGGACAGGGTCGGCTGCGTGTCCGGGCGCTTGTGCAGCGGAAGGCTTGGTGCTAGGCGAGGCCGGGTTGGCGGAGCTTGGCGTAACCGCGCCGGGTGCCGAGTGTTCGGATGGAGGGCCGCCGGTTTGAGCGCAAACCAAGCCCGCGGCAGCCAACACAAAAAGGAGGAGCGGGAGAGCCGAACTTCGCATCCGCAACATGCTGAGCCCCAGATTCGCGCTCAGGCCATTATAAGCGATGTGGAAGAGGGTGTTCCCCTTAAAAAATCATGGGTTGTAATACCGGGAATAAGGCCATCGATCCGTTACACGCTCTGCGGGCCGCGCTTTTTCTGCTGCTGACACTTGGCCATGATGGCGGAGCGTAGGCGGGTGCGAAGGTCTTCGGGAAGTTCGTAGAGCTGGGAGTCGCGGTAGATTTCGATGGTCTTCTTGGTTGTGTCGCAAACCACGTAGCAGTTGTGGCACCAGGAGAGATGATTCTCCAGCTCGACTTTGGTCTTATCGTCGAGCACTCCATCCAGATAGTTTGTGAGCTCCTGCAAGAATTCAGAGCATTTCACTGTTTGCCATCTCCACTTTCGCGTCTCCTGTTGCCATCGGCATTCTGCCGCTTCTGAAAGTATTTCCCCAGCCTTTCTCGAAGCTGAAGCCGGGCGCGCAGCAACCGCGATTTTACCGCCGGCACGCTCAAATCCAGAGCGGCCGCGGTCTCCTCAGTGGACAGCCCCTCCACGTCTCGCAACACGAACACCGTTCGAAAGCCTGGAGGAAGGCCCTGGATCGTCTTGCTCAAAATCTCGCCCAACTCTGCCTGGTTGTAGAGTTGCTCGGGATTTGGGCTCCAATCGGCGATCTCACGCGGAAGAGAATCGTCTTCTGTTTTTATATCCTCGTCAAGCGAAACCGTGCGTTCCGGGCGCCGACGCCGCAACTTCATCAGCGCTTCGTTGACCGCAATCCGGACCAGCCAGGTGTAAAATTTCGACTGCTCCTGGAACTGCGCCAGGTTGCCGTACGCCTTCAGGAACGCTTCCTGCACCACATCCTCAGCATCCTCGCGATTTTGCGTGATGTGCTGCGCAATGCGGAACACGTTCCGGTCATAGCGACGCACCAGCTCTTCGAAAGCCGAATCGTCGCCACGCTTGGCGGCCTGCACCAAAGCCAGCTCTTCGCTGACCGGTCCTGCTAGTTTATTTTCGATGGCATTCATGCTGTTGGCGATGCAGTATTTTGCCGGTCCCCACACCGCGCAAATCGAAGTCAAGTGTTATTTTACTTGGTGACCGTAGTGTTTGCCCAATCGCTTTGACGTTTCAGCCGGGGCGAGGTTTGCGATAGAGTTACACAAGGGCGATGAACGCGGTCGAACACGTCCCGACGTTACTTCGGGGTCAGTGCGGCAACTACCGTATAATCAGCACTTAGACCTTACCTGAGCTTTTGGCCGCAGGGAACATGAGCGGGGAGATCGTTCTCTAACCATGGCGGAACACACCGGCATGCAGCAGATTGTGGAACGCGCCGTCGCGCAGGCGCTCGAAGGACAACTGCCGCAGCTGCGAGCGAACCTTGTGCAGCGGGTGGTGGATGCCTTGCCGGCCACGGCGGCGGAAGCGCCGCCCGCAGCGCGTTCCGACGTCAGCGGGCTGGTGAAGTCTGTGGCCTACATTCACGCTGGCACAACGCAAAAGGAGATCCTTCGGGCACTGCTCACCGCCGGCAGCGAACGTTGCGCGCGGATTGCGTTGTTTGTCGTTAAAGGCGGAGCAGCTACCGGCTGGCAGAGCCGGGGCTTTGGTGAAGATGAAGTGGTGAAGGATTTTGCCCTGGATATGGCCGCCGGTCCCGTGGCCCACGCTTATCAGAACCGGGTGGCAACGCCGGGAAATATCGCCGAAATGGATGCCCGCTTTGTGGAACAGTTTGGCGGGCCATCGAATGAACAAGTCCTGGTGCTGCCGCTGGCCCTCAAGGAGAAAGTCGCCGCTCTGGTTTATGCCGACGGGGGCGAGAGCGGAGTGATGGATGCGGCGGCGCTCGAATTGTTGGTTCTTGCCACCAGCGCCTGGCTGGAAGTCACTTCCCTGCGGAAACAAACGGGACAGAAGGAAGTTGAAGCTCCCGCGCATGCCGAACCCGCACCCCAGCCGGTACAGGTTTCGTCGTTCTCTGACCCCTTTGCCGGCCATGCGCCCAAGCACACGGTTTCTGCGCGAGTCCACGAGCCGGAACCAGTGGCCGAAGTGGTGGAAGTGGCAGCGTCGCATGCCGCAGCGGCGGCGGCCACGGCAACCGACCCGCTGGCCGGCCTTTCTGCCGAGGAGGCCGACATGCACCGCAAAGCGCAGCGTTTTGCCCGCTTGCTGGTGGACGAAATCAAACTTTACAACCAGGCGAAAGTGGCGGAGGGGCGCCGGCACAGGGATCTTTACGACCGGCTCAAACCGGATATCGAAAAAAGCCGCGCCACCTATACCAAGCGCTACGGCAATACAGCAGCAGCCAGCGTAGATTATTTTCAACAGGAATTACTGCGCAGCCTGGGCGAGGACGATGCTTCGCTCATGGGCGCGAATTTCCACCGCTAGCTCGTGACAGGATTTCTGGTACAAGTTTTCTCCGCTCTGATACCGAAGTGGTTCGATCCGGCCTAAAACATGGGTGTTTATGGAGGGCGGCGGCATTGTGCGCCCTCAGTTGCAGTGTCGTCTCTGCGTCAGCCGCTCTGCGCGCGCCGGCATCGCCGGGCCGGCAGGCGGCAGCCGCCGCGAGCCAGGAGTCCGGCTCGAAGAAGACTTCGAACACGTCCAAGAGCTCTCGCAAGAAGGCAGGCCGCAAAGCGCGCTACGTCAACAGCCGGAAGCGCCGGCGGGTCTCGCCTCGAGTCCGGCGAATGCGGCAGGCATTTGTCGCCTCGGCCAGCCTGCGACCGATGGCACAGCAGCTTCTCCAGGATCGCTCTCCGGCCGCGTATGCCGGAGTGGAGGCCTACGCTCGCGCCCACGCCAAGGAAGATGCAGGCGCTTTGGCATGGCTGGCGGTCGGCTACGCCCGCGTTCTCGACCGCGACTACGCGAAGGCCATCGATCCACTGAACCGGGCCAAGCCGCACGCCGGCGATCTTGGCGACTATGTCGCCTATTATCTCGGTACCTCCTACCTGCAAACCGGCCGCGCCGCCGAGGCCCTGGCTGCGCTGGCCGACTTCGCCGGGGCGCATCCCGACTCCGTGCTAGTGCGGGACGCGAACCTGATTTATGCCAGCGCGCTCATGGCGGAGGGAAGAAAAGCAGAGGCCATCACGCTGCTGGAGCGCAACCGTTCGCCACTCCGGGCAGACATTGAGCTCGCCCTGGGGCGCGCTTACGAGGCAGCGGGTGAGTATCCCCAAGCCATCGAGTCCCTGGCCAACCTTTACTACACCATGCCCACCAGCCCTGAAGCCGATGAGGCGTATTCCGAGTTAAGGAGGCTGCCTTCGGCGCCGCCACCAACCGTCGCTCAACGGAAGACGCGCGCCGATCTGCTGATGAAAGGCCGCCGCTATGCCGATGCCGCCGAGGAATATCGGGTTCTGGTAAGCGAGGCTGGCGCCGAGGAGCGGCCCGCCATGCAGCTGGCTCTGGCCGACGCATACCGTCGCGACGGAAGAAACCGGGACGCCAGAGAAGTGTTGCGGTCGATGGGCACGGTGAGCGGCGAAGTGAATGCCGAGCGTCTGTATCTGCTGGGGCAGGTGGCGTTCGCGGCCAACGATAACGACGAGTTCTATCGCACCGTGGATGAGCTGAGGCAGTCCGAACCCACGAGTCCGTGGCTGGAGCAGGCATTGCTTTCCGCTGCGAACCTGCACCTGGTTCACCATGAATACGATCAAGCTCTGGACGCCTACCGTGAGGCGCAGCAGCGTTTTCCCGAAGGGCCCCGGGCGTCGTACGTGCATTGGAAGGCGGCATGGCTCACGCTGCGGCAGGGGCGCAACCAGGAAGCCGAAAAGGAATTCGAAGAGCAGATCGCGCTCTATCCCTCGGGTGCGGAAACGCCCGCGGCACTGTATTGGCGGGCGCGGCTGGCCGAGGAAGACAACGACCCGGCCATGGCGCGGGCTTTTTACCAGAAGCTTTCGGATCGCTACCGCAACTTCTACTATGCAGAATTAGCCCGCGAGCGGCTGAAACACCTGCCGGCGTCGGCCGATCCGGCATCCTCAAGCACCGGTCCCGCTCATTATGCGTTATTGGACCGCGTGCCGCCGCTCGACACGACGGAGAAAATCACCGAGTCCGAGCCGCCGCCAGATGATCTGCACGTGCAGAAGGCAGAACTGCTGGCCAATGGCGGCCTGGTGGATCTCGCCGTGCGCGAACTGCAGGCGGCGACCGTGGTCGATGGCGGAAATTGGGGACCTTCGGAGGCGGCGCAGCTTTTTCTTGAAACCGGGCACTATGATCGCGCCATCGAAGCCATCAAACACGCGGCGCCGAATTACTTCGCGCTCGATATCCCCGACCTGCCGCGCTCCTACTGGGATGCGCTGTTTCCGAAGGCCTATTGGACGGATCTTCGGCGCTTTTCCGTGGCCAACGATCTTGATCCCTATCTGGTGGCCTCGCTGATCCGGCAGGAGTCGGAGTTCAACGCGAGCGCCGTTTCCCATGCCAATGCGGTTGGCCTGATGCAGTTATTGCCCAAGACAGGCCGGGTGGTCGCACGGGAGATCAAATTGAGGCGCTACCGGGCGAGCGAGCTCTATACTCCGACGGTCAACCTGCAACTGGGCACACGCTATTTTAAGAGCCTGGTGGACAAGTTTGGATCGTTCGAATACGCGCTGGCGGCCTACAACGCCGGCGCGGATCGCGTGGAGGAATGGATGGGCGAGGGCAAATATCGCGACCCGCAGGAGTTTGTGGAATCGATTCCCTTCACCGAAACCCGCGAGTACGTGCAGGCGATTCTGCGCAACGCGAATGTCTATAAGCAGTTGTATGGGACGCCGTAAAGGAACAAAAAGCCCTCACGTAGAACCCGCCTGCCGGTGCGATTTCGCGAATAATATCTCCAGCACCAGCAATCCCGCGCCCACCACAATCGCGCTATCCGCGAGATTAAACACCGGCCATTGATATTGCTTTATATAAAACAACAGGAAATCCACCACGCGGCCACGGGCAACCCGGTCCCAGAGATTGCCGAAGGCTCCGCCCATGATCAGCGCCAGCCCGATACCGGTGGCCGCGTGGGCGTGCTCGTCTTTCCAGAGCAGAAAAGAAACCACCGCCAGCGCGATCACGGAAAAGGCAATCAGCATAGCGGTTTTCCAGGACGAGGGCGAGTCGGCAAAAAGACTGAAGGCGGCGCCGGTGTTTTCCGTGTGGGTGAGGCTGAAAAATCCGGGAATGATCTGGATATGAGCATAGAGCGCGATGCGGCGGGCGGCCAGGTCCTTGGTCCAGCGGTCGAGCAGGACGACGGCAAACGCGATCAACAAATGAAGTGAGCGCTGGGAGTTTTTGCTCATGCGAAGGATGCAGCTTTCATCTTAAATGAGCTTCGCTTTAAATGGGCCGCATCAAGCGAGGACTCGGCGAGTGGTTCGGTCTCGCGTTTCACCACGAAGGACGCGAAAGTACACCAATCGAGTCATGGCCCTTCGTTCGGCTAATGACTGCAGAATTCGTCGCCGATCGGCATTTTTTGTTTGGCCGAATGCCGCGCCCCGTTTATTCTGTAGCGGCTTCACGCGGTATCCGCTTTTATCCCCTATGTCTGCGAAACACGCGCATGAGGTTCCTGAGACGCCAGAAGACCCGGATCCTGTTGTTCCTCGCCGTGATGGGGCCGGGGTTCATCACCGCCAACGTCGACAATGATGCCGGCGGCATCCTGACCTATTCCCAGGCGGGCGCGCAATTCGGACATCTTCTGCTCTGGACCATGATCCCGATCACCGTGGCGCTGATCGTGGTGCAGGAGATGTGTTCACGGATGGGCGCGGTCACCGGCAAGGGGCTAAGCGACCTGATCCGCGAGGAGTTCGGATTCCGCATCACCTTCCTCATGATGCTTGGAATCCTGATCACCAACTTTGGCAACGTGGTTACGGAGTTCATCGGCATCGCCACCAGTCTGGAATTATTCAGCCTGCCGCGAATTTATACAGTGCCGGTGTGCGCGGTGATTGTCTGGCTGATCGTGGTGAAAGGCCAGTACAAAAGCGTGGAAAAGGTCTTTCTCGCGGCTTCGTTCTTTTACGTAACGTACATCTTCGCCGGGGTGCTGGCGAAACCGGCGTGGGCCGAGGCGGCCAAAGCGACTTTCATTCCTCCCAAGTGGAGCGCTTTCCGCGAGCAAACGTATTTGTATATGGTGATCGGCGTGGTGGGCACGACGATCGCGCCCTGGATGCAGTTTTACCTGCAGTCGTCGATTGTGGAGAAAGGGGTGACCAAGCGGGCCTATAAGGCTTCGCAACTGGATGTTGTCACCGGCTGCATTTTCACTGACGTGGTGGCATGGTTCATTATCGTGACCTGCGCCGCAACGCTCTACGTTCACGGTTATCGCGATATAAAGTATGCGGCTGACGCGGCGCAGGCCCTCAAGCCGCTGGCGCACGAGTATGCCTATATTCTTTTTGCGGTGGGACTGTTCAATGCGTCACTGTTCGCGGCTTCGATCCTGCCGCTTTCGACGGCGTATACGGTCTGCGAGGGACTGGGCTTCGAATCCGGCGTGGGCATGAAGTTCAGCGAAGCGCCCGCCTTCTATTGGCTGTACACGCTGCTGATCATCGCCGGCGGAGCGGTGGTGCTGATTCCCGGACTGCCTCTGGTAAAGATCGCCGTGTTGTCGCAGGTGGTAAACGGCGTGGTCCTTCCCTTTGTTCTCATTTTCATGTTGCTGCTGATCAACAAGAAGGACCTGATGGGTCAATACGTCAACACACGGACATTCAACCTGGTCGCGTGGGTAACCACGGTTGTCATGATCGTGCTGACGGTGGCATGGTTCTGGACTTTGCGGTCAGGCTAGTAGGTATGCGGCGGGCGCCGTTTACAGCAACTTGCCGGCGGCCAAGTCCTTCACCAGGGAAGCGTCGGCCTCAAGAAAATCGTAGGTGGGCAGGTCTTTGGGAAGCGCCCACTGCATATCCCGGAAAATGCGGTTTTCCAACTCGCCCAGATATTCGCGAACGATGAAGAAGCGCAGCTCGACCGTGGTGCGATTGGGATAAACGTGCTGCAGGCGAGCGATCTCGTGGCCGATGGTGGCGTCAATTCCTAGCTCTTCTTCCAGTTCGCGGCGCAGGGCGTCGCGGGGCTGCTCGCCATCTTCAATCTTGCCGCCCGGGAACTCCCATTTGAGCGGCATGGTCTGATGGCGCGTGCGCTGGCAGGCAAGCACCTTTCCATCCTTCTCGATAATTGCGGCCACGACGCGCTTCATGTCTCGGGTTAGGGCTGCGGCGCGGACAGCGCCCCGCCTTCGGTCCTCGTTTTTTTAGACTTCTCACTCCGCCGATTTCTCCAGCTTTCTGCCTACGACGGCCGCGCAATACTGCACCAGTTCCTGATCCTCGGCGCCGAAGGCGGCAGGAAAGTGGCTGTCGATGTCCAGTTCACCGACAACCTTGCCCTTCACGAAAACGGGCACCACGATCTCAGATTTTGTCTCAAGGGAACAGGCCAGATAGCGAGGATCCTTGCTTACGTCATCGACGACAACCGTTTGGCCACTCGAAGCGGCTGCGCCGCAAATCCCCTGATTGAGTGGAATACGCGTGTGCGGCGTCATCGCGCCCACGAATGCTCCCAAAGCCAGCATGGGAGGCTTAGCCCCCGGCTCCAGCATGTAAAAGCCGACCCAGTTGTATTTGAGCATGCGCTCATGCAGAAGTTTGCACACCGCCCGCATCAGATCCTGTGCAGTGGGTGAGGCTTGCGCCAGTTCCTTCACCTCGTGGCGGATTTCTTCGATTCTGCTGGCCACCGGCATCAGCAAATCTTAACTCAGAGCCGTGCATTTCCGGTTGTGGAAGAAGGCACCGCGGTAATCTGGCGGATTCCTCCAACCTGCGGGAAGCGCTCGGGGTGGATGGCGAAAGCCAGGGCGTCGAGGCCGCAAACGAGGGTGGGAGCGGGAGTATTGAGGTATTCGTCGCGAATACAGTAGACACGGCCCGTCTGCACGGCCCGCATCCCCTGCCAGCGGCGATCCGTGACCATTTTTTCCAGGGGAACCCGGTCCCCTGCGCCACACCAGGCAAAGATCAGGATCTCAGGATCGAGACGGATCACCGCGTCGATTGTAATCTGGCGGCCGGGGTCGCCCACGCACTCCCCACCTGCAGCTTCGACCAGTTTCGCAACCCAGGGCTGGGAGGCAATCAGAGGTTTCCCCCATTCTTCGCAGAATACCCGTGGACGCGGCAGGCCAGCGGTTTGCGACTGGACGGTTGCGATTTTTTCCTGCATGCCGGCAATGACTTGTTCACCACAGCCGGCAACGCCAACGGCTCCAGCGATGACGGCAATGTCGCTGTAGATATCGGCCAGGGTCCTGGGAGCGAGACCAAGAAAACGAACTCCGGCCCGCAGGATTTCCGCGACGGCCTGCTGCTGGTAAGGCACCGAAGCGATCACGAGGTCCGGGTGAAGATTCGAAATCTCATCCGCGCTTGCCGTCCAGGAATCGGCGACGATCCGGCAAGACCTGGCGGCAAGTTCGGGAACCACGTCAAAACAATACTTAGTGCAGGCGACCACTCGGTCCAGTTCGCCCGTCGCGGCCAGGATGACGCTGGCACTGGGCTGGAGGCAGACGATCCGGCGAGGCGTGTGCGAGGTCATGGAGGAGGGTTATGTGGCTTTGATCTGCTTGAGCGCGGCGAAAAGTGCGTCGATGGCCAACTGCGCAGCGTGGGCCGAACCATTGGGCAGGCCGCCGACGGCGTCGGTCACAGCTTCTGCGCGAACAGCCTTCGCTTGCCCAAGCGTCATGTTCGTAATCAGCTCGGTCAACGCGGACGCGCAGGCTATGGAAGCAACGCAGCCTTTGGCCTTGAAGCGTACCGCGGCGATGCGGCCGCCGTGGATTTTCAGAGCCAGCCGCAGAACGTCCCCACATCCAGGGTTCTCGATCTGGGCAATCGCATCGGCATCGGGCAGATCCCCAGCGTTGCGCGGATTCTGAAAATGATCGAGCACCTGCGCGGAATACATGCTTTCTAATTGTACGCGGCGGCGGTAAGGGATTTCCGGCCTACGAAGCGGCTCGAGGCGCGGTGCCATCGGGGAAATAAATACTCCAGCCGCGGCGGCGAGCTTCAGACTCCAGGTCGGCATTGGGATTGACGGCAAAGGCGGTTTTCGCCATCTCCAGCATTTCCGTATCCCAGCGGGAGTTTCCGAAGGCTGCATCGACCCGCTTGTTGACAACCTCGCGCAAAGCCTGCGGCTTGCCCGGTCCGGAAGGCACGCGGATGATGCGATCGGTGATGATTCCATCGTCGAGCTGAACCGCGGTGGCGAGAATCCGATCTTCAGGGATACCAAGATGTTTCATTCCGGCACGAATCACCCATTCGTTGGAGGACGACACCGCCCAGACTTCGCAGCCGTTCTGCTGCAGACTGTTCACCAACTGGCGCATCTCAGGAAAAATCTGGCCGGGAAAAAAATGATCGAAGAATTCCCCTGCGGCCTGCATCAGGCGCGATTCCGGGAGGCCGCGATGCATGGTTACCAACTCGGCGCACATATCGTCCTCGCTGACCTTGCCCGCTTTGTAGGCAGCGTAGCGCTGGCGTACCGACCGCGCGGCCTCGGGCGAAACCAGGCCCCGACGCAGCTCCCAATCAAAGAAGGTCTCTCCGGCATCGCCGGACCACATCGTCCCGTCGCAATCGAAGGCGGCGATTTGCGGATGCAGCTGCAGCACGGAATCCAGAAACTCCTGCGTGGTAAGCTGACGAGCCGGCGCTTCGAACGTATCCATGGAACGACAATATCGTGAGGGGAGAGAAAAGAGCAATTCCGCGAAGTACCCCGCGCTTTCAAAGATGCCCGGATTCCTCGCCGCGCTCGGAATGACAAGGTTGCCATCAGCCGTCGGGCGAATGGCTCGGCCACGACAACGCGAGGCTCTCAGCGTCGGGCGAGCAAGGCAGCGTAGTCTTCCGGCGTGTTGATGTTGAGCACCACGCAAGGGTCGTCTACATCGACATACTGAATGTGCGCCTGATGTTCGTGCTCAATATCGCGCGCCGTGGCGGTTGCCGGGGCCTGGAGAAAAACTTCGATCATCTCCCGGCCCACCACGAGGGGATGGCCGTGTTTGTGCTCAAACTCGGGGATGACCGCCCAGGTCCGCTCGTCTGCAGCCTGAAATGCATCGCGCAGTCTCTTGATGGTCTGGGCTCGAACCGGAGGACGGTCCACCAGAGTGATGATGGCCGCGTCCCAACCGCGATTCAACACCTCACGCAAGCCAGCTTGCAACGAACTGAACTGGCCACGATCGGGGTCGGGGTTGGCAATGATCGATTCGCCCTCGGCATAAACCACCGGTCCGAGGGCGGATGCGTTTCGGCCGGCGACGACCAAAACAAAATCGGCGGCCTGGGAGATAGCACGGATTCCTGCCGTGAGGAAGCTTTCTCCTGAGGAGACTTGACCCGCTGCCTGCGGAGGCCACGGCAGCAGAGCCTTGTCGGCCCCCATCCGCGACGACTCACCTGCGGCGAGGATGACTCCGGCGAAGCTGGAAGCGCGAATCATTGGGACTTGCGATCGGCGAATCGGAAATCAGCATCCGCCATCGTTTTCTTTCTGTGTGTCTGAGGCCGCGGCGCGTTCGTCTGCCTGTGATTCTGTGCTGCCGAACCAGCTCATGTGGGGAAGATCTGCGTCGGCGTGGCGGCGGAAGGCAATCAGTTCGGCGGTGATGGCCACCGCGATTTCCTCCGGCGTGACCGCGCCGATATCAAGGCCGACAGGAGCGTGCACGCGGTCAAAGAGATGGCCAGGCACGCCCTCTTCCCGCAGTGTCTTGAAAATGCCGATCACCTTCCGCCTGGAGCCGATCATTCCAACATAGCGGGCGCGCGTTTGCACGGCCCAACGTAGAATGCGCATGTCGTCACGGTGCCCACGGGTCACGATGACGATATAGGAGGATTCGGCGGGATCGAGCTTCTCCATGGCGCGGTCGAAGTCCATGGCGGAGACTTCGCGTGCTGCCGGAAAGCGCTCGTTTGTGGCGTAGGAGGAACGGTCATCGGTGACCACGACCTCGAAGCCCGCACTTGCCGCCACAGAACAGACGTTCCTGGCAACATGGCCGGCGCCGAAAATATAAAGCAGCGCTGGAGGCAGCACCGGTTCGATGAACACTTCAAGAGTTCCGCCGCAAACCAAGCCGGTGTCGTACTTCGGGTCCTGATTCAGGTCGAAGTGCAGCGTGCGGGGCTTCTCCGATTCCATCACTTCGCGCGCCGCCTGCCAGACGTCGGCCTCGACGCA
>Ga0335076_10004237_pt1 | contig 14491 bp, 12 predicted proteins | sample Lox_Sample_25_FD_206717 | JGI IMG/M metagenome (GOLD analysis project Ga0335076, IMG submission 206717) | Soil microbial communities from Loxahatchee National Wildlife Refuge, Florida, United States - Lox_Sample_2.5 | ecosystem: Environmental > Terrestrial > Soil > Wetlands | place: USA... | reverse complement strand
TGACCCGAACGCCCAAAGGGCCGCCTGGGCACAGAATCTAACCTCTTCCGGGCGTATAATCAGGCGAAGTCGTCCCTTCGCTCCAGGCTTCGCAGTCGCCAGCTGAGAAATGAGAATCGCGTGGCGCCCGTCGGCGCTGACGCACGTCCAAAGTCCACAGGAACCTCGCTCCCGTATCGGGTGCCCACTCAATGAGCGAACTCAACACCAAGTCTCTCCCGGAAAACGCGTACCGAGAACTCAATCCCGCCGAAATCTACCGTCCCGTTGTTCCGTCAGATGCCCGGCTTCCGGAACTCACCACTCGTTCCATTCTCTGGGGCTTGTTTCTCTGCCTCATCTTCACCGTCGCGGCTGCCTATTCCGGCCTCAAGGTTGGCCAGGTGATGGAGTCGGCGATTCCCATCTCCATCTTGGCCATCGGCCTGGCTCGCGTGTATGCCCGCCGCTCCTCATTGCTGGAAAATGTCATCATCACCGGCATTGGCGGCGTAGCCGGCTCCGTCGTCGCCGGCGCCGTCTTCACCATTCCCGCCCTCTATATCCTCAAGCTCAACCCTCATCCCGTGCAGACCATCTTCATTGGTCTCGCGGGCGGTTGCCTCGGCGTGCTCTTCCTCATTCCTCTGCGCCGCTACTTCGTCAGCGAGCAGCACGGCATCCTGCCGTATCCCGAAGCCACCGCCATCACCGAAGTCCTCGTCACGGGCGAAAAGGGCGGCTCGCAGGCCAAGTTACTTCTGCAAGCTACCGCGGTTGCTGGTTTCTACGACTTCTTTGTCACCACCTTCCAGGTCTGGAAGGAGTACGTCGATTTCCGCTTTGTCCCCCTCATGCGCACACTCTCCGATCGCGCTCGCATGAGCTTCAGCTTCGATGCCATCGGCTTCATCCTGGGACTCGGTTACGTCATGGGCCTGCGCAGTTCCATGATTCTTTGCGCCGGCGGCGTGCTCTCCAATTTCGTTCTCGTTCCGCTGATCTGGTTTGTTGGCAGCCACCTCGACTCCGCGGTTTATCCGGCAACGATTCCCATCGCGAAAATGACCGCCGTCCAGATCTATCGCAATTACGCGCGCTTTGTCGGTGTCGGCGCCATCGCCACCGCCGGTATTTTCGGCATCGTCAAATCCCTTCGCGTGGTGGTTGGCTCCTTTGGCATCGCCTTGAAAGTCTTCCGCAAAGGGGAAGTGGTCAAGCCTGAGCGCACCGACCGCGACATGTCCATCGCCTCCATTTTGCTCGGCGTCGTTCTCGGCGCCATCGCCGTGGCATTTCTGCTTGGCCACCTCGAAGCTTCCTGGCTCATCATCGCCCTCGGTCTCATCCTCACCTTGATCTTCTCCTTCTTCTTCGCCTCCGTCGCTGCCAATGCCATTGCCACCACGGCTCGCAATCCCGTCTCCGGCATGACCATGCTCACCATCATCCTCTCCTCCGCTGTTCTCCTTCGCTTCGGCGTTTCCGGCACCACCGGCATGTTTTTTGTCACCGCCATCGCCGGTATGGTCTGCACCGCGCTTTCCGTTTCCGGGCAAGCCATCACCGATCTCAAAACCGGCTACTGGCTCGGCTCCACTCCCGAAGCGCAGGAAAAGGTGAAGTTCCTCGGCATCCTCGTCGCTGCCGCCGCCGCTGGCCTCACTATCGTCCTCCTCGCCAAGACTTTCCAGTTCGGCGAAGCCGCCACCGCTGATCTCCGCCCAGTGCTTGCCTCTCCGCAAGCCTCCATCATGAAAGCGCTCGTGGAAGGTTTCATGAGCCACCAGCCCATTGCCTATCTTCTCTTCGGCATCGGCGCCATGATTGCCCTTATCATGGAAATGCTTGGTCAGCCCTCGCTCATTTTTGCTCTCGGCATGTACCTGCCTCTTGAGTTGAACACTCCGGCCCTCGTGGGCGGTTTCCTGTCCCATTTTCTGAATAAGCGCGCGGAAAAGACTGACACCCCAAGCGCCGAACGAATCCGCTCCCGTGGCGTCATCATCGCCTCAGGCTTGATGGCCGGCGGCGCGCTCGGCGGCGTCTTTGGCGCGGCTCTCCGTTTGGTTCCCGGCTTTCGCGAGGAATGGATTCACACCCCGTTCTACGGCAACGAGCCGGCCTCGCAGGCCGTTTCCGCCATTCTCTTTGTAGGACTGTGTTGCTATGTCTGGTTTGGGTCGCTCCGCAAATCGAAGGAGGCGTGATGGATCGCATAGGCAAATTCGTCGCTGACGCAGTCTTGGGAATCGACACCTTGTGGGGTGGTGACGTCCTGTGCGCCTCCGGTACCGGCCGCTTCATCGCCGATTCGTGGTTCTCCGATGAACCTCTGCCCCTGGCCTACACGCATCCGGCCGCCGTGCGCATCCGCAAATCCGGCGGCGTTGCCGACAAAAGCGTGGATCGCGCCGCCATCGACGAATATCTGAAGGAAGTCGATCTCCCTGCCGCAATCGCCGGAATTAAATCCGAAGCCGCCGCAATCGGTGGCAACCGTGGCGCTTACCTCTCTGGCCTGGCCCTGAGCGTCCATGCCATGTGGGATCTCGCCATGGAAATTCTCGGCCGCGGTGAACCCGTCCCTTACGCGCGAAGTGTCGAGGCCTCCACCGGCCGCCCTCCCGAGCCCTCGCAACCTGAAGCCAAGCGCCAGCGCTCCGCCGAATTGCTTGCCCGCGCCGGGTATTCCACCGCTGGGCCAGCCGGAGTGCTGAAAGCCGTCGACGCCTGGCGTGCCGACCGCCACGTTCCCATGGCTTCCGTCCGCGCGCTCGGAAATGCCGTCATCGCCAACTACGACCGCCTCTGCGAGCGCAATCTCCTGCCCTATCTGCCGAAAGAACTCACCGCCGTCCCGCGCGCCAACATCGATTTCCTTCCCATCAAGGATGCGTGGTTCTCCGGTTCCATGAACTATCTCGGCCGCGCCCGCAGCGCTGATGGCAGCCCGCGGTACGAAGCCACTTACGAAATCAACGCCTCTCTGAAAATCTCCGTCCCCGAATTCGAACAACTGGTCAGCCACGAAGTCGTCCCCGGCCACGTCACCACCTTTGCCTATCTTCAGAATCTCTACGTCCGCGGCAAGGCGGGTTTCGAAGCTACCGTCCTCACCATGAACACCCGCGCCGCCACTCTCTTCGAAGGTATCGCCAACAACGCCATCCTCATCGCCCACGGCGTTACCGAAATCGAGCAACTCCCCGACGAAGATCTCCAGATCGGCGTTTTGCTCGCTCTCCTTCAGGACGACGCCAAGAACCAATCCTCTTACCTCACTTGGAAAGAAAAACTGCCGAAGGAAGAAGTCGCCCGCATCCTGCGCAACGATTTCCTCGTCACCGCAGAGCGCGCCGATAAACTCTCCGGCTCCTGGGGCCGCCATCCTCTCCTTGGCCGCATGTATCTTCCCGCTTATCGCTCCGGCACCGAGCGCGTTGCCGCCTGGCGCCGCCAGTACCATCCCGTACAAATCCTTCCCGCCCTCTACGGCTGCCATGGCCTTGTTGATATCGAAGGAGTGCCCCGGGCGATCGCAAGTTAAATCGGACCAACGCGCCCCACTTTTTCCGCGCGCGAATTATTAACCGCCTATATATCAATGGGTTATAGTCCCGTGAGCGCACAACCCTTTACAACTTTTTACAATCGTTTGCTCCTCCTTGACACTTCCCCTTTCCGGGGTCTTTATAGTCGTGCCAGTAACCTGAAGAAGTTTCTGGCGGGTGAGGTCAAAAGTTCATGTTCAAGAAGTGGCGTCTCACGGATCGCACGCGAACCCTGCTCCTCATGGAGTTGGCCATTACGCTCCCCGCGCTTGCCCTCATGGGCTTCAGCATCTGGAACCTCAAGAGCATCCAGCGCGACAAGGCCATCGAAGCGGCCATCAGCGTCGATCTTCAATACGTCTTGAAAGGCGTGGAACACAAAGCCTGGGACAAGGCCGCCACCCTCATCACTCCTCTGCAAAAAGTATTTCCCAGCATTGACGATCCCGAAAAAGCCAAAGCCAAGCTCGGCGAAATCCTTGCTGCTCACCCGGAATTTGCCTTCGCGATCCTTTACGACAAGAAAACCAACCGTCTCATTAGTCGTGAACAGCCTCTCCGCGAAAAAGAATGGGCTTTCTGTTCGTACGCCGACCAATCGATTGACATGGTGGCCAAGTGGGTCCCCATGGAAGTCGGCTCTCTCTACGAACGCGCCCGCATGATGGAAAAAAAAGATGAGCCCGGCATGCTGCTCTATGGCGAATGGTCCAAAAAAGACGGCATCCGCGCTTACACCGCTCATGCTCTCTTTATTCCGTCAAACGTTCCAAGCGATCGCGTAACCTTGGCCGTCGTGGGCTTTGACCCGGATTACATGCGAAATCAGTTCTTCCCTCACGTCATTAAGAACACCCTGTCGATGAAGAACGGGACGATGAAGTCCGATCCCCATCCTCCCGCCATCTCAATTCACGCTACACACGACCCGACCTCCTGGGTGGCCTCCGAAAATTGGGACGGTGGCAAGCCGGAAGTCGAGCGCTCTTTCTCGGATAGTTTCTCGGGGCTGGTTGCTTCCATCAAATATCCTGGAACGACCATCGCCGACATGGGCACGAAATTTCTCCACTACAACTACACTGTCCTCGCCGCTCTTTCGCTCTTCATGATCGGCGGCATTCTGCTGACTTATCGCAACATCTCCCGCGAGATGAAGCTCGCCAAGCTCAAGTCCGATTTCGTTGCCAACGTTTCCCACGAACTGCGTACGCCGCTGGCGCTGATCCGTCTCTACGCCGAAACCTTGGAACTTGGCCGCCTCAATTCCAAGGAAAAATACCAGGAATACTTCCGCATCATTCGTGAAGAGAGCGAACGCCTCACCGCCCTCATCAACAATATTCTCGACTTCTCGCGCATCGAGGCCGGCCGCAAGGAATACGAGTTCAAGGAAACCAACCTCGCCGAGCTGGTTCGCACCACCCTCGAGTCCTACCGCTTCCAGATCGAGCAGCACGGCTTCGCCTTCGAGGAAAACATCTCCGCTGACGTTCCTCCCGTCACCGTCGACCGTGAGGCCATCGCCCGCTCCTTGCTCAATCTCGTCAATAACGCCCTCAAGTACTCCAAGGACAAGAAATATATCGGTGTGAGCCTGTACCGCGCGAATGGCTCTGTGAACCTCGAAGTCTGCGATCACGGCATCGGCATCGCTCCCGACGAGCAGGAAAAAATCTTCGAGAAGTTCTATCGTTGCGGTGATCCGCTCGTCCACAACATCAAGGGCTCGGGTTTGGGTTTGTCCCTCGTGCGCCACATTGCCCGCGCGCACGGCGGCGACGTCAAGGTCGAAAGCGCTCCGGAAAAGGGCAGCAAATTCATTATTGCCTTGCCGCTCGATCCTTCCGTACGGACGGGCGCGGCAATGGCCTGAGAGGTTTAGCTTATGGTTGTCGCCACAGCAAGCCGTAAAGGCGGAGGAGCGGTCATGAGTACGACCAAGATCTTGATTGTAGAAGATGAACCAAACATGGTCGCGGGCTTGCGCGACAATTTCGAATACGAAGGCTTCCGCGTCGCCACCGCACTCGACGGCGTCGAAGGTCTCGAGAAAGCCCTTCAGGATTCCCCGGATCTCGTGATCCTCGACGTCATGATGCCTCGCATGAGCGGCCTCGACGTCTGCCGCCAGCTCAAGGCCAAACGTCCCTCCATCCCCATCATCATGCTTACCGCCCGCGGCCAGGAGGTCGACAAGGTCGTCGGCCTCGAACTCGGTGCCGACGACTATGTCACCAAGCCCTTCTCCATTCGCGAACTCCTCGCCCGCGTCAAAGCGGTGCTGCGCCGCTCCCAAACTCTTCCTAAAGAGCAGGACCGCTACAGCTTCGGCGATGTCGAGGTCAACCTGCGCAGCTACCAGGTTTTCCGCAACGGCCAGCCCATCGAGTTTTCCAACAAGGAATTCGAACTGCTCAAGCACTTCCTCTGTCATTCTGGCGAAACCCTGAGCCGTGACCGCCTGCTCGACGAAGTCTGGGGTTACGAAAATTTCCCCACCACCCGCACTGTCGATGCCCATATCGTCCGCATCCGCCAGAAACTCGAACCCGTTCCCGACCAGCCACGCTTTTTTCTTACCGTGCATGGCGTCGGCTACAAATTCGTAGGTTAGGAATGTGATGATGCCCTTAATCGAACCAATCCCCGCAATCTCCCGCGTTGGCTTGCCGCACCGCCCGCCTCCGCCGACCATTCATTCCGTCCGCGAAGAGCTCGACCGCGAACGCCGCGAACACGGCATTCTCCAGCAGGCGGTTTTTGAAGCCGCACAGATCCAGCGCCGCCTCTGCGCTCCCCGCGAGCTTGACTGCCAGGGCTACGAAATCGCCGGCGAGATTTTCCCGGTCCGCCATCTCTCGGGCGATTTCTTCAAAGTGATCGAACTCGATGGCCTGCTCGGAATAGCCGTAGGCGACATCGCCGGCAAAGGTCTGACCGCCGGCATCTGGCTCGCTCATCTTCTGAATCTCGTTCAGCGTTGCGCTCGCAGTTCTGCCGATCCTGCGCGTGTCGTAGCCGAAATCAATCGCGAACTTTGCCGGCAACAGGACGAGCCGCCACTGACCGCCCTCTTTTTCGCGATTCTCGATCCGCACACTCACCAACTCACCTTCACCAACGCGGGATTGCCGGCTCCGCTGCTTCTGCGCGCCAATCACGCCATCGACCGCCTCGATGCCGGGGGGCCCATGCTCGGCGCGATGGAAGCGGGCTCCTTCGAGGCCGCTACCGTCACCCTCCATCCCGGCGACATGCTGGTCGCTTACTCCGACGGCGTCACGGAATGCCGCAATCCGGAAGACCAAGAGTTCGAGGTTGACCGCCTCGCTGCCGCGGCCAGCGCCGCCTTTGGCTCCAGCGCCAATCCTGCCCTCTTCTCCATGCTCGGCTCGGTTTTGGATTTTGCCGATTCGTCCACGCCCGGCGACGATCTCACCCTTCTCGTTCTTCGTCGCCAGTCGGGTAGCGCGCTGCCACCCGCCGCGGACGCAAAGGGTTCTTTCGCGCCTCACAGGAAGGCTGCTTCGCTCATTCGACCGAAGAAAGCCGCCCCGCGAGGTCGCTGCTCTAAATAATGCCGCACTCCTCGGTCCGCGTTGTGGCCGAGCGGATCAGACACTGGAAGTGTGCGCAGATTCTGGGGAGGAACAACCATGGCGACACCCGCATCATTCATCGCCGACGAAATGACCCTCTATTCCGCCTTCACCCACTCCGGGTCCGCCTCGCAGGATTCTCTCGCGCTCATCTACGCCGCGCACTACCGCCACGTGCTTCACGTCTGCCGCCGTTTCTTCCGCCACCATCAAGACGCGGAAGACGCCGCTGCCGAAGTTTTTCTCAAGCTGCCCAACGTTCTTGGCCAGCGCAACCAGTCACTCCCGTTTCGCCCTTGGGTCTCCCAGGTCGCCGGTCGCCATTGCATCGACAAACTGCGCAAACGCAATCGCGAGCGCTGTTCTCTGCTTGTTGCTGAAGAGTGGGACGTTGTCCCCGACGATTCCAGCCCGTCGCCTCTCTCTCAGGTGCTGCGCAACGAAAAACAGCGTCGCGTCCGCGAGCAGCTCAATCGTCTCCCGGACTGTTACCGTCTCCCGCTCATCCTGCGTTACTACCAGCGCATGAGCTATTCCGAAATCGCCAGCAGGCTGAATCGCCAGATTCCCACGATCAAAACTCTCCTCTACCGCGCGAAGAACAAACTCCGCCGCAATCTCCGCGGCCTCGAGTAACTGCATTCCCTTCGTAGGGGCGCAGCAAGCTGCGCCCCATGTTCGCAAGATTCATCCGTTCGCGTCGCCTTGGGTTTTTCTTTTGATTTATGCACAAACGCGCGTCATTTCGAGCCTGCGGCTTTTCCCTTGCCGAAAGCTCGTCATTCCGAACGGAGTCCGCGCAGTGGGGGGGTATCTCTTTTCTTTGCCCCTGCGCCTCCGCTTTTTGCTCGCGGAGAAGAAACCGTCATTCCGAGCAAAGCGAGGAATCTCTCTTTTCTCGTCTCTCGGCTTGCCTGTAGCCAAAAAAAGCCTCCTAGCGCTGCCGCCCCCGTTCGCCCGACTGAAACGCCGGCCACAGCCCAAGCCCTTGCAATTGTTTGTCCAGGCCCGTCTCTTTCATCAGCGCTTCCAGCTCCGCGCGCGTTTGCCGCTTACCGATCGGCTCCGTCCGGTCCGCAATGCCCCACGCAGTCACTGCCGCCAGCACCGTGTTCAGTTTTAATTCCCGAATGTCCACCTTGTCGAACGTATCCGACGCCGCATGATAATTCTGCATGTAATTCGCCACTTCCTGATTTGCCACCAGTGTCGGCACTCCTTCCAGCAGAAAATCCAGATGATCCGTTCCCGTCGAAACGTCTACCGTCTGCTGGTTCACGCCCCATCCGCTGAACGGTTTCAGGATTCCGTTCAGCGCTGCCTCGATGTCGCGCCGACCTCCTAGCGAGTAGCCGGTCACGCGCCCGACGCCATCATCAAAAATCACCACGCCGCGGTACTTGTCCATCTCCGCGCGATGCTCCCGCACGTATGCCCACGAGCCCAGCAGTCCTTCCTCTTCGCCGGAAAACAGAATGAACCGAATCGTGCGCCGGGGCAGCAGGCCCGTCGCCTTGATTGCCCGCCCCGCTTCAATCACTAACGCCGAGTTGCAGCCGTTGTCCAGCGCGCCCGTCCCCAGTTCCCACGAATCCAGATGCGCTCCCAGCACCACAACCTCATCCGGCTTCTCGTATCCGCGAATTTCCCCCACCACATTGAACTGCTCCACCGGGCCCGTGACCTTGTTCGGCATGGTCAGCCGCAAGCGAACCTTCCCCGGATTCGCCACCGCTGTCCGCTCCAACCGCAAGCCGTCTTCCCGCGCCAGCACCGCTTGGGGCAGATCCTCCAGCCGTCCATCCGGCGAATTCGTGTGGCGATACAGCAGCTTCCGTTCGCGCTCGCCCACCCACAGAATCGCCGCCGCTCCCCCCTTCACTGCGCGCTCAATAATCGGCGGCGGCAAATCATATTCGCGTTCCAGGTCTGCCCACGTGGTGCTCACCTCCGTGTGCACCAGCAAGATTGCGCCTTTCACTGCCGCTCCGGCTCGCGCAAACTCCGCTTCCGATCCATCGCCGATAAAAACCAGCGGCGCCTCGATGCCGCCCGCTGGCGTCGCCGGCGAAAGCCCCACCGACACCAGCGACACCGGAAAACCCACCGGCGCCAGCACTTCCAGCTTCGTGTCGCCCTCGCTCCATCCGTGCGGCATCATGTATTTTTCCGTGTGTACGTCCACTCCCGCCGCGCGGAATGCCGCCACGCCCCAGTCAATCGCTTGCGCCATTTGCGGCGAGCCCGACACGCGCCCGCCCACCACGTCCGTGAGCCTCCGCAGATTCTCTTCCAGCGGCGAATCTCCCATCACCATCGGCATGATCTTCGCCGCCGCTTGCGCGCACGAGGACACATCCGTCGCCGAACATCCCGCCGCCCCCTGAATCCCTTGCCCGGAGGCAACAGGACTTGTCTGCACTGGCGGCAACTGCGCCCCCACCGGCGAATCCAGCAAACATAGCAGTGCAAACATCAACCAACCGTGGCGCGTCCGCATGATTAGTTCCTTTTAACGCAGCATGAAGAATTGCGTCCGAATTATAGCGTATGCCAATTCCGAATTGCTTTTTGTCCCTCGCGCGGTATCCTCAATTCGATGGAATATCCTCCACTCGCGCCAACCGATACGGAAGCCATCGAACCCAGCCTCTGGTACGCGCTGTTCGGCCTGCCATTCTTCCTCGTTGGCATCTTTCTCGCAGCTACTTCGTATTACACCGCCACCCGTCAAGTCGCCGCCAGCCTGACTCAATTTATCGTTCCCGGCGGAGTCCTTCTTGACCTGCAACCTGACCAAACCTATACCCTCTTTCTGGAAAAAGGCTCTGTGGTCAAAGGCAAGACCTACTCGGATTGGCCTCAAATCGACTCGATGAACTGTTCGCTCATAAAGGTCTCTGGCAGCCAGACCGTCGATTTGCACTCCCCAAAGTTCAATATCGCCTACACATCGGGGACCCGCGAGGGCAAACCGCTCTTCGACTTCACCGTGCCCGCATCTGGCAAATACGACTTCACGTGCGAGAAGAAGGGCGATGCGCCTCCGCCGGATGCGGTACTTGCCATCGGGGCCGGAATCGGCGAGAACATGAACAAGGTGCTGTCCCACTGCTACACGGCATTGGTTGTTGGCTGTGGCCTCGGCCTTCTGATCTTCGTGATTGTCGAAATCCAGCGCGAACTTTCCAAACGCCGCATCCGCGCGGAAGGCCTTCGCCCCATCTAGCGACTCTTCACCTTCGCTATTTCGTCGGCCACTCGGCTCACCTGCGCCATCTCCGCCACGTCGTGCACCCGCACAATGTGAACGCCGCCCAGTATGCTCGCGGTCACCGTTGCCGCCGTGCCCCACACTCGTTCCTCCGGCGGCGCTGCTTTTCCCGTTTTTGACTCCAGCGTCTTTCCAATAAATCCTTTGCGCGATGTTCCCACCACCAGCGGATAACCCAGCTTTGCCAAAACCGCTAGTTTTGCCAGCAACTCGTAGTTCTGTTCAAACGACTTCCCGAATCCGATCCCCGGATCCAGAATGATCTGTGATTTCGCCACTCCGGCTCGCCGCGCAATGGCAATCGACGCGCGCCATCCGCTGGTCACATCTCGAACCGCATCCTTCGCAAACGGAAGCTTCTGCATCGTCTCTGGCGTGCCGCGCATGTGCATCAAGATCAGTGGCGCCCTATGCCGTGCCGCCACCTCCGCCAATCGCGCATCATGCCGCAGTCCCGACACGTCATTTAGAATTTCCGCTCCTGCGCCCACCGCAATTTCCGCCACTGTTGCTTTTCGCGTGTCTACCGATATCGGAATTTTCAGCCGCCCGCGCAACGCTTCCAGCATCGGCAGCAGCCTCGCCAGTTCCTCCGCCGCCGAAATCCCGCTCGAACCCGGCCGCGTTGACTCCGCGCCAATGTCCAGGATGTCCGCGCCCGCCCGCTGCATCTCCAGCGCCGCTGCCACCGCTTTCTTCACCGAAAAGTATTTCCCGCCGTCCGAAAAACTGTCCGGCGTCACGTTGAGCACTCCCATAATCAACGTGCGCGCGCCCAGCACCAATTCGCAGGATCGCAGCTTCAATCTGATTTTTTTGCGCTGGAGCATTCAGTTAGCAGTGTAGCGCAACCATGAAAGCCACATTCGCCGGCGGGAATTCCTAGTCTAAATCGATATCGCGCAGCGGCTTGCCCGCCGGCGCGTCCTTGGCCTTCTTCATCGCTTCTTCAAACTTCTTCGCCAAAATGTCTTCCTTGTGCGTCTCCTGAAAGAACGAATCGGCAAACTTATCCTCGCGTTGTTTCTTCTGTTCCTCCAGGATATTCGACGCCTTCGTCAGGTCGACGTTCGGCCCGGGCTTCACCGGCGCCGTGTGCGAGAGCACCGTTCCAAAAATCGGATCAATGACCAGCTTTGCTTGGCAGCACGGGCAGGTCACGTTCAGGTTTTCGCCGTCTTTCAGTCCCATATTCCCTCATTCTACGACAATTTCTCGAAAACGGGTTTTCCCACCAGGTCTTCTTCCATCCCACCTCCATAGTCCGGACGGATGCGAAAGTTTCCATACAGCAGCTTCCGCAGAATCGCGATCGGGCGCGTGTACCAGCTCGCCCACGCGAGCGGCGTGTCGCCGTTCATGTCTCTTGCGTCGATCTTTGCCCCGGCATCCAGTAGAAGCTGGATCGCCTCCTCATCCCCGAATGCTGCCGCTCGATGCAATGGCGTCTCGCCCTTGGTCCGGCAGTCGCGCATGAACCCACCTGTCTCCACCTTCGGCTTGGTCGCGCAATTCGGATTCGCCCCGTGCGCGAGCAAGACCTTCATCACCACGTTGCGCCGTAACCGATTCGCCGTGCACAACGTCGCGTGTAACGGCGTTTCTCCCGTGTCGTCCTGTGGACGGTTCACGTCTGCCCCGCGCTCAATCAGGAATTTGCATAGCCGCCAATGTCCGTGAAAACAGGCCCCGTCCAATCCCAGGTTTTCGCCAAGCGATTCAATCAGCGCCCCATTCGCCAGTAGATGCTTCATCGCGCTCACGTCGCCGTAATAGGCGCACCATTGCAGCAGAGATACTCCGTCTTCATCGCAGGAAGACGCGGAATTCCCGCCGGCGAGGTACTCGAACACCAGGTCCGTCCGCCCATCCGTGATTTCGTCCAGCATTCCCATAACCGCCGTACTCTACCACAAGCCTAGACCAGCTTTCTGGTCCAGAAAATGCCACCCTGTAACGCCGTTAATGCCGAAAAAACAAAACAGGCGCAATACCTCGCGCCTGCCTAAACAGCTTGCGGGAAAAGTCCGTTTCTGTCATTCGAAGCGGACTCTGCGCAGTGAGGAATCTGTTTTTTCCACTTACCACTTACAACTTTTAACCTTAAACTCTCTTTACGCTTTTGCCGGTGAATCCCCGCGTGTGAACCCCGGCGCCGGCCGCAATTCCGGCCGCACCACCTTGGGGTCCGTGCTTGGCGCGCCTTGCGGCGGCGGTGTGGGAGGCGTCCGCGGCTTTTCCGGCAGCGTCTTGCCTTCCATCAGCATCTTCACTTCGTTGGCGTCCAGCACTTCGCGCTCCAGCAGCGCCGTCGCGATTCGGTCCAACGTGTCCCGGTTCGTCTCCAGCAAGCTATGCGCTTTCTCATACGCTTCGCTGACAATCCGTTTCACTTCCTTATCGATCTGCACCGCGGTGTCTTCGCTGAAGTCGCGATGCTGCGCGATTTCGCGGCCCAGGAAGATCGCTTCTTCCTTCTTTCCGAAGGCCAGCGGCCCAAGCTGGCTCATGCCCCACTCGCAGACCATGTTCCGCGCGATGTCTGTGGCGCGCTCGATGTCGTTACCGGCGCCCGTGGTGATGTGTCCGAGGAAAATCTCCTCAGCGGTGCGCCCGCCCATCAGCACGGCCAGCGTGCCCTCCAGAAATTCCTTTGTATACGTGTGTTTGTCCGCTTCCGGCAATTGCATCGTCAACCCCAGTGCCATGCCGCGCGGAATAATCGTCACCTTGTGCACCGGGTCGGCGCCCGGCGTCATTGCCGCCACCAGCGCGTGCCCCGCTTCGTGGTACGCCGTGTTTTTCTTCTCCTCGTCGGAGAGAATCATGGACTTGCGCTCCACGCCCATCAGAACCTTGTCCTTCGCCATTTCAAAATCCGCCATGGCCACAAACTTGCGGTTCTGCCGCGCCGCCCACAGCGCCGCTTCGTTCACCAGGTTCGCCAGGTCGGCGCCGGAGAAGCCCGGCGTGCCCCGCGCGATGATCGAAAGCTCCACGTCATCCGACAAAGGAACCTTGCGTGTGTGCACTCGCAGGATCTCTTCGCGGCCCTTCACGTCGGGACGCGCCACAACCACGCGCCGGTCGAACCGGCCCGGCCTCAGCAACGCTGGGTCGAGTACATCCGGCCGGTTCGTCGCCGCAATCAAAATCACGCCTTCGTTTGACTCAAATCCGTCCATCTCCACCAGCAACGCGTTCAGCGTTTGCTCGCGCTCGTCGTGTCCGCCGCCCAGGCCGGCCCCGCGATGCCGTCCCACGGCATCAATTTCGTCGATGAAGATGATGCACGGCGCATTCTTCTTGCCTTGCTCAAACAGGTCGCGCACCCGGCTTGCGCCCACGCCCACGAACATCTCCACGAAGTCCGAACCGGAAATCGAGAAGAATGGCACATTCGCTTCGCCGGCAATCGCTCGCGCCAGCAATGTCTTGCCCGTTCCAGGAGGTCCGACCAGCAGCACGCCCTTCGGAATGCGCCCGCCCAGTTTCTGGAATTTCTGTGGGTCTTTCAGGAACTCGATAATTTCCTGCAACTCTTCCTTCGCTTCATCGCTTCCCGCTACATCCTTGAAAGTCGCCTTCTTTTGTTGCGCCGAAAGCAACCGCGCCCGCGACTTCCCGAAGCTCAGCGCCTTGTTTCCGCCCGCCTGCATCTGCCGCATCAGGAAGAACACGAATCCAGCCAGCAGCAGCAACGGCAAGGCATTCAGCAGGATCAGGACCCAGTCGCCACTCCGCACTTCTTTCACGCTCAACATCACCGCTTTTTCTCTCAGCGTTTTGGTGATTTGCGGCGTTTCTTCCTTGGGGATCGTTACGCGGAACTTCTGGTTCGCCGGGTTGACGTATTCGCCTTGGAGTTCGTAGCTGTTGGGGGACAAGTACAGCGTCGCTTCCTTTACATCGCCCTTCTCGACCTGCACCAGAAAGTCGCTGTAGCTGGGTGTTTGCTCGCGCGCCGTCGCCCCGTTATTCGATACCAGCTTCCAGAGCATCACTCCCAGAAACACGATCGAAATCCAAAACAGAATCGTTTTTGCCGTAGAACTGGAATTCACAGTAACCTCTCAGATTCA
>Ga0335076_10004235_pt1 | contig 14494 bp, 11 predicted proteins | sample Lox_Sample_25_FD_206717 | JGI IMG/M metagenome (GOLD analysis project Ga0335076, IMG submission 206717) | Soil microbial communities from Loxahatchee National Wildlife Refuge, Florida, United States - Lox_Sample_2.5 | ecosystem: Environmental > Terrestrial > Soil > Wetlands | place: USA... | reverse complement strand
CCGAACGCGCGGCGGCGTACCTGCGCGACAGCGGCGCGGTGCTCGTCGGCATCGATTCGCTGAACATCGACGATACGGCGACCAATGCGCGGCCCGTGCATACCCTTCTGCTCGGCGCCGGCATTCTCATCGTCGAGCACCTGTGCGAGTTGCAGCGCCTGCCTGACGAAGGTTTCACGTTCACCGCTGCACCGCCGAAGTTCAAGGGTGTCGGCACGTTTCCGGTGCGGGCGATGGCAAAACTGAAAACCTAGCCCAGGTACCGCCCGCCGCTGACACGTTCGCGCTGCTCCAGATCGAGCGCGGTGAATACCTCGATGAATCCGCTGCTCTCGAGCAGGGCGCGCACGGCCGCGCCCTGCTCGTAGCCGTGCTCGATCAGCAGCGAGCCGCCGTATTCGATGTGCTCGGGCGCGGCCTGCACGATGGCGCGGATGGCGTCGAGGCCGTCGGCGCCGGCCGCGAGCGCGGTGCGTGGCTCGAAGCGCACGTCACCCTGCGCAAGATGCGGATCGTCGTCGGCGACGTAGGGCGGATTCGCGACGACGAGGTCAAACGTGCGGGCACCGACCGCCGCGAACCAGTCGCCGCGCGCGAATTCGACGTTGCGCAGACCCAGCGCCTCGCCGTTGGCACCGGCCACCGTGAGCGCCGCAGCACTCACGTCCGTCCCCAGCACGCGGGCACTCGGCAGTTCATGAGCGATCGCCAGCGCCACGGCGCCCGAGCCCGTGCCGAGGTCGGCCACGTGCGTCTCCTCCTCGCGCACGAGCCGTTCGAGCGCAAGCTCGACCAGGAGTTCGGTTTCGGGGCGTGGAATGAGCACATCCGGTGTGACCGCCAGATCGAGCGACCAGAACTGACGATGGCCCGTCAGGTAGGCCACCGGTTCGCCGCTGGCACGGCGCGCGACGAGCGCGCGGAAGCGTTGCCCGATTTCATCGGCGTGCGCATCGTCGGCATGCGCGTAGAGCCACGCGCGCGACCGGCGCAGCACGTGCGCGAGCAGCAGTTCCGCCTCGCGCCGGCCGCTGCTGCCGGCGAGTGCGTCCGCGGCTTCCGCCAGCAGGCTGCGTGTGGTCCGCACGCTCAGGACTTGTTCTCCGCGGAAGCCTCCGCCCGGGTCTCCAGCGGCGACGCAGTAACCACCGGGGAGCGCCAGTAGCCCCCGCTGGTCCAGGCCGAGAATGCTTCGCGCAGCCAGCCGATCAGCGCGTTCGCCAGCCACAGGGCCCACGCCAGCATCAGCACCTTGTAGACCCATAGCGGCACGCTGAACGCAGCGGCCTGCGGCAGTGCATCGTTACTGCGATCGAGGAACCACTGCAACGACTGCTCGCTCGATCCGTGGCCGGCCACGTGCATCGCCGGCTGGCCGAGCAGGCCTTGCGGAATGGCCGAGATCAGGCACAGCAGGGCGCCCAGCGTGAGCAGCACGAGTCCGACCTGCACGAAGTTGAATGGCGTTTCCTTCTGCAGTGTCGTGCGGCCGCGCCAGTCGAATGCGAATAGCCAGGCGACCACGACCAGCAGCGCGCCCCAGGAGAAAGTGGAAAAACCGATGCCGAGCAGCAACCAGTCGCGGAACTTCAGGCGCGTGCGCCGCGTACGCGAGAGCGCGTACGCCACCAGAACCATGACCACGAGTTCACCCCAGTACAGGACCGCCGGTCCGACCGCCGGACCCCACGTCGCCAGCAGCCAGCGGTCCGCGGGCAGATTCAGCGACACGCCGATGTTGGCGGCGGCCGAACCGAGCGCCACGAGCGGCGTGCGCGTGATCCAGCCGATCTCGGCCGGTTCGCGGAATTCGATCGCGAAGGCATGGCGGCCCGGCACGACCGGCAGGCTGAGCTTGCCGTCGAGCGGACGCAGGTTGAGCGCCTGGCCATCGCGCCTGACGCTGGTCACTTCCGCGTCCGCCGGCAAGGTCAGCGTCTGCTCACCGCCCTGGCTGGCACGCAGCGAGAAGTTCAGGGTGTGCGTGGATGCGTGCTGTCCGGCGGCATTGCCCAGGCTCACCGAATCGATGGCGCGCGTCTGTCCGGGGACCGCTGCGGGCCGGCTGACCTTGATGGTCAGGGTTTCTCCCGGCAGCGGATTGAATTCGAAATTGCGGTAATCGGCCGCGTCGGCAGCCGGGTCGATGATGGTCTCGGGTACGCCCGCGAACTCGGCATGCCAGGTCGGGCTGACGACGACGCGCCACACTTCCGCGCGCTCACCGAGCGGCGGCGCGGTCAGGGTCAGGCTGTCGGCCTTGTCGAGGCTGCCGGACCAGTTGGCGCCAAGGGTCTCCTCTGCCATGGCGGCGAGCACCTTCCCATTTTCCACTTTTACACCCGGGGTCGTGACGTGCTCGCCGGCCAGCGCGGGAACGGCGACGGTGAAGCCGCCGTGCTCGGGCGCCATCCGCTGCACTTGCGCCTCGACGCTCCATTCCAGTCCCAGGGTGATGCTGCGCGTGACGCGGACGTACGGCGGAAACTGCTGCGCTCCGGTGATGATCTTGCCCGTCGCGGACGGACGCGCGCGGCTGAGATTGAGTGTTTCCGCCAGCAGCCTGTCGTCGTCGATTCCGGATGCTTCCCAGCCGTTGCCGCTGAACAGCACGCGCGCCGGCTTGAGGGGAAACGCCAGCGCCAGCCTGTCCGCATAGGCGGTGTATTCGATCTCGACGCGATGCACGCCACGGCTCAGCGTGAGCCAGAGCGCCGCATTGCCGGCACGGACGACCGCGTCGTCGGCAACGCCGTCGACCTTGACGCTCCTGAGCGTGGCGGTCGCGTCGACGCCGGGCAACGGCAGTGCGACCCGCTCCGCGGCCTGTGCGTCGAAGATGACCGTGACCGAATCGCCGCTGGCGGCGACCTCCGCCTGCGCGAGCGTCGCGCAGGCCGGCGCGCACTTCGGCGCTTCGCTCAGGCGCGAACGCAGCTGGTCCAGCAGGGCGTCCGACGGATAGCCCTGCGCGTGCGCCTGCGGCACCGCGATCATGCCGGCGAGAACAAGCACGCCCGCTTTCAGCGGCGCCGCGCCATCGAAGGTCCAGCGCGATGCGCGATGGATCCGCCACGCGAGCAGGCCGAGCAGCACGACGAGCACGACCCGCAGGCCGCGCACGAGCCAGGGTGGCGCAATCACGAGTCGCACGGTCTGCGTGGCCAGCACCGGGCCGCCCCAGTCAAGGCGCGCGCTGCTGCCCAGTGTCCAGCTCGGTTCGCCCGAACCCGTCTGCACTACAGTCGATTCGCTGTAGTGGTCGATGAGGTCCGCACGCTGAATGTTCGAGGCGGTGACGGCGATCGTCTGGAGCGCCTCCTTCTTCGGCTCGGCACGCTGGGGCGCGTACTTCATCTTGCCGCCGGCGGCAGCCATGTCGGCCGCCGGAGCCGGAGGGGGCGGAGCGTTCACGCGAACCTGCGGCGAGAGCGTCTCGACCGCCATCGGCTGTGGCGCCGACAGCGGCGCTTCGGCCATGCGTTGGGCCTCGCGGGTGAACATCGCCAGCAAGTTCACGCCGTTCTCGAGTTGCGGATACAGCGCGCTGCGCACCTCGTCGGCAATGAACGGCAGCGCCCACAGGACGAGCAACGCCAGCAACGTCCGCCGCACCCCGTCGGCCACCTTGCGCAGCGTGCCCTGCGGCAGTGCGCGTACGACCAGAGCGAACGCGAGCACGCCCAGAACCGTCCAGAATGGCGCGCCCGGTTCCTGATAGCCCAGCAGCAGATACCCGCTGCTGATTGCGGCTCCGGCCACGCCGAGCAGTCGCCACGCGAGCAGCGCGAGGATCGCGCAGACGAAGGCATCGAGAAGCGTCCACTGCGACATCCAGCTGCCGGTCGCACTGTCCGCGCCGGGTGCCGCCAGCAATTTGTAGCCAAATGGAAAATGCAGCGTTGTATCGACCCGATCGAAACTGTCGTGCCAGCCGGTCACCGGCAGCGCCGTCCCCGCCGAGGCTATGCGCACGCTTGCGGCGAGCGCGACCTGCGGCGTGCGCCATTCCACACCCGTGAGGTCAGGGCCAGCGCCGCGTGTCACGAGCAGCGGTTCGTTGCCGCCGTTGTCGCCGCGATGGGAATTCGTTGCTTCGGCGCGCTCGAGCGTCAGCGGCACCGCGACGTCGAAACGCCAGCCGCGCTGCATCGAGCCTGCCAGCCTATCGCGTGCGTACCAGGCATCGCCGCCAAAATCGAGCCACGCTTCGCGTTGCAGCGTCAGGCGATTGCCTTCGTCCAGCGCGAGGCCGCGCGAGCGCTGCTCGATCTCGAGTGCCGCACCCTGGCTGAGCGCGAATGCCGGCAGCGCGAACCAGTCGCTCGGCACTCCCGCCTGGCGCGGATCGACCTGCAGCCCGCCGCGCGCACTGGCAATGCGCAGGTTCGGCGCCGCGTCGAAACTCCAGATTTCCTGCGCCGGCCAGGGTGCAGGCGCCGCGGCGGGCGCCGCCCTGGTAAGCGGCGCGGTAGCCCGGGCGATGAGAGTGAGGGTCTCGGAGCCTGGCTGCACCTGCACATGCAGGCGTCCGTCCTCATCCAGCCGTCCCGGCCAGGCTCCGCTCAGCGAGAGCGGAACAAACCCGGAGGCAAGCGCCGGCCCGATGATTTCCTCGCGCGCCTTGCCGGAGACATAGAACTGGATCTGCGTGTCGAGTTCGGCCGGCACGACATCCGAGAGCTTGCGGAAGACGCGCACCTGCAGGCTGTCCGCTTCGGGGGCCGTTGCTGCGCCGCGACCCAACGTGAGTTCGCCGCCATCGCGCTGGATCGGCGCGACGCCCTTGCCGTCGACGTTGAGCGCGACGAGGCCGATGCGCTCCGGCACCGCGAGCGTCTGCGGCCGCTCGCGCCAGGGAATGCGTCCGGCGACCTCGTAGCTGCCCGTACCCAGCCACAACGCCGGAGAACCGTCATGCTCCATCACCGGCTGGCGCTGGCCGTTGACGGTGACCTGCTGCGGCCAGCGCTCTTCGTCTCCTGGCAGCGGCACCCACGTCGGCGCCTCGACGCGCCAGTGAATCGCGAACGTCGCGCCGTCGGCGACCGCGTTGATCGTCAGTCGCCCGGGCCAGGCGCACAGGTAGTCGCCGGCGCCGCTCGGCGCCTGGGTGGCGAGAAACGGGCAGGCGCGATACTCGAGGTCCTTGAGCACCCAGGGCCGCCAGTCACGCAGCTGCGGCGGAACCGTCGCTTCCGGGGCAGACTGTGCTGCCGCAGTGACGGATGCGAAGCACGCACACAATCCGAAGGCGATCGATCTGAGCATGACGTTCTCCTTGTGGCGATGCCACGGCACTGCATGCAACGTAAGCCGGTGTCCTGCGGGGTTCAGTGGGAGATCAGGCGCCACACCTGTTCCAGGGACGCCAGGACGAACCCCGCGAGAAAGCACAGGTAACTCAGGCGCAGGTAGCGGTACTTGTGGTGCGCGAGGTAATAGCCGAGGCTGTAGATGTCCGTGGCCATCGCCTTGTAGATCGAGCCGTCCGGTTTCATGCTGCGCGCGATCTCGGCGAGGTAGCGCTCGCGCGACAGCTCGGCGAAGTGACCGAAGAACAGCAGATTGAAGCCGGGCGGAAGCTCGGTGGACGCAAGGCGCAGCGGACGGTATTTCGGCAGCACCGCAAGAATGGCCAGCAGCAGCGCGAGCAGGGTGAACACCGTGAGCGTCAGCACGCTGACGCGCAGGTCCGGCTGATCGAGCTTGCCCATGCTCAGCGTCAGCACGATCGAGGAAACCGTGATGATGATGCTGGCCTTGGTGTCGGCCATTGCACTCAGCGTGACGTGATGCTGCTGCGTCGTGCGCAGGATCACGTCGCCGGTGTTGCGCTCCGGGACCTGCGCGTACAGCGCGGCGATTTCCGCAGAATTCGGCTGATCCATCGTCGCGCCCGCGTGCCAGAATAGCGGTGATGATAGGAACCCTCCGTCGCCTTGGCAATGCGCGCCTGCGGGCGCCGCTGCGCGGCGCCGCGACGGGCCTGGCGGCGCTCCTGCTCGCCGGTTGCGCAGACGTGTTCTTCGCCGCCGTCGATTCCATGGAGCCGGCGGCCCGCGCGATGCTGCGCCCGAACATCGTCTTCGATCCGCAGTTGCATCTTTCCCTCGACGCCTACGTCCCGGAGGGCGCCGCGGGTGCCCCGGTGGTCGTGTTCTTCTACGGCGGCAGCTGGGAAGGCGGCAAGCGCAAGTGGTATCGCTACGTCGGCGATGCGCTCGCCGGAGGCGGCGTGGTCGTCTTCATCCCCGACTACCGCAAGTATCCGGACGTGCGTTTCCCCGCATTCATGCAGGACGCAGCCACGGCCGTGCGCTGGGCGCGCGATCACGCCGCCGAATTCGGCGGTGATCCTTCGCGGATCTTCGTGATGGGCCACTCCGCCGGCGGCCAGATCGCCGCCCTGCTGGCCTGCGACCGGCGCTATCTCGATGCGGTGGGCATGCAGCCACGCAATCTGGCCGGAATGATTGGCGTAGCCGGTGCGTATTCGTTCCTGCCGTTCGTCGACGACGAGACGGAGATCTTCGGCGACAGCGCCACGGCGCGCTACGATTCGCAGCCGATCAATTTCGTCGACGGCGACGAACCGCCGATGCTGCTGCTGCAGGGCGAGGACGACGACGAAGTGCCGCCGAGCAACGCCAGGGCAATGGCCGACCGTGCAAGCGCCATGGACGGCTCGGCCGTGCTGAAGCTCTACCCGGGCGTCGGGCACAGTTCGATCCTGCTGTCCCTCGCGCGCGGCAGCCACGGTGCGCCAACGCTCGCCGACACGCTGGCGTTCATCGCGGATGCGAACCCCTCCGCAGCCGGACTGCGCTGAGCTTCAGGGCGCGCGCTGCGCCTCGGCCCACGTCGCGAGACCCTTCTCGCCGACGTGCCCGCGCAATGCCGCGCACTGGCGCACGCCCTCGAGCGCCTGCGCGAGGTTGCGCTGGCCGCCGATGAGCTCGCCGATGCGCGGCGCGAAGAACGTCTCCACTTCGCTCGCCTCGGCATCCGAGCAACGGCCGTTGTCGACCAGCAGCGGCAAATAGCCTTGCACGAACGGCGGCAGGCGCGAGCGCAGCGCCTCGTAGTGCGCCTGGAACCACTGCCAGAACGCCGCGCGGTTTTCGGGCTCCTCGATGTTGGCCTGGTAAACGAATCGCAGTTCGCCCACCGGGACATCCGGCGTCAGCGCATAGTCGCGCGCGCGTTCGCCGAGCCGCGCATCGCGCGTCGCGCCCAGCGCCGCGAGCAGGGCGTAGCGATCGCGGGTTTCGTGGTTCACCTTGAGCTCGGCGACGACCGCATCGAAGGCGGGGTTGCCCGCCTCCTGCACGGTAACCTTCAGCGCCGTGCCCAGCAGATCCGGGTCGGCGCGCGCGAGATCGACCTTGCCGCCGCCATCCAGACCGAGCGCCGCCCTACCCTGAGCGTCGAGTGCCTTGCGCACGGCCGGATCGCGCGTGCGCAGAGCGAGAAAATTGGCCAGGTCGACGCGCATCTGCGTCGTGGCCATGTCGTCCCCTTCGCGCTGGCGGAACCCGAGCTGCTGCAGGCGCGGTTCGTACAGCCGGTTGGCGTAGGCATCCAGCACCGGTCGCGTCACGTCGTTCGCGACGTGCTCGCGCATCCACACGACCCGAGCGAGCAGCGCCGTGGCCACCTGCGGCTGGTCCGAGTTCGCGAGCACGGGCAGCGCAGCGAGGACCACGGCGGGCGAGACGTCGCCACGCTGGAAAGCACTGCCGATCGCATCCGCGTAGATCATCTGTTCGGGCGGCGCCAGGGTCGCCACCACGCCGGCCAGTGCGTGCAGGTCCGCTTCGCTCATGCTGAAGCGGTAGTAGCCCGCGGCATTCGCGTTGGGCAGGTACCAGTCGGCGCAGCCACCGCTGACGACGAACGATTTCTGCGGCTGGTCGAGCAGGAAACATTCGCTGGCCGTTCCCGACTTGCGGCCGAAACGCGTGCAGACGGGAACGTCCCACGCCGGGTTGCCCGCGGCCATCACGCCGAACGGGAGGTAGCGGCTCTGACGGAGGTCGAGCGTCGCCTTGCCCTGGCTGCAGCTCAATTGCGCGTGAACCAGCGGGATGCCCGGCTGGTCGAGGAATCCGTTCATCGCGCGCCGCAACGTCTCGCCCTTGCCGCTGACCTCGGCGAGCGTGGCAACCAGATCGTGCGAACTGCCGCTGCCGAACGCGTGACGCTTCAGATACTCGCGCATGCCACGGCGAAACGCGTCTTCGCCCAGCCATTCCTCGAACATCCGCAACACGGCCGCGCCCTTCTCGTAGGTGATGCCGTCGAACGCGTTCTCGATGTCGCCGCGCTCGGTGATCGGCTGGCGGATCCTTCGCGCCGACAACAGGCTGTCGTCGGCCATCGCGCCGAATGTGCCGCGCTGGCGGCCCAGATCGCCGTGGTATTCCGGCTTGACCGCAACCGTAATCTTGCCCTGCGCCCAGGTCGCGAACGCCTCGTTGAGCCAGATATCGTCCCACCAGGGCACGGTGACCAGGTCGCCGAACCACTGATGAGCGATCTCGTGCGCGGTCACGTCGAAACTCGACCGGTAGAGGCTCGCGGGCGTGTGCGCGTCGATGCGCAGCAGCGCGTCACGGAACACAATCAGACCGGCATTCTCCATCGCGCCCGCCGCGAAGTCGGACGCGCCGAGCAGGTCGAGCTTGTCGAAGGGGTAGGCGAAGTCCGTGTACTCCTCGAGGTATTGCACGATGGCGGGCGTCTCGGCGAGGATCCAGTGCAGCTGCGCCGCGGTGCCGCGCGGGCCGATGGCGCGCAGCGGCAGCGGATGCTTGCGTACCGAGTTCGCGGGAATCGGCGGCGCATCGACCACATCCCACGGTCCGACCGCGAGCGCCACGAGATACGTCGGCAGCGGTTGCGTCGTCGCGTACACGATGGTCTTCCACTTGCCGTCGGCCGAGGTCTCCTCGTGTTTCGGCAGCGTGTTGGCCACGGCGATCTGGTCGTGGGGCACGGTGAGGACGATGTCGAACGGGGTCTTGAAGCGCGGTTCGTCGAAGCCCGGAAACGCGTTGCGCGCGCTGACCGCCTCCATCTGCGTGACCGCGTAGCTGTCATCGCCGACCTTGACCTTGTACAGGCCTTCCAGCTTGGCGTTGAACGGCGCGGCGTAGTCGAAGACGAGTTCGATGGTCTGTGCCGGCAGCGTGCCGTCGAAGCCGACCTTCGCCACGCCGGAGTCGAGCCCCGAGTACACCGCCGTGTGCGACCTCCCCGCCGCATCAACCAGGGTGACTTTGTGCACGTCGAGGTCCTGACCGTGCAACCAGACATGATCGGTGGATTTGGCGAGCCGGATGCGGATGCGCACTTCGCCGGCGAAGCGCTCCTCGCGCGGATCCACCTTGAGTTTCAGCGTGTAAGCGAGCGGCGTTGCATCCTCGGGAAGCTTGCCGGTGGGAACGGCTTCCTCGGCGCAAACGCCTGCGCTCAGGGTAGCGCCGACCAGAAAAAGACCGCTCATGAATACGCGCACGCCGCACCTCCCGCCGCAAAGGCGGCTAGGTAAGCATGTGCGGCGGATTCTGGCAAGGTGGCTGACGCCACCTTGCCCGAGCCGGATCAGGCGGCGAGATCGGCCACCGGCACCTCGCAGGCAGCGGCCTGCTCGAGGGTCACCGCCACTGCCTGCACGACGGCCGCGATGCGCACGGCGCTCTGGATCGCCTGCGCGCCGAGACCGTGCTTGCGCAGTGTCTGTTCGTGGGAATCCACGCACTTGCCGCAGCCGTTGATGGCCGATACGGCGAGCGAACAAAGCTCGAAGTCGACTTTGCCGCAGCCGGGATTCGCCATCGCGTTCATGCGCAGCCCTGCGCGCAGCGTCTGGTATTCCGGATCCGCCACCAGATGGGTGAAGCGGTAATAGACGTTGTTCATCGCCATGATCGCCGCCGCTGCGCGCGCGCCTGCGAGCTCCTGCGGCGTCGCCGCGCCCGCGGCCTCGGCCGCGATGGCTGCCGTGAGCGGCGCGTGGCGGGCAGCGATCGCACTCGCGAGCGCCACCAGGCCGATCTGCTTCTGGGTCAGGCCCGGCGCGCCGGATTCGTGCAGAACCGACTCGAGGTTCAGGCGTAAATCCTTTGCACATTCGGGTATTGCGTTCTTCAGTTCATGCAGATTCATGTTCGTTTCCTCGGAAAAAAGGCGGCGGGTTTTACCCCGCCGCCAACATCGCCTGTGGAGAGAGACAGGCGCCGTCGAAAATCCGGGTCGCCTTGGACTCCTACGCGGCCTTCAGTGTCTCCTCGCCCTTCGACCAGTTGCAGGGACAAAGCTCGTCCGTCTGCAGCGCATCGAGCACGCGCAGGACTTCCTGCGGATTGCGCCCGACGCTGCCATCCGTCACATAGGCAAAGCGGATGACGCCTTGCGGATCGACCAGAAACGTCGCGCGCTTGGCCACGCCCTCTTCCGCGTCGAGGATGCCGAGCGCGCTGGACAAGCGCTTGGCGGTGTCGGCGAGCATCGGGAAAGGCAGGTGGCGCAGGTCCTTGTGATCCTTGCGCCAGGCCAGGTGGACGAACTCGCTGTCCGTGCTCGCGGCGAGGATCTGGCAGTCGCGGTCGCGGAACTGGGCGTTGAGATCACCGAAGCCCTTGATCTCGGTCGGACACACGAAGGTGAAATCCTTGGGATAGAAGAACACGCACAGCCACTTGCCGGCGTAGGTGTCATTGTCGATCGGCGCGAACGCCTTCTCGACACTGTCGATGGCCACGGTGGCCTTGAGGTTGAACTGCGGGAACGGGTCGCCGACGCTCAGCATGATTGCAAACTCCTGTGGTTGAGATGACTGCCCTTGCGGGGCACGCCGGCAAAGATAGGGAACCCTCATCCATCATTCAAATTGATTGATGATATAATTTCGATAGGTTATCTTGATCGATGGAGACACCATGAACCTGCGCGACCTGCGTTACCTCGTCGCCCTGGCAGAGCACAAGCACTTCGGCCGCGCCGCGGAGGCGAGCTTCGTCAGCCAGCCGACGCTGTCGACGCAGATCAAGAAGCTCGAGGATGAACTCGGCGTCGCCTTGGTCGAGCGCACGCCGCGCAAGGTGCTGCTGACGGAGGTCGGCAAGGAGATCGCACAGCGCGCGCGCGACGTGCTCAACGAAGTGGATCAGATCAGGGCTGTCGCGCGGCGCACGCTCGACCCGGAATCCGGCACGATGCGACTGGGCATCTTTCCCACGCTCGGTCCGTATCTGCTGCCGCATGTCGTGCCGCGCATCCGTGAGCGCTTCCCGCGCCTGGAGCTGCTGCTCGTCGAGGAGAAGACCGAAGTCGTGCTGCGCCAGCTGCGCGAGGGCCGGCTCGACGCCGGCATCCTCGCCCTGCCCATCCACGACGACCAGCTGCATGCCGAGTTCCTGTTCGAGGAACCGTTCCTGCTCGCCGTGCCCGAGCAGCACGAACTCGCCAGGCGCCAGGCACTGAAGCTCGACGACCTCGCCGACGAGAGCCTGCTCCTGCTCGAGGACGGCCACTGCCTGCGCGACCAGGCCCTGCAGGTCTGCCAGATGGCGGGCGCGAGCGAGAAGACCGGATTCCGCGCGACCAGCCTGGAGACGCTGCGCCAGATGGTGGCGGCGAACGTCGGCATCACGCTGCTGCCGACGCTCGCGGTGCAGCCGCCCGTGGCGCAATCAGAAAATGTGCACCTGGTGCCGTTCCGCGGCGAGGCGCCGAGCCGGCGCATCGCGATGATCTGGCGCAAGAGCACGGCGATGGCCCCGTTCCTGAAGAAGCTCGCGCAGCTGTTCCGCGCACTGCCGCATGCGCTGTTCGATGCGCGCGCCGCGGCGGCACTGCCTGCCCCGCACCGCCAGCGGCGCGCTGCCCGATAGAGGCAGCCTATCGGATCCATCGCAACAATCAATTTTGCGGGACGGCGCCGGCGCGTTACGCTGCGCCCGTCCACCGCGCTGCGCGGTGAGTCACGACATCCAACCGCTGCGAGGTGACGCATGGCAAATCTCAAGGGCTCCAAGACCGAAGGCAATCTCAAGGCCGCATTCGCCGGCGAATCTCAGGCCAATCGCCGCTATCTGTATTTCGCCCAGAAGGCCGACGTCGAGGGCTACAACGACGTCGCCGCCGTGTTCCGCTCCACCGCTGAAGGCGAAACGGGTCACGCACACGGACACCTCGAGTATCTCGAGGCGTGCGGCGATCCGGCGACGGGTCTGCCGTTCGGCGAAACGAAGAGCAACCTGAAAGCCGCGATTGCCGGCGAAACGCACGAATACACCGACATGTATCCGGGCATGGCGAAGACGGCGCGCGACGAAGGATTCGGCGAAGTGGCCGACTGGTTCGAAACGCTGGCCAAGGCCGAGCGCTCGCACGCGAACCGCTTCACCAAGGCGCTGAACGAAATCGGCTGACGCCTGGCGAAACTTCTGCCCCCCTTCCGGTGCGGAAGGGGGGCGCGGCTCTGCGAGGGTTCATGGCCGGACAAAGCTCCCCGACACGGGAATCCCCGCGCGAAGGCAGCCTCGATGCGCCGACGCGGCACGCGCTCGACTGGAAGAACCCGCAGTTCTACGACCCGGCCGCGATCGACGCGGAACTGGAGCGCGTGTTCGACATCTGCCACGGTTGCCGCCGCTGCGTCAGCCTGTGCCAGGCGTTTCCGACCCTGTTCGATCTCGTGGACGAATCCTCGACGCTGGAAGTCGACGGCGTGGCCAAGTCCGACTACGCCCGGGTCGTCGAGCAGTGCTACCTTTGCGACCTGTGTTACCAGACGAAGTGTCCCTACGTGCCGCCGCACGAGTGGAACGTCGATTTTCCGCACCTGATGCTGCGCGCCAAGGCTGCGGCGTTCCGGCGCGGCGAAATCGGCCTCGGCGCGAAGATCCTCTCGGCGACCACGACCGTCGGAAAACTTGCAACCATTCCCGTCGTCGTGCAGACGGTGAATGCGCTCAACCGCAGCGCGGGAGCGCGCAAGCTTCTCCAGAAGACTCTCGGCGTGCATCCGGATGCGCGCGTGCCGGCCTACACGACGAAGACCGCGCGCAAGCGCCTGAGCCAGCTGCCGGCCGATGGCTCTGTGTCGGCCGCCGGACGCACCCGCGGCAAGGTCGCGCTGTTCGCCACGTGTTACTGCAACTTTGCGCTGCCGGAGCCGGTGGAAGACCTAGCCGCGGTGCTGCGCCACAACGGCATCCCGGTCAAACTGGTCGCGCGCGAGACGTGCTGCGGCATGCCGAAGCTCGAACTGGGCGACCTCGAATCCGTAGCCCGCTACAAGGAACGCAACGTCCCCGTGCTCGCGGCGGCGATTCGCGACGGCTGGGACATCACGGCGCCGATTCCCTCCTGCGTGCTGATGTTCAAGCAGGAACTGCCGCTGCTGTTTCCGGACGACGCCGACGTGCAGTTGGTGAAGCGCCACTTCTTCGATCCGTTCGAATATCTGTGGCAGCGCCACCAGGCCGGACTGCTCCAGACTGGGTTCAGACAGCCTCTCGGCAGGATCGCCTATCACGCGCCCTGCCATCAGCGCGTGCAGAACATCGGCCCGAAAACGCGGGACGTGCTGGCGCTCGTGCCCGGCACCGAAATCCAGATGATCGAGCGCTGTTCGGGCCACGACGGCACGTACGGCGTGAAGGCGAAGACCTATGCGCTGTCGCGCAAGATCGCCAGACCCGTCGAGTCGCGCGTGCAGCAGATCGCGCCGGCACATTTCGCCAGCGACTGTCCGATGGCGGGGAGCCATGTCGCCCATGGCCTCGACGACAGCCCGCGCGCCGAGAGTCCGATCAGCCTGCTGCGACTTGCCTACGGAATCTGAAGCAATGGAGAAGCTGACGGCGGCGGACCTCTACACGCTCGAAGCCTATGCGCGCGAGCGTCCGGCGTTCCGCGCGCGCGTGCTCGCGCACAAGCAGCCGCGCACGGTGCACCTCGGTGCGCACATGACCCTGATCTTCGAAGACCGGCTCACGATCCAGTACCAGGTGCAGGAGATGCTGCGCATCGAGCGCATCTTCGACGCGGCGGGCATCCAGGACGAACTCGAGGCCTACAACCCGCTGATTCCGGACGGCAGCAACTTCAAGGCGACGCTGATGATCGAATATGCCGATCCGGAGGAACGCGCGCGCCGGCTCGTGCAACTGCACGGCGTCGAGCATCGCATCGCGCTGCAACTGGCGGACCAGCGCCCGGTGTACGCCGTCGCCGACGAGGATCTGGGGCGCAGCACGGATGACAAGACCTCCGCCGTGCATTTCCTGCGCTTCGAACTGACGGCGGCGCACGTCGCGGAGCTGAAGCGCGGCGCAGACGCGGCTGTCTGCATCGACCATGCGGCCTATCGCGCGCGCACGGCGCTCGAACCGGCGACGCTCGAGGCGCTTGCGGCCGACCTTGCTTGAGCAGGTCGCGCCTCCTCCTGATTGCGATCGTCGTGCTTTTGGCAGCGCTG
>Ga0335076_10004232_pt1 | contig 14496 bp, 11 predicted proteins | sample Lox_Sample_25_FD_206717 | JGI IMG/M metagenome (GOLD analysis project Ga0335076, IMG submission 206717) | Soil microbial communities from Loxahatchee National Wildlife Refuge, Florida, United States - Lox_Sample_2.5 | ecosystem: Environmental > Terrestrial > Soil > Wetlands | place: USA... | reverse complement strand
ATCCCGGCCGGCACAAAGAATGCTGACGCGGCGCAGAAGTTCATTGCTTGGGCGACCGACAAGAAATACCTCGATCTCGTCGCTTCGAAGTTGGGCTGGCCGAGCGTCCCTCCAGGGACGCGCATCTCACTTTACAAGAACGCGGACTATCTGAAAGCTGCGCCCTTCGCGGAGATGACGCTCGAGTCGATCAACTCGGCCGATCCAACAAAACCGACGGTGAAGCCAGTTCCCTATACCGGCGTCCAGTTCGTCGCGATCCCAGAGTTCCAGGGCATCGGAACCGACGTCGGGCAGGACTTCTCGGCCGCGCTCGCCGGAACAATGACCGTCGACGACGCGCTCGCCAAGGCGCAGGCTTCGACCACGGCGGCGATGAAGAAGGCTGGCTACATCAAGTAAACCTGTAGGAATTCGCCTCGCGAGCGTTTGGCGCGGGGCGGCCTTAGGGACGTTCCTCCCCGTCCCGGCCCCCTTCCCGCTCGCGGGAAGGGGGAGAAGGGGGAGGAGCAGAGAACTGAACTGACTGCGCTCTGGATTCCGGCCTCGCAACTGCCTCTTGGGCGGCGGGGCCAGGGTCCGCGAAGACCGGCGACGTCGCACGAGCCGAGCGACCGGCGCACGGGTGTCGGGGAGGAGAGGGCAAGGGATGGCGACGCAGCAAACCGCAAGCGCGGGCCGCGCTCTCGTTTCACCATCGGTCATCCTTCTGTTCATCTGGATGATCGTTCCGCTAGTGATGACGCTCTATTTCTCGACGCTGCGGTACAGCCTGCTCGACCCCGACAACGTAGGCTTCGTCGGACTCCAGAATTATACGTCGTTCCTCACCGACCCCGATTTCATCGCGGCTCTGATCAATACCCTGGTTCTTGTCGTCTCCGTGCTGATCATCAGCGTTTGCGGCGGCATCCTGGTCGCCCTGCTGATGGATCAACCGGTGTTTGGTCAGAACGTGTTGCGGCTGATGGTGATTGCGCCGTTCTTCGTCATGCCGACGGTCAGCGCCTTGGTGTGGAAAAACCTGCTGATGAACCCGGACTCGGGCTTCTTCGCCTGGATTGCGAAATCGCTCGGCTTCCAGCCGATCGTGTGGTTCACCAACTGGCCGATGCTGTCGGTGATCATCGTCGTGTCCTGGGAATGGCTGCCGTTCGCGAGCCTCATTCTTCTGACCGCGCTTCAGTCGCTCGACGAAGAACAGAAGGAGGCGGCCTCCCTCGACGGCGCCGGTCCCTTCTCCTACTTCGGCTATATCGTCTTGCCGCACATCGCGCGGGCGATCACGGTGGTCATCCTGATCGAGACGATTTTCCTCCTGAGCGTCTTTGCCGAAATCTACGTCACGACCTCTGGCGGCCCGGGCGTGGCGACGACCAACATTCCGTTCCTCGTCTACAAGCAGGCGCTGCTCAACTTCGACGTCGGCAGCGCTTCTGCGGGCGGCATCATCGCCGTCATCCTCGCAAACATCGTTGCGTTCTTCCTGATGCGCATCATCGGCAGGAATCTGGAGGGTTGAACGATGGCCATGAAGAAATCCACCGGTGAGCGCATCGGCATAACGGTCCTCGCTTGGCTCGTCGCTTTCATCATCTTCTTCCCGATCCTGTGGACGATCCTAACGAGCTTCAAGAGCGAACTCGACGCAATCTCGATGCCTCCGAAGTTCCTCTTCTTCAATTGGACGCTCGAGAATTATACCGAGGTGCAGCATCGCTCGAACTATCTGCACTACGCTTGGAATTCGATCTTGCTCTCGATCGGCGCCAACATCGTTGGCCTTATCTTCGCCATTCCTGCCGCATGGTCGATGGCCTTTGCGCCCGGCAAGCGCACCAAGGATCTACTCATGTGGATGCTTTCGACCAAGATGATGCCGGCGGTTGGTGTCCTCGTGCCGCTCTACCTGCTGTTCAAGAATTTGGGTCTGCTTGACAGCCTGTTCGGGATTGGCCTCGTGCTGATGCTGATCAACCTGCCGCTGCTGATCTGGATGCTCTACACCTACTTCAAGGAAATCCCGAACGACATCCTCGAGGCGGCGCGCATGGACGGCGCGTCCCTCATTAACGAAATAGTCTATGTGCTGACTCCCATGGCGGTGCCAGGCATCGCATCGACAATGCTGCTCGCCATCATCCTGTCGTGGAACGAGGCTTTCTGGACCCTCAACCTGGCGACCTCTAACGCGGCTCCGCTTACAGCCTTCATCGCCTCCTACTCGGCGCCGGAAGGGTACTTCTGGGCCAAGCTTTCGGCGGCGTCGACGCTTGCCATCGCGCCCATTCTCATTCTTGGCTGGTTCTCGCAGAAGCAACTGGTCCGAGGCCTGACGTTCGGCGCGGTGAAGTGATCAGGAACTAAGGGAAAGCACCCATGGGCAGCATCCAACTGAAATCAGTGCGCAAGGAGTTCGGCCCCGTCAATGTGATCAACGGCGTCGACCTCAGCATCGAGAATGGCGAATTCGCGGTGTTCGTCGGGCCGTCCGGTTGCGGCAAGTCGACGCTCCTGCGACTGATCGCGGGCCTCGAGGACGTCACCTCCGGACAGGTGCTGATCGACGCCAAGGACATGACCAACGTCGGCCCGTCGCAGCGCGGGCTCGCGATGGTGTTCCAGTCCTATGCGCTCTATCCACACATGAGCGTGCGCGGAAACATCGCCTTCGCTCTTAAGATGGCCGGGCAGAGCGCGGATGCGATCGACCAGAAGGTGCGCAAGGCCGCGGCGACGCTTAACCTGACCGACTACCTCGACCGCAAGCCGCGCCAGCTTTCCGGCGGCCAGCGACAGCGCGTCGCGATCGGACGGGCGATCGTACGCGAGCCGAAAGCGTTCCTGTTCGACGAGCCGCTCTCCAATCTCGACGCAGCGCTCCGGGTGCAGATGCGGGTCGAGATCGGCGAGCTTCACGAAGCGCTCAAGACGACGATGATCTACGTCACCCACGACCAGGTCGAAGCGATGACCATGGCCGACAAGATCGTCGTGCTCGACCGCGGGTCGGTTGCGCAGGTCGGCTCGCCGCTCGAACTCTATAACAAGCCGAACGGCCTGTTCGTGGCCGGGTTTATCGGCTCGCCCACCATGAACCTGATCAAGGGCGCGCCGGCCGCGAAGCGCGGCGCCGAGACGATCGGCATCCGGCCAGAGCACGCCGACGTATCGACCACTGCCGGCGAATGGCCGGCCAAGGTGCGGCTCGCCGAGCACCTTGGCTCGGACACTTTCGTCCATGCTGAGGCCGACGGCATCGGGCCTCTAACCCTGCGGCTCGAGGGCGAAGCGCCGCTGACGCCCGCCCAGACCATTTACGTCACGCCGCGCGAAGCTCATCTGCATCGTTTCGACAAGGACGGCAGGAGGATCGACTGAGAGCGGGTCTCGCTGTTTGAGAAGGTCTTGGCGGATCGCGGGCGGGGTTGTCGCGGCGAGGATGACGAAATGAGCGTGAAACTGTCTTCCGCGACCCTGTCCAGCCTGCCGAAGACGGTCGGCGTTCCGAAATACAAGCGCTCCGATCTGAAAGCCGGCATTTTCCATATCGGCGTCGGCAACTTCCACCGCGCCCACCAGGCCGTCTATCTGGATGACCTGTTCAATTCGGGCAGCGGCCACGACTGGGCGATCGTCGGCGCGGGCGTCCGCGAACCCGACATCGCGATGCGCGAAAAGCTCGCGGCGCAGGACTGGCTGACCACTGTCGTCGAACAGGAGGCGGGGTCGAGCGCGGCGCACGTGACCGGCGCGATGATCGATTTCGTGAAGCCGTTCGATGTCGCGGCCAATCTGGCCGCGTTAACGGACCCGAAGATCCGCATCGTCTCGCTGACCGTCACCGAGGGCGGCTATTACGTTTCCCCCGCCACCCAGCACTTCGATCCTCGGCATCCGGACATCGCCGCCGACGCCAGGCAGCCCGATGCGCCAAAGACCGCCTTCGGCCTCATCGTCGCCGGCCTGAAAAAGCGCCGCGCAGCTGGCGTCGCGCCTTTCACAGTAATGTCCTGCGACAATCTTCCCGGCAATGGCCACGTGACCGAGAACGCCGTTGTCGGACTGGCGGAATTGTCCGATCTCGAGCTCGCGAAATGGATTCGCGGCAACGTCGCGTTTCCGAACGGAATGGTCGATCGCATCACGCCGGCGACGACCGACCGGGAGCGGGCCATCCTCAAGGACCAGTGGGGCGTCGAGGACAGCTGGCCGGTCTTCTGCGAGGAGTTCAAGCAATGGGTGGTGGAGGACAAGTTCCCCTCCGGGCGCCCGGCGCTGGACCGGGTCGGCGTCACTTTCACCGGCGATGTCGCGCCCTACGAATTTATGAAGATCCGGATTCTCAACGGCGGCCACGCTGCAATCGCCTATCCCGCGGGCCTGCTCGACATTCATTTCGTGCATGAGGCGATGGAGGATCGGCAGATCGCCGAGTTCCTCGAGACGCTGAGTAAGCGTGAGATCATTCCCACGGTGCCGCCGCCGCCGCAGGTCGACCTTGAAGCCTATCGCAAGAAGGTGGCCGAACGCTTCGCCAACCCCAAGATCGGCGACACCGTCTCTCGTCTTTGCCTCGACGGCTCGAACCGGCAGCCGAAATTTATCCTGCCGACCGCCCGCGATCGGCTCAAGGCGGCCGCGAGCGCCCGCGGCCTTGCGCTGTGCTCCGCCCTCTGGTGCCGTTATTGCTACGGCGAGTCCGAAAGCGGAAAGCCGATCCCTCCGAACGACCCGAACTGGGCCCGCCTCCGGGGCGCCGCTAAGCCGGCGCGCGGCGATCCCAAGGCGTGGCTTGCGATGGGCGACATCTTCGGCGATCTCGCCAAGAATCCGGCCTACGTCGAAGCCTTCTCCGCCGCGCTCGGTTCGCTGTGGACCAAGGGGGTGCGGGCGACGCTCGCCGACTATCTCGCGGCCAAGGCCTGACACCCGCACTCCGCGCCAGCGCGGGCAGGAAAGCGTCATGTATCTCGAGCGGTTCAACCTCAAGGGCCGGGTCGCGGTCGTCACCGGCGCCGCGCAGGGCATCGGCCTCGCCTGCGTCGAGGCGCTCGCCGAAGCGGGCGCGCATGTCTATCTCACCGACCTCGATCTTGCCGCCGCCGAGAAGGCCCGCGACTCGATCCGGGCTAACGGACATTCCGCCGACGCGGTCGCCATGGATGTGACGAAGGTCGCCGAGGTCGAGGCCTGCGCGGCCCGGATCATCGCCGAGAATGGCAGGGTGGACGCGCTAGTCTGCAATGCGGGCATCGCCCGCTCCGAGGTTGCTGCCGAGGACGTCGAGGATGAACGTTGGCTCAACGTGCTCGACGTCAATCTCAACGGCGTCTTCTGGTGCTGCCGCGCCTTCGGCCGGCCGATGCTGGCGGCGGGGCGGGGCTCGATCGTCACGATCGGCTCGATGTCCGGCCTGATCGTAAACAAGCCGCAGGCGCAGTCCTACTACAACGCGTCCAAGGCCGCAGTGCACCATCTGACGAAGTCGCTCGCCGCGGAATGGGGCGCGCGGGGCGTACGGGTCAATTCGGTCGCGCCGACCTACATCAATACGCCGCTCACCGCCCACGCGAAGAACCGGCCCATGTATGAGACGTGGATGGAGATGACTCCGATCGGCCGCATGGGCGAGCCAGACGAGATCGCCGCGGTGGTGTTGTTCCTCGCTTCCGACGCCTCGAGCCTGATGACCGGCTCGGTCGTGCTTGCGGACGGCGGCTATACCTGCTGGTAAAGGGGCGAAAGCTTCGGCCAGCAGAAGGGTGGAACATGGATCTCGGGCTCAAGGGCAAGGTCGCCGTCGTCACCGGTGGTAGCGCCGGCATCGGCCTAGCAATTGCCGAGGGTCTCGCGGCGGAGGGGGTGGACGTCGTGATCGCGGCGCGCGGCGTGGAGAGGGTGCGCACGGAGGCCGGCCGCATCGTCAAGGCTTTCGGCGTCCGCGCGGAAGGGGTCGCCTGCGACGTTGCGACCCGCGAGGGCACGGACGACCTCGTCGCGGACGTCGAGCGGCTTTTCGGCGGCGCGGATATTCTCATCAACAACGCCGGCACTGGCAGCAACGAAACCGTGCTCGCGGCGCCGGACGAGAAATGGCAGGCCTACTGGGACCTGCATGTAATGGCGGCGGTGAGGCTCGCGCGCGGTCTTGCGCCGATGATGAAGAAGCGCGGCGGCGGGGTCATTCTCCACAACGCCTCGATCTGCGCCGCCCAGCCGCTGTGGTACGAGCCGATCTACAACGTGACCAAGGCGGCGCTGATGATGTTCTCGAAGTCGCTCTCGACCGAACTCATCGGCGACAACATCCGGGTCGACTGCGTCAACCCGGGCCTCATCCTCACGCCGGACTGGATCAAGACCGCAAAGCAGTTGACCGACAACAAGGGCGGCGATTGGCAGGCCTATCTTGACAGCGTCGCGCACCAGCACGCGCCGATCAAGCGCTTCGCCACGCCGCAGGAACTGGCCAACTTCTTCGTTTTCCTCTGCTCGGACCGGGCGAGCTATTCGGTCGGTTCGACCTATTACGTCGACGGGGGGATGCTGAAGTCGGTCTGAACCCGGCCGCACAACTAGGCTGCGGCCGCCCGAGGCGGCGGGGTCAAACCTGCGGCCGCGGCTCGGATTCGGCGTCCGTGAACATCGTTTCTTCGACGCTCATCGCGTTCCCGCGCCAGACGATGGCGTGGCCGGTCAGGGCTTTGGCGAAGATCAGCGGCAGCAGGCAATCGCGAACGAGCCAGGCGAGCGGCATCCGCCAGGTGAGCGGCCAGCCGGCGGCGAGCGCGAGGATGGCCTCCGCCCCGTACCAGAAGACCGCCGCCGCGACGACGGCGGAGGCCACACTCATCCCGAACTGGGGAGCCGCCAGCCCCGCCGCGCCGAGCGTGAACAGGCTCGTGGTCAGGATCTCGGGCAGGAAGAAGAGCGGGAAAGTTGCGCGCCTGAGCCGCGCCCAGCGGACCTGCCGGGACCAGATGTCCTTGAGACGCCGCGAGCCCAGCGGCTGCTGGAACGGCTGATCGACCAGATGGGCGTTGAGCCCCTGGGCGTTGATCAGTTTGGTCGCCGCCGCGTCTTCGGCGATCTCCCCTCCCAGTGCCTCAATCCCTCCGCCCGCTTCGACGATATCGCGCCGCAACAGCATCGTTTTCCCCTGGGCGAAGCCGTAGCCCAGCGATTCGCCAGCGTACTGCCAGCGCGCCTCGTAGGTGTTGAGCAAGGCGCACTCGATCTCGGCGCCGAAAGTCTTGGGCAACGCGCCGATCGGCGGGGAGCAGACGATCCCGGAATCGGGCCGCCACCGCACGAGCAGACGCTGGATATAGTCCTTGGGCATCAGCACGTTGGAATCGGCCATAATGATCCACTGGTGCCGCGCCGCCTTCCACCCCTTGACCACGTTGTTGAGCTTGGGATTGGCGCTGACCCGGTCGTCGCCGATCAGCAGACGGGCCGGGCGGTGCGGATTGGCGTCGATCGCGCCGCGGACCAGCGGAGCGATCGGGTCGTCGGCGCTGGCGAGGCAGAAAATGATCTCGTAACTGGGATAGTCCAGGGCGAAGATGGATCGCAGCGTGTCGCGCGAAAAAGTCTCGACGCCACAGAGCGGCTGTACGATTGTGACCGCTGGCGCCTCCTTCGGCGCGGGCGTCGGACCTGGCCGCCGCCTGCATCGGCCCGTGGCGAGCGCGACGCTCAACCCATGAATCGCCGCGCTGGTAGCGCAAATCCCCGCCGCCAGGGCGCTGATTGTCATGGCTGCAGCCTACTCGAATCACCCAGCCTTGTCACACCATATTGCCGCGCCGCCGCGACGCTTCTATGAAGGCGAAATGACCTCGGCCCCGGTCGTTCGTTTCGCTCCTTCGCCGACCGGCCGCATCCATATCGGCAACGCCAGGACCGCGCTGCTCAACTGGCTGTTCGCCAAGCGCCGCGGCGGCGCTTTCATTCTTCGCTTCGATGACACGGATCTCGAGCGCTCAAAGCCGGAATACGCCGACGCGATCGAGGCCGACCTCGGCTGGCTTGGGATCAGGCCCGACCTGGTCCGCCGCCAGTCGGAGCGGATGGGGGCTTACGAGGATGCGGCGGCAAGGCTGAAGGCGCTGGGCCGGCTCTACCCGGCCTACGAGACGGCGGAGGAACTCGACCGGCGTCGCAAGCGGCAGCAGGCGCTCGGGCGTCCGCCGGTCTACGATCGCGCCGCCCTGCGGCTCTCGGAAGCCGACCGCGCCGCGCTTGAAGCGTCCGGCAGGAAGCCGCACTGGCGGTTCATGCTCGAACCGGCCACCGTGCGCTGGGACGACCTCGTGCGTGGCGAGAGCCACATCGATTGCGCCTCGCTGTCCGACCCTGTGCTCCGCCGGGAGGACGGCACCTACCTCTATACGCTGCCCTCGGTAATCGACGACATCGACTTCGGCGTCACCCACGTGATCCGCGGCGAGGATCACGTCACCAACACCGCGGTGCAGATCCAGATCTTCGAGGCCCTCGCCGGCGCCGCGCCGCGCTTCGGCCATCACAACCTGCTGACCGACGCCGGCGGCGGGGGGCTGTCGAAACGCGCCGGCGCGCTCTCGATCGCATCGCTCCGCGCCAAGGGGATCGAGTCGCTCGCCGTCGCCGCGCTGGCGGTGCTGGTCGGCTCGGCCGAGGCGGTGCGTCCCGTCGACTCCCTCGATGAGCTGGCTCAGCTGGTCGATCTCTCGCATCTCTCTCACGCCGCCGCCCGCTTCGACGAGGCCGAGCTTGAGGCGCTTTCGGCGCGCATGCTGCATCGCATGCCCTACGCGGCGGTTGCGGACCGGCTCGCCGCGCTCGGCGTCGCCGGGCCGGACGCCGAGGCGCTGTGGCTTGCGGTGCGCGGCAACCTTTCGCGGCTCGACGACGCGGCGCTGTGGCGGCAGGTCGTCGGCGGCGAAGTCGCGCCGATCGTCGAGGACGCCGACTTTCTCAGCCTTGCCGCCGCCAACGCGCCCGAGGCCCCGTGGGACCAGTCGACCTGGGGCGCGTGGACGACGCGGCTCAGAGAACTCACCGGCCGCAAGGGGCGGGCCCTGTTCCACCCCCTGCGCCTCGCCCTGACCGGCCGCGACGCCGGGCCGGAACTCGCCTTGCTGCTGCCGCTGATCGGCCGCGCTAGAGCGCTGGCCCGACTATCCTCACCTCCCGTTTGACGCCGTCCGGTCCGGTTTCTTCGACCGTTCGCCCCTGTTTGACGCTGTAGCTCTTTGCCCCCTGCATGTCGTCGCCGGCGATGCCGGACGCTTCGCGGCTGACGGTGGCGGTCTCGGCGCTGAGCTTGGTGTCGGTGCCGTTGATGTCGAGCACCGGCGCGTTCGCCGCGTCGCCAGGAGGCGTTGCGCTCGCCGGGGCGCCCGGCCCGGCGACGACGGTCGGGGCGGCGGCGCCCGGCTTGGCTTTCGGATCGATGATCGGACGGGCCATTTCCGCCGATTTCTCCGGCGTTACGATAATGTCGTGCTTCTCGTGGCCGTAGCGCGTCTCGGCGTCGGCAAGCGCGTCGGCCCAGCTCTGCCCCTTGCGCCGGCACGAGCAGTTGGGATCGTAGGTGGTCTGGAATTTGCCGGCGTTGGGCAAATTCGCATAGGGCTCGCCGGTCGTCGACGACGCCGCCTCGTCGATCGTTCCGCCGAACGGGTACGAATAAAGCGCCACGTCTGCATTGGGGCACAAAGCGCGGCAGACCTCTTCCAGGCTGTCGGCGCGGCTGCCGGCGCCCGAATAGGACACCGGGAAGAAACTGCCGTCGCACGTCTTCACGCACACCGCATAGGAGCCGGAATGCGCCACGACCCCGCTCCTGTCGACCGGTTGCCCGGATTCGGTCGTTCTGTCAGCCGGGCCGTGATCGAGCGGCTCAAACCTGGCGTCCGTCTCGGCCGGAGGCGGGGCGGCGAGCTTGGCGACGCCGCCGAACAGAGCTTCGAGGAAGTTGGTTGGCCTAGGCGCATTGACGCATTCAGCGTTGTAACGGGCGATCAGATCGCCGGCCCCGCCGCCGGCGCGCGCCTCAAGGTCGGCGAGACTGGCCTGCATGCGCGCGATCTGTCCATTGAGATCGCCGCATTGGGCGGGCGGATCGGAGCCAAAAAACAGGATCTTGCGATTTCCGCAGCCGAGCGAACGGGCGTAGCCTTCGGTGCGCGCGAGTTCCGCGCGCTGGCGCTCGACCGCGGCCTGGGCGCTGCTCGAGCCGTGGCGCGAGGCGATCGCCGCCTGCAGACGGGCGCATTCAGCTGCGTTCTGCGCCAGCGCGCCGCCGCCGAACGTAATGATCGAGGCCACGAGCGCCGCGACAGCGCCGGCCGAAGCCAGAACCTTGCCGCCTCCGAGCGCTCTTCCCATGCGAGTCATCGCCGCCTTCATCTCGCCAACCGCCTCCACCCGTCGTGAATCCCTGGCGCCCCGCGCCGACGCAAAAGCCGGACCCGCGCCTTAGAGACGGACATCGCGGCGCGAACAAGGCGCGCCGCGGGCGCTTCATACGTGGTTTCGCCGGGAAGCGCCATAGGCCGGGGGCCGCCCGCGCGCCGCGCCGTCGACGATTGGCTTCGCCCGGCCGGATCGGGCATAGTCAGGCGATGGCCGAGCCGGACGCGCGCGTCTCGAACGCGCCCGAGATCACCGTCAGCGAACTGGCGGGCGCGCTCAAGCGCGCCATCGAGGACCGGTTCGGCTACGTGCGGGTCCGCGGCGAGATTTCCGGCTATCGCGGACCCCATTCGTCCGGCCACGCCTATTTCAGCCTCAAGGACGAGGGTGCGCGCCTCGACGCCGTCATCTGGCGCAGCGCCTTTCAGCGGCTCAAGGTCAAGCCGGAGGAGGGGCTCGAGGTCGTCGCCACCGGCAGACTCACCACCTTCCCGGGCAAATCGAGCTACCAGATCGTGATCGAGTCGCTCGAACTCGCTGGGGTCGGAGCGCTGATGGCGCTGCTCGAGGCCAGGCGCAGGAAGCTCGCCGAGGAAGGCCTGTTCGACGCCGCGCGCAAGCGCAAGGCCCCCTTCCTGCCGCGAGTGGTCGGCGTCGTGACGTCGCCGACCGGCGCGGTCATCCGCGACATCCTGCATCGGCTCGCCGACCGGTTTCCCCTCCGGGTCGTCGTCTGGCCGGTCAGGGTGCAGGGCGAAACTTCCGCGGCCGAGATCGCAGCCGCGATCGACGGCTTCAACGCGCTCGCCCCGGACAGCGGCGCCGGACGGCCCGACGTACTGATCGTCGCCCGCGGCGGCGGCTCGCTCGAAGACCTGATGAGCTTCAACGACGAAGCGGTCGTGCGCGCCGCCGCCCGCAGCGCAATCCCGCTCATCGCCGCCGTCGGTCACGAGACCGACTGGACGCTGATCGATCACGCAGCGGACCTGCGGGCGCCGACCCCGACGGCGGCGGCCGAGTTCGCCGTGCCGGTGCGCGCCGAACTCATCGCCGCGATCGCCGACCTCCACGCGCGCAATCGCGGCGCGATCCTGCGCTTCGCCCACCGCCTGCGCGGCGACTTGAGGGCGCTCTCTCGCGCGCTGCCGGGGGGCGAGGCGATCGTCGCTGAGCCGCGCCAGCGCCTCGACCGCGCCGCCGAGACGCTGATCGCGCGGGTCAGCGCGGGCGTTGGCCAGCGGGCGCTGAGAGCCGCGGGACTGGCGCGGCGGCTCGCCCGCCATTCGCCCCGCGCCCATCTCGCCGGCCAGCGCGAGCGCCTGATCGGGCTTGGCGGGCGCCTCACGCGGGTGCGGCCGCTGCTCATCGAACGGCCGCGCCGGGCCGCGGACGCCGCGGGGCGAGGGTTTGCGCGCGAAACGCAGCTGATCGCGAGGCGACGCGGCGAGCGGGCGGCGGCGCTGACGCGGCTCATGGCCCGCTTGAGCCGAGCCTATGACGAGCGCCTGCAAATGAGGCGCGCCCAACTGTTCTCCGCCTGGCAATTGCTCGGCGCGATGAGCTATCGCGGCGTGCTGTCGCGCGGCTTCGCGCTTATCAGGGACGAGACGCAGAAGCCGCTCTGGCGCGCCGCCGAGGTCAAGCCGGCGCAGCGCCTCGAGATTGAATTCGCCGACGGAAAGATCGGCGCGATTGCGGGCGGACGGGTCGGCCCAGCGATGACGCCGCCCACTCTGGCGCCGCGCCGGCGGCCGAAATCCGAGAAGGACGAAGGGCAAGGCACGCTCTTCTGACCATTTACGTGGCGAAGGCGTAATACTGGCGCGAGGCCAAATGGGCGTGAAGGCCGGGCAAGCCAGATGAAAGCCGACGGCTTTTCAAAGGGTTACGAGCGATTCAAGCACTTTTTTCCGGTCTCGTCTCAGGTGCTGTGCTGAATGTCTCAACAGCAGAAATCGTTTCCTGGTCGGCGTTCATTAGGGCAGGCCTTCGGGCGAATGGATTACGTATAGCACAGGTTTCCTGATTTTTGCAACATATTGTCGCGTTTGCCTCGAAGATTTCAGGATTCCGCGATGGACAGGCCCCGACCCGCACGTCCGCGCGAACGGAAGGCCGTCCGGACAAATATCTGACAGAACGACAGATTTCAGTTCCTTGGCGGCGGCGCCGCGCCGATAGCCGGGTCAGGCCCGGCCATGACGCTTCCCTCGCACCCACCCCAACCGGCAGCCGCCCCTAGGGGGCGCCGGGCCCTCGATCGGCGCGGAATCCCGCCGCTCGGCGGGGCGAGACTGCGCGCCGGCCTTAAGAGCGCACGGCGCCCCGCCCGGCGAGGCGAGTTTCGCCCCCAGCTCATCGCCGGGCGCCGGTTGCGGGGCCGTCGATTGTCGTCAGGCCTTCTGTTATGAACAGTCGCCCCGGTCGCACAGCGCGGCCGGAGCGGCTGGAGAGATGGGGAAGTGAGGACAGGGACCGCAAAGCGGGTGCTGGTGACCGGAGGCGCCGGTTTTCTGGGCTCCCATCTCTGCGAGCGGCTGCTCGGGCAGGGCCACGAAGTCCTGTGCGTCGACAACTTCTTCTCCAGCAGCCGGCGCAATGTCTCGCACCTCTTGAGCAATGCGCGCTTCGAACTCATGCGTCACGACGTCACGTTCCCGTTGTACGTCGAGGTCGATGAGATCTTCAACCTGGCCTGTCCGGCTTCTCCGGTCCACTATCAGTTCGATCCCGTCCAAACGACCAAGACGAGCGTCATTGGCGCGATCAATATGCTTGGCCTCGCCAAGCGGCTCAAGGTGAAGATTCTTCAGGCGTCCACCTCCGAGGTTTACGGCGACCCCGAGACCCACCCGCAGACCGAGGAATACTGGGGCAACGTCAATCCGATCGGATTGCGGTCGTGTTACGATGAAGCAAAGCGATGTTCGGAGACGCTGTTCTTCGACTATCGGCGGCAGCATAACCTGGCCATCAAGGTCGTGCGCATCTTCAACACCTATGGCCCCCGCATGCACCCCGACGATGGGCGGGTGGTGTCGAATTTCATCATCCAGGCCCTGAAAGGCGAGGACATCACCATCTACGGGGACGGCAGCCAGTCCCGCTCGTTCTGCTACGTCGACGATCTCGTCGAGGCGCTCGGCTTGATGATGGAGACCTCGGCCGAGGTGACCGGGCCGATCAACATCGGCAACCCGAACGAGATGACGATTTTGCAGCTCGCCGAACTCGTCGTCGCGATGACCGCCGCCAAGTCGAAGATCAGGTTCGAACCGCTGCCTTCCGACGACCCGCGGCAGCGCCAGCCGGACATCTCCAAAGCAAAAGCCGTTTTGGGCTGGCGGCCGAAGACCCAACTGCGGGAAGGTCTGGCGAAGACAATCGCATATTTTGACGGTATTTTGTCGGAGGGCGCGACGCCGGCCTTGACGCTGAGGCGGGCGCGGTAGGTTCAGAACGGCGAGGCAGGCGCGGATATTCGCCAGCGGCGGCGCCAAGGAAGTTTATGCGCGCGCTTGATATTTGCTTTTGCCGTCATTGCCGGGCGAAATTCTAAACTTGACCAGATAGAATAGAGCTTTGAGCCCGTCTCTCCAGTTGATCTTCTTACCTTCCTTGTAAGTGCGTCCATAGTACCGGATGCCAGTCTCATAGATGCGCCAGTTTCTGCTCAGCGCGATCTGAGCGCTGATCTGGACTTCCATGCCGAAATCGTTGCTGGTGATATTCAAAGTGTCAAGCACCGAACGCGTGAACATCTTGTAGCACACCTCGATATCGGTCAGCGTCTGATTGTATAAAATATTGAACAAAATAGAAATAAGCCGGTTGCCCAGGTAGTGATGGTAATAGAGCGAGCGGTGCGGTCTGCCGTAGAAACGCGACCCGTAGACGACATCCGCAACCGACCGAACGCCAATGAGCTCATACATGACCTCCCAGTCCGACGGGTCATACTCCAAGTCGGCGTCCTGGATCACGATGATATCGCCGGAACAAATCTTCATGGCCGTCCGGATCGCGGCGCCCTTGCCTTTATTCTGATCGTGAAACACCGCCCGAACGGCGAGCTTGTCGCCG
>Ga0335076_10004230_pt1 | contig 14502 bp, 9 predicted proteins | sample Lox_Sample_25_FD_206717 | JGI IMG/M metagenome (GOLD analysis project Ga0335076, IMG submission 206717) | Soil microbial communities from Loxahatchee National Wildlife Refuge, Florida, United States - Lox_Sample_2.5 | ecosystem: Environmental > Terrestrial > Soil > Wetlands | place: USA: Florida... | reverse complement strand
TGCAGGCATTGCCAATCACGTTCTCCAGTTCGCGAATATTTCCTGGCCAGGGATAGGCGGAAAGGCGCGTTTGCGCTCTGCGGACAAGGCCGGCGATAGATTTGTTGTATTCTGCGGAGAACTTTTCGATGAAGTATCGTTCAAGGAGCGGCAAATCCTCGCGTCGACTCGCTAATACGGGCAATCCGATCTCAACCACCGCGAGACGATAAAACAAGTCCTCCCGGAAAGTGCCCTCTCGCACCATGTTCTTCAGATTGCGATGTGTGGCAGCAATCACCTTCACGTCGATATTCCGGGGAACCAAGGAGCCGACACGTTGCACCTGACGGTTTTGTAACACGCGCAAGAGTTTCGCCTGCGCCGGAGGCGCCAACTCCCCGATTTCGTCGAGAAAAATGGTTCCTCCGTCCGCGTGCTCGAACAGGCCCACCTTGTCCTGCGCCGCGCCCGTAAACGCGCCTTTGACGTATCCAAATAACTCACTTTCAACGAGGTTCTCCACGAGGGCGGAGCAGTTGCAGACGACAAATGGACCGCGCGACGCCGGGCTGAGGCGATGAAGGGCACGGGCCACAAGTTCTTTGCCCGTTCCTGTCGCGCCGGTGACCAGGACCGTTCGAAAGTGAGGAGCGATCCTGCGAATCTTCGCGAAGACTTCCAACATCAGAGGGCTGCGACCGACCATGCCCTCGAATTGATAGGCTCCAAGAAGTTCCTGATCCAGCCGAAGCGTTCTCTGCCTGGTTTCGGCGTCTGCCATCAAGCTGGCAATGCGCGTGCGCAGTTTCCCGATCTCGAGCGGCTTCGTCATGTAGTCGGAAGCGCCCTTCTGAATTGCTTCGACGGCGGATTCTGCGGAGTAATGCGCGGTGATCAGAATCACATCTGCACCGGGGTCAATACTGATGATCCGCTCCAGCAGTTCAATGCCGCTGATCTTCGGCATGACGAGGTCCAAAAGGACGATTCGCGGCCGCATCTTCAGGAACGTCTCGAAACCGGCTTCCGGGTCTTGTTCCGTCGCGATTTCAAGCCCCTCACGCTCCAGGGCGGAGCGAATCATCTCCAGGTTCTGAGCATCGTCGTCAATCGCTAGCAGTTTCAGCCGAATTGATGAAGTCATCGCTGGCTCCGCGCTCTGGACTGTATGCGATGTGAAGGGGCCTGTTCGAGACGGAAGTCTCGAGGAAATGTGATCCAAAACAACGAAAAGCGGCTCGATGACATGAATAACTCACTTCCGTCACCGAACCTCGCTATCCATCGGACGGCGCGTCCGAATCGCATCGGGCGAAAGCCTCTCTCATCCTTTGTGGAAAGGTTCTACCAAGTGCTATCGCAAAGGCGAACGGGAGTCAAGAGACAAAGTGCAACAGATACTGAGGAAAGGGGTATAACGGCAAACCCGAGGTAAATCGTGGTGGAAGCCCCTCGAGCTGGAGCTAATCCAGAAAGATCCGTTCAGGTGACCGCTTGGTGAACTGGAGTCGCAGGTGGCTGATGCCATCGGCGCCTCGCTATGAACGACACGAAATGCGGTCGGCGTAGCAATCACTCACTGAGTCCGAAAGAAGGGCTTGTAGGCAAGAGTCGGCGGACAATTTGAGTGGCAGGCAGCAGAGAAGACCGCCGGCGCTAACATTTTCAGGGATGGTGAGTTGCTCGAAAGAACGATGCGGTACGTCCTCGCCTCCAGGGTTTGGGAATATCTTCAATTTGTGCCCGGACTCAGCCTGGGGACGACGCGCCTTCAACACGCCTTCGTATATTTTCGTTGTGACTTACTAAAGTACCTTCTCGGACGCGTGGGATTGGTATAATCTCCCCAGGTATCTGCATGGGGTGTCCACAAGATCGCTGCGGACTGACTGATGTCTCGCAATCATTGCGAGTCTGCATCATAGTTCTTGCGATCTGCGGTTTGACCGTCAGCCTGGCAACCCGTACCTTCCAGTTCAAGATTGCCCATGGTGTGAGTGCCACTTCCGGTGACGCACAGGCGACGCGGCAGCACATGGATCGGGACGCGGCGCATTGGGTACCTCCGGTTCCTACTTTCACGGTTCTCCGCGTCCCTACGTTCTATCCATATGTGGCACCTGCCGGGCCTCCACTAGCCAGCGTCCTCATTGATAAGAGTCTGTACAATCGGCCTCCTCCTTCCTGTTAGTCCTCCTTCGTTCACTCGACTGAGCTTTCAATCGGCACTTGATCCTCTGTCTTTCCGGACGAGGGCAGATGCGTCTCACGTACGATGTCGGAATTCGAGTGAGCTGTACCGATCACGTTGGTGCTGTGAATCGGCGTCGACGTCGTCTTTATTCGGGGGCTGGCATCTGTCTGGTGCGGACGAAAACTCTCGTCAGAATGCCTGAACTCGGTTACGACATGAAGGGTATGCCGCGGTGTGATCGGACCGACTCACGCACAAGTTGTGAAGCTCGGTAGCGGAAGGTCATTTCCTCGTTCGCGCAAGAAAACCAATGAAGGAATCAAATAGGCGACACCATGAACTCTAAGCGAAAGCAGTTGATCTATCTGGCCATCGCGGTTGTGTTGGGCGCGATCATCTGGTCAAGACTTACTTCCAAATCCGCAAATGCGAGCAACCAGAATCTCGACCCAGTAAAGGTCGCGGCAGTCGCCGTCGTCGAACGCAAACCAATTGAAACTGCGCTGATGCTGTCCGGGGAGTTTCGGCCGTACCAAGAAGTCGACGTTCATGCCAAGGTGGCAGGCTACATTAAGCAGATCTTTGTGGATGTCGGGGATCACGTGAAGGCAGGACAAGTCCTCGCAATTTTGGAGGTTCCGGAATTGAATGCTCAAGTAAGCGGAGCGAGGGCAGAGATTCGGCGCTATCAAGATGCGATCCGGAGGTCGGAAAGCGAGACTAAACGGGCCGAGTCCAGCCATGCTGCGTATCACGCCGCCTACAGCCGCCTGAAGCAAGCGTCACAGTCACGGCCGGGTCTTATCGCCGAACAGGAACTCGATGATTCCCTGGCAAAAGATCAGGAAACCGAGGCTCAAATTGAAAGCGCACGAGCCGCCATGTCAGAGTCGCAAAGCCAGTTGGCTGCAGCTCAGGCGGACCTTGAGCGTTTAACGGCCCTCGAAGCATATTCCCACATCACCGCTCCTTTTGCGGGAGTGGTCACGAAGCGATATGCGGACACCGGAGCACTGATTCAGGCCGGCACGGCATCCGAAACGCAGTCGATGCCCGTCGTGCAGTTGGCGGAGTGGTCCCGGCTGCGGCTGGTGGTGCCTGTGCCCGAATCCGCAGTAGCGCGCCTCCAGCTGGGCAGTGCGGTGCAGGTGAGTGTCTCCGCACTGAACAGGACCTTCGCCGGTCATGTTGCTCGCTTTGCTGACTCCTTGAACCAAGAGACGCGAACGATGCATACCGAAATCGATGTCGAGAATCCCGACGGCACACTCAAGGACGGCATGTACGCCGAGGCCAAGATCATTCTGGAGCGGCACAGCGCTGCCCTTACCGTTCCTATCCAAGCGTTAGAGCGTAACGCTTCAGGCGCGACGGTACTGATCGTGAACTCAAATGGATCTGTGGAACAACGGCAAGTGCGGCTGGGGATTGAAGGGAGCGACCGAGTCGAAGTGACATCGGGGCTAGAAGAGAACGATCGCGTCATTATCGGCAATCGCAGTGAGTTTCATCCGGGCGAGCGAGTTCAGCCGAGAGCCATCCCGCAGGCTCAGAACTCGGAGGCGAACAGCTAAATGTCAAGCTTCGCCATACGTTATCCCTTTTTCATCATCGTCCTGTGCCTCATGGTGGCTATTGTTGGTACGGTAACGCTGGTGCGGATGCCGATCGACCTGTTCCCCTCGATCAATATCCCGGTCGTCGTGGTCGCGACCTTCTATTCCGGAATGCCCCCGCAGCAGATCGAGACGAGTATCACCAACCCCTTTGAGAGGTTCTTTACGCTGGGAAGCGGAATTGATCACATTGAGTCCCGTTCGTTGCCGGGAGTGAGTCTAATAAAAATCTATTTCCAGCCGGGCACGAATCCGGACTCCGACCTCAGTGCGATATCCAATTTGGCGATGGCTGATCTGCGAAGGCTGCCACCTGGGACGCTGCCCCCAGTCGTTCTCAAATTCGACGCCTCAAGCCTCCCGGTCTGTCTGATCACGTTAAAGGGTCAGGGTCTCAGCGAAACGCAACTGCGCGACCTCGGGCAGTACACAGTGCGCAATCAGATTGCGGGCGTTCAGGGAGCCTCCGTGCCGCAACCTTTCGGCGGCCGTTACCGGCAGATCATGGTGTATGTCGATCCCTTGAAGCTGGATGCGCACGAGCTATCCGTGATGGATGTAGTGCGCACGGTGAATGACAGCAACCTCATCCTGCCAGCCGGCGATGTGAAAATTGGTCCTATCGATTACAACCTCTATACCAACAGTCAAGTGCCGACGGCCGATGAAATCAATGAAATGCCGATCAAGACGGTCGGGCAGGCTTCGGTCTTGGTCGGCGATATCGGTCGCGCAAAGGACGCACAGCAGATTCAAACCAACATCGTGCGGGTGGATGGTCAACGATCTGTGTACCTGCCGATCCTGAAGCAAGGTGGGGACAGCAATACGATTGCAGTGGTCGATGGCGTCCGTGACGCTCTGGCACGCCTGGTAGATGTTCCCAAGCAATTGGTGGCGAAGGTTGTGTTCGATCAATCGGCCTTTGTGAAAATGGCCATCGAGAATCTGCTTCACGAAGGTGCCATCGGTCTGATTTTGACGGGGCTAATGGTACTTCTGTTTCTGGGGAGCATGCGAGCGACCGCGGCTGTGTTTCTCTCAATCCCCCTGTCCGCCCTGGCAGCCTTTATGGCTATCAACGCCGGTGGCGGATCGGTCAACACCATGGTGTTGGGCGGTCTGGCTCTAGCGTTTTCGCGCTTGATCGACAACTCGGTCGTCGTATTGGAAAACATCTTCCGCCACATCGAAATGGGTGAACCGCCCGAGATAGCGGCTGAAAAAGGAGGACAGGAGGTTGCATTGGCCGTTCTGGCGGCCACGCTAACCACGGCCATAGTCTTTTTCCCGGTAATTTTCCTTTACGGGGTCAGCCGCTTTCTGTTTGTCGCGCTGGCACTCGCTGTTGTGCTGTCGCTGCTTGCTTCGTATCTGGTGGCAATGACGGTCGTGCCTCTGTTCTGCGCGAAGCTGATTCGAAAGCACCAGTGCGATGAAGAAATCGGTGAGGGAGCCATCGGGTCGAGGTTCGGAGTGATCGCCAAGAAATTCAATCTGTATTTCGAGAGGTTGCTAGTAAAGTACGACGATTCGCTGAGCCGAGCCCTACTGAAGCCGGCAGCCACCACGATTGGCCTTGCCGGAGTTTCTCTACTTTGTTTGGGGATGTATCCGCTTCTCGGAGTGGCATTCTTCCCGCGTACGGACCCGGGTCAATTTGTGATTAATTACAAGGCGCCATCCGGAACCCGAATTGAACTTTCGGAGCAATATTCGAAGCGAATTGAAGACTTGGTGCGGACGGTCGTACCCGAAAACGAATTGGGCATGGTCGTCTCGAACATTGGGATCACGAGTGACTTTTCTGCAATCTACACCCCGAACTCCGCGCCGCATACCGGCTTTGTGCAAGTGAGTTTGAAGGAAGGACACAAGGTCGGCAGTTACGAATATATGCGCCAGGTCCGGGAACGCATGCAGCAAGATCTCCCGGAAATAAGCGCCTATTTCCAATCGGGCGGCTTGGTCGATTCTGTCTTGAATATGGGAATGCCCGCTCCGATCGATATACAGATCAGCGGCAGCAGCTTGCGCAGGGGGTATGCCGTAGCGAGCCAGATTGCGTCACAGGTTCGCGGCCTCGCCGGGGTCAGCGATGTTCTCATCCCGCAGGATATCGACTATCCAGCGCTGCAATTGAACATCGACAGGCAGAAGGCGAGTCTGGTCGGATTGTCTCAGAAGGAAGTGGTCGACAACGTCATCACCGCGCTGACCTCAAACGGCATGATTGCGCCCAATTACTGGGTTGATCCCAAGAGCGGCAATCCGTACATGCTGACGGTTCAGTATCCGGAAGATGCCGTGCAGACGATAGAGGATTTGAAGCAAATTCCATTGCGTGGCGCCAAGAGCAAGGATCCGACCATGCTAGACACGGTGGTCGATCTCCAGACAATTCCGACTCCCACCGAAGTGGATCACTATCAGCTATTCAGGGTGATTGACATTTACGTGTCGCCTAAGACGGAAGACCTTGGGCGTGTCACTTCGCAGATTGACAAGATCGTAGCCCATACGAAGCTGCCGGAGGGTGTGCGTGTCGACTTGCGTGGTTCGGTACAAAACATGCGATCGTCGTTCAAGAGCTTTGGAATCGGCCTGCTGCTTGCGGTTGTGCTCGTTTACCTGATTCTTGTTGCCCAGTTTGCGTCTTTTGTCGACCCGTTCATTATTCTGCTGGCCGTTCCACCTGGTCTTGCGGGTGTTCTGCTGTTTCTTCTGGGGACAGGCACTACGCTGAATGTCATGTCTCTGATGGGCGTGGTGATGATGGTCGGCATCGTGGTCTCGAACAGCATCCTGATCGTTGAATTCACGCGCCAGCTGCGGCACCAGGGAAAGTCACTGAGAGAAGCAGCCTCAGTCGCGGCGCGACAGCGACTGCGCCCAGTGCTGATGACTTCGCTGGCAACGCTCTTAGGTCTGATCCCAATGGCTTTGAAGCTTGGAACGGGCAGCGAAGCCTACGCTCCTTTGGCCCGTTCCATTATTGGGGGCCTCCTTGTGTCGGTTGTCGTCACTGTCTACTTGGTTCCAGCGGCTTATTTGTGGATTCATCGGAAAGAAGAATCGGTTGTGCCGGAGGTGCAGGCGTGAGATGGCGACTGACATGCGTGCTGTTGAGCTTAGTTGGCTGGGCGTCATTCTCCCATGGGCAATCTTCAACCACCGTAGATAGTCCTACCGATGCACCCGTCCGCACGCTTTCCCCAGGTCAGGGTAGCACTAGCGGTCAACAACAATCGGCCCCCTTGCCTAGTATCGCGGTTCGCCTTTCCATTAAGGATGCCGAGGCTATCGCCCTCAAAAACAATCCTGCGATCTCTGTGGCTCGTTTGACAGCGCTTGCCTCGCAGCAAGTGCTGCGTGAAGTGCGATCCACTCTATGGCCTCAGGCGAGTGCGAATTTGACGGCGGTCGATGCCCGGAACAACAGCCGAATTACCGCGGGTGCTCTCAACAATCCCATCATCTATTCGCGCGCCGCCGGGGGCGTGTCGGTTAGCCAATTAATCACAGACTTCGGCCACACTACGAACATGGTAGCCAGCGCGCGGTTTCAGGCCAAAGCGGAAGAACAAAATTCGCAAGCCACGAAGGAGGATGTGCTACTGGCCGTAGATCAGGCCTTCTACAATGCGCTGCAAACTCATGCCGTGCTGCGAGTAGCTGAGCAAACGGTGGCATCGCGACAACTGCTCTCAGATCAGGTCTCCGCTCTCACCAAAAGCAAGCTAAGGTCCGACTTGGATTTGAGCTTTGCAAACGTAAATTTGGCTCAAGCCAAGCTGCTCTACCTGGATGCGCTGAACAATGACAAATCTGCCATGGCAAATTTGTCGGCCATTCTCGGATATCCGACTCTTGAAAACTTCGAACTCGTCAATGAGAACGGATTGTTGAGCGCTCCTCCTGCCGACGTAGAACAGTTGATCGCGGATGCATTCGCAAAACGTCCGGAAGTGCTGGCTCTCGAATTCGAGTCGGAATCGGCCGAGAAATTGCATCTCGCCGCGCGTGACGAAATGTTTCCTACGATTTCGGCCTTGGGTGCCTACGGCGATTCACCCGTACGCGACGATCGGGTTTATGGTCCATATGGCGCCGTCGGCGTGAACTTGAAGATCCCAGTGTTCAACGGGTTCCTCTATTCCTCGCGTTCGCGTGAGGCGGACCTGCGCGCGCAAGCGTCGAGGCAGCGGCTGTCTGACTTGCGTAATCGTATTTCCCGCGATGTCCGCACGAGTTGGCTCGCCGCCAACACTGCATTCGATCGAGTCAATGTCAGCGAACAGCTGTTAGCTCAGGCGAATCTCGCACTCGATCTGGCGCAGACCCGTTACAAGCTTGGCCTTAGCTCGATTGTGGAACTCAGCCAAGCTCAGCTGCAACAAACACAGGCTGACATTGCCAACGCGCAGGCTGACTCGGAGTATCGTCTTGCCTTGTCCGCATTGCGCTATCAGACCGGAAGCCTGTGATTGGTCCCCCCTGAATGGACTCGTTGGTCGCCAAAATCGACTCCGGCGCGGACCGCCTCGTCCAGCGTCGCTGAACTTCCGGTGAAACCAGCAGCCAGGAACTTCCAGGCGGCGATAGACAAGCTGCGCAAAGATGGCAACAAAGATTCCATGCTTGGAGTCCCGCATCCGCATCGCAAAGGATTAGCTTGATCTCAATGCTTTTCACTGCCTGATGTTGAGCCGTGCGCTCTTAGGCCGCTCTGCGGGCTCGCATTTGCTCCTGGCTTGAAAGTGGTCGCGCCAGCCGGACGTTGGGCATTCCGGCGTGCAGGATTTAATATTGAACCGTTCTCCTAACAGCCGTGAAGGCGGCGGTCGCGAAGAGTGATATGTCTAAAAGACGTTGATGTTCTTATGACGAACCCATCCACGGTTTTGAATATCGATGAATACTTGCGCCAGCGATTGATGCCGGTCGAGGGTGCCATCCCGCAAATTCCCGGCGTTGAGATGTTTGGGAACTCCATCCCCGCGGGCAGTGTCGGCGGTGATCTCTTCGAATACATCAATTTCCAACAGCGTTATGACATCGAGGCACGCATTCAACGTGCGGAACGCCTGTCAAAAGCATTTCTCGAACCCCTTTCTCCAGGGACTCAGGTCCGAAATTCAATCGACGATCATGTGCAATGGTTGAAAGGAACGTCCGGATACAAGCCTGAGATGGAGACGGAATATCGATTTGCCAAGAGTTCCGAGCAAGTGCGAGTGGCGGAGGACTTGCGTGATCTGTTTTCGACGGCGGGTGTTCTGTTGGTGGACGCACAAGGACACGGCATTATCTCTGCAAAAATTGCTTCGACGGTGCATGATACTTTTCACGCATTGATACTTGCCGAGTTGGACCGGCACGGAAAAGCGACGCCAGAGCTGTTTGAGAACATGAATCTGCGAATGGCACAGTCGGTCACAGCGCGGAACGCGCTAGGAATTACAGAGAGAGAAGGTGCCCGCGAGATCGCGACGATGTTATATGGTGAGGTTCGTCCGGGTGGCCACTTTCGTTTCGCTAACTTCGGCCACCCCCCGCCGCTCGTGTTCTCCGCGGAATATTCCAAACTCGTCAAGATGGATCAAGCCCAAATGGTGCAATTCCTTGCGCTTGGACTTCAGCTGCCCGCAGATCATCCGGATTTCAAAAAGTACTATTCGATCAGCCTTCGCCAAAGAAAATTCAAAACGTCTGATGTGGCTGAAATTACACTCATGAGCCCGGGCGATATCCTCGTTCTTTATACAGATGGTGTTTACGACGGCAGCGACGAAACATCTCGCGCGATGCTGCAGGGCGTCTTACGCGAAACCCACAAACGGTCGGCCAAAGATATCTGCAACGCGTTGCTGGACTATGCCATAAGGCAGGATGAGCAACTTCGCCAGAATGGTGACGAGAGTCTGATCGACGACAAAACCGTTTTCATCATCAAACGCACTGGATAATTCGCGGTATAGGCTTGAGACCCTTCATCGAAACAAAGGAGGCTTTGAAAGATGCGAAAGAAATCATCGTCGAAAAAGAGGTCTGCGAAACCAAGGCAGGCGCAGAGAGCTCGTTCGAAAAGTGACGTTGCGAAGAGCACCAAAGCGAACAGCGTCAGAGGCAGGAGGACTGAAGCCAGGAGAAGTAAAGCGAGGAAGAGTAAGGCGAAGAAAACCAGCAACAGGAGGAGAGAGTTTGTCGAACAGGACTCAGTCCTCGACGGACGGATAGCGCCAGCTCTCTCGGGACGACAATCCGGAGACTTTCAGGGCGTGCGCTCGAGCGGAAATGCCGATTCGGAGAGTGTCGACGAATTGCTGGAGAAAGGGAACGCCTTCGAGGCTGGGGTCGTGGAAGGTGTTGAAGAGGCGGATGACGATCAACTGCGAGAAGTCCACACGCGGGAGGTTCCCGAAGACGACGTGCCGGACGAGTATCTCGACAAGGATTGAGTCGAAAAACCGTAGTGCCGCTAAGCAATACTTCACGTCCATCCGTTAGGAGAGAAACGTGAAGATGGGCCTAAGCCGTCTCAGCTAGAGATTCAGGAAGAGGAGTTGACAGCAAGGGAGAGACGTCTTTGACAGGGAATGAGGAAGGCTCTGGTGCCGTTGTACGGTATTCAGGCACAATCGCTTGTATCTTGGCCCGGATGTGGGCGGCGTTTCCTGCCGACAGGGCGGCCACAAGCTCGTTTAGGTTCGGGTGCAAGGTCTTCCAGAGGGTTGGTGCCCCGCGCGCTCTCTTGATCTTGGGAAATGCGGTGTCATCGACGTCTTCATTTTCGTAAAAAAGTTCTTCCGAGAGTTTCTCCCCTGGGCGCAGTCCCGAGAAGCGGATTTGCACCTTGTTCTCGTCCTGCCCGGACAGCCTGATCAGCGTACGAGCTAGATCGACGATCGGCACGGGCTCTCCCATGTCGAGAACCAGAGTGTCCCCTTTCTGCCCAATGACGGACGCCTGCAGCACCAGGGAGACCGCTTCGTGAATGGTCATAAAGAAGCGCACGACGCCAGGATGGGTTACCGTGAGCGGCTCTTGTCTTCGCAATTGTTCTTGCAGAACGGGGACGACGCTGCCGCGTGAACCAAGAACATTACCGAAGCGAACGGACAAGCATCGCATCTGAGCCGCGGGATAATGCGCGATGATGAGTTCTCCAATACGCTTGGTCGCGCCCATTACATTACTGGGATTTACCGCCTTATCGGACGAGATGAAAACAAAGTTGTTGCAATGGGCCTCAGAAGCAAGAACGAGAAGGTGGAGCAGCGCAAGCACATTGTTCTGCACAGCGGCACCGACGTTCTCCTCCATGAGTGGAACGTGTTTATAAGCGGCCGCGTGGAAGATCGTGTCTGGACGATGGCTCTCGATAATCTGTCGCATCCGCAAGGAATCCCCGACATCGGCAACATAGGAGCGCACTGCGGACTGGGACAGGAGTTGACGAAGCTGGCGATCGAGGTAGAAGATCCCTGTCTCGTTATGATCAACACAAATCAACAGGCGAGGGCCATGTTGCAGGATTTGACGGCAGAGTTCTGTGCCGATCGATCCCGCGGCGCCGGTCACCATCACCGTACCATTCTGAAGCGCACATCGAACCGACTCTAAGTCGATTTCCACTGGGTCCCTCCCCAGCAGATCTTCCACATTAACCTCCCGGAAGTTAGTGATATTGGCATGCTGTGTCAGCACGTCCCTCAACGCGGGCACTGTGCGGAATTTCACCGAGGCGCGCTCGCATGCTTCGACGAAGCGCTTCATCTGCAGCGAAGATGCCGATGGCACGGCGATCAGTACTTCGTCGACCGCATATGCATTCACTATCTCGGGGATCCGCTCCACGCATCCGAGGACGGGAACATCGTCGATCTTGAGGCCGATCTTGGAGGGATCATCATCGACAAAGCCGACCACGGAATATTCGCGCGTAGTGCGAGCGATCTCCCGAACAATCGCCTGCCCAGCGGCGCCAGCACCGATCAACAGCAGTTTTTTCGAAGAAGTAAGATCCTGGCGAACCGACTCAGCCAAGACCCGCGAGAATACGCGGATCCCGATCAGAAGTCCGGCGGTCAGGAGCGGTTCGATGATGTAAACATTCTCGGGAAATGCGGTGAGACGGAGACCATAACGTGTCACCAGGAAAAAGACTACCGATCCAGAGATCACAGACTTGCCAACATCCAGCGTGTCGCTCAGTCCTGTGTAGCGCCACCACCCGTGCAGCAGGCCGAAATTGGCGATCATCGCGATGCGAACTACGATCAGCAGGCATACAGACCCAACGTAGAGGGAGTGGCGGGGAATGGTCAGATTGAAACTGAGGAACCATGAGAACGTGAATGAAAGCAAAATCAACACAGATTGGAACGCGGCGACAAACCAGGAGTGTCGTCGAAGTAATGTTTTTGCGAGGTGGATAACCTTCATGGAGTTGGGTAGAGTCGGTCTTATGAAATAGCGGCGTACAAAGTGCGAAGAAGCACGCGCAAGTCGGACCAGAAGCCGCGGCGTTTTTGATATTCCAGCGAAAGTTGAAGCTTGGCCGGAAGCAGCCTCTCAAGGTATTCACTCTCGAGCGCTTCTTTCGAGAACAAGTGTTCTTCGTGTCGGTACATCAGGGTTGCGGGATCCGTAAGGCCGGGACGTTCCAGCAGGATCTCTTCATATTGCGAGCGGAACGCGTTGACGTAGCGTTCTACTTCCGGGCGGGGGCCTACCAGTTGCATATCACCTTTTAAAACATTGAACAATTGAGGAAGTTCATCGAGTTTGTAGCGGCGCAGTGTTCGCCCCACTGCCGTCTGGCGCTTGTCGTTCGGTCCGGTGAGCAGGCCTTGCGAATCTGCTCCAGCAACCATGCTGCGAAATTTGTAGATTCGGAACAGGCGGAAGCATTTACCGACTCGCTTTTGTTGGTAAAAGATCGGTCCGCCGTCATCGAGTCTTATTGCTACAGCAATCGCTGCGAATAAAGGAAAAAGGAGTATCAACCCAAGCGTCGCGAACAGAATGTCGAATGCGCGGGTAAGTGGCCGCCCTGTACGCGGCAACGCATATGAGCACGAGACTGCCGTCTGTCCATCAGGCGGTTGCAACATCGGCCTCCCGCGCTGAACGGGCGTGCCCGGCTTCTTCAACGATATCGGTAACAGCGTCTATCACATCCTGAACATCGGCATCGCTCATCCTGGGCGTCAGTGGCAAAGACACAATGCGTTCAAATTCACGCTTGGCGACAGGGAAGTCGTCTGGCTTGAGGCCATAGCGGTCGCGATAGTAGCGGTGCAGATGGATAGGAATGAAGTGAACCGAGCAGCCAATGTTGCGGACCCGCATGCGGTGGATAAACTCATCTCGGCTGACATGCAGCCGATCGCGATCTAGCCGCAAAACATACAGATGCCATCCGTGCTGAACATCCGGTTTCTCGCACGGGACTTCGATTCCGGTGCATGTGCGAAATGCGCGCTGATATTGTTCGACAATCGCACGGCGCCGAGCGTGAAGCTCTGGAAGTTTCCGGAGTTGATGGATGCCCATGGCTGCTTGAATGTCGGTCATGTTGTATTTGAAGCCGGGACAGGTGACGTCGTAGAACCAGGAGCCATGATTCCCGTAGCGCTTCCAGGCGTCAGTTTGCATGCCGTGTAAGCTCCAACAGCGCGCACGATCGATCAAGGCTTTGTGTCCGGTCAGCATTCCGCCTTCGGCAGTAGTCAGGTTCTTGGTCGCATAAAAGGAAAAACAGGTGAGCACGGGAACGCTGTCCGACACCGAGCCGCTGCCAATCGGCCGCGACTTGTAGGTTGCCGGAAGCGAATGAGCGGCGTCTTCGATGACGGCAAGGTTGTATTCTGCCGCGATCTGCAGGATGGCATCGCGGTCGCAAGGGTGACCGTAGAGGTGCACCGGCATGATTGCCCGTACGCGCAGTCCCAGCATCTTTTCAGCCAACTCGATTCGCGATCGGATGGCCCGCGGATCCAGATTCAGCGTGTCCGGTTCCACATCACACAAAATCGGTGTTGCTCCGACATGTTCGATCACGTGTACACCGGAGCAGAACGTGAGGGCCGTAGTGAGGACGGCGTCGCCCGGGCCGATTCCAAGCGCCAGCAACGAGAGATGAAGGGCTGCGGTACATGAGCTGACGGCCAGCGCGTCGGGAGCGTGAACGAATCGAGCGAACTCCGATTCGAAACGCTTGACCTTCGGTCCTGTGGTAATCCAGTCGGATCGGAGCGTGTCGATGACTTCATCGATTTCCTCCTCCCCGATCATGGGAGGAGAGAAGGGAAGAAATGTCTTTCGCATTTGAGGTCTCGTGGCCCTTCGTAGAAGAGAAGTTGAGATGAACCGTAGTCTTATCGGTAGGTGATAATCGCTTGTTGTCGGAATGCCTTGATAATCCCAAGCGCAAAGCCGACATTAGCCAGGCAAAACGAAAACGCGTAGCCAAGAATGCCAACACTCCGCTGCCTAGCGCTCAGTCTCCAACCGAGTAGTGCGGAAAAATAGAAGACGAGCTGGAGAACGAGAAAGGACATCCACTTCCCCTGCACGGCCAGGGGAATTGTTAAAAGCAGGAGAAGCGCTAGGAAGACTGGGGTCAGCCAACGCAACAGCTTGTGTGAGATCAATCCGGCCGCGGTCAGGGGAAAGCGAAAGAGGTTATATATCGCAGGCCGG
>Ga0335076_10004228_pt1 | contig 14504 bp, 20 predicted proteins | sample Lox_Sample_25_FD_206717 | JGI IMG/M metagenome (GOLD analysis project Ga0335076, IMG submission 206717) | Soil microbial communities from Loxahatchee National Wildlife Refuge, Florida, United States - Lox_Sample_2.5 | ecosystem: Environmental > Terrestrial > Soil > Wetlands | place: USA... | reverse complement strand
AAGCTCGTCTGGGCCGTCTTCCTGATCGTGCCGGTCGTGCCGTTCGTCTACGTCCTCACCGGCGGCGACCTCTGGTGAGGCGCCGCTCGACGCCGATGAGTTCCCGGCGGTTTGCCAGTCTCTACTCCGCGCACGGCCGGAACCGGTCCGCGCAGAGAGGAGCCAGGAGATGACGCGGTATCTGATCTCGTTCGATGACGGCGCGATGACGTTCCCCGAGGAGGATCTGCCCGACGTGTCGGCTGCCGCGCATGCGGTGGTCGACGAAGCCAAGGACGCCGGCGTGTGGGTGTTCGGCGGCGGGCTCCTTCCCCACGAGGAGGTGAGCGTCGTCGCCACCGACGGCACGGTCACCGACGGCCCGGAGAGCAAGGCCTACATGGGCGGATTCTCGATCCTCGACGTGCCCTCGCGCGAAGAGGCGCTGAAATGGGGTGCCAAGATCGCGGTCGCCTGCCGCTGCGCGCAGGAGGTTCGCGAGATCATGTACGACCCGGCCTCTTGATCGAAGCGGCCGGAGCCCCGGCGTATGGTTGGGATATGGACCGGCCCGCACCGCTGACCGTCCGCGAGGTTTCGGCCGAGCTCCGCTGCTCGGAGGACGAGGTTCGCGCTCTGATCCGCGACGGGGAGCTGCGGACGGTCGCCTGCGGGATCCGCCCCGGCCTCGTCCCCCGCCACCAGCTCGACGACTACCTTCGCCGGCGTCGACACCGGAAAGCGGGTTAACTAGCCGAAGCCGAGGATGAACTTCGCGTCGTCGGACATCCGGTCCGGCGTCCAGGGCGGGTCGAACGTGAGCTCGAGCTCGACATCCTCGATGCCTTCGACCTGCCGGACGGCGCTGTCGATGTCCTGCGCGATGAGCGGGCCGGCCGGACAGCCCATCGACGTCAGGCTGTAGGTGACCTTGGCCGTCGAGCTCTCGACGTCCACGTCGTAGAGCAGCCCGAGGTCGACGATGTCCATCCCGAGCTCGGGATCCTCGACCTGGCGGAGAACCTCCAGCACCTCTTCCTTCGTCGCCACGAGGTCGAAGTCTAGAGACGCGTACCATCGCGTCGTGCTCGGCAGCGTCGGCGACACGGGCTTGACCGTCCTCCTCCTCGTCGCGGCGATCGGGCCTGTGATCGCCGTGATCTGGTTCTCGTGGTGGTTCCTCCGCGCGGGCAGGCGCTACGACGACCGGGAGCGGGCGGCAGGTCGCCGCCCGCCCGGCCCGTTCTAGACCGCCGCCCCTACATCGCGGGCGGGATGTTCTGGTTGACCCGGAAGACGTTGTCCGGGTCGTAGTGCGCCTTGATCCGCGCGAGCCTGTCGTAGTTCGCGCCGTACATCCTGTGCACCCGATCGGGCTCGTCCATCTCGAAGTTGACGTAGCCGCCGCCCATGCCGTGCGGCTTGAGCGCGTCGGAGTACGAGACCGCCCAGTCGCGGATCGCGCCGGCGTTGGCGGGATCCGGATCGACGCCGGCGAACACACCACCCCAGATCGCATCCCGGTACGACCATGCAGTCGCGTCGTTCTCGACCCGGGACGCCGCTCCGTCGATCGCGTAGAGATGCATTGTCGACTTCCACGTCGGCATCTTGGGGCCGTACTCGGCGTGCACCGCGATCGCCTCGTCCGGGATCTCGCGGAAGAACTCTCCACGCCAGTACCACTGGTCGCCCGGCGGATAGACGGCGTCGAAGGCCGTGTTCCACATCGGCAGCGGCACGGGCGCGACCCCGTCGAGCAGCGGCTTGCCGAAGGCACGCGCGTCACGCAATGCCGCGGACTCCTCCTCGCCCGCCTGCGTCCAGACCACGCCGCAGACCTTGCGGAGGTGCAGTTCCTCCGGGAACGGCGGCCCCGGCGGAATCGAGAGAAAGGCGAAGAACCCGCTGACCTCGTCGGGCGCCGCAGGTAGGAAGTCCCTGTACCAGGCCAGGACCTCGGCGGCCTCACCGATGTCGTACAACACCGGCCCGGCAAGGGCGGTCGTCACGGGATGGCAACGGAACGAGAACGACGTGACGACCCCGAAGTTGCCGCCCCCGCCGCGCAACGCCCAGAAAAGCTCCGGCTCCTGCTCGGCGTCGGTCTGGACGATCGAACCGTCGGCGAGTACGACCGTGGCCGCCACCAGGTTGTCGATCGTGAGCCCCATCCCTCGTGTGAGGTGTCCCATGCCACCCCCGAGCGTCAGCCCACCGACACCGGTGGTGCCGATGATCCCGACCGGGACGGTCAGACCGTGCTCATGCGTAGCCTCGAGCACATCCTTGAGCAGCGCCCCGCCGCCGACGCGCACCGTCTTCGACGGCGCGTCGACCGCGACGGCATTCATCTGAGACAGATCGATCACGAGCCCGTCGTCGACCGAGCCGAGGCCGCCGCCGTTGTGGCCGCCGCCGCGGACGGCGATCCGCAGCCCGTGCTCGATGCCGTAGCCCAGCGCCGCGGCAACGTCCGCCTCGTCGGCGCAATACGCGATTGCGGCCGGCCGCTTGTCGATCATGCCGTTGTAGAGCGCGCGCGCTTCGTCGTAGTCGGGCGCGCCGGCTTCCACTACCCGTCCCCTTACCGCAGAGGCAAGCCCCTCAGCCGAAACAGCCATGTCTTCCTCCTCCCAGTCGGTTGCGGCCGATGCTACGCCGCCGTCGTGCTCAAGTGAACGAAGCTTCGGCGTGCGATCAGTAGCCGAGCAGCCGCACTTCCTCGCGCCGCTCACGGGCGAAGAAGTGGATGCCGTCGACGAACCGCACCCAATTGCACCGCGTGCACATGAGGAGCGAGTGCGTACGTGCGCTGTCGGCGAGGAAGCGAACGCCGCGCAGGAGATCTCCGTTGGACACGCCGGTCGAGGCGACGATCACTTCGCCGGGTGCGAGGTCCTCGGTGCGGAAGACACGCTCGTAGTCCTCGATCCCGGCGGCGCGCAGCTCGTCGATCTCGCGGCGTGAGGTGGGCCAGAACTGGGCTTGCAGCTCGCCGCCCAGGCAGCGCAGCGCAGCGGCCGAGAGCACGGCCTGCCGCGTGCCGCCGATGCCGATCGCGAGGTGGTCGTTCGTGCCACGAATCGCCGCGGAGATCGCGGCGGTCACGTCCCCGTCCTGGATGAGCTTGATCCGCGCGCCGGAGTTGCGGATCTCCTCGACCAGGTCGTGGTGGCGCGGCCGGTCGAGGATGATCGTCGTCACGTCGTTCACGCGCCGCCCGAAGGCTTCTGCGATCGCCTCGATGTTGTCGCCGACGGGGCGAAGGAGGTCGATGGCGCCGCGCGCACGCGGGCCGACGGCCATCTTCCGCATGTAGATGTCGGGCAGGGTCGTGAACCGGCCGGGATCGCCCACCGCGATCATCGACATCGCGCCGTTGCCGCCGCGCGCGACGATGCCGCGCCCCTCGAGCGGGTCGAGCGCGAGGTCCACCTCCTTGCCACCTTTGCCGACGATCGCGCCGGGGGTGAGGCCGCCCGAATCGTCGAGCGAGCCGAACACGACGCGGCCGCTGATCGGCAGCACGTCGAGCGTCGCGCGCATGCCTGTCGCCGCGGTCTCCTCCGCAGCGTGCTCGTCGTCCCGGCCCAGCCAGCGGGCGGAGACGAGCGCCGCCCGCTCCGTCGCCCGCAGGTACGCCTGGCACTGGCAGGGCTGCTCCTGCTCGGCGGTGTAGTCCGCGGTCTCGGTCACCGCGTGACCGTACGACTTTGTTCGGCGGCGTCGAGGACGAGATCGGCGACGGTCCGGGCCGCCCTGTCCGCATCCTCGTTCTCGATCACCGGCACGCCCTCGCGCCGTGCGCGCGCCACGATGAACTCCTGCAGCCGGCGGATGTCGGCGAAGCGCTCGAGGTAGCGCGACTCCGGCCGCTCGGAGTCCTCGTCGCGGAAGCGGAAGTGGCGAACGTGCTCGTCCTCGTCCGCGATCGAGAGCACGACGTAGACCGAGACGGCGAGGTCGGGCCGCGGCAGCTCGACCATCCCTGGAACGAGGTGCACCCCTTCGAGCATGAGTGACCAGCCCTCCTGGAGCGCGCGCTCGGACGAGGCGCGAACGCCGACCAGGACGTTCCGAGCCTGTTCGCGGAAACCGAACTCCAGGGGATCCTCGGCGTCGGGATAGACGTCGCCGGCCTCGAAGCTCGACTGGTGGATGGAGGGCATGAACGCCCGCGAGAAGAAGGCGCGCATCGTCTGCCGCACGAAGTCGGTCGAGGTGACGCGAGTGATGCCGAAGCGGTACGCGAGCTCCGTCGCGACCGTCGACTTGCCGGTGCCGGTCGCGCCGCCGATGAAGACCATGATCGGCAGGTCGAGCTCGCGGAGCTCCTGGTAGCGGCGCAGGCGCTGGATCGACTCGCGTCCCTCCTCCTCGCCGAGAACGTCCACCGCGAGCGCCTCGAGCCGCTCGAGCTCGATCTCGCCCCGGCCGCGCTCGCTGAGCTCGTCGCCGACCCTGCTGGCGAGCGCGTACGCGCGGTGCCCGGCCACGCCGGCTGCCATCAGCGACCGTGCCATCAGGCCGCGCGAGTACGGCAGCCCGAGCTCGCCGCCGCCGAGAGGGAGCGGCATGATCCGCCGCGGCTCGTTCATGCCCGGCTCCGGTCGGGCACGAGCGCGAGGACGCGCTCGTCGAGCTCCTCCGAGACGACGTCGTTCGCCGCGAGGACGACCTCCGCCCCGCGCGCGAGCGCGGCCTCGGCGACGACGTCGACCGCCGCCGCCTTGAGCTCGACGAGATACACGTCCGCATCGGTCCGGTCGAGCTCGGCCCGCAACGCGTCTCGGCGCGCGAGGTTGCGGGAGACGTGGACGATCTCGGCGTCGAGCCCGTCCGTGGGCGCGGGCCCGGTCGTGAAGACGGCGGTGCGGCGGCCGCGCAGAGGCTCGGCCGGGCGCAGTCGAAGCTCGGCCTCGACGACCGGAACGTCCGAGACCGAGCGGATCGCCTCACGGTCCGCTCCGCCGGTGTCGACCACGAGGTCGGAGACGAGGACGCGGTAGGCGTTCAGACCTGCCCGAGCGTCGTGGCCCCCGTTGGTGACGAGGATTCGCGCGTCCGTCTCGACCGGCGGCAGGGCGGCGCCGCTGCCGTCGAACACGAGCAGCTCGGGGTCGAGCTGCGCGGCGAGCTGCGCTCCCTCCAGGACGTTCGACTCGAACGGAGCGCCCGCCAGCCCTCCCCCGGCCCGCCTGCAGCCGATCGCCGGAACGCCCGCGAGCGCCGCGGCTTCGAGGTGATCGGACGCCGCATGCCTGCCGGACCTCGAGAGGGCGAGCAGGTCGTCGAGCGTCGGCGGCATCTCGAGGACCTCCGGCTGCGCCGGCCCGCCGCGACCCATCGCCACGACGACGACGCGCCGCTCGCGACCGAGGACGCGCGCGACGTGGCCCGCCACAGCGGTCTTGCCGATCCGCTTGCCGAGGCCGATCACGGCGAGCGACGGCGCCTCGACCGGGTGCAGAGGCGGCGGATCGAAGCGGAAGTCGGCACCGACGTACGGCAGGCCCAGCGCGAGCGCCCGCGACGCCCAGAGGAGGCGCTCCCGCGGTCCGAGCACCGGCTCGTCGGAGAGATCGACGACGAGATCCGCGTCGACCGCGTCGAGAGCGTCGACGAGGGGCACGCCGTAGTCGTCGTCGGCGCGCAGCTTCTCCTCGCCGCCGACGAGCAGCGCCGCGACGACGTCGTACGGAAGCGTCTCGAGCGCGTCGCGCACGACCGGCGCGTAGTGCTCGCCGTCGACGAGGGCGATCGCCCGCGCACTCATGTCGAACGGACCTCGTCCTCGATCCGCGCCGTGTACTTCTCGTAGGTCTTCGTCTCGGTCGAGAACTGGATGATGCGCTCCTGCCCGTGGAAGGGGTAGCGGCGCCACACGTCGACGTGCGTCCCCTCGACCTCGACGACGTTGTAACAGGGCCGCCCGTTGCCGCGGAGCCGCGACGACGAGACGGTGCCGGCGTTGACGACGAAGAGGTCCTCGAGCCGCCACGCGTAGGGAACGTGCTTGTGGCCGGCGAGGACGAGATCGACTTCGGCGCGCTGCAGGCACTCGAGTGTGTCACCCGCGTCGTTGACGATGTTGCGCTCGCGACCCGTGCCGGGCACCGGCAACAGATGGTGGTGAAGGACGAACACCTTCAAGTCCGCCGCCGACGCGAACGCCTCCTCGATCAGGCGGTAGCGCCCTCGTCCGATCTGGCCGTTGTCGAGGTCGGGCTCGGTCGAGTCGACCGCGACGATCGTCGCCCGGCCGATGTTGAGCACCGAGTTCCGGTCACCGAAGAGCTCCTCGAAGTGGACGTAGCCGACGTTGCGCGAGTCGTGGTTTCCCGGGATCACGACCATGGCGTCGCACTTCACGCGGTTCAGGTACTCGCGGGCGAGCACGTACTCGTCCTTGAAGCCGTTGGTCGTGAGGTCGCCCGAGATCACGACGACGTCCGGCTCCATCTCGTTCACCTCGGCGATCGCACGCTCGAGGTGCTGCGGGAGGAAGAACTGATGCCCGCAGTGGAGGTCCGACAACTGGACGATGCGTAGCACGGCTCGAAGGCTACGCGGTCAGCGCTTCAAAGCGATACCGCGAGGAAGCGCTCGATCATCGCGTTCACCTGCTCCGGCACCTCGAGCTGCTGGAAGTGGCCGGCGCCGACGGTGATCCCCACCTCCAGGTCCGGCTTGATCTCGAGCAGTCGCAGCACGTCGGAATCCGTCCCGGCATCGGTGCGGAGCAGCAACACCGGGAGGTCGCAGCGGGCAAGGGGGTCGCGGCCGTTCCACTCGCCGACGCCGCGAATGACCGCGGCCGCGACGTGCTGCGAGGGAGCGCACATGAGGTCGACGATCCACCGTGCGAGCCGGTCGTCTCGCGCGCCCATGTCGTGGACGTACTCGCGGCGGATCTCCTCTCCGTTCGGCCCCTCGAGCTCCTCGGCGAAGCCGCGGAAGAACGCGACGGTGGAGGCCAGCGGAGCGATCGGGCCCGGGTCGACGAGGACGAGGGCGCTCGGCAACGACGGATAGCGGGCCCCGAGGTCGACCGCGATCATCCCGCCGAGGCTGTGTCCCACGACGACGGGCCGCTCGATCCCGACCGCCGCGCAGAACGCCGCAATGTCGTCGGCGAGCTCCGCGATCGAGTAGCCGCCGTCCGGCGCGTCGCTTCGCCCGACTCCGCGCAGATCGAGCGCCGTGACCGCATGTCCGCGCGCGAAGTGGTCGAACTGGGGCTGGAAGGCCGTGTGGTCGCAGCACCAGCCGGGCACGAAGAGCAGCTCCGGGTCGCCGCTCCCCGTCCGCTCGTAGTACATCCTCACATCCGCGAGGTTCGCGTACGCCACGACCCTGCAATGGTCTCAGACGGCGCTCAGAAGATCCAGAAGACCGGGTAGTAGAGAGCAGCAGCGACGAGAGCGGCGGCGGGGAGCGTCAGCAGCCAGGCGAAGACGATGTTGCCGGCGACGCCCCAGCGAACAGCCGAGAGACGGCGTGTCGCCCCCGCTCCCATGACCGAGCCCGAGACCACGTGCGTCGTCGAGATCGGGAAGCCGAAGTGGGTGCCGACGTAGAGGGTCGAGCCGGCCGCGATCTGCGCGGAAAAGCCGTGTTCGGGAGCCATCTTGTAGATGCGCTGGCCGAGCGTGCGGATGATCCGCCAGCCGCCGACGTACGTCCCGGCGGCGATGGTCAGCCCCGCGGCGATCTTCACCCAGGTCGGGATGTAGAAGCTCGAGATCGAGCCGTGCTCGAAGAGGGCGAGCGCGATCACCCCCATCGTCTTCTGGGCGTCGTTCGCGCCGTGGGTGAACGCGACCCACGTCCCGGAGAAGAGCTGACCGGTTCGAAAGCCGCGGTTCGCCACACCCGGCGTCAAGCGCAGGAAAAGCCTGTAGAGGACGACGAGAAGCGCGAACGCGGCGACGAAGCCGATCACCGGCGAGGCCGCTCCCGGGACGATGACCTTGTGCCAGAGCCCGGACCACTGGACGCCTTGCGTGCCGGACTGGACGAGCGCCGCGCCGACGAGCCCGCCGATGAGGGCGTGCGTCGAGCTCGACGGCAGCCCGAGCCTCCAGGTCAGGAGGTTCCAGACAATCGCACCGAACAGGGCCGCGAGCACGGTCTGCTCGGTCGCGAGACCGGTGTCGATGATCCCCTCGGCAACGGTCTTCGCCACCGCGGTGGTCACGAACGCGCCCGCGAGGTTCGCAACCGCCGAGACGAGCACGGCCCTGCGCGGCGACAGCGCCCGTGTCCCGACCCACGTAGCGACATAGTTCGCCGTGTCGTGGAAGCCGTTCGTGAAGTCGAACGCGAGGCCGACCACGACCACGAGAACGACAAGCGCTGTCCCCATGCGGTTCGGGCTACCGGTTCTTCACGACGATGGCCTCGAGCACGTTGGCCGCGTACCCACAGGCGTCCACGGCCTCCTCGAGGCTCTCGTGAATGTCTTTCCAGCGGATCACGTCGAGTGGATCTGCACGCGCCATGAAGAGGCTCGAGACGCTGTCGTGAAGGATCCGGTCGCCCACGTCCTCGAGCTCGCGGAGCTCGGTCAGATGCGACCGCGAGTCCTGGAATCCCTCGAGCAGCGCGACGGCGTCGGCGAGCTTCCCCGCCGAGCGCCGGATGATCTGCGCCTGCTCGCGCGCCTGCAGGCGGATCTCGCCAACGCCGTAGGAGACGATCCTCCCCGCCGCCTCGTCGATGTGATCGCAGATGTCGTCGAGCGCGCCGGCGAGCCGGTACATGTCGTCGCGGTCGAACGGCGTGACGAAAGTGCGGTTGAGGAGGTCGACGAGCTCGTGCGTCAACCGGTCGCCCTCGTGCTCGAGCTCCTTCACCTCACGTGCGAGGTCCTCTGCGCCGTCGGGGAAGCGGCCGAGCAGGTCGACGAGCTGCTCCGCGACGGCGACGATGTTCGCAGCCGCCAGGTTGTAGAGCTCGAAGAACTCCCGCTTCTGGGGAATCAGGGTCAGCCGTGCCACGGCACGCGGTTGTCTATCACGACAGCCGCGTGGAAACCGGGAGCATTTGTGCCGATTGTCTCGGCGTCCGACGGCGCAGCTACCGTGACCGGCGTATGGAGCTTCAGCTCCCGGTGTTTCGGGCGTATCGCGGGGCCGAGCCGCCGCGGTTCGCGAGTCCCGCAGAGCTCGAGTGCGCGAAGGTCCTCGACTATTACGACGTCGCGTGGGAATACGAGCCGCGGACGTTCGTGCTCGAAGAGGCCGAGGACGGGCGCGTGACCGAGGCGTTCACGCCCGACTTCTATCTCCCCGAGCAGGATCTCTACGTCGAGATCACCGCCATGAAGCAGTCGCTCGTCACCCGCAAGAACCGGAAGCTGCGCAAGCTGCGGGAGCGGTACCCCGACGTCAAGGTCAAGCTCTTCTACCGGCGCGACCTCGAGCGCCTGGCCCAGCATTTCCACCTCGACCTCGCCAGCTGAGTCCGGACGCTTGCCGGGCGACGACCGGATCGGGGAGATCCACCTCTCCGCCGCCGAGATCGCCGCGCGCGTCCGCGAGCTCGGAGCCGAGATCGCACGCGACTACGCCGGGCGCGAGCCGGTCCTCGTCGGGTCGCTCAAGGCGAGCCTCGTCTTCGTCGCCGACCTCTCCCGCGCGATCCCGATCTTCCACGCGCTCGACTTCGTCGAGCTCGCCGGCTACGGGAGCGCCCGCATGGGCGGGCATCAGCAGATCCGCGTGCTCAAGGACCTCGATCTCGACGTCCGCGGCCGCGACGTGCTCATCGTCGAAGACGTCGTCGACACGGGATTGACCCTCAACTACCTCGTGCGTACGTTCGAGCTCCGCGGCCCGTCCTCGGTCGCTGCGGTCACGCTGCTCGACCGGCCGTATCGGAGGCTCGTCGACGACCTTCCCGTCCGCTACGTCGGGTTCGCCGTTCCCGACGAGCTCTACGTCGGCTACGGCTTCGATCTCGAGGAGCGGTACCGCGAGCTCCCCGATCTGCACCTGCTGAATCTCGGCAGACGCAACCCGTAACCCCGGCGCCGCCGGAGGCGTTTCTCACCTGAAGCTTGGAAGATCCGAAGCTCGGGGGACGCCGCACTGGGGTCCGGCACGAGGTCGTCTCCCGACGACGCCGGCCGCCTCTCCGGGGGCGGCCGGTTGCTTCTACGCCGCTCAGCCCCGCCGGCTCGCACTACGCTCCGGTGGTGGTCACCGAGGGCCAGCCGGCACCGGACTTCACCGCGACGACGGACACCGGCGAGACCGTCAGCCTGTCGGACTTCCGCGGCCGTCCGGTCGTCCTCTACTTCTATCCGAAGGACGACACACCGGGCTGCACGGTGCAGGCCACCGGCATCCGCGACGCATACGCGGAGTTCGAGCGCGCCGGTGCCGTCGTCCTCGGCATCTCGCCCGACGAGGTGGCGAAGCACGTGAAGTTCAAGGAGAAGTACGACCTCCCGTTCACGCTCCTCGCCGATCCCGAGCACGAGGTCGCCGAGCGCTACGGCACCTGGGGAGAGAAGCGGTACAAGGGCAAGACGTACTGGGGCGTGAGCCGGACGACGTTCCTCGTCGCGCCCGACGGCACGGTCGCGAAGGTCATGGCAGGCGTCAAGCCCGACACGCACGCAGACGACGTCCTCGCGGCCCTCTCCGCAGCCTGAAAATCCCCCGGCGGGGGGAGATCCGGAACGCACAGCCGGAACGAAGATCGGAGTTGCGGCACATGCAGCTCTTCCTTCACGACCCTTCGTACACCGACCGGCTCGCGGCGTTCCTGACGAGCGTCGGCCGCTGCGCTGTGGTAGGAGCGCCGGACCGCGTGGACCTCGACGAGAGCCCGGAGGACGCCCACAATCTCGAGCTCGAGCTGTACCTCCGCGTCTGGCGCGTCCTCTACCCGGAGGCCGACGTCGAGCTCGCCGCAACCTAGGCACCGTCCCGGCTTTCTGCGACGCTAGTCGCGTGCTCCGGTGGCTCCTCTCGCTCTTCCGCCGCGGGCGGCGGGACGAGGCATCTCCGATTCGCGAGGCGGAGGCGTATACCCGCAGCTACGGGCAGCGGAGCGGCGAGATCGTCAGCGTCGCCCGGGCGGTGCCGAAGCCGATTCCCCGCCGGACGGGAGATATGACGGGCGAGCTCCTCCGCCGCGCCTTCGAGACCAGGCTCGACGCGCGGCGCCGGGCCGCCACCTGAGCAGCTTGTACGCTTGAGCTTGATGCGTCCACTTCGCGGGCTGATCCTCTTCAAGCTCGGCGCCTGGGTGGGAATGATGGGGGCCGCCGCCTTCGTCCGCCGGGCGGTGCCTTCGCGGGGCGACGAAGAGAGCGATGAGCTCGCCCTCGTCGCCGTCTTCGACGGCATCACGCTCGAGAGCCGGGCCAGGGCTTTCACGGGCGGCTCGATGCTGGCCTGGTACGGCGGCATCGACGTCGACCTCCGCAAGGTCGAACTCGCACCCGGCGCACGGCTGGCTCTCCACACGCTCTTCGGGGGTATCCGGATCACGACACCGCCCGACTGGCGCCTCCAATCCGAGCTGAAGGCAGTCGCCGGCGGGGTCGACACCCCGACGCCTTCGCAGGACGACCCGGAGGCACCCGTGCTCAGCGTCACGGGAACGGCGCTGTTCGGCGGAATCAGCGTCGGAGCATCACCGCGCGCGAAAGGCCCGACTCGCGCCGCTGCCGGCCCCTCGGCCCAGGAGGGGTGAGCGATGCGGATGAGACGGCCATCCTGACGGGAAGGCTGTATCGTCGAGACGATGCACGAGATGAAGCGTCCTCGACTCGGTCGCGTTCGGCTCGCCCTCATTGCCGCAGGGCTGGTTGCCCTGCTGGCTGCCGGCGGAGCGAGCGCGTACGCGCTCGCGCACACGATCATGCTCGCTCCCGGGCACTGCAAGAAGGTCCACGGGCAGAAGGTCTGCGCCCGCAACGCCAAGGCGAAGACGGTCGTGGAGAACCACACGGCCACGGCCACCGTTTCGAAGACGGTCACTCAGACGGTGACTGTCACGGCGAGTCCGTCGCCGATCGGGAAGACGTTCAAGGGTGCCGGGGACGCGACGCTGCCGCCTCTCACGATTCCCGGCGCTGGAGACACGGTGACATGGACTTCCACCTCGTACCTCGAGGGAGGGCAGACCTACAACAGTTTCGCCGTCTACTGCGGCACCCACGACTTTGACAACGGAGGGGGCATGGACGGCACGACAAGCGGGTCGACGTTCCTGCCGGCAGGGAGGTACACCTGCAATGTCACCGCCGACGACAACGGCTGGACGATCTCGTTCTGACTGACCTCGCTCCCGACGTCCAGCCCATCCGTTCGGACACTTGCGCGGCACGCGGCGTAGGTCAATGATTCATTTACATGCGACGCGTAACGCGCCTCGAGCTCCGTTACGCAGTCGGCATCGCCGTGGCGGTAGCGGCGGCGGTGGCCGCAACGCTCGTCTTGTCCCTGGCGACGGCGTCGGCACAACCAGCCCCTGGCACCACTGCAACGGTCACCACCACCACCATGGGGACCGACGCGTGTATCGCCTGCACCGCACCCCACCCCCAGGCGAGGGTGTACGTCGAGATCAACAGTGACCAGCAGCCCCTCGCAGGCAAGACGTTCAAGGGACTCACAGTCCGCAAACTGCCGGGGACAGGCGGAACGATCAGCTGGGTGCAGTGCGACGCCAAGGTCGGAGGCAAGCTCCTTCGCGCGCGGGAGCAGTCGTTCTTCGCCGGGCCTCACCAAAGGACGAGAGTCATCTGTCGCTGGCGCATCCCTGCTGACGCCGCCGGTAAGCAGCTACGACTGTGGAATCGCGACTCCAAGGGCCACGTCTGGCCGTTCTTGGTCCACATCTGGCCGCAGACAGTCACGAAAGTCCACGTGGTGGACAGCACGTCCTGGATCGTGACGCGGTGACGCTCGCGCAGCGGGTGAACTCAGAACCGCTTGAGGCGTCCATCACCCAGATCGAACGCACCTACTCGCGGTACATCCCCGAGCAGGAGGAGTACGCCGACCGCCTCGACTACTTCGGGCAGGCCTTCGGCGAGGCGCAAACCGAAGCCACGTTCACTCTCAGCCGTCGGCGAGAGGATCGGGCGCGAGCGCGAACCCAAACGGCTGCCGAGGCTTCGCTCCCGGCTCCTTCCTGACGAAGCCGAGCTCGACCCGAATGGCGCTCTCGTGGACGTAGATGAACTGATCGTCCTGATACGTCTTCTGGCGAGTGCCCTCGGGATCCGCGAGGCGCATCCCCGATTCCTCAGCGAACTGCGCAAGGTCGCGCTTGATGATCCGCCAGAGCTTCTGCTGGTCCATCAACGGCGAGGCTAACGGACTGCCACCGCCACAACATCCTGCAACGTGGTGGCACTAACGGTGGCACCTCCCCGGAGTCTCGTTATGCGGATGAGAGGACTTGAACCTCCACGAGCCGAAGCCCACACGGACCTGAACCGTGCGCGTCTACCAATTCCGCCACATCCGCGCGGACGCGGATTGTAGCCGGGCCCGTTCCGAAGGTCAGGGGGAGGAGAATCCTGACGTCCGCGTGAATGCGGCAATCCCGCGGCCGTCCGAGGAGACTCCGGCCCCCTGACGTCGGGTGAATTCGGCGCCGAGGAGCGTCTCCCTTGGCGCAGCCCCGCACACCGGAACACGATCTACGCCGTGTCCGGCCAGATCATCTGGCCGATCTCCTGCAGCTCGTCCGTCGCGTATCGCTTGAGCCACCAGGCGCGGAGCTTCGCCTGCTCGGCCTCGGAGAGCTTCGGGCGCCGACAGTCGCGACAGACGGGCTCGCGCCCCTCGCGGCGATAGACGCGGGCACGGCTCGCACTGAACACGAACGAGTCGCCGCAATCTCCGCAGCGCAGCCAGACCCGATGCCTCGTCGATCGCACGGGGAGCGGAGTATCGCCGCGCCGCCGGACGACGAAACACACCGCCGCGGAGGACTGCCCGATTGGGGTGCCCGAACCGTCCGGCGCGCATCTACCATGCCCGCCTCTTGCGTCGCTTCCTGCTCCCGATGACGCTCGCTCTCGGCGCCGCTGTCGCACTGCTGGCGGGCGGAGGAGCTGCCGCGCAGCCGCGATCCTCGGCGAACCTCGTCGAGGTCGTCGTCACCCTGCCGCGGCCGTCGCTCGCGATCGAGATCGCGCACAACCGGATGCTCGCCGCAGCCAGCAGGCGCCGCCACTCCGTTGCCGTGCGCACGCCCGCGGCCGTGTCCTACCTCCACACGCTCGCCGCTGCGCAGCGCACACTCACGGCGCGGCTGGCCGTCGCGATCCCCGCCGCCCACGTCCACTGGCACTACGGCGTCACGCTCGACGGCGTCTCCGTCGTCCTTCCCTCCTCCGACCTCGCCAGCCTGCGCGCGCTACCGGGAGCGACCGTCTGGCCGAGCATGACCTACCACGCGCTGGGCGACACGACGCCTGCGGAGACGACGACGCCGCTCCTGAACCGAGGGCCGACGCTGATCGGTGCAACCTCGCTCTGGGGCTC
>Ga0335076_10004227_pt1 | contig 14505 bp, 10 predicted proteins | sample Lox_Sample_25_FD_206717 | JGI IMG/M metagenome (GOLD analysis project Ga0335076, IMG submission 206717) | Soil microbial communities from Loxahatchee National Wildlife Refuge, Florida, United States - Lox_Sample_2.5 | ecosystem: Environmental > Terrestrial > Soil > Wetlands | place: USA... | reverse complement strand
GACCAGCACCACATGGATGAGACTCTCCATCAACTAGGCGAATTACTGCTCGGAGCGGTACCGACGGTGGTCCTGTTTGCCTTGCTTTATGCGCTCTATACGCTGATCGTTCATAAGCCGCTGCAGCGGGTGTTGGAGGAGCGGCGGAGCAAGACCGAAGGCGCCATCGAGAGATCACGGGCAGACATCGCTGCTGCGGAGGCTCGGACCGCGGAATACGAACAACGGCTGCGCGAGGCTCGGGCCTCGGTTTTCCGTGCCCAGGAGGCGCGACGCCAGGCCGCGATGCAGGCGCGCGCGAATGCCGTCCACGAAGCACGGAACGCCGCGCAATCACAGGTGCAGGCAGCCAAGAAAGACATTGAAGCCGAACGAGTTGCCGCGGATGCGAATCTGCAAGGCGACGTAGCGGCGCTGGCGAAGGAGATCGTGCAGCGAGTTCTGCAACCGGCGGGGGCGGGACGCTAATGGCCCAAGTAACAAGGATTCTTCGCCCCGCGCTTTGGGCACTTTTTCTCCTCGCAGTGCTGAGTCCCATTGGCTCCACGTTGAGTGTCGCCCAGGAGCAGGAGCAACCGCCCGCACCGCAGCAGCCTTCCGACTACGACCACGCGCGCGTACGTCCCGGGCGCCAGCTGGCGCACGAGAGCCGCAAGGCCGCCGGCGAGGAAAAAGATGAGATGGCTGACTTCAAACAGTCTCCCTCGGTGAGTGCGATTTCCCGGATCACCGGATTGAACCTGCAGCAAGCGTACTGGCTGAGCGTGATTCTGAATTTTGCCGTCATCGCCGTCGTCATAGTGTGGGCAGGGAAGAAGTTTCTTCCGGGAATTTTCCGCGATCGTACGGCGGCGATTCAGAAAGCCATGCGCGAAGCGCAGAAGGCCAGCGAGGAGGCCCGCGGCAAGCTTGCGGAGATCGAAGCCCGGCTGGCGAAATTGGACGTCGAGATCGCCGCGATCAAGGACTCCGCTGAGCGCGAGGGCGCGGCTGAGGTGGCGCGCATCGAAGCGGCAGCGCGAGAGGACGCCCGCAAAATTATTGCTGCCGCCGAGCAGGAAATTGCTGCTGCCGCCAAGGCGGCGCGGCGCCAGCTTACCGCGCATGCCGCCGAGCTGGCCGTAGGTTTGGCGCAGAAGCAGATTCGTGTCGATGCCCCGACCGATCAGGCCCTGGTTCGGAGTTTCGCCGGGCAGTTGGGCAGCGCTGAGAAATCAGGAAAGGACGGCAACTGACGCGTGGCCTCTGTCGCCAGCACTTACGCACGAGCGTTCGCGGATGTGGTTCTCGACGAACACCTGGATGCAACTCGGGCCACTGCCGCGTTGCGACAGATTGCCGCGCTCCTCAACGAGAGTACTGAACTGCGGCGCGTCTGGGAGAACCCGGCCGTTCCTGCGGATCAGAAGCGCAAGTTGCTCGACGCGATCGTGCAAAGAGATGGCATCGACAAGCCGGTCCGCAACCTGGTGGCGGTGCTCATCGACCATCGGCGGGTGCCTTTTCTACCGAGAATTGTTGACCAGTTGGAAAAAGAACTGGACATGAGGCTCGGACTCGCGGAAGCCCAGATTTCGAGTGCTCGGGAACTGAGTGACGCTGAGAGGCGTTCGCTGGAATCGCAACTTGAAAAAGCGACGGGAAAGAAAGTGCGTGCAAGCTACGGCCTTGACGCGTCGTTGCTCGGCGGTGCCGTCGTCCGCGTCGGCAGCACGATTTACGACGGTTCGGTGAAGGGGCAGTTGGAAAAGATTAAAGAAGCTATCAGCTCGTAAGCCGTGAGCTTCGAGCTGTGAGCTGGGATTTCTCCGAGATATTTCGGATTAGCAGGGATCCTTCGACTGCGCATCAGCTCCGCTATCGCGAAGCCGATTGCTCGCTCAGGATGACAAGATTTCAGGTTTTGCGGAAAGCTGGAGGCCGAGAGCTCAAGGCTGAGAGCTGACGGCTGAAAGCTGAGAGCTGATTCTCTATGGCACAAATCAAAGCAGACGAAATAACAAAACTGATTCGCGAGCAGATCGAGAACTACGAGTCCTCGATCTCCGTGGACGAAACCGGCACCGTCATCACGCTGGGCGATGGAATCGCGCGCGTGTATGGCCTCGACAAGGTGATGGCCGGCGAGTTGCTCTCCTTCCCGCATGGCGTCGCCGGAATCGCCATGAACCTGGAAGAAGACCAGGTCGGAGTCGTGCTGCTTGGCGAATACACAGAGATTAAAGAAGGCGACGAGGTCAAGCGCACCGGCCGCATCATGAGCGTGCCCGTCGGTGACGTGCTGATCGGACGCGTGGTCAACTCGCTCGGCCAGCCCATCGATGACAAGGGACCGATCTCGACCGACAAGTTCATCGCGCTCGAGCGCCTGGCGCCGGGCGTCATCGACCGTCAACCAGTGCGAGAGCCGATGGCGACCGGATTGAAAGCCATCGATAGCATGATTCCTATCGGCCGCGGCCAGCGCGAACTGATCATCGGCGACCGCCAGACAGGGAAGACTGCCGTCGCGCTCGATACCATCATCAACAGCAAGGGAAACGATCTGATCTGTATCTACAACGCAATTGGGCAGAAGCGCTCCTCGATTGCACAGGTCGTAAAGATTCTGGAAGACGCCGGCGCCATGGAGTACACCATCGTCGTGGCCGCTTCAGCGTCAGAGCCCGCGCCAATGCAGTACATCTCGCCGTACGCTGCGTGCGCGATGGGCGAATACTTCCGCGACACCAAGCGCCATGCGCTCGTCATCTATGACGATCTTTCGAAGCATGCGGCTTCCTATCGCGAGATTTCGCTCCTGTTGCGGCGGCCGCCCGGTCGCGAGGCTTACCCGGGAGATGTTTTCTATCTCCACTCGCGCCTGCTGGAGCGAGCGTCAAAACTGAGCGACAAGAATGGCGGAGGGTCGCTCACGGCGTTGCCCATCATCGAAACGCAAGCGGGCGACGTTTCGGCCTACATTCCGACCAATGTCATTTCGATTACCGACGGCCAGATCTACCTCGAAACCGACCTGTTTAACCAGGGCGTGCGTCCGGCGGTGAACGTCGGCCTGTCGGTGAGCCGCGTGGGCGGCAGCGCGCAGATTAAAGCGATGCGCCAAGTCGCGGGCACGCTGAAGCTTGAACTGGCGCAATACCGGGAATTGGCGGCCTTCGCGCAGTTTGGCAGCGATCTCGACAAGGCAACGCAGGTGCAGTTGAACCGCGGCCAGCGCCTGGTCGAGTTGCTCAAGCAGGGGCAATATTCGCCGCTGCCATTCTCCAAGCAGATTTTGATCATCATGGCCGGAACTGGCGGCCTCCTCGACGATATCCCGGTTTCTCAGGTGCGCGACTTTGAAGCCGAGCTTTACAAGTACGTGGACTCGACCAATCCCGGCATCCTGCGCACCATCATGGAAAAGAAGATCCTCGATGACGCGCTGAAAGGCCAGTTGCAAGACGTCATCAAGCAAGCGAAGCAGCAGTTCGTGGCGTCACGAGAAGCCGTAGCGAAGTGAGAGCAGAGTAACAATGCGTAGGTCCTTCGCTTTGCTCAGGATGACAAGGATTCAGATTTTGGCGAACGACCGACGGCCAACGACCGACGACTGATTTATGCCTAACATTCTCGACATTCGGCGCCGCATCCGCAGCGTGATTAACACGCGGCAGATCACCAAGGCCATGAAAATGGTCTCGGCGGCGAAACTGCGTCGCGCGCAGGAGCGCGCCCTGGCCGCGCGGCCTTATGCACAGATGTTGACCAATGTCCTGAAATCGCTGGTGGCCCGGGCCGAGATCTACGATCCGGAAACCGGAGAGCCCAAGCATCCTCTGCTCGCGCAGCGCAAAGAGAAGAACATCCTGCTGATTGTGGTTACCGGCGACAAGGGGCTGGCCGGGGCATTCAATGCCAACATCACCAAGGCTGCCTTGCGCTTTCTGCAATCAAAGGCGGAAGAGAAGATTGACGTCGAGGCGATTGGGCGCAAGGGCCGCGATTTTCTGCGGCGCCGTTATCCAGCGGCCAAGGTGCAGACGAAGAGCCTAGCGGAGTTGATGGAGTCGGTGGACATTGAATCGAGCGCGGCGGAGCGCTCGGGTCCAACTCAGGTCGTGGGAGAGCATGTCGGCATCCTGGGCAAAGTGGAGTTCGCGCAGGCGGCGGCGCTGGCTCGCAGCGTCATCGATCGTTACTGCCGCGAAGAAATCGATGCCGTGTACATTGTCTTCAACGAATTCAAATCGGTCATCGCACAGCGCCTCATCGTCGAGCAGGTTCTGCCCATCGGGCAGATCGGTGAGCAGGCAGTTCGGCTGGCGGAAGAACTGACCGAGGAAGAAAAGAAGAAGGCGAAAGAGGCGGCGATCAGCGCGGGCGTGGGCATGCGCGGTACCGAGGGTGCGCAGGATGCCGCAACGCAATTCGGTACGGCGCAAGTGGACTACATTTACGAGCAGTCCCCGGAAGAGCTGTTCCGCGTGCTTTTGCCGAAGTATGTGGGCATACAGATTTTCCGCGCGCTGCTCGAGTCGGTGGCGGCGGAGCATGCCGCTCGCATGACTGCGATGGATTCGGCCACGAACAACGCGACCGACATGATCGATTCGCTGACGCTGGCAATGAACCGCGCCCGGCAGGCGAAGATCACGAAGGAAATTATCGAGATCGTTAGCGGCGCAGCAGCAATGTAGAGCTTCGAGCTGTGAGTTGTGAGCTACGAGCTACAGCGGCACGGAGATTGAGTACAAAGAGAGGTTAAGAGCTTGGTCCTGAGTTCGACAGCGAGGGCAGGTTTTACTCGCAGCTCACGGCTCATAGCTCAAAGCTATCTATGCCACAAAACGTAGGACATGTCATCCAGGTAGCAGGACCCGCGGTCGACGTGCAATTTGCCGAAGGGCATCTGCCGCTGATTTATGAAGCGCTCGAAGTCGTGAGCGACGGGTTCAACGTCCCCACCCCGATCAAGGTCATCCTTGAAGTCCAACAGCATCTGGGCGAGGGCCGCGTCCGCTGCGTCGCCATGGAACCGACCGACGGAATGGTGCGCGGCATGAAGGCGATTGACCAGGGCGGCCCGATTTCCGTGCCGGTCGGCCGCGGCACCTTGGGACGCGTGATGAACGTCATCGGCGAGCCGGTCGATAAGCTTGGTCCGATCGATTTCAAGGAAAGGCTCCCGATTCATCGCCTTGCTCCGGCTTTCGACGAGCAGGCCACCACTGCCGAGATGTTCGAGACCGGCGTCAAAGTGATCGATCTGATCCAGCCGTTTCTGAAGGGCGGAAAGATCGGGCTGTTTGGCGGCGCGGGCGTGGGCAAGACCGTCGTCATCATGGAGCTGATCAACAACGTCGCCAAGCAGCACGGCGGTTATTCCGTGTTCGCGGGCGTTGGTGAACGTACGCGCGAGGGCAACGACTTGTGGCTGGAAATGACGGAGTCGGGCGTGATCAAGCCCGGCAAGCCGGCCGAGTCGAAAGCTGCCCTGATCTACGGACAGATGACCGAACCCCCAGGCGCGCGTCTTCGCGTGGCACTGACGGGACTGACGGTCGCGGAATACTTCCGCGACGCAGAAGGCGCGGACACGCTGCTCTTCATCGACAACATTTTCCGTTTCACGCAGGCTGGATCGGAAGTATCGGCGCTGTTGGGCCGCATGCCCAGCGCCGTGGGCTACCAGCCGAACCTTGCGACGGAAATGGGCGAACTGCAGGAGCGCATCACGTCGACCAAGAAAGGCTCGGTCACGTCGGTGCAGGCCATTTACGTACCTGCCGACGATTTGACCGATCCCGCTCCGGCCACGACATTCGCCCACCTCGACGCAACCACCGTGCTCTCGCGTGCATTGACCGAAATCGGAATCTATCCCGCGGTCGATCCGCTGGCCTCGACCTCGCGCATTCTCGATCCGCGCATCGTCGGGCAGGAGCACTACGACGTCGCGCAATCGGTCAAGAAGACACTGCAGACCTATAAAGACCTGCAGGACATCATCGCGATTCTCGGCATCGACGAACTCAGCGAAGATCAAAAGCTGACGGTCGCCCGCGCCCGCAGGATTCAGCGCTTCCTGTCGCAGCCGTTCCACGTAGCCGAACAGTTCACGGGCGCGCAAGGACGCTACGTAAAGATCGCCGACACGGTGAAGGGCTTCAAAGCGATCGTGGAAGGCAAGTACGACGACATTCCCGAACCGGCTTTTTATATGAAAGGCCCGATCGAAGAAGTGCTGGAAGCAGCGGAGAAGTTGAAGGCAGCGGCGTAAAAAACCGTCGTTGGCCGATGGTCGTTTGTCGTTCGCAAGGACGACTGGCATCGACCGCAGTGGCCAACGACAGACGACGAACGACGAATGGCTGAAGTTTTCCAACTCGAGATCGTGACGCCGGAAAAGAAGGTGGTCGAAACGGCGGCGGAAGAAGTGCAGATTCCGGCGAAGAACGGCTATATCGGCGTTCTGCCGGGGCATGCTCCGTTGATCACCGAATTAGCCGTCGGTGAAATTACGTATCGCGAGAACTCCACCGAACAACGCCTCGCTGTCGCCTGGGGATTCGCCGAAGTCTTGCCCGACAAAGTTACGATTCTGGCTGAGACCGCCGAGCGTCCTTCGGAGATTAATGTCGAGCGCGCGCGCAAAGCGAAAGAGCGCGCCGAGCAGCGTCTCGCCAGCGGTGACACCACCGTCAACGTTGAACGCGCCCTCGACGCCCTACACCGCGCCGAGGCGCGCATCGACGTGGCTTCCCACGGCAAATAGCCTCACCGATTCACAATCGCTTCGTGGATGCCGCTGACGCGGTTGTACAATTGGGCCGCTCCATTTCCAGGGAGACCGGCTCAATGAGAATTCTTTCAGCTCTTGTTCTTCTTTATCTTTGCGTGACATTTGCCACCGCGCAGCAAACTCAATCCACCGCAACGAAACCCGCCGAGCCGCAAAGGCCGGAGTGGCTGGTGACCCCCGAAGTTCATCCCGATAACACCGTCACCTTCCGGTTCCTGGCTCCCAATGCGCAGGAGGTGAAGCTCGAGCGTGAGGGCACAACAGACCCTCTGGCGATGCAGAAAGGCAGCGATGGAGTATGGAGCGTCACAACGCCTCCGCTGCCGCCCGACTACTACGGATACTCTTTTCTCGTTGACGGCGTAAACAATCTGGATCCGTTCAATCATCTTCTGGCGCCGAATCTCCTGAGCCCGCATAACGCCGTGCACGTTCCCGGCCCTTCGCTTCCGTGGGAAGAAACTGATGTGCCGCACGGAGTGGTTCATCATCATTTCTATAAATCCGCGGCGGCCGACGATCAGCGGGACTTTTATGTGTATACGCCGCCAGGCTACGATCCTGCGGCCAAGAAAAATTATCCCGTGCTCTATTTGCTGCACGGCTTCAGCGACGATGCCAGCGGATGGACTGCCGTGGGTCATGCCAATGCCATCCTCGACAACCTGATTGCTCAAGGCAAAGCGAAGCCGATGATCGTCGTGATGCCGCTCGGCTACGGCACGATGGAGATGATCCGTATCGGCTGGGGTGTGTGGGACCGCCACGATTTGCGCGACAAGAACTTCAACAACTTCCGGACAGCGCTGCTGACCGAGGTTATGCCGAAAGTGGAAAGCGAATACCACATCGAGAAGGACCGCAATTCGCGCGCGATTGCCGGGCTTTCCATGGGTGGTTCGGAGTCATTGCTGACCGGGCTCAACAATCTCGACAAGTTCGCGTGGATTGGCGCCTTCAGTTCGGGTGGCATCCCGGACGAGTTCGAAAAAGATTTCCCCGGACTCGACGCGAAAGCGAACTCGCAGATCAAGCTGCTGTGGATTGCGTGCGGCACGGAAGATCATTTGATCGGCGTCAATCGCAAGCTGCGTGGATGGCTGAAGGACAAAGGCATTCAGCACACCGACATCGAGACTCCCGGCATGCACACGTGGATGGTGTGGAAAAGAAACTTGATCGACTTCACATCTCTGTTGTTTCGCTGACCACCGATTTCGCTCAAACCTGGCAGCCGACGAAAGGAAGAACATGGCACGGAAAGTCGTACCGATGATTCACGTACCGGATGTCAGCGCCACGGTGGACTGGTATGTTTCGATTGGATTTAAAGCCTCTGACATTGAAGAACTGGAGGGCGAAGCCGTTTGGGCGCTGCTGACGTTCGGCCAAAGTGAATTGATGCTGAATGCGGGCGGCAAGCCGAGCGGGCACGATCGCCGCGAAGTGGACCTGTACGCTCACGTCGACGATGTCGATGAACTCTGCACGAAGCTGAAAGGCAAAGTGGAATTCGTCGAAGACCTTCACGATACGTTTTACGGCATGCGCGAATTCACCATCCGCGATTGCAACCGGTTCTGGGTCACCTTTGGTCAGCCGGTGCCGACCGTGCAGTGAAGGCCCTCACGGTACGTTGACCCTCTCGTGATTTTCCGTGGGCACATACTTCACTGCCGCGGTGCGCTCAAGTTTGTCCCAGGCGAACTTGCGTCCCTCCAAGGCGCGCTTCAGTGTCTTGAACAGCACCACTGAAAACAGTTGCCGATAGGCGAAACGCTGCAGCCAAACCTGGCTCAGCAGCCAGGCGTCTTCCTTGTCGTCGGGACGCCGGCGCTCGAGGGCAAACGCGATTACCGAGGCAAAGAAGTCAATCACGAGGAAGGCGAAAAAGAACAGAACCAGCTTATGGAAGCTCTCAGGGTCGGTGGAATCGGGATGGAAATGTTTTTGGATCAGATACCAGATCGTCCCCACCGCAAACATGATGTCGATGAGTGGTGAGACCAGCGGTAACAAAATCTGGAAGATGACGATGTTAGGCAATGCCACCCATCCCAGCGCACCCTTGCGCGCAAAGACCCGGCGATGCTTGAAGACCGCTTGCAGAATGCCGAATGACCAGCGAAAGCGCTGGCGCATCAGGCCATTGGCATTCGTCGGCGCTTCGGTGAAGGCGAGCGCCATGTCCTCATACTCGACGCGATATCCAAGGCGCAGCAGAGCCATTGTCAGGTCGGCATCTTCCGCAACGGTGTCGGTGTGATAGCCCCCGGCTTCGCGCACGGCGGAGACACGCCAGCAGCCGATCGCTCCCGGCACCACGCTGACGGCTCCCAGCACGTCGAGCGCGCGGCGCTCAAAGTTCTGGCTGGTGATGTACTCGAGCGCCTGCCAGCGCGTCCAGAGGTTGACGCGGTTCCCAACCTTGGCATTGCCGGCGATGGCGCCGACCCTGGGATTAAAGAAGTGCGGCACCAGCCGCGAAATTGCGTCCGACGCAATGACCGTGTCGGCATCGATGCCGACAAACAACTCGGCATCGCCAATGTGCCCGATGCCGTAATTCAATGCCTCGGCCTTGCCGGAATTCGGTTTCGCCAGGATGAGGACCCTTCCAGTCGCGGCCTCCGCCTTGAATGCGTTACGGGCAACTTCCAGAGTGCGATCTTTCGATCCATCGTCGATGACGATGACGCGGAGGTTGGGATAGTTCGAATTCAGTGCCGCCCGCACCGTCCTCTCAATGACCTTTTCTTCGTTGTACGCCGGGATCAGCACCGCAACTTTCGGTTTGTACGAAGCCACTTCCGCAGGCTTGCCAAAGATCTTTTCATGCAAGCGGTCGTAGACGGCCGCAGCTCCGATAAACAGCAGACGCCCGGTCATCAGCAAATCGCCCAGCAGAAAGATCCACGTGATGGCGACCACGCCTGCGTCAAACATCCAGAAACCAAGCCGATCCAGGCGAGCCGCCCAGAGTTCGCCTCTCGGCAGCGGGGCCATAACGTCTGCCCGCGTCTTTCCCAGAAGATCGTAAACAGGCGCGATTTCGTATCCGCGGGAGCGAATGCCGTCAATGATCATCGGCAGGGCCCGCACCGTCTCGGCGCGGTTGCCGCCACCATCGTGCAGCAGGACGATGTTGCCGCAGCGCAGGTCCACCTGCTGGCAGGGCGGCAGGTGAGCCAGCACGTACGCTGTAATCTGCTCTGCCGACCTCCGCGGGCTACTGCTCCAGTCGTTGGGGTCAATCCGGTTACCCACCGTGATGTATCCCATTTCTTGCGGAATCTCCAGCGGGCGAACCTGGTCGGCTGTGTCTGGTTCCTCGTCGATCGCGTAGGGCGGCCGCATCAGCGTGGCACGCACGCCCACCAGGCTGGCAAATAGCCGCTCCGTCAGATTCAACTCCACTTTCATATAAGAGGTGGAGATGTTGCTGACATCGGGATGCGTAAAGGTGTGGTTCCCGATGGTATGTCCCTCGTTGTAAATTCTTTTGGCGAGACCGGAAAATTTGTCAGTCTGTATGCCAATCAGGAAGAATGTGGCCTTGGCATCCTTCTGCTTGAGTACGTCGAGAATCTTCGGAGTCCATTCCGGATCGGGCCCATCATCAAACGTGAGCGCGACTTTGTTCGGACTGTAGCCATAACGTCCCAGGCGATACGGTTCCGGAAGATTCTGGAAAACTTCGTCGGTGATGAGCTTACTGTCGCTGTCAATGGTCAGGTCGCGCGCTCCGTGCGCCGGTTTGTCTTCAATGCGCAAGATCTCGCCTTGACCCTCCATGTCGACATCGTTCCCGGGAGGCACATCGCGCAATTTGTCGGTTGCGCCCGCATCGCCGGGCATGTCCCAAATTCTCCACAGGGAGCGGTCTTCGCCGCCGAGCCGCCACAGGGCGAAAGTCTGAATCCCCATCGACTGCGCGGAACGCATGTGGTTCAACGCCGTGACTGCGTCAAGAAACCACACGTCATGCCGGAAGCTGTGCTCATCCAGATAGCTGAAGTGAGGATTCATGGCGTCATCGTCGAAGTTGACGTCCTGGTCGGAATCTCGCGCTGCCAGCCACGCCTCCTGCACGCTGACGCTCGAATCGTGCTCGTCGGGTGGCAGCTTCCCCTTCTTCGGTTTCTGAACCCAGTCGTACCCGTAGTTCGCGATTGAGCAGATAATCTTTTCCTTCGGGACGACGCTCTCGGCATACTTGAGATTCCCGACAAACCAATCCTGCGAAGCGACTGGCCCCGAATCTGCGCCGGGGTAATGCTCGTCATAGTTCATGAGCACGACACCGTCGGCTGGCGCCGAAACGGCACGATAGTCGAACTCTGCGTTGTGCGGAGGAACCGAGACGTAAAGCTTCAGCCCGCGATGATGCAGGTCCGTGGACAACTCATTGAGGAGAGCAACGTAACCAGCCTGGCCGCTGGCAGGGAAGGCCTCAAAGTCGACCATCAGTCCGCGAAAGCGCCCCGAGGCGAGAAACTGCAGTGCCTGGTGGCAAAAAAGTGTGCGGGCGTTCGGGTCGTTGAGGAAGCCTACGATCCCCCCGACCCAATTCGCGCCATCGAAATTGTTGACCATGGGGAAGACTTCCATGCTGGTGTCTTCCGCGTTCAGAAAGGGCATGACCCGGTCGTCGACCGGTTGCACAGCCGTGCCCTGCACGACGTCGAAGAATTTCCCGGTTTGCTCGTCGACGCCCTGCAGGCGGCCGTCGACCGACAGCACATGCAGCCAGTCGGGATACAGGATGTCGATTTGGCGGGCGTAGTCGCGCAACGAGGAAAAGCTGGCAGCATCCCAAGGCACGTAAAAGGCTGCCCGAATACCTTCCGACTGATTCAGCTTCACCTGCGAGGCAGCCAGCTTCGATTTCCGGTGCGAGCGGGCCACGGCCTTCTTCAGGCGATCGCGTGTTTTATCTTTTTCACTTTCCTTTAGGGCTTTAAAGGCGCGTTTCTGAGGGGAAAACAGTAATTCGGGAAGGGGCTCATCCCGAAGCGCGCTGAACACAAAAAAAATGACTACTGCCGACACGACGATCGCAATACCGTCGATCAGGCGCCGCAGGCGTTTCCAGCGGGCGCGTTGGGGATCATAGAAGACAGGTTCAGGCATGGAGAACGAATTCTTCATCGTATGCTGCGGACGGCACACGGTCAATCATCGAGGACCCAGGGTGAGTTAGCGGCGCTGAGTCTTAAGATGCACTTTCTCAAACCGGAGACCACCGCAAAGAGCTATAGTCGCTGCGTGCGGCAAGGGCTGCGGCAGAATGCGCGCTTCTTCATTTTAACCGGAATGGCCGGTCTGGCTTTACGGCTGCTGTTTGCATTGCGCTTCCCCGCTGTGGTGGACGATTCCCGCCTCTACGCCAATATCGCCGAAAACTGGCTGCAGCACGGAATTTATGGGATTACGAACTCCGGCGTCATCATGCCCACGCTGTCGCGCCTGCCAGGATATCCTGCTTTCCTATTAGCTATATTTGCGCTATTCGGATCCGGCAATTTTCGCGCAGTATTGTTAGTGCAGATTGTCTTCGATCTGGGCACATGCTTCTTGATCGCGGATATAGCCCGCCGGCTGCTTTCAGGGCGAGCCGCGAAGGCGGCGTTTGTGCTGGCCGCTCTCTGCCCATTTCTCGCTAATTACGCGGGAGCGGCCCTGACAGAGACGTTGGAGATTTTCTTCACCGCCTTGTCTCTGAACCTGGCGCTGCGAGCCTTAGGCAATACCCGTTCGGCGACGTGGCTCGGCTGTGGATTCGCGATCGCCGGGGCAATCCTGCTTCGCCCCGATGGTGGACTATTGCTGGCAGCTATAGGCGGCTACCTGCTGTGGAAACTCGCCGGCAGTCCGATTCGCAATCCGAGTCTGCAGGGATCGAGGTACGTCGATTGGCTGCGGGCTGGAATTCTGGTTGGCCTTGGCGCGCTCTTGCCCCTGGCCCCATGGACGATTCGAAACCTTCATACCTTCCACCGGTTCGAGCCGTTGGCGCCGCGTTATGCCAACGATTCCGATGAGGCCCCCATGCCCGGCTTCAATCGCTGGGTTAAGACGTGGATCGCCGAATATGTTTCGGTGGAAGAAATCTACTGGAATGTTCCCGGCGAAGAAATTGACGTCACTCGCCTGCCCAGCCGCGCCTTCGACTCGGCACAGCAAAAGGCGGCGACTGCGGCCCTTTTCTCCGACTACAACCGCGATCACGACATCACGCCGGAAATCGATGGCGGTTTCGCCGCACTAGCTGCCGAGCGCGTCCATGCAGCGCCCCTGCGCTATTACATCTGGCTGCCCGCTTTGCGGATCGCGGATATGTGGCTGCGTCCCCGTAGCGAGATGTTCCCCTCCGATCCTCGCTGGTGGGAGTTTAACGATGATGGCCGATGGCTGGCTCTCAGCCTCGGATTCGGTCTGATCAACCTCGTCTATGTGGCGCTCGCCGCCGCCGGATTGTTCCGCGGCCGTGAATTTTTCGGCATCGGGCTATTCGTTTTATTTCTAGTGCTCCGGTCTGCCTTCCTCGGAACCCTTGAGAACCCCGAGCCGCGATATACCCTGGAATGCTATCCAGCAGCCATCATTTTCGCCGCAGCGGTCTTCCACCGAACTGAATAAATATCCAGAAATCCGGGGTCCGCCTACCAGATTCGGCAGAGACAATGTCTATTCCTATCCGAAACAGTTGAAAATTCAGCTTGAAAGTTTTGGTCTCCCGGGTGCACAATGCCGCCCCATCAGTGCCCAGGGTCTCAATCTGCTCACATCCTGGGGAAACAACCTACTGTTTTGTGTGCCAAAGGAGGCGCTATGCGTCTTGTCAGGGTTGTGTCTCTACTGCTCACAGTTTTGGCATTGGGCGTGTGTGCGTGGACTCAGACCGGAACGTCTGCGATTCGTGGAACCGTGACGGACCCGCAGGGTCGCGTAGTTGCAGGCGCGACGGTGACTCTGACAAACGTTGCAACGAATGCAGTCCGTTCGACCAAGAGCACGGAGGGCGGAGTCTACGTTTTCGATCTGATTACGCCGGCGGAATACAAGCTTGAGGTCGACGCCAGAGGGTTCAAGAAGTTCGTCCTGGGCAGCGTCAAGGCGCTCATCGGCAAGCAAACCGACAGCGATGTGACGCTGGAAGTCGGAGCCAGCACCGAAATCGTCGAAGTGCAGGCCAGTTCACAGGAAGCCATCATCAATACCCAGGACGCTACACTGGGCAACAATTTCGAATCGCTGCAAATCACGCAGCTTCCGCTCGAGGCCCGGAATCTGGTGGACCTGTTGAGCCTGCAACCCGGCTCGACGCGGGAAGGGTATGTCACCGGAGCTCGTGCCGACCAGTCCAACGTGACGCTTGATGGCGTGGACATCAACAACGCACAAACGGGCAATGCGGATATTCCACTTGCCACCAACAACCTTCAATTAGGAGGGTTGGGCACAGATCGAGGCAACATCACGAACGGCCCGGTATTGCGCCTCAACACCGAGGCGATTGAAGAGTTTCGCGTTACAACCGCAAACGGCAACGCGAACCAAGGCCGCTCCTCCGGTTCGCAAGTGAATCTCGTGACCAAGGCCGGCACCAACAATTGGCACGGCGCAGCATTTGAGTTCTATCGCGGCACGCTGTTTGAAGCCAATGATTGGTTCAACAATCACGCCACCGATGCAGACGGTAATTGGTCCCCGGT
>Ga0335076_10004226_pt1 | contig 14506 bp, 13 predicted proteins | sample Lox_Sample_25_FD_206717 | JGI IMG/M metagenome (GOLD analysis project Ga0335076, IMG submission 206717) | Soil microbial communities from Loxahatchee National Wildlife Refuge, Florida, United States - Lox_Sample_2.5 | ecosystem: Environmental > Terrestrial > Soil > Wetlands | place: USA... | reverse complement strand
ATTGGATGGTGACGAAAGTGTCGGTGCAGGTCAAGATTCTGGGATCGATTGAGGTAGCAAACGATGGCCCGGCCATCCGGCTGGCCGGGCAGGGGCAGCGCGCGGTGCTCGGTGCGCTGGCCCTCGAACAGGGCAGGCCGGTGACCGTCGACCGGCTGGCCGAGACCATCTGGCAGCTCAGCCCCCCGGCCACGTCGAGGACCAAGATCCAGGCGCACGTGTGTGCCTTGCGGCGGGCGCTCGGCCAGCCCGCGCGCGGCGGCTGCGGGCCGCTGCTGACCACCGGGTCGGGTTACGCGCTATGCCGCGAATGCGTGCGGCTTGACCTGGCCGAGTTCGAGGCGCTGACGGCCAAGGGCCGGAAGGCGCTGACCGCTGGTGAGCCGGGCCCGGCCTCGGAGCTGTTCGCCGACGCGCTCGGCCTGTGGCGGGGGCCGGCCTTCGCGGACGCCGTCTCACCTTCGCTCCGGTCGGCCGCTGGCCCGCTGGAGGAACACCGGGTGCTGGCCGTCGAGGCCAAGGCCGAGGCGGACCTCGCCCTCGGGCGCCCCGAGATGGTCGTGGCCGAGCTGTCCACCTGGCTGGTCGCGATGCCCTTGCGTGAGCTGCTGAGGGGGCAGCTCATGCTGGCGCTGTACCGGCTGGGCTGCCGGGCGGACGCGCTCAACATCTACCTGGCCGGGCACCGGACCATGATCGCTGAGGTCGGCCTGGAGCCCGGCCCGCAGCTGCGCAGCCTGCATCAGCGTCTGCTGGCCGACGATCCCACCCTGCTGGAGCCGCTGGGGGCCCGCGCGCAGGGGCTGCTGCTGGGCACCCCCGAGCCGTCATCGGCCGGGCACGCGCGCCAGCGGCAGCACGCGGCGGCCGCGGCCCGCGGGTGACGGCCCGCGCCAGGGTCAGCTCTTGCGGTCACCCCGGCCCATGCGCTCACCCGGCCAGGTCCTCCATCCGCCCCACGGGTATTCCGCACACGACGGTGGTGGGCCGGCGGGGCCGGTGCGGGGCATCGTGCCTGAGCACGCTCGACCTGATCAGGTCGCTCAGCTCGGCGGGGTCCATGTCGTGCCCGGTCTGGCGCCGGAGCTCCTTGCGGATCTGGTCGATCACGGGGCCACTGGTGATGACGGCCCCGATGGACGCGGCGGTGGTGGCGGCCCTGGCGCGCCACAGCCCGTCGATGACGTGATGCCTGAACGCCTCTTTGGACAGGTGGAACAGGGCGTCGGCCTGCTGGGCCGGGTCGTCCCCGCCCACGGTACGTCGGGGGTCAGGTGCCAGGCCTGCCACACCGGCCCGTTGGTGAGGATGATCCACCCGGCGCCCTCGCTGACCGCGCAGGTCCCGGCCTGCCGCAGATGCTTGGCGCCGAGCCTGGTCGTGGCCTGCTTGATCTCGATGAACGCGGCGGGCCGCCCGGCGGCCCGCACGCCGTAGCCGGTGAACTCCCCGCTGACCTGGTATTCGGTGGTGAGGTCCCCGTGCTGGCGGTAACCGAGCCCGTCGCGCAGGAAGCCGGTCACCAGCCGCCGGGTGTCAGCCTCATCAGCGTCGCGGGCGACCAGGTCGGCCAGCGGCCGGGTATAGCGCCCGATGGCCGCCCGCACGCGGTCGCGCGCGCCCGCCTCCCATTTCGCCATGGGCCGGGCCGCGGGCCCGCGCGCGGGCGGCATCGTCCGGCGCGGGCCGGCCGCGGCCACCTCGACAATGTCAGCGGCAAGCACCGTGTCCGGCGGCGCGCCCAGGTCCTCCATGTCCCCGCCCTCCGCAACTGATCGCCCGGGTTGGGTGACCCTCTGTACCTACCTAGACGCAATGGGCGGCCGAAAGGGTCACGGCCGCCGCCCGCCTGGCGATACGTGTGTTCATGCCGGTGCGCTGTTAGGTCCATGTGCTGTATGAGTTCTGGCCGGGAAGCGGCCAGCGAGATCATCCACGGCGGCCGCCAGCCCCGCTGAACCTGGCCGGCCCTATGCTCGCTGGCGTGGCTGCACTCCCGGTTCGTTACCGTTCCGCGGACGAGGACAGCGCCCGGTGGGCCGGCTTCCCGTTCCGGGAGGGCGACATCGTGATCAGCACCCGGTCCAAGACCGGCACCACGTGGGTTCAGATGATCTGCGCCCTGCTGATCTTCCAGACCCCCGATCTTCCGGCCAGCCTCGGGCAGCTCTCGCCGTGGCTGGACTTCCTGACCACGCCGCGCGACCAGGTGTACGCGCTTCTCGCCGCCCAGCGGCACCGCCGGTTCATCAAGACCCACACCCCGCTGGACGGGATTCCCCTCGATCCCCGCGCCACCTACATCGTGACGGGCAGGCACCCGCTCGATATGGCCGTGTCGCTCTACCACCAGGGGGCCAACATCGACCGGGCGCGGATGCGCGAGCTGACCGGCCAGCCCGAGCCGGCCGAGCCGCCCCGGCCGCGCAAGCCGCTGCACGAATGGCTGACCGGCTGGATCGACGCCGATTGTGACCCGCGCGAGGAGATGGACTCGCTGCCCGGCCTCATGTGGCACCTGTCCGATGCCTGGGCCAGGCGCGGCGAGCCGAACGTGATGCTGGTCCATTACGACGACCTGTCAGCCGACCTCGGCGGGCAGATGCGCCGGATCGCCCGGCGGCTCGGGATAACCGTGCCCGAACAGGCCTGGCCGGCCCTGGTGCGGGCCGCCACGTTCGAGAGCATGCGGGCCGGAGCCGACCGGTTCGTGCCGGGTGGCGGCGTCCTCAAGGACAACAGCGCCTTCTTTCGCCGCGGCCGGTCCGGCGCCGGGCGCGAGGTCCTCACCGACGGGGAGGTGGCGCACTACCACGCCCGTGCGGCCCAGCTGGCACCGGCGGACATGCTCGGCTGGCTCCACTCGCCGGGCCGGGCCCGGCCGTAGCGGCGCGTCAGCCGCCGTCGTCCCAGTTCCCGTCCCAGTCCCTCTCGTCCTCCAGGTACGCGCCGCCTCGCCAATTTTACGGTTCCTTTACTAAAGGAATGTTTTTCTAGAACATTTGGCTTGACGGCGGCCAGTAATATTAGTCAACTGGCTTAGTCAAATGACTAAGACGACTGGGGCGGGGAGGAGGCCGGCGATGGTGAGCCAGGCCACCCAGAAGACGGCGGCCCGGGCCGCCGCCGAGGAGGCGCTGCTGGACGCGGCAGAGCGGCTGCTGGCCGACGCCGGGTACGCCGGCGTCACGACGCGGCGGCTGGCTGAGGAGGCGGGCGTCAACCACGGCCTGGTCCACTACTACTTCGGCTCGAACGAGAACCTGCTCGTGCGCGCGCTCGAACGGTTCACCGGCCGGCTGATCGCCCGGCAGCGGGAGCTGTACGCGGCCGATATGCCGTTCGCGGACAAGTGGCGGACGGCCATGCGCTACCTGGTCAGCGAGGATGTGCGCTACCAGAAGATCTGGCTGGAGCTGCAGGCCCTGGCCTGGAACAACCCCGACATCAAGGCGCGGCTGGCCATGGTGAACACCGAGTGGCGGGCGGTGCTGACCGAGGCGTTCGCGGAGCCGCGCCGCGAGCTGGGGATCGGGATGCCGCTCGAGGCGCTCGTCTCGCTGGTGATGACCTTCAACATCGGAATCATCGTGGAGCGGCTGGGCGGCATCGAGACCGGCCACCGCGAGCTGCTGGATTGGATCGAGCAATGGATAACCAGATGACGCAGGCCCCCGCGCCCGCCCGCGAGCAGACGCGGGCCCGTTACCCGGATCAGTCCGGCTATACAAAACGAGACGGCGTGCGGCTCTATTACGAGGTGTACGGCTCTGGCGAGCCGACCATCTTCCTGCTGCCGACGTGGTCGATCGTCCACTCGCGGCACTGGAAGATGCAGATCCCCTACCTCGCCCGGCACTGCCGCGTCATCACCTTCGACGGGCGCGGCAACGGCCGCTCCGACCGCCCGGCGGCCGGGTACGGAGAAGACGAGTTCGCCGCCGATGCCCTGGCGGTGATGGATGCGACCGCGACCGAGCGCGCGGTGATCGTCTCGCTCTCGGTCGGGGCGCAGCGCGCCCTCATCCTGGCGGGCGAGCATCCGGACCGCGTGACCGGGGCCGTCTTCATCGCCCCGGCCGTGCCGCTGGCCGCGCCGCTGCCGGACCGTGAGCATTACCCGTGGGATGAGGTGCTGGCCACCGACGAGGGCTGGGCCAAGGACAACCTCCACTACTGGCTGCGCGACTACCCCGGCTTCCTCGAGTTCTTCTTCTCCCAGATGTTCAACGAGCCGCACTCGACCAAGCCGGCCGAGGACTGCGTCGGCTGGGGCCTGGAAACCACCGCCGAGACGCTCGTCGCGACGGAAATCGGCAACGGCCTGGACGAGCAGGCCGCGCGTGAGCTGTGCGGCCGGGTCCGCTGCCCGGTGCTGGTGATCCAGGGCACCGCCGATGCGATCACCGGGCCGGGCCGCGGGATCGCGCTCGCCGAAGCGTCCGGCGGCCAGTTCGTGCTGCTCGAGGGCTCCGGCCATGGCCCGCACGTGCGCGACCCGGTCAAGGTGAACCTTCTCCTGCGCGAGTTCGCCATCCCCCCGCCTGCGCCCGCGCGCTGGGTACGGGGGCGAGCGCGCCGCAAGCGCGCCCTGTATATCAGCTCGCCGATCGGCCTGGGGCACGCCCAGCGGGACGTGGCGATCGCCGACGAGCTGCGCAAGCTGCACCCCGGCCTCGAGATCGACTGGCTGGCCCAGGACCCGGTCACCAGGGTGCTGGCCGGGCGCGGCGAGCGCGTCCACCCGGCCAGCGCGCACCTGGCCAGCGAGTCCGGGCATATCGAGTCCGAGTCGGCCGGCCACGACCTGCACGCCTTCCAGGCCATCCGGCGGATGGATGAGATCCTGCTCGCCAACTTCATGGTCTTCCACGACCTGGCCCGGGAGGAGGATTACGACCTGTGGATCGGTGATGAGTCGTGGGAGCTCGACTACTACCTGCATGAGAACCCCGAGCAGAAGCGTGCCGCCTACGCCTGGTTCACCGACTTCGTCGGCTGGCTGCCGATGCCCAGCGGCGGCGACCGCGAGGCCTTCCTGACCGCCGATTACAACGCCGAGATGATCGGGCAGATCGCCCGCTTCCCGCGGGTGCGCGACCGCGCCATCTTCGTCGGCGATCCCGGTGACATCGTCCCCGACAGCTTTGGCCCCGGGCTGCCGCAGATCCGGGAGTGGACCGGGCAGCACTACGACTTCGCCGGGTACGTCACCGGCTTCGACCCAGGGCAGCTCGCCGACCGCGAAGCGCTCGGCTACCCCCCCGGCGAGCGGGTCTGCCTCGTGACCGTCGGCGGCTCCGGCGTCGGCGCCCCGCTGCTGCGCCACGTGATCGCCGCCTTCCCCGAGGCCAGGGAGCGGGTGCCCGATCTGCGGATGATCGTGGTGGCTGGTCCGCGGATCGACCCGGCCAGCCTGCCCGCCCACGACGGGCTTGAGGTCCGGCCGTACGTGCACGAGCTCTACCGTCACCTGGCCGTCTGCGACCTGGCGATCGTCCAGGGCGGGCTGACCACCACCATGGAGCTGACCGCGGCCCGGCGGCCGTTCCTGTACTTCCCGCTCGCCCGCCACTTCGAGCAGAACTTCCACGTCCGCCACCGGCTCGGCCGCTACCGGGCCGGCCGGTGCATGGACTACCAGACCACCACCCCGGCCGGCATCGCCGACGCGATCGCCAGCGAGATCGGCCGCGACGTCGACTACCGCCCGGTCGCCACCGACGGCGCCGCCCGCGCCGCATCCCTGCTGGCCGACCTGCTCTAACATCAGCCACGCCGCGACCGGAAAGGCCGCCACATCGACGTGCTGCCCGGGTAAGCCCGGCCGCGGTCGCGCGGAGGACCGTTCCGCTGGTTATCCGCACGGGCCACGGGTACCTTGCTGCTGTTGCCGCATCGCCTTCCGAGGGGGCGCCATGAGCTACGCCAGGCAGATGCTGGGCAGCTACCCGGGCTCCGCGAACGTCGACACCGCCCTGCTGGCTGCCACCATCGACGCGCTCAGCGACTGCACCCAGGCCTGCATCACCGACGTCGACGCCGACCTGAGCGAGCAGGATCTGGCCGAGATGGTCACGTGCATCCGGCTGTGCCTGGACTGCGTTGATATCTGCACCGCCACCGCCGCGGTCATCGGCCGCCCGGCGGACTGGGACACCAGCGTCGCCAGGCCGCTGCTCGAGGCCTGCGTGGCCATCTGCAAGAGCTGCGGCGACGAGTGCGAGCGCCACGCCCCGCACATGGAGCACTGCCGCGCCTGCCTGGCGGCCTGCCGGCGGTGCGAGCAGGCCTGCCGGGACCTGCTGGCCGCGGCGACGTAGCGGCGGGCCGGCCCCGGCGCTGGTGATCCGCCCGTCCTACATCGCCGGCATCATGGAGACGTGCAGGCCGGGCAGCAGCCACGGGAACCAGATGGCCAGGACGCCGACCGCCACCAGCACCACCCCGACGGCCAGGCCGAACGGCTTGCCATAGCGCCACAGCTTCTCGGCGAAGATCACCACCGCCAGCGCGGCCATGACCGCCACGTTCATCACGCCGACCGCGACCAGCACGATCATCAGGCCCCAGCAGCAGCCGGCGCACGTCGTCCCGTGGTGGAGGCCGACGCGGACGTCGCGGCTGCGGCCCTTGAAGCCGAGGTAGTACATGAGCGCGCCGATCGGCGAGCGGCAGCGGCGCAGGCACCAGTCCTTCCAGGGGGTGAGCTGGTAGACGCCCGCGACGAGGAAGATCCCCACGCCCAGCCACTTCGCCGCGGTGGGGGACGCCGCGAGCAGCCGCCCGGCCCCGGCGAGGGCCGCGAACGCGGCCACCCCGAACGCGGCCCAGGCCAGCAGGTACCCGCTCAGGAACATGCCCATCCGGGCGGCACGCACCGGGCCGGCCGGGCCGCCGCTGATCAGCCGGGTCCACAGCACCGCCACCGGCGCGACCGAGGGCAGCATCATCGCCGCCATCATCACCACCCATAGGCCGGTGAACGGCAGCAGCGCGAGGCCCATGGTCCCGGGCCCGTTGCCCATGCTCCTGGCCAGCCCGACGGTGACCGCCCAGGCCGCCGCCGCCAGCGCCGCGACCGCGATCCACGGCACGGCCAGCTGGCGCGGCGGCACAGCCTGCACCGGCCGGGTGGTGGCGGCCGGCGAAGCCTGGTCAGCCATGGCTGGGCACCCGGTCAGCCCTCGAAGCGGAAGTCGGTGACGAAGCTGTTCGTGCCCGAGAAATCGGCGCGCCAGTGGCCGTGGTAGCTCGCGTCTCTGGTCCTGGCCTGCCGCACCGGCTGGGGGACGGCGCCGAACGGCGCGTTCGTGATCACGGCCGGCTCCTGGCCGTCCATCCCCGTGAGCTGGTCGCCGCTCATCGAGAGCGCGCCCTCGACCTCGGCGTGCAGTGAGCCGTTGGCCTTCTCGAATACGATCCTCGCCGGCTCCACCCCGGCGACCTCGCCGATCAGCGGGCCCAGCCCGGCGAGGTAGCCACCGGCCTCCCCGGAGAAGACCGCCCCCAGGGCCTCGGACTGCTCGGCGGTGGCGCGGTCGTCCAGGTACAGCGCCACCTTCCAGCCACCGTCGGTCATCCGTTTCGGCGAGTGCACGGCCATCACGGCGTTGAGGCCGGACAGGTCCACACCGTCCTTGCTGCCGCTGGTGACGTGCCAGGCCAGCAGCACGTCGCAGTGGTCCTGGGTGGCGGGCCCCAGCCATATGCAGTTGCAGCTGACATCGCAGTTGCAGACCTCGAAGTAGTCCCCTTCGACATGAAAGCTCACGTCGGCCTCTCCAGGTGAGGCGCCGCCCGTCAAGCGGCGGGCAGCCGTATTCTTGCCTTCTAGCACCACCGTCGCGGGCACGCAAGCCCCGTCGCCGGCTTGCGGCCGGATCAGCTGGCCTTCCGGTAGCGGTCGAGGATGGCCGCACGCAGGGCGGCCTGCGACGCGCCGAGCGCCGACAGGATGGGCGGTACCGCCCCGTCCTTCATGCCGACGAGGGCGAGCGTGAGGTGCTCGATGCCGATGTAGCCATCGTGCCGTGCCTCCGCCTCGCGGAGAGAGCGCTCAAGGCTCTTCTTGGCGCGAGGGGTGAACGGGAGGTGCCCGGTGGGGGCTGCGCCTGGCGCGGCATGCTGATGGTGGCCGTCCCGGCGGGCCCGGCGCAGCAGGGCTACCGGGTTCCTCCTGACCGCGGGCCGGCTCCTTCGGCAGGCAGCAGGGGCGCCCCGGGTGAAGGCATCCGGCCCGAACGCCGCCTCGACCCGGGCGCGCACGACGTCGAGATCGATCCCGATCGAGGCCAGCGCCTCACGGTCGGAGGCGCTGAACAGGTTGACCGCCTGCCCGAGCCCGACCAGGCGGACGATCTCGGTTTCCACCCCTTCCGGGGTGACGCCGTGCTCGCGCAGGGCGGCGCCCGCCGGTTCCCCGGTGGAGGCGGCGGCGAGCAGGAGATGCTCGCAGCCGATGTAACGGTGGCCGAGCCGCCGGGCGTGCTGCTGGGCCTGAACCACGGCCGCGCGGGCGTCTGCGGTGAAGCGCTCGAACATCATCGCCTCCCGACCCGCCGGCCGTACTTGCGGTGCACCGTCTGCTTGGTCACGCCGAGCCGGCCCGCGATCTCCTGCCAGGACCATCCCAGCGCCCGCGCCTGCTCGACCTGAAGTAGCTCCAGCCGTTCCATCAGGACCCGCAGCGCCGCCACCGCGCGCAGACCGACCTCTGGGTCGCTGCTGGAGGCGCCTTCGGCGAGTTCGAGTGTGCTTTCCATGGTGTCAGCTTATGCTGACGCCGGCTTGATCGTCAACATTTGCTGACGCCGGGCGGTCACAGGGGAGCGACAGGGTCCCGATGGTCATCGCCACCACCGTGGGGCACCTCCGGTCGAAGTACCTCAGCTACCGCGCCCGCCGGCCCGTCCCAGCGCCCGCCGCAACGAGGCCACGGTGGGCGCGCCGGCCAGGCGGCCGTCTTCCCCCTCGTACAGCCGGCACGCCAAGGCCGGGCCCGCACCCGGCACGGCGAAGGGATCGCGCCCGTCGACCAGGAGAGTCGGCGAGCCGCGCATGCCCCACCGGGCCGCCTCGTCCTCGCTGGCGATCGCCCGCCGCTCCACCGTCACCGGGAGGCCGGCCAGCGCCTCGGCCAGGCGCTGCTCGAGCAGCGGGGCGTTCGGGCAGCCGGGCACGGCCAGCACCGTCAGCCGCATCGCATCGCCCCTGTCCGGGCACGGGGATGGACTCAAGGCTGGATGCGGGCTGGCGGGCGATCGCCCAGCTGACGGGGTGACCGCTGCCGCGGGTCAGCGGCCGCCTTACCGCGCCGCCGCCGGGCGGCCGCGGCCAGGTTATCCAGGACGGCGGCGGTGGTGTCGATATCGATGCAGGCATCCGTGATGCTCTGACCGAAGACCAGCGTGCCCGGGTCCTCCAGGTCCTGCCGCCCGGCCCGCAGGAAGCTCTCCAGCATCACGCCGACAATGCCCTGCTCCCCGGCGGCTACCTGGTCCGCCAGCGCCTGAGCCACGGCGGGCTGGTTCCGGTGATCCTTGCCGCTGTTGCCGTGGCTGGCATCCACCATCACCCGGCGCGGCAGTCCGGCCTCCGTGATCGCCGCCAGCGCCCGCTTGACCTGACCTTCCTGGTAGTTGGGCCCTAGCCGGCCTCCCCGCAAGACAACGTGGCAGTCCGGGTTGCCCGCGGTGGTCACGACCGCCGCGGCCCCAGCCGGTGTGACCCCGAAGAACGTGTGACTGGTCGCCGCGGCCCGGCACCCGTCCACCGCGACCTGCACGTTCCCATCGGTGCTGTTCTTGAAGCCGACCGGCATGGACAGGCCCGACGCGAGTTGCCGGTGCGCCTGGCTCTCGACCGTGCGGGCGCCGATCGCACCCCAGGCCACCGTATCGGCAATGTATTGCGGGGTTACTGGATCGAGCCACTCGCAGCCGGCCGGCAGGCCAAGCTCCAGGATGTCCAGCAACAGCCGCCGGGCAGTCCGCAGCCCCCGGTGAACGTCATAGCTGCCGTCGAGCCTCGGGTCATTGATGAGCCCTTTCCAGCCGCTCACGGTCCTCGGTTTCTCGAAATACACCCGCTTCACGATGAGGAGGTCATCCGCGAGCGACTGGGCCAGGTCCCGCAGGCGCGCCGCGTACTCGAGTGCGGCCAGGGGGTCGTGCACCGAGCAGGGGCCGACGATCACCAGCAGGCGGTCATCCACCCCGTCCAGCACCGAGCAGACGTCGGCACGCGCCTGCTCGACCGCCTTGGCCAGCCCGTCGTCCAGCGGCAGTTCATCCAGCAGCGCCATGGGCGCCAGCAGCGGATCGTACGCCTGAACGCGCGTATCACTTGTCCGGGGCATCATGCCTCCCTCCGGCTGGCCTGACACCCTTGACCGGGGAGCCAGGACCCTCTACATGCGAACGGACAGAGACAACTGTCTCTGTCCGCCTGGCTCCGAGTGGTGATCAGCGCATCGAATGGCTGCTGGCCTCACTCAGAGCCAGCTTGAAGCGCCAATACCACCGTGGCATGGCCGTCACTCTACAACACCAGCCGCGGTCTCTGCCTAGTCCCCGGCCGCGTGCGGCCTAGGGGCTGGGCGCTGCGCTGCCCTGTCCCCTTTCCGATCAGGCGTTGCCATTGAGGCGATCTGAACCGCCGCTGGCGCGGTTGGCAGCGGGCCGGGTGTGACTGGAGCGGAAGAGGGGGCATAGATCACCCGCCTGCCCTTGCCTGGCCGGGCGGTCCATGACTACTTGGACGTGACCTTGCCGTTTTCCGGCAGACTGGGCTCACGAGGGCGTCCCGACGAGAAGAGCGACCATGAACGACCCCGGCTTCACCCGTGTCGCCGTCTACATCGACTTCGACAACATCGTGATCTCCCGTTACGACCAGGTTCATGGCCGGGGCAAGTTCCAGCGCGACAAGGTCCGCGGGTTCGACCGGGCCGACAGATCGGCCGATCCGGATATCGCGGAGAAGCTCCGGCGCGCCACCGTGGACGTCGGTGCGGTGATCGACTTCGCCTCATCGTTTGGCACTCTGGTGCTCACCCGGGCCTATGCGGATTGGTCAGCCCCTGTGAACGCCGACTACCGCGATCAGCTCGTCAGCCGTGCGGTGGACCTGGTGCAGCTTTTCCCTGCCGCCGCCTACGCCAAAAATGGTGCCGACATCAGGCTGGCCGTGGATGCGGTGGAGGACATGTTCCGCCTTCCCGACCTGACCCACGTGGTGATCGTGGCCGGGGACTCCGATTACATTGCCCTCGCCCAGCGGTGCCGACGCCTGGGCCGTTACGTCGTGGGAGTGGGGGTCGCGGGCTCGACCAGCCGGGCGCTCGCCGCGGCGTGTGATGAGCTCGTGACCTACGACGCGCTCCCGGGCATCACAGCCACCGGCGCTTCCCAGGAGGCAACCGCCGGGCCGGTCGGCGCACAGGCGGAACGTCAGGGGTCCGGCGGCACGTCGGCACGGGGCTCGCGACGTACCAGGCGACCAGGGACTGATCTCGATTCCGAAGACCCGCAAGAGGTAGCGACCAGGCTCCTTGAGCGGGCGCTGCGGCTCGGCCAGGAAAAGGATGACGCGGACTGGCTGCATAGCTCCGCGGTGAAGAGCCAGATGAGGCGCATGGACCCGTCGTTCAGCGAGAGGGCACTCGGCTATCGATCATTCTCGGACTTCGTGAAGTCACGGGAAGACATCGCTGAACTCGATGAGACAAACCCGGCGCGGCTCGTACGGCTCAACCCGGCCATCACCGCACAGTAAGGAAAGCATTCCACCGGCCGCGCGAGGTAGCCCCCCGCGCCGCGCTTTGTATCGCCTAGCGTGATACACGCCCGCCTGCCATCCGACCGCCCCCAAGGACGTCCCCGGGTGCCGCCTCATCCTGGCCCTTCACGGTGGCCGGGGGACTTCCGGATCTGGGTGACACTGGGACGGCGAGCATCGGCAATCAGTGGGGTCGCCGGGCCGGGCGCGAGTTGGAGGCTGCCGGTGACGGCCACGGATTCCACGGCGGAGCCGCCGGCGGCAGAAGCGTTCTACGACGCTCAGCGCGACGTCTATTACACCAAGCCCGCGCTGCGGGGCTGGCTGCACTTGCTGTGGTTCGAGATATCGCTGGTCTTCGGGACGCTGCTGCTGGCGCGGGCGCATGGAGCCACGCGGATCGCGGCCAGCGCCATCTATGCGGCCAGCGTGAGCGCGATGTTCGGTGCCAGCGCGCTGTATCACCGCGGCAGCTGGAGTGCCACCTGGCGCCAGCGCCTGCAGCGGCTGGATCACGCGATGATCTTCTTCCTCATCGCTGGCACGGCAACACCGGCCTTCCTCCTCGCCGTCCGCGGCGCCTTTGGGCTGGCCTGCCTGATCCTGATCTGGGCGCTGACGGTCACGGCGGCCGCGATCCGGATGGCGCGGATGAACGCACCTGAGCTGGTGGTCGGCACGCTGTTTGTCGGGCTGGGCTGGCTGGCCGGTCTTGCGCTGCCATGGGTGTGGACCCACGCCGGCGTGGCGGCCGCGCTGCTGATGCTCACCGGTGGCCTGCTGTACACCGCCGGTGCCCTGTCATATCACCGTCGCCGACCCGACCCCATCCCGTCAGTGTTCGGCTACCACGAGGTCTTCCACGCCTTCGTATGCGCCGCCGCAACGTGCCAGTTCGTCGCGATCGCGGTGTTCATCACCTGAACCGCCGCGATGTGTGCTGGCTGGCCGATGGTGAGGATCCGAAACCGGGCAAGCCGGGCCGCCCGGTGCCGTAGTATCGGGCCACCCATGACCTGGTCATGAGGCCGGAAACCGCGCCTGCCGATTCACCCGGATTCCGGATGCCACCATCGGATGAGCGGGACTTCACATGACAGATGCAGGCCTACGCTGCGCGACCCGTGAGGTCGCTGACCCGGGCAGGTCATGCCCAAGTGCCGGGATGGCGCACCCGCTGTGACCGCCGAGTCGGCCGCCAGCGCTCCCACGATGGCCAAGGGAGATCGCAGGCTCGCCATCCTGCTGGCGATGGCGATGTTCGTCCTGGTCGTGGACACGTCGGTGATGAACGTCTCCATTGCCGCGGTCGTCCACGATCTGCATACGACCGTCAGCGGGGTTCAGTCCGCGATCGCGCTTGAGGCGCTGGTGTCAGCGGCGTTCATCCTGATCGGCAGCAAGGTGGGCGACCTGATCGGGCGCAAGCGCGCGTACGTGCTCGGCCTGCTCGGCTATGGAATCGGCGCCCTGGCCATGACCCTCGCCCAGGGCCTGACCGCCATCATCGTCTTCTGGGCGATCGTGGGCGGGCTCGGCGCATCGCTTCTGCTGCCGGCGATGCAGTCACTCATCCACGGCAACTTCGAGGGCGGGGCGCAACGGCAGGCCTACGCGCTCGTCGGGGCCGCGGCAGCGATCGCCGCCGCCGTCGGCCCGCTGCTGGGTGGGTTCATCACGACCTACCTGTCGTGGCGCATCGCGTTTGCGCTTGAGGACGTCATCATCGTGGTCGTGCTCTCCGGTATCAGGCTGGTCCACGACGTGGAATACACCGGATCGCGGCGCGTGGACATCGTGGGTGCCATCCTGTCTGTGCTGGGCATGGGCGGCGTCGTGCTGGGCATCCTCGTCTGGCAGGAGGGCGGCGAGGCGGTCGGCCTGCTGCTCGCGCTCGGGGCGGTCTCGCTCGGGCTCCTGGCGTGGTGGCTGGTGCGGCGCAAGCGGGCGGGCCAGCCGACGCTGCTGGACCCGGACCTGTTCAAGGCCAAGCTGTTCAGGTTCGGGGTCTCGGGGCAGGCGATGCAGCAGATCGGCCTGGGCGGCACGATGATCGCGCTGCCGATCTACCTGCAGATCGTGCTCGAGTACAGCGCGATGGGAGCTGGCCTGTCCATCGCCCCGCTGTCGCTGAGCATGTTCGCGGTGGCACTTGTCGCCGGGAAACGGGCGGGGAAGCGGCGTCCGGCGAGCCTCATCCGGGCCGGGTTCGCGCTCTTCACGCTCGGGATCATCGCCATCGAGCCGATCGTGCCGCGGGCGACTTCCGGCTGGTACCTGGCCGTGCCCCTGATCATCGCGGGATCGGGACTGGGCCTGCTGGTCTCTCAGCTCAACAACCTGACGCTGGCCCCGATCGCCGAGGAGCGCGTCAGCGAGGCGGCCGGGGTGAACTCGGCGGGAGGGTCGTTCGGGCTGTCGTTCGGGCTGGCGTTCGCGGGCGCCATCCTGCTGGCCGCGCTGTCTATCAGCTTCACCAACTTGTCCCACTCGAGCTCCGTGCTTTCCGGGGCCGAGCAGCAGCAGGTCGCCAAGGTCCTGGAGCATGACGCCCAGGTGGTGAGCAACACCCAGCTCGAAAAGCAGCTCGGCAGCCAGCCGCAGAAGACGCAGGACGAGATCATCAAGATCAACACCCAGGCCAGGCACGCCGCCCTTCAGGTGGCGCTGCTCATTCCGATCCTGGCCGGGCTGATCGGGCTGCTCATCTCGTTCCGCATGATGC
>Ga0335076_10004224_pt1 | contig 14508 bp, 10 predicted proteins | sample Lox_Sample_25_FD_206717 | JGI IMG/M metagenome (GOLD analysis project Ga0335076, IMG submission 206717) | Soil microbial communities from Loxahatchee National Wildlife Refuge, Florida, United States - Lox_Sample_2.5 | ecosystem: Environmental > Terrestrial > Soil > Wetlands | place: USA... | reverse complement strand
CTCGAGGCGGACGAAGGCCGGCGCGGCGCTGTGATTGAAGAATCGTGCGCTGGTGATGAGGAACTGCGCCGCGAGGTGGAATCGCTGCTGGCTCATCACAGCGACTCTGCCAGCTTCATCGAACGCCCAGCGTTTGCAGGCCAGGTGACCACCAGCAGCGATCGGCCCGTCACGGCAATTGCCCCGAGGCCTGACCTGAAAGGCGTTGCGGTCGGACATTACCGCATTATTGAAGAAATCGGCTCCGGGGGAATGGGAGTGGTGTACAAGGCTGAAGACACTAGACTTGGCCGCCTGGTCGCGCTGAAATTTCTACCTGAGCACATGGCAGCGGATTCTGTCGCGTTAGAGCGCTTTCGCCACGAGGCCCGGTCCGCTTCGTCGCTGAACCATCCCAACATTTGCACGATTTACGATGTTGCCGTGTACGAGGGCCGCGAATTTATCGTAATGGAGCATCTCTCTGGGCAGACGCTCGCGATGTATATTGCGGGCCGCCGAGCGGTAGGCACTGAGCTCGTCGCGAAATTGGGAATGCCCATAGCCGAAGCTCTCGGCGCCGCGCACTCCAACGGAATAATTCATCGCGACATCAAGCCGGGCAACATCTTCGTTACTCAATCGGGGCTGGTGAAAGTCCTCGATTTCGGCGTGGCCAAGCTGGTGGCTGGGCCCAGTCAATCCGACGCCGCCACGTTGACTGAAACCAATACGGTTGCGGGCACCCTCCCGTATATGTCGCCGGAACAATTGCGCGGCGAGAATCTCGATGCGCGTTCCGATATTTATGCATTGGGGGTCGTGCTCTATGAGATTGCCACGGGACAGCGCCTGTATAGTTCATCGTTGCAGGCACGGCTGGTTGATGAAATTTTGAATCGTCCGGCTTCTCCGCCGAGCAACGTCAATCGAAAGCTGTCGGCAAAAGCCGACGACATTATTCTCAAGTGTCTCGCCAAGGACCCGGAAGACCGGTACCAGACTGCCAAAGAAATCGCAGTCGACTTACGCCACTTGAGCACGCAGGCGATAAGCGGAACCGTCTCAGCCGGGACAAACAGCGTGCGAATAGGGAGGAGGGTCTGGCGGTGGCTGCTGGCTGCGGCGGCGGCACTTACGGCAACGCTTCTTCCCTTCACCTTCAACATTGGCGGCTTACGAGGCGAAATCTTCGCTCGAAGCCGCACCGGGCCGATTCAATCGCTCGCGGTCCTCCCGCTGGTCAATTTGTCCGGCGATCCCTCCCAGGATTACTACGCCGATGGCATGACCGATGAACTAATCACGGCGCTGGCGCGCAATCGATCGTTGCGAGTCGTCTCCCGCACTTCGGCAATGCAATACAAGGGCGTAAACAGACCTCTGCGCGATATCGCGCAAGCTCTAGGGGTGAATGGAATCCTTGAAGGTTCGGTGAGCCGCTCGGCGGATCACGTGCACGTGAACCTGCAGCTGATCTATGCGCCGACGGATACGCACGTTTGGGCAGAAAGCTATGATCGCGATCTTGGCAGCGCCATGTCACTGCCAGAGGAACTCTCGCAAACCATTGCCGGCGTGGCAAGAACTCCGTTCACTCCGATCCAGCCGCGACGCAACTTGAATCCTGCCGCTCACGACGCCTACCTCATGGGCCATTATCTCTGGATGAACGGAAACAACAAGGGAAGCCGGAAATATTTTGAGGACGCAATCCATCTCCAGCCCGATTATGCCGCCGCCTGGAGCGGCGTTGCAGACAGTTTTATTCAATCCGGCGATGGGGGTGTACCGAACCGTGACCTCGTGGAGCAGGCTGAAGCCGCTGCCCGCAAAGCCTTAGAACTGGATGATTCCTCACCCGAAGCTCATCACACAATGGAGTTCGTCTATCTATTCGGCAAGTGGGATTGGAATCGCGCGGACGCGGAGTCGCACCGCGCCCTCGAACTTGACCCGAACTCCTCCGAAGATCACCACGTGCACTCCTATGTTCTTTTGGCGCTGAACCGCCCGCAGGAGGCGTTGCAGGAACAAAAGCGCGCGACCGAGATCGATCCATTCTTGCGTCCCTGGGCGCTGGGTAGGCTTTACATCCGGTTGCGGCAGTACGACGCCGCCATCGAAGAACTTCGCATGCGTGCTCAAGCTGATTCGTCTGCGCCCTGGGTGCACTACTACCTTGCCCGAGCCTATGAGTTCAAAGGCATGGATAAAGAGCTCGCGCAGGAGATTGAGCAGAACGCCCGCGTCACCCTCGGCGAAAAAGCCGCAGCCGAGGTCCACCAGGCTTATGAACGTGGCGGCAAGAAAGCCGTTCTGCAATTGCAGTTGAATGATCTTCAAATACGCCAGCGGGGACACTACGTTTCGCCGTGGGACCTGGCCGTGGCTTACGCCGCCCTCGGGATGAAGGGCGCAACACTGAAATCGCTCGATGAAGCGTATCGCGAGCACAGTATGAATCTCATCTTTCTGCAGTGGGAGCCGGCCTTCGACTTCTTGCACGGTGAGCCGCGCTACCGCGAGTTGGTGAAGAACATGGGAATGCCGACCGCATATTGAGGAAGTCTTGACTGCATTGTCGAAGAAACTGCGGAAGTACTGAAGGTTTCACCCGAGACCGTGGCGCGTGACTGGCGGTTGGCCAAGGCGTGGCTCATGCGCGAACTGAGCGGAAGTAAATCCGATGAAGCCTGAGCGATGGAACCAAATCGAAAGCATTTTTCACAAGGCTCTCGAGGCGGACGAAGGCCGGCGCGGCGCTGTGATTGAAGAATCGTGCGCTGGTGATGAGGAACTGCGCCGCGAGGTGGAATCGCTGCTGGCTCATCACAGCGACTCTGCCAGCTTCATCGAACGGCCCGCATTTGCAGGCCAGGTGACCACCAGCAGCGATCGGCCCGTCACGACAGCAGTTGCGCCGAGGCCTGACCTGAAAGGCGTTGCGGTCGGACATTACCGCATTATTGAAGAAATCGGCTCCGGGGGCATGGGACAGGTGTTCCGCGCCCTCGACACGCGGCTTCACCGGACGGTGGCGATTAAGGTGCTGCCCTCGACGCATGCCGCTGATCCGGATCGAAGGAGGCGCTTCCTTCATGAGGCGCGGGTGGCCTCGAAGCTGAATCATCCGAATATCGTCACGCTGCACGACATGGCCAGCGATGGCGGGTTGGACTACCTGGTGATGGAGTATGTGGCGGGTAAGACGCTCAAGGAGTTGATCCGTCCCGACGGCTTGCCGATTTCGGAGGCCGGCGGTTATGCGATTCAACTCGCCGGCGCGCTGGCAGTTGCGCATGCGGCAGGGTTGATTCACAGGGACATCAAGCCCGCGAACATTATGGTCACGAACGACGGCCAAGTGAAGGTTCTCGATTTCGGGCTGGCCAAACAGCTGACTTCGGCGGGAGCCGATTCGCTTGATGCGGGGCAGACGATACCGGGAGTGTTGCTGGGGACGGTCTCCTATATGTCTCCCGAGCAGACGCGCGGTGAGCCGCTCGATGCGCGGTCCGATATTTTTGCTTTCGGCTCGGTCCTTTATGAGGCGGTCACGGGCCAGCTGCCTTTCAGGGCCTCCAGCCTGCTATCGACGATGCACGCAATCGCGATGCATGATCCGCCGCCACCGTCGCGGGTCCAGCCGCGCGTTCCCGTGTGGTTGGAGCAAATCATCCTGCGGTGCCTGCGGAAACAGGTCGCGGAGCGCTACCAATCGATGGGGGAACTGCTCGAGGCACTTCGCAGTGGCGGCGTGCGAGCCGCCCCCGAGGCGGCGGCCAGCAGGAGTCGGGCATCTTCGATCGCGGTGTTGCCTTTGCGAGCGTGAGCGGGGATGGCGAACAATTCGGCGACGGGCTGGCCGAGGAACTGATCCACGCGCTGAGTCTGTATGACGACCTGCAGGTGATCGCACGAGCGTCGGCCGCAGCCGTACGCGGGCACGGGTTGGATATTCGCGAAATTGGGCGGCGGTTGAATGTGGGTGTGATCCTTGACGGAAGTGTTCGGCGTGCCGGTAACCGGCTCCGGATCACGGTTCAGTTGATCGACGTCAACGATGGTCATCACCTTTGGTCGGAGCGGTACGACCGGGAAATGACGGACGTGTTCGAGGTGCAGGATGAGATCACGGCGGCGATCGTAGACAAACTGCGCCCGCAACTGCTGAGCGCACGCTCTTCCGCGGCACAGCGCCATTCCGAAGACCCGGAAGCCTACGCGCTCTATTTGAAGGGCCGCCATCATTGGATAAGACGCCCGGCGGGCACGATGGAAGCAATTGCCTACTTCGAGCAGGCAGTCAAGCGCGATCCGACGTACGCCCTCGCGTACGCGGGCTTGGCGGATGCCTACAACACCATGGCGAGCTGGGAGGGCGGTATTCTTCCGCCACGTGAAGGTTTTGAAAAGGGGATGTCGTATGCAGAACAGGCGCTTCGCCTGAAGCCAGATCTGGCCGAGGCGCATACGGCGCTGGGTTATGCACTGCACCACTACCGCTGGGAGATCCCGCAGGCCGAGCGGTTGTTTTCGGAGGCAATCCGGCTCAATCCGCGTTACGGGCAGGCGCACCATTGGTATTCGCATCTCCTGGTGGGAACAGGACGCATAGAGGAGTCGCTGGCTGAGAGCAAAATCTACCTGAACCTCGATCCCGCGGATCCAATGTCACAGCTTCATCTCATGTGGCACCACGTGATGGCGCATAACTTCGATCAAGCTCTCAGCGAATCAGGGCGTGCACTGGCCAACGACCCAGGTTTCTCGTGGAATCGCATTTTTCAGGGCTGGGCTTATCTAGGCAAAGGCGCGACGGGCGAAGCGGAAGCAACCATTCGAAAAGGGGCGGAACTCTCGGGCGTGAATGTGCAACTCAGCTTTCTTGGACACGCGCAGGCGGTCAACGGCAATCGGGAGGATGCGCTTCGGACGCTGGAGCGGCTCACTGCGCGATCAGTGGAACAGTACGTTTCGCCCTATGAGTTGGGATTGATTTACGAAGCGCTCGGCGACCGCGATCATGCCTTTGCTTTACTGGAGCAGGCGTATGCGGAGCGCTCGCCGTGGTTGGTTTATTCGCGGGAGCCGCGACTACGGCATTTGCACGGCGACCCACGCTTTGATGCCTTGCTTGCGCGAATTACGCGCCACTTCGGCGAGGCGCCAGCGGATGGAACTCGGTAGACGGCGAGTTTGGATGTCTCGTCGACGGTCGAGCAGACACTTCGGGCCTATTCGCTGCGCAGCGAGATCAAGGGGTCGATTCGAGCGGCGCGCTGTGCCGGAATGAAACTCGCGAGCATCGCGATCATCGCAAGCAACAAGGAAATTCCGACGAATGTGATTGGGTCGGTAGCTTCCACGCCGAATAGCAGGCTTCGAATCAGCCGCGTAAGAAGCAAGGCCGCAGCCAAGCCAATCATCATGCCGGAGAAGGCGAGCACCATGCCTTGCCGCACGACAAGACTGACGATATTGCGACGCGACGCGCCCAGTGCGATGCGAATCCCCAGTTCGCGAGTTCCCTGACTGACCAGGTAGGCCATGACGCCGTAGATGCCGATCGTCGCTAGTGCCAGCGCGACGCTTGCGAAAACTCCGAGTAGCAACGTCGAGAAGCGCCGCCGCGCCAGCGATTCGTTTACCTGCGCTTCCATGGTTCGAACCCGGTACATCGGAAGATCGGGATCGAGGTTCCGGAGTTCGCTCTTGGTGGACGACAGCATGGCGGCTGGATTGGTGCGGCCGCGCAGGGCCACAGTCATCGCTCGCGTGGGGAATTGCGTATGCGCGAGGTAGAAAGCGATTCGGGGGTTCGAGTCGAGAGAGTCCTGCTTCACGCGTCCAACGACACCAACCACTGTCTGCCATGGGTCCTTCGACGGAAGTTCGACAATATGAATACGCTTGCCGATCGGATCCTGTCCGGGCCAGAGTTGGCCGGCCATGTATTCGTCGACGATCACAGCAACCGGCTTCGTCATGTCGTCTTGTGCGTTGAAGAATCGTCCGCGCCGCAGCGGTATTTCCATGGCTTCAAAGTAATGTCCGCCGACAAGCCGCTCATCCGCGTTGAGAAACTTCTCCCCGGGAAGCGGGGTGCGCCCTTCGACAGTGATCGGCGTCCAGGCAAAGGACTCGCTCAAAGGGAGCGACGTCACGCCACCCGCCGCAATCGCCCCAGGTGAGTGTTCGAGCCGTTCCCAGAGTTGGCGATACGTGTTCAATACAGCCTGCTGGTCGCTGTATCTCCGTCCGGTCATCGTCAGATCGAAGGTCAGCACGCCACGAGGGTTGAACCCCGGCGATACGTCCTGCAGGCGAGCAAAACTCCGAATCAGTAGACCGGCGCCGATCAACAAGACGACCGAGAGCGCCAGTTCCGCCACCACGAGCAGCCGGCGAAGATTATTCCCACGACCCCAGACCGCGCTGGTTCCGGATGAGCCGCGGCTCGCATCTTTCAGAGTTGAATTCAAATCCAGCCTTGCGACGCGCAAAGCCGGGACCAGCCCGAAGAAAATCCCGGAGGAAACAGAAAGCAGCAGGGTGAAGAGCAGCACGCGCCCATCAACTCCGACATCGTGCAGCCGCGGGATGCTCTGCGTTCCCAAAATGTGGATCCACTGCATCGTGACGAGACAGAACAAAATTCCGAGAGCACCGCCGCAGAGGGAAAGCAGCAGGCTCTCCGTCAATAACTGACGGACGATGTGCCATCGGCTGGCACCCAATGCGGTGCGTACGGCAATTTCCTGTTGTCGCGCCACGGCCCGCGACAGCATGAGATTGGCGACATTGGCGCACGCGATCAGGAGCACAAAACCCACAGATCCGAACAGCACCCATAAAGAGCGACGCACGTTGCCCACAACCTGCTCGAGCAGCGGCACGATGCTGAACGTCAAACCGCCATTCGGCGGATAATTCTCGGGGAATTGGCGGCGCAGCCCGGCCGTGATGGTGTCCATCTCCGCTTGTGCCTGTTGCAGCCCGACTCCCGGCTTCAGCTTTCCGATGATGTTGTAGTCCTCGTGGTCCCGCACCTGTGAAGCGGCCGCGGGCGCGAGTGGCAAGGGCAGAAAAAGATCAGCCTGCTGGGTTCCGTCGAGCAACGGCACAACTTCCTGGGGCAGCGAAAAATTTTGTGGAAGGATGCCGACGATCTCATATGTTTGCCCATTAATAATGATCGACGTCCCAATGACATGCGGATCACGACCGAAATGCCGCGCCCACATTCCATCGGTCAGCACCGCCGTGGAAGGTTGTCCGGGCAAGTCTTCGTCTGGCGTCAGCAACCGGCCTGCGGCTGCACGGGCGCCGAGCATGGGAAGCAGATTCGATGAGACCCGCACCGCGCCCACCCGCTCGGGGTCGCCGCGTCCGGTCAAGTTGTAGTTGCCGCCAATCGCAATCGCAATCTGCTCGAACCCATGGTGCGACGTCTTGATGTCAAAATACTGCGCCGTGGAGAACCAGTCCTGGGTGATGCCAAGGCCAGGCGAACGATTCCACAGGATCACCAGCCGGTCTGGATTGTCGTATGGCAGAGGTCGTAGCAACAGCGCGTTGGCAACACTGAAGATCGAAGTGTTCGCTCCAATCCCGATCGCCAGTGACAATACCGCTACCAGAGTGAACCACGGGTTCTTCGCGAAAGAGCGAAGAGCGAATCGAATTTCTTGCGTCCACGTGCGCATTTGCAACGACATGCTAACAGAGAGTCTCGCTCGATTCGCTTTCAAACGTGGTCAAGCTTTGCAACAGAACAAGACAGTGTGTAGGCGTTGTTTGAGTGTGGGCAACCTGGCAGCTCTCGATGGATCTGAGGAGTATACGCAGCAGACTGCGCGCCAGGCGCGCAGTCACTGAGTATGCATCAACAGGTGCAGAGCCACAAAAACCCCGGTTTTGAATGCCAACGGACAACTCACGGTTCGTCGCTCAGCTTCTTAGCTCGCTTTCGCCTCTTCGTCGCGCTTGCGAAAGGCGGCTTCTCCAACATCGGAAACCTCGACCCACTTCGCGTTAGGTGTGGCCTCCGCATCGTAGTTGTCATGCCAGTTCCACCACTTGTATGGCGGGGTCTGCGGATAGCCCTCGGGCGAGTCCTCCCAAGCCTCCTGACGGCCGAGCGGCGTGATGTCGAGATAGCTCCAGATGGTCCCCATCGCTTCATCGCCGCGGTTGTTGATGAAGTAAGTGCGAAACACGCGGTCGCCATCACGAAAGAACACGTTGTGGCCGTGCCATTCATCGACGCCGAAGTCTTTGTCGAAGCTATCGGTCATGGTGTACCAGGGCATCTTCCAGCCCATTCGAGCCTTCAGGCGCGCGATGTCCGCCTGCGGCGCCCGTGAGGCGTAGGCCAGCGTGGTGTCGCGAGCATTCAGGTGGGCAAGGTGGCCCACTTGATCGGCGCCCAACGAGCAGCCGCGGCAGGCGTGCTCGGGCCAGCCGAACACCCCGGGTTCGAAGAAAGCGCGATAGACGATTAACTGCCGGCGTCCTTCGAACAAATCCAGCAGGCTAACTCTACCCGTCGGCCCTTCGAACTCATACTTCTTCTCCACCGGCATCCACGGCATCCTGCGGCGCTCGGCGGCCAGGGCATCGCGGGATCGGGTCAAGGTCTTTTCCTTCACCAGGAGCTGCTCGCGCGCAGCCTCCCACTCCTGCGGCGACACGACCGGCGGAGTCTTCATCGTTGAACGTCCTTTGCTGTCTCTCTCTTTGCTGGTTGGCATACAAATTCTCCTTTTGGGGTTATCTGGTTTCACCAGGGTGATAGCCTGTGTCAGCGGTTGCCAACGGGATGGTCTTCTCAGGCTTCTCCAGGAAATGTTTGACGACTGGTATCACTCTCTCTTGTTCCGAATACAGAACGAAGTGACTGGCGGAGGGGATTACGGCGAGCTCGGCGCTGGGGATGACTTTAAATGTCTCAACTGCATGCTCGACGCGAACAAAATCGTGATCTCCCACGATGATAAGAATCGGCGCTTTAATCGCGGCCAATTCTTCTCTTGAAAATCCATCCCACTGAATAGCGCCGACCTTGTCATAAATCTTGGGCCAGTAATCTGGATCGGGCGCTGCGTTCTTGTAATTTTCTCTCTGAAACTGGATGTCCCGGGTCTCCGCTGTGGGCGGGTGCTCGTAGCGAGTCGTTTCGGGGTTCAGGACATTCTGTGGAGGACCATAGGTTGCTCCGTAGGTCGCCACGCGACGGACACGTTCGGGATAGCGAACCGCGATCATAGCCGCTGCATTGCCGCCGTAGCTTTCGCCGAAGAAGTCAGCTCTTGATATTTCGAGATACTGCAATAACCCAACCACGTCTTTCGCGTATTGTTCGATTGAAATCGGGCGCTCCGGGATGTCGACCGTGCGACCATTTCCTTGGAGATCGACTGTAATGACCGAATGATTTTCGGTCAGCGCAGGAAATGATTCCAACCCGGCAAATCCGAAAGCAGGAGGAATGAAAATGAGCGGATCGCCAGTCCCCTCAATTTGGTAGTACATCTTTAGACCATTGACAGGCGCGTATCCGGTGCGTCCCGTTGTTTTATCGGTGAGGGAGTTCATAATAGTTCCTTCTTGCTTCGCTTTGTTTTCCGCAACAGGCCGAAACTGGTTGCGAAAAATTTCCTAAACTTGCCGATACATGCCGCAAGGATTCCTCCCGTAGATGCGGCTCCGGCGACCATTACTGCTGCGCTTCCGATGCATGCTGGACACATAGTTTCCTCTTCTGCGTTTCTAATTCGTCGGGTTGATGAGGCCGCGTCCGTTCCGCACATGGCCGCGAACTTCCCAGGCCCATCGGGCGTCGCGCGAGATATCTCGACCCCTTCCCTCCCACTTGTCAGCAGCGGCGATTCCCGCCGGTAGTTGTATTCGACGCTGCCCTCGCGCTGTTGCTCCTCCGTGTAGGAGGCGCAGAAATCGAAATTGAAGTCGCCGCCAACGGAGGACGCCCAGGGGAACGCCCAGCCCATCCGGCTCTTGTACGCCTTCAGCTTCGGCAACGGTGCGCGCGATACCGCCCAGAGCATCACGTCATGATTGGCCAGGTGCACGGCGACGCCATTGAAGCCGTCTGCAATGGACGAGCAAGATGGACACCCGTCGGCGAAATCGGGACCGAACATAAAGTGGTAAACGAGGAGCTGCGAGCGCCCGTGGAAAAGATCTGCAAGAGAGGCGCTGCCTTCGTCGGTATCGAAGCGATACCCCTTGTTGATTGGCACCCAGGGCAGTTCCTGCCTCTGTCTTGCCAGCTCGTCGCTCTGGTGAGTGAGCTCCTTTTCGGCTTTCAGCAGCTCAAGCCGAGCCTGCAGCCATTGTTCTCGTGTTCCAGTTTTATGCGTGGTCATTGTGCTTGCCTCCTTTCGGTTCCGTTCTCGATGTGACGTGTTGCTGTGTGCCATGCGTTATATTTAGCGCGGAGCTCCGAAGAAGTGGGAGTGACAAGTGTGGCGGGATTCGGATGGACTCTCTGATTACAGCGGCAGCCCGCGCACTTGCAGCGGGCGATCCTCTTGGGGCATTGAAGCGAGTCGCGCTGCGCAACGATGCACCGGCGCTCGCGCTGCGCGGCATCGCGATGGCTCAGGTAGGCGATTTCGCACGCGCGAAGGAACTTCTGCGGAGCGCTGCCCATGCTTTTGGCGCGAAAGAAGCTGTGCCTCGCGCGCGATGTGTAGTGGCGGAGGCCGAAATTGCCCTAGCCTCGAGGGATCTGGGCTGGCCTGCGAAAATGCTCGACGCGGCGCGATTGACTCTCGAAGCCCACGGCGACCGACTGAATGCGGGATTCGCGCGCTATCTTGAAGTCCGGCGCCTTCTTCTGGTCGGACGCATCGATGAAGCAGAACGTATGCTCGCGAGCCTCGACCCCGGTCTCTTTCCACCCCCGTCCAGGACCTTTCACGAGCTCGTGGTTGCGGGAATCGCAATGCGCCGCTTGCGCACGAAAGAAGCTCGTGCCGCACTGGCTCGTGCCAAACGTTACGCGCACCAGGCTGGAATCCCAGCGTTGATGACGGAGGTTGAAAGTGCATCGCGAGTCCTGAAGACTCCAGCAGCGCGGTTGATTGTGCATGGCGAAGAACGCCTTCTACTGTTGGCGGAGGTGGAAGTACTGCTGGCGTCCAAAGTTATTGTCGTTGACGCATGCCGCAATACTGTACGTTGCGCGGGCACCGTGGTTTCACTCGCAACACGTCCGGTGTTGTTCGCCCTCGCGCGCTCTCTGGGTGAAGCGTGGCCGGGAGACGTGCCGAGAGACGTGCTTCTGGCTCAAGCATTCGGAGCAAGATTCGTTGACGGATCGCATCGCGTGCGTTTGCGGGTCGAGATCGGACGGCTTCGCCGGATGCTTCGCAAGCTGGCCGACATTACCGCGACGAGTCGAGGCTTTGCACTCATTGCACAGCGTGGGCGCGAAATCGTCGTGCTGGCGAGGCCCGTGGAAGAAGAGCATGGCGATGTGCTGGCCTTTCTCACCGACGGTGAGTCGTGGTCGAGTTCAGCCTTGGCACTTGCACTTGGCGCCAGCCAACGCGCGGTTCAGCGGGCACTCGACACGCTTGCGGCAGAAGGAAAGGTCCAGTCATTCGGCCGGGCGCGCTCGCGTCGCTGGATAACTCCGCCGGTGCCGGGATTCACGACGATTTTGTTACTCCCAGCTCCTCTGCCGATCGACTAAGGTGAAAGCATGAAACGTTCAAAAGCTGAGATCGACCGGGAGTACGGTCCCTTTCCAGGAGCTGACCGCGTACACGGAGTCAGCTATGACGGTCGGCACGTGTGGTTTGCATCTGGAGACAAACTGAACGCCTTCGACCCTGCGAGCGGGGAGGCGCTGCGCTCGATTGACGTAGCCGCGCATGCAGGCACGGCTTTCGATGGCCAGCACTTGTTTCAGATTGCCGAGAACCGGATCCAGAAGATCGATCCCAAGACGGGCCGAGTACTCGCCACCATTCCTGCGCCCGGCAACGGTGGTGATTCCGGGCTGGCGTGGGCCGAGGGGACGCTCTGGGTTGGACAATATCGGAACCGGAAAATCCACCAGATCGATCCGGAGACGGGTGCGATTCTCCGCACAATCGAATCCAACCGCTTTGTCACTGGCGTTACATGGGTTGATGGAGAGTTGTGGCACGCGACATGGGAAGGCGACGAGAGCGATTTGAGACGAGTCGATCCGCAAAGCGGAGAGGTTCGCGAGACCCTCGAAATGCCGGATGGAGTGAACATTTCAGGGCTTGAATCCAATGGCGCCGATCAATTTTTCTGCGGTGGAGGAAAGAGCGGAAAGATCAGGGCGGTGCGCCGGCCTGGGGCGTCGAGCAGTGAAAACCGGCGAGGTTGACGCTTAGTCGACCCACGAGCACCCGTCGCGAAAACTCTTGTTTTGCCACAAAAAGGTCTAAGTGATCGGGCAAATTTGGAGAGCCTGCGAGCAATTGATCGAACAAAGTTTCACACACAGAGGGCAGGGACTAAGCAGGTGAAGATGTGTCGGCGATGCCGTTAGTCCTACGCTTGCCTCTTGGGCTTGAGATCCCGAGGTTCTTCATCTTGGAAAGCAGGCTCGTTCTGGGCAATCCCAGTCGCGCCGCGGCGCCATCAGGCCCGCCAACCACCCAGCCTGTATCTTCGAGGGTTCGCACAATTAGAGAGCGCATGGAATTTCGGAAGCTGTTCAATTTACCGTTGGCCGAAGAACTGGTTTGAGGAGTCTCTGGCCTCCGCTTGAGTCCAGGCAACGGATTCGGAAGCACGCCATCGTCTGACTGGATAACAGCGCGCTCGATCAAGTTCTGCAGCTCGCGAATGTTTCCCGGCCAGGAATACGAACTAAATGCAGCCAATGTCTCCGGCGGTATGACCTGAACCGGCTTGCCCATACGCCTGGAGAAATGCTTCACAAAGTGACAAATCAACTCTGGAATATCGTTGACTCGCTCTCGCAACGGTGGCAATTCGATTGGGAATACGTTCAGGCGATAATAGAGATCTTCGCGAAAGCCTTTCTGTGCAACCATGGCAGTCAAATCTCGATGTGTTGCTGCAATCAGACGAACATCGACGCGATGGGTTCGTCCGCTGCCGAGCCGCTCGAACTCTTGTTCCTGTAAAACCCGCAGCAGTTTGGGTTGCAGTGCCAGCGGCAGGTCGCCGACCTCATCAAGGAATAGAGTCCCGGAGTCGGCCATTTCGAAGCGGCCAAGTCTTTGCGCGACCGCCCCAGTAAAAGCGCCCTTTTCATGGCCAAACAGCTCGCTCTCCAGAAGATCAAACGGGATCGCGGCGCAATTTACTTTAACGAATGGAGCTCCACGGCGGGAGCTCAGATTGTGAATCGCGCGGGCGACCAATTCTTTTCCCGTGCCGGTTTCTCCCAGGACGAGGACCGTAGAGTCGGTTGTCGCGACTCGCTTCATGTCCGCGAGCACAAGTTTCAAGCCAGGGCTGTCGCCGATGATTCCGTTGAAAGAAGTATCGTTCTCACCCTCATGGTCTGATTCGATGCTTCTTGCTTCGCTGAAAGGCGGAATTTCTGCGAAGTGATGTCGAGGCCGTTCGCAAAGCTGGTGAGTATGGTCTGCCCCACTGTCAAAAATTCGAGAAGCTGCGGTTGCCATTGATCCCCCGGGCGCATCAAGTCTTTAGTGACAGTAACAAGTTCTGCCAAAGCACCATAAGCGCAGATAGGCTGGACCGGGGATGGCTCATTCGAGTCAGATTGACCTAGCCTGGCTTTGTGCCGGCGGGATGGCCCTGCTTCACGCAGGAGGGAGCGCACCACTGAGGTCTCCTCGCGCGCGCACTGATTTTATTCCGAGTCTGAGTGGACAATCAGCCGCCGACCGAAGAGACGCGAGTCAAGTGAAAATGCGCCTGGCCCCAGAAGGAAAAGAGCCGCTGTGATACAGAATGAGAAGGCAAACTGAAAAGGATCGATCCCGCGTGTGTGCACCAAAATGAAAGCCTGCATCAGCGCCGAGATACTGCAACTGACTGGAGTAAAAGCTCCGAAGCAGAAGGCTCCGGCAAGGATGGTTACTGCGGCGACCTCCCATGAGCCAGTTGAGGTAGTTGCCTCCGCAGAGAAGTTGCGAACAAGCATACCGGCTGCGCACAAACGCACTAGCAACAGTCCCCAGCCTGCCGCGCCGGCGGGGAACATCGAAAACAGTCTTTGCACGACTCCACCGTAGCAACAGCCCGGCGGGTTTAGGAATCCCAGAACGAGGCAATAACCATTAGCTCTTTCGAGGGGGGCGGACGTAGCGGGGTCAACGTATGATAGCGGATACTTGGAGGCCGAATGGTATCTCGATGGCTGGAGCCCGCATCATTCGTGTAATGGCCGTAGATGACCACCCGTTAATGATGTCGGGCATCGTGGGTGAGATCAATGCACAAGCCGACATGCGTGTGGTTGCGGAGGCCTCTGATGGGGATGAAGCTCTGGCGCTTTTTCGCAAACATCGTCCA
>Ga0335076_10004223_pt1 | contig 14512 bp, 14 predicted proteins | sample Lox_Sample_25_FD_206717 | JGI IMG/M metagenome (GOLD analysis project Ga0335076, IMG submission 206717) | Soil microbial communities from Loxahatchee National Wildlife Refuge, Florida, United States - Lox_Sample_2.5 | ecosystem: Environmental > Terrestrial > Soil > Wetlands | place: USA... | reverse complement strand
TGGGCGCGGACCATGGCGATCATGCAGCGCCCGAGCCCGGCGATGCTGTCCTCCTGCGAACCGCAGTCGGCGGGGTCTGCCGAGGCGACGGCAGCGGGGAGGGCGTGGGGATCGGATCCCGCCTGCTGGGCGTAGCCCCAGAAGTCGGGCTCGATGTGGAGGAAGGCGACCGAGTCGCCCAGCCTCTCGAGGAGGAAGCGCCAGTCGGCGAGGTAGCGTGCCATGAAGGCCGGGTCTCGGACGGCCGAGGTCGCCTCGGCCGTCCCCTCGGGAACGCCGCTCGCCTGCAGGATCTCGTAGTAGGTGAACATGGGGATCTCGCGGGCAGAGCCGGCCTTGGAGGCAAAGTCGACGGCGTACTGGCCGGGCGGGTCCTGGTCGTACTGCCAGCAGCCCCACCAGGCACATCCGCCGGCGGTGTTGGCACAGGAAGCCCCGGCGACGCTGCACCCCACCGCGCACGAGGCGCACGGCGCCGACCCGTCGAAGAGCCCCCCCGAGAGGTAGACGTAGCGGAGGTCGAACGGTGCCTGGGCCGCCACCGAGTCGTCGCCGGAGTAGCCGACGAGGACGTCGCTCTTGGCGAGCGACGCGAGCAGGCTCGAGCCCAGGCACGCGTCCCCGGCGCTCCCGCCGGCGCCGCCCTTTCCCTCGGGGGAGCTCGCGGGGTCGATCCCCCCGCAGGCGCCGAGGAGGACGGAGAGCAGCAGGGCCGGTACCTTGCGCATGGCGCCCGAATCTACCCGCGCCATCGCGGAAGCCAAGGGGCCGGTGTGCGGCGCACGGCTCCGCTGTCGTCGACCGGGCGCTGGCAAATCCTCCGCCCCGCCCTACAATCGTCTCCGTGCGCGACCGACGCTGGGACTTCCTCTACGACCTGGAGAAGGAGCCGGTGCGGGACGTGGTGGTGCGGAAGTTCTCGGAGGAGCTCGCGCGGGAGCTCGCCGCCTGGCCGCCGCCCTTCACCGATTGGGTCTCGGAGGAGGAGCGGCTGCGCTGGGCCGCCGGCGTGGAGGCGAGGCCCCGTGGCGAGGTTCTCAGGCTCGCGCTCGCCCTCGCCCGCCTCGACCTCGAGCGGGAGTACCCGGCCCTCGACGAGCGCATGCGCAACGAGGTCCCGGCCCTGTGCCGGAACCCGGCGGAGCGGGCGTCCCTCCACCTGCTCGTCTTCTTCGTCACCGAGCGCTGCCTCGCCCTGAAGGAGTGGGCGGAGGGCGCTCGGCTCACCCGCGCCGACCTCTCCCGGTCGGTGGAGCGGGCGGAGCGGCTGCTCTTCCCGGCGACGCCCGGCTGAGGAGCTCCTCCCTACCTTCACTTCGCCTTCGGCACCTTCTCCCAGTCGGAGAGGAACTTCTTCAGCCCGATGTCGGTGAGCGGGTGCTGCGCCAGCTGGATCAGGACCGAGAAGGGGATAGTGGCCACGTCGGCTCCCATGCGGGCCGCCTGGACGACGTGGACGGGGTTGCGCACCGAGGCCACGAGCACCTGGGTGTCGAACTCGTAGTTCTGGTAGATTTCCAAGATCTGGGCGATGAGGCCCATGCCGTCCTCGGAGATGTCGTCGATGCGGCCGACGAACGGCGAGACGTAGGTGGCGCCGGCCTTGGCGGCGAGCAGCGCCTGGTTCGGGGAGAAGCAGAGCGTCACGTTGGTGCGCACGCCCTCGGCGGTCAGCGTCCTCACCGCCTTCAGCCCCTCGACGATGAGGGGGATCTTCACCACCACGTTGTCGGCGAACTTGGCGTAGTAGCGTGCCTCCTTCAGCATTCCCTCCGCCTCGACCGACGTCACCTCGGCGGACACCGGACCCTTCACGATGCCCACGATCTCCCGGAGCACGTCGTCGAAGGCGCGACCCGTCTTGGCGACGAGCGAGGGGTTGGTGGTGACGCCGTCGCAGAGGCCCATGTCGAGGGCCTTGCGAATCTCTCCGACGTCGGCGGTGTCGATGAAGAACTTCATGGGAAGCCTCCGATGAGCGCTGCGCTGGGGGACGGGATCCATAGCGGAGGGGTCTGACGTGCCGCAAGCGCCGCGAAGGTGCTATACGAACGCGGCATGCCGACCCGGAAAGCGTCCGTTGACCGCCGCGGCCCGGGCCGGCGCCCGGCGCCGCGCGGCTCCGACCGCGCCCGCGCGCTCCTCGACTACGGCCGCGTCGTGCTCGACGCCGAGGCGCGGGCGATCGGGGAGTTGCGCCTCGACCGGTCGTTCGCCACCGGGGTGGAGTGGATTCTCGCCTGCAAGGGGCAGGTGATCCTGACCGGGATCGGCAAGCCCGGTTTCGTGGCGCAGAAGATCTCCGCCACCCTCGCTTCCACCGGCACCCGCTCCATCTACCTCCACCCGGCCGAGGCGGCCCACGGAGACCTGGGACGGGTCTCCAGGCGCGACCTCCTCGTCGCGCTCTCCAACAGCGGCGAGACGGAGGAGATCCTGCGGCTCCTCCCGGCGGTGAAGCGGATCGGCGCCAAGGTGGTGGCGATGACCCGGGACCGCCACAACCCGCTCGCGCGCGCCTCCGACCTCGTCCTCGCCATCGGCGACATCGAGGAGGCCTGCCCGATGGGGCTCGCCCCCACTGCCAGCACGGCGGCCCTGCTCGCCGTGGGCGACGCGCTCGCCATGACGGTCCTCGAGAACCGTCCCTTCCGCCAGGAGGAGTACGCCCTCTACCACCCCGGCGGGAAGCTCGGGCGCCACCTCATGAAGGTCCGGGAGCTGATGCGCGACGGCGAGGGGAACCCGCTCGTGCGCGAGGACGCCACCCTGCAGGACGCGGTGGCGGTGATGACGCAGACCCCCGGCCGCCCCGGCGCCTGCACCGTCGTGAACCGCCGCGGGGCACTCGTGGGCATCTTCACCGACGGCGACCTGCGCCGCCTGGTGGAGCGGAAGGCCGTGGACTTCGGCGCGCCCGTCTCCGGAGTCATGACCCGCAACCCGCGCACGGTTCGCCCGGAGGACCGGCTCATGACCGCGGCCCGGGTGCTGCGCGAGGCCCAGATCGACCAGGTCCCGGTGGTGGACGAGAAGGGGCGAGCCATCGGGATCCTCGACGTCCAGGACCTCCTCGCGGCGAGGGTCCTGTGAGCCCGGAGGTGAAGGCGAGCGCGAACGAGGGCCGGCTGCGGCGGGACCTGGTGGAGGTGTGCCGGCGGCTCGCCGAGCGGAACCTCACCGGCGCCGGCGAGGGAAACGTCTCCGTCCGCCTGGGCCGGGGACGGCTGCTCGTCACCCCGTCGGGCGCGAACAAGGGGTTTCTCCGGCCGGGCGACCTCGTGGTGGTGGACCGGGACGGTCGGCCGCTCCGGGGCCGGGGGCGGCCCTCCACCGAGCTCCGCATGCACCTCGCCGCCTACGCGGCGCGCCCGGACGTGAGCGCGGTGGTGCACGCCCACCCGCTCACCGCGGTGGCCTATACCGTCGCGGGGGCGAGCCTTCCCAACGACCTCCTCCCGGAGGCGGTGCTGGTGCTCGGGGAGGTGGCTCTCGCGCCGTTCGCGACTCCGGGCACCGACGAGGTCCCCGGGTCGCTGCGGGATCTGTGGGCCGGCCACGACGTCCTGCTCCTCGAGCGGCACGGAGCGCTCGCGCTCGGGCGCGACCTCTTCCAGGCCGCCGACCGGATCGAGACCCTCGAGCGCGTCTGCCGGGTGGCGCTCGTCGCCCGCCTGCTCGGCCGCTGCGAGCCCATGTCCGGGGAGGACGTGAGGAGGGTCGTCTCGGCAGGGAGGGCGCTCTCGAGCCCGGCCAAGTAGCCCGCCCGCTCGCGTCGCCTTCCCCGAGCCCGGACCGGCTCCCTTCCCTACCAGCCGAAGAGAAGCCCCATCGCGATCCCGAGCCCGATCTCGACGGCGACGGCGACGGTCAGGACGACGCCCACCGACCTCTCCACCGCCCGCGTCACGCCCCACCTCCGTTCCTGCCCGGGTGCCCGGCTGCCCCTGCTCGATCGCGAGGCGGAAGGCGCAGCGAACGGCCGCGAAACCCGTGCCTGGGGGGAGCCATGCAATTCGCGCGCCGCGAGTGGCGGGAACCGGCTCGAGCCCGGCGGACGGCCCTCGGGAGCCCGGCCCGGAAGCCGTCGGCCCGCGGGCGATCCCCGCCAGGGCCTCGTTCCGAGGGGCCCGGGCCAGGCTACATTTGTCCCGCCCACGGAGGCACACCATGCCCATCGAAACCAGGAATCCGGCGACCGGCGAGCTCGTGAAGCGCTTCGAGGAGCTCTCCGAGGGAGAGCTCGAGGCCAAGCTGGCCCGCTCGTTGGCAGCCTTTCGCGAGCACCGGAGGACGAGCTTCGCCTGGCGCGCCACCCGGATGCGCAAGGCGGCGGAGGTGCTCGAGCGCGACAAGCGCAGGCTCGGCGAGCTCATGACGCTCGAGATGGGCAAGACGGTGCGCTCGGCGGTGGCGGAGGCGGAGAAGTGCGCCTGGGTGTGCCGCTACTACGCCGAAACGGCGGAGCGGCACCTGTCCGACGAGATCCTGCCGTCGAGCGCCACCCGCAGCTGGGTCCGCTACCTGCCGCTCGGCCCGGTCCTGGCGGTGATGCCCTGGAACTTCCCCTTCTGGCAGGTCTTCCGCTTCGCCGCCCCCGCGCTCATGGCGGGGAACGTGGGCCTCCTCAAGCACGCTTCCAACGTCCCCCAGTGCGCCCTCGCCATCGAGGGCGTCTTCCGCGAGGCCGGCTTCCCCGAGGGGACCTTCCAGACCCTGCTGTTGGGGTCGGCCAAGGTCGGCGGCGTCATCGAGGACGCGCGCGTCGAGGCGGTCACGCTCACCGGGAGCGAGGGGGCCGGGCGGGAGGTGGGGGCCGCCGCCGGCCGCGCCATCAAGAAGTCGGTGCTGGAGCTCGGCGGGTCGGACCCCTTCGTGGTGATGCCGTCCGCCGACCTCGCCGTGGCCTCCCGGACGGCGGTGGCCGCGCGCTGCATCAACAACGGGCAGTCGTGCATCGCCGCCAAGCGCTTCATCGTCCACGAGCGGGTCTACGACGAGTTCGAGCGGCGCTTCGTCGAGGCGATGCGGGCCCAGCGGGTCGGGGATCCGATGCTGGCGGAGACCGACGTGGGGCCGCTCGCCTCCGAGCAAGGGCTCCGCGAGGTGGAGGAACAGGTGCGCAAGTCGGTGGAGATGGGCGCCCGCCTCCTCTGCGGGGGGAGGCGCGCCTCGGTGGCCGGCCTCCGCGGCTGGTTCTACGAGCCGACCGCGCTCGCCTCCATCCCGCGCGGCGCGCCGGCCTACGCCGAGGAGGTCTTCGGCCCGGTGGCGAGCCTGTTCCGGGCCCGCGACCTCGACGAGGCGATCGCGCTCGCCAACGCCACCAGCTTCGGGCTGGGCGCCTCGGTGTGGACGAACGACGCGGCCGAGCGCCATCGCTTCGTCGAGGAGATCGAGGCCGGCCAGACCTTCATCAACGCCCCGGTGGCCTCCGACCCCCGGCTCCCCTTCGGGGGGACGAAGCGCTCCGGGTACGGGCGCGAGCTCGCGGAGGTGGGCATCCGCGAGTTCGTGAATCTGAAGACCGTCTACCTCGTCGATCAGACCGGGTAGAGCCCGGCCGGACGGAGCTGTTGCGGCGGGGCCGCCGCGAGCAGGGCGGAGACGGTGGCGTCGGTCCCGGGAACCCGGAGATCGGGGCGGAGCTCGGCGAGGGGCACGAGCACGAAGCGGCGCCGCGCGAGCTCGGGGTGCGGCAGGGTGAGGGTGGGGGTCCTCCGGACCTCCGCCCCCTGGACGAGGAGGTCGAGGTCGAGCGTCCTCGCCCCCCAGCGCACCTCGGAGCGGCGCCGCCGCAAGGCTGCCCCCTCCGCCTGGCGGAGCACCTCCAGGAGCGCCTCGGGTGGGCGCGCCGTCTCGAGCTCGAGCACGGCGTTCAGGTAGCGCGGCTGCGGCGGACCCACCGGCTCGGTGTCCCAGACCCGCGAGGCGCGCACCAGCGCCACCCCCGGGGCGGCGCGGAGGAGGCGGGCGGCGAGGGCCAGGTTCGACCAGCGGTCCCCGAGGTTGGTGCCGACGCCCACGTACGCGCGCATGAGGAGAGGCGGCACCCGCCCGCCGGCCGGAGCTAGACGACCGGGTTCTTCAGGACGCCGACGCCGCTCACCTCGACCTCGACCCAGTCGCCGCGGCGCAGCGGGCCCACGCCCTCCGGGGTCCCGGTGGTCACCACGTCCCCGGGCAGGAGCGTCATCACCTGGGAGATGTAGGCGACCAGGGCGAAGGGGTCGACGACCATGTCCCGCGTGAACCCGCGCTGCCGCTGCTCGCCGTTCACGCGGCAGGTGACGACCTGGTCGAGCGGGTCGAGGTCGGTCTCCACCACCGGCCCCACCGGGCAGAAGGTGTCGAAGGACTTCGACCGCGTGAAGTGGGCCTCGGCCCGCTGGATGTCGCGGGCGGTCACGTCGTCGAGGCAGGTCCAGCCGAAGATGCCCTGGCGCGCCTCGGGAGCCCCGGCCCGGGTGAGCACCTGGCCGATGACGCAGGCGAGCTCCGACTCGTGGTGGACCTCCTTCGACTGCTCCGGGAGCCGGATCTCGTCCATGGGGCCGATGACGGCGGTGGAGGGCTTGATGAAGAGCAGGGGCTCGCGAGGCACGTCCTGGCCCAGCTCCCGCGCGTGCGCGCGGTAGTTGCGACCGACCGCCACCACCTTGGAGGGCTCGACCGGCGCGAGCAGCTTCACCGAGGAGAGCTCGATGCGCGGCCCCTCCGGCAGGCCGCCGGCCCAGGGCGCGGCGGTGAGGGCCCGGACCTCGGCCCCGCTGACGACGCCGTACCGATCCTGGCCATCCCTGTGGAAGCGGCAGGTCCTCATCCCTGTCCTCTCAGTCCGAGAACGTCGTGCATGTCGTACATCCCCGGAGCGCGGCCCGCCACCCAGCGGGCCGCCCGCAGCGCGCCGCGGACGAACTGGTCCCGCGAGGTGGCCCGGTGCGTCAGCTCCAGCCTCTCTCCCTGGCCGACGAAGAAGACGGTGTGCTCCCCGACCACGTCCCCGCCACGCAGGGTCATCACCCCGATCTCGCGCGCGCTCCGCTCGCCGATCATCCCCTGGCGAGAGAGGACCAGGTCCTTCCGGGGGTCGCGCCCGAGGGCCTCGGCCGCCACCTCGGCGAGCCGCACCGCCGTCCCGCTGGGCGCGTCCTTCTTCTTGCCGTGGTGCATCTCCACGATCTCGACGTCGTAGGCGTCGCCGAGGACGCGCGCCGCCTGCGCCACCAGCGCGAACATCACGTTCACTCCCACGCTCATGTTGGGGGAGAGGACGACCGGGATGCGGCCGGCGGCCGCCCGCACCCGCTCCTTGGCCTCGGGGGTGAAGCCCGTCGATCCGATGACGATCGCCACTCCGCGCTCGGCGCAGGCAGCGGCCGCTGCCGCCGAGGCCTCGAAGGAGGTGAAGTCGATGACCACCTGGGGCCTCGCCTCGTCGAGCATCCTCCCGAGGTCGACCCCGAGCGGGATGCCGCTCCTCCCCATCCCCGCCGCCTCGCCAGCGTCGGCCGGGCCCTGGTAGCCCGGGCGCTCCACCGCCCCCACTGCGCTCAGCCCCTCGGCGCCCTGGAGGGCTTGGAGGATCTGGCCCCCCATGCGCCCGGCGGCCCCGGTCACGACCACGTTCACCATGTTCGCCTCCGGCGCCGGCCGAAGCGCGGCCGCCGCGCTCCACCCCTAGGCGGCCACCACCAGGCCGAAGCGCACCATCGCGTCCCGGATCTTCGCCAGGTTGGCCTCGGAGACCGTCCACAGGGGCAGCCGGATCTCCGGGCTCGCCTTGCCGAGCAGCGCCACCGCGGCCTTCACCGGGCCGGGGTTCGTCTCGATGAACATCACCCGATTGAGCTCGGCGAGCGCCACCTGCCTCTCGAGCGCCGTCGAGTGGTCGCCCTTCCGCGCCGCCACCACCAGCTCCTTCATCGCGCGGGGGGCGACGTTGCCGACCACCGAGATGACGCCGTGCCCGCCGCAGGCGATGTAGGGCAGGACCGTGAAGTCGTCGCCGGAGAGGAAGGCGATCCGGTCCTTGCCGACCTTCTCCACCAGCTGGATCTGCCGGTCCATGCTGGCGGTGGCCTCCTTGATGCCGGCGATGGCCCCGGCACGCGCCAGCCGGGCCACCGTCTCGGGCAGCATGTCCACGGCGGTGCGCCCCGGCACGTTGTAGGCCACCACCGGGAAGCCGACCGCGTCCCAGATGGCCATGTAGTGCCGGTAGAGCCCCTCCGCGGTCGGCTTGTTGTAGTAGGGGGTGACGACCAGGGCGGCGTCCGCCTTGAGCTCGCGGGCCATCTTCACGCCCTCGATGGCCTCGGCGGTGGAGTTGGAGCCGGCGCCAGCGATGACCTGGGCCCGGCCACGCGCCGCCTCCACCACGGTGCGGATCACGTCGACCCGCTCCTTGGCGGTGAGGGTGGCGCCCTCGCCGGTCGTTCCGCAGGGCACGATCCCGTCCGTGCCCTCGAGGATCTGCCACTCGGTGAGCTCGCGCAGCGCCCGGAGGTCGGGCTTGCCGTCCTTGAGCGGCGTGACGATGGCGACCATTGAGCCCTGCAGCTTCATGGCGGTCCTCCGGGTTGGACGCTCGACTCTAGCCCATCCGACGGCGCCCCGTGAACCGGCGCTCCGGGGGGCGCGCCTTCTCGCCCCGGACGAGGTCCGGCCAGGTCTCCCGCTTGCGGGCCAGCCGGGCCGCGTCCCCCTCCACCAGCACCTCGGCCGCGCGCGGCCGGGAGTTGTAGTTGGAGGCCATGGCGAAGCCGTAGGCCCCGGCGGAGCGCACGCAGAGCAGGTCGTCCCGCTCGGGGAGGGGCATCCTCCGCCCCTGCGCCAGGAAGTCCGACGACTCGCACACCGGGCCCACCACGTCGAGGACCGCCTGCTCGCGCCCGGCCGGGTCCCCGACGGGCTCGATGTCGTGGTGGGCGCCGTAGAGGCTCGGGCGGACGAGGTCGTTCATGGCGGCGTCCACCACCGCGAAGCGCTTCCTCCCGCTCGTCTTCAGGTAGAGGACGCGGGTGACGAGCACGCCGGCGTTCCCCACCAGCACCCTGCCGGGCTCCAGGATCACCTCCCCCTCGAACCCCCGCAGCGCCCGCTTCACCGCCGCCCCGTACTCGTCCGGGTGGGGCGGGGCCTCGTCCCGGTACTGGATGCCGAGCCCGCCGCCGATGTCGAGGTGGCGGAAGCGAAGGCCTTGGCGGGAGAGCTCGCCCATGAGCGCCCGGACGCGGGCGATGGCGTCGAGGAACGGCTCCACGGTGGTGATCTGCGATCCGATGTGGCAGGCGACCCCGCGGACCTCGAGCGCCGGATCCCTGGCCGCGAGCGGGAAGAGGCGGCGCGCGTCCTCGACCGACACCCCGAACTTCGACTTCTTCAGCCCGGTGGCGATGTACGGGTGGGTGCGGGGGTCCACGTCCGGGTTCACGCGCAGCGCGACGGGGGCCCGCACCCCCAGCCGGCGGGCCACCACCGAGACGCGCCCCAGCTCTGGCCCGCTCTCCACGTTGAGGCAGCGGACGCGCTGCGCCAGGGCGAAGGCGATCTCCTCGTCGCGCTTGCCGACCCCGCTGTAGACCACCTTGCGCGGGTCGCCGCCGGCCTTCAGCACTCGGTAGAGCTCGCCCCCGGAGACGATGTCGAACCCGGCACCGAGCCGGGCGAGGAGGTTCAGGACCGCCAGGTTGGAGTTCGCCTTGATGGCGTAGCAGACGAGGTGGTCGAGGCCGGAGAGCGAGCGGTCGAGGACCCGCCAGTGCCTGCGCAGGGTGGCGGTGGAGTAGACGTAGAGGGGCGTCCCGTAGGCCCGGGCGAGATCGGCGAGGGGGATCCTCTCCGCGCAGAGAACGCCACCGCGGCGCTGGAAGTGGTTCATCGGTCGCAGGGTCCTCCGTCCCGGGCGGCGTCGCACGGGCTCCCGCCGTCGGGAGCCCCGGGACCCGCGTCGGAGGCGGTCCCCGCGCCCTCCGCCCGCGGCGGCCGGGGCGGGGCCTTCACCCCGCAGGCGGCGGCCGCCAGGGCCAGCGCGAGGAGGAGGGCCCGCCTCACCGGGAAAGCTCCCTCTCCCAGCGCGCGATTTGGCGGGCCACCTGGCGCGGCCCGGGGGCGCCCGGGAGCTCGCGCCTTCGCAGGCTCCGCCCGGGGTCGAAGCAGCGCGCCACGTCTCGCCCGAAGGCGGGGTGGAACGCCTTCCACTCCCGAACGGTCAGGCTCGAGAGCGCCCTCCCCTCCCGGCCGGCGAAGGCGGCGGCGGCGCCCACCGCCTCGTGCGCCTCCCGGAAGGGCACGCCGCGGCCCACCAGGTGCTCGGCGACGTCGGTGGCGAGAGACTCCCCGCCGCCGAGCGCCTCGCCCATCCGCCGGGCGTCGAAGCGCGCCGTCTCGAGGGCGCCGGCGAGCGCCAAGAGCGTCTCCTCGAGCGCCCGCGGCGCGCCCAGCAGCGGCCGCTTGTCCTCCTGCAGGTCGCGGTTGTAGCTGAGCGGCAGGCTCTTCAGGACCGCCAGCATCGACACCAGGTCTCCGAGGGCGCGCCCGGCCCGGCCGCGGGCCAGCTCCGCCACGTCCGGATTCTTCTTCTGCGGCATGAGCGAGCTGCCGGTGGCGAAGGAGTCGTCGAGTTCCATGAACCCGAACTCCTTCGTGGTCCAGAGCACCACCTCTTCGCCCAGCCGCGACAGGTGGACGGCGGCGAGCGCGCAGTCGAAGACGAGTTCCACCGCGCTGTCGCGGTCGCTCACCGCATCGAGCGAGTTCGCGGTCACGCCCGAGAGGCCGAGCTCCCGCGCCGTCCTGGCCCGGTCGAGCGGCAGCGTGGTCCCGGCGAGCGCCCCGGACCCGAGCGGCGAGACCGCCGCGCGGCGCGCCGTCTCGCCCAGCCGCTGCCGGTCCCGACCCAGCATCTCCAGGTAGGCGAGCAGGTGGTGCGCGAGCGACACCGGCTGGGCCCGCTGCAGGTGCGTGTAGCCCGGCATGAGGGTGTCGCGGTGGCGCTTCGCCTGGGCGAGGAGGGCGCGCATGAGGGCGCGCAGGGCGAGGTCGCAGCGCCGGCACGCCTCGACGATGAAGAGCCGCTCGTCGAGCGCCACCTGATCGTTGCGGCTGCGCCCGGCGTGGAGGTAGCCGGCGTCGCGGCCCACGATCTCCCCCAGGCGGCGCTCCACATGGGTGTGGACGTCCTCCAGCCTCGGATCGGGCCGGATCTTGCCCGCCGCGAACTCCCTGCGGACCTGCTCCAGACCGCGCCGGATTCTCCGGGCGGCGGCCGCGGGTACGATCCCCTGGGCGGCGAGCATGGAGACGTGGGCCTGGCTGCCGCGGATGTCCTCGGCGAAGAGGGCGCCGTCGTCCTGGATGGAAACGGACATCCGCACCAGGCGCGGGTCGGCCTCCCCGGCGAGCGCGGCGCGGGAGATGGGCTTTGCCTTCCTTGGCTTCTTCATCGGGGCGGGCGAGGCTACCACGCCCGGCGCCGCCGTTGTACGGCCGGCGCAAGGGGTCCACACGCCGCTAGTAGACGATTCCCACTCCGGCGTGGAGGTACTGCGCGATCCCAGAGGGGGTGTTGACGGTCGTCACTCCGCTCACCGTGCTGTTCACGTTGAGCGCGGAGAGGGCCTTCAGTAGCCCGTAGCTCAGGAAGAAGACGAAGCCGTCGTCGGAGTGATACTTCACTCCGAGGTCCACCTCCACCCCGAGCGGCCGGTTCGTCATCGACGGGGTGGCGTAGGCGTCGAACGCCTGCGAGTAGACGACCTGGGCCCAGGTGTTGAGCCCCTCCAGGATGTCCCAGCGGAAGGTGGGCTTCGCGTACCAGCCGTTCGTCACCGTTCCGATGAGCTCGTGCCAGAGGATGAGATCGACCTGGTAGGCCGGGTTGAACCGGTAGTTGTTGAGGCTCCCCGAACCGGTGGCCGGGTACTGCTGGCCGTCGAAGGTGCCAGGGGTGGTGGTGCACACCGGGTAGGGGACGTGGGTGTAGTCGCAGCTCCGCCCCGGGTAGACGCCCATGCCGGGCCCGGCGCCGGCGGTGGCGGCGCCGAACTCGGCCCCCACCGTGACCTTGCCCGCCTCCCCCAGCTTGTCCTTGAAGCGCAGGGCGGCGCCTCCCTGGCGAATGTTCACCGGTCCCACCGGGTTGGCGGGATCGAAGGAGACGTTGCCGATGCTGCCGAAGATCCCGATCGCCTCGGCCTCGAGCTCGAGCTTCTTCGTGGTCAGGCGCCCGAACAGGTCGAGCGTCCCGGCGTTGGCGCTGCGCGACACCTGGGCGACGTTGTCCGGCAGCGGCGCCTGGAAGGAGAGGGAGGTGAGCCCGACCGACTGCGTCTTGTAGCTGAAGAGCAGCCCGTAGTTGATGCTGGCGAGCCCCTTCTCCAGCTTGCGCTTCTGCTGGTCGGGCGTGTCCTCGCGCACCACCCGGATGCCGATGGAACCCACGTCGTCGGCGTCGGAGAAGTTCATCGGCTGGCCGATACCAGTGGGGTTGGCGTTGTAGACGAGCCCCGCGCTGTACCAGTCGTAGAAGGGGATGATGGTGATTCCGCCCAGGACCATGCCGATGGGGATGGCGAACTGGATGCGGTCGACGTTGTCGCCGTAGTCGTTGTCGATGTCGTTGCCGGCGTTCTCGTAGATGCCCATGCCCCACTGGGCGGGCATCCGCCCGAAGGAGAGGAGCCCCACGGGCGTCTGCACCTCGCCCCAGATGCGCTGGACGTCGACCGAGTTCGAGAACCAGTTCCCGGTGCTCGGCGGGACCTGGCCGTTCGAGAGGTACTCGAGGTTGTTGTAGTTCGGCCCGACCGGGGTGGAGCCGAGCACCACGTTGTTGAGGAAGTCGATGGTGGAGCGAATGCGCACCTGCTCGGAGACGTTGAAGGTCGAGTCCACCCGCAAACGCATGTTGCCGCTCGTCTGCGTGCCGTTGTGGTCGATGTTGGTGGCGCGCCCGAGCCACAGGTACCAGCCCGAGGGGTCGGCTGGCAGGCCCAGGTTCATGTTGCTGAAGAGGTCCCAGCGGAAGCGGAAGTAGCCGTTGAGCTCGAGGAACTGGAGCTTCTTCTTCTCCTCTTGCTCGCCCATGAACTCGGCCGCCGACTGGGCCCCCTGGATCTCGGCCCGGACCTCGTCGCGCAGCTGCTCCTTCACCTTGGCGACCTCCCGCTGCACCGCCTCCTGGACCTGCCGGTCGATCTCCGACTGGCCCGGGGAAGGGAGCGCGAGGGGAGCCGTGCCCTCCGCAGGCGCCTTCGCCGGATCCGCAGGGGCGGCGGCCGGGGGAGTCTGCGCCTCGGCCACGCCCAGCCACAAGCGGACGGAGAGAGCGAGAAGAAGGGGGCGCGTCATGGTGCCCTCACTAATCATGCGGCTCGTTCCGCGGTCAAGGAATCTCGGGCCCCTGCCGCAGCTCCACCAGCACTCCGCGACTGCCCTTCGGGTGAACGAAGGCGACCCGGGCTCCTCCGGCCCCGGGGCGCGGCTTCTCGTCGAGGAGCGGCGCTCCCTGAGCCCGCAGCGCCGCCATCGCCTTCTCGATGTCGGGCACCTCGAGACAGACGTGGTGCAGCCCCTCGCCCCGCTTCTCGATGGCCTTCGCCATGGGGCTGTCCGGGCCGCTCGGGGAGACGAGCTCGATGCGCCCCGCCCCGTGCCCGAAGATGGCCACCCGCACCTTCTCCGTCGGCACCTCCTCCACCTCGGCGAGTTCCAGCCCGTACACGTCCCGGTAGAGGCGGATGGCCGCCTCCAGATCGGAGACGAGGATGGCCACGTGATCGAGACCCTTCATGCTTCCTCCGCGGGTGTGAGGAGGCCGCATCAAAGACGGGCCGTCCGGTGGAGTCAACCGGGTCCTCGCTGCCTCCCCGCGCTCACAGGGCGCGCGGCTCGGCCTTGCTCACCCGGAGCGACCCGATGAGCCCGACCGCGTCCACCTTGGCACCCCGGCCCAGAGTGACGTGGGTGGCGTCGGCCACGTCCTGGCCGAAGGTCGGGTCGACCGGGATCCACTCGTCGCCGACGTTCACCTCGGCCCAGGCGTGCCAGTAGAGCCCGGCTCCGCCCTCGCCGTAGTTCGCGTAGACGAGCCCGTAGACCTCGCGGGCAGGGATTCCGGCCGCGCGCGCCAGGGCGACGAAAAGCAGGGCGTGCTCGGTGCAGTCCCCCTTGCCGGTTCTCAGGACCTCGCTCGCCCGGTCGCGGCTCTGGCCGTAGACCTTCTCCAGCCGCCGGTTCACCTCCCTCGACAGCTTGCGCGCCGCTGCCCACCGCCCCTGGGTCTTCCCGGCCACGCGATCGGCGAGTGCGCGCAGGTCGGGGTGGTCCCAGTCGACCTCGGGAGTCGCCTCCAGGTCCTCGCCGCCGCTCGGGTCCGGCCGAAGCCTCGGCACATCCTTCGCCGGGTCGTCGGCCGCCGGCCGGCGCGCGGTGACAGTGAGGAGCGTCTCCCCGGCCCCGCCGGGGGCGACCACCTGGCGCTCGTCCTTGCCGTGGAAGCTCGCCGGCA
>Ga0335076_10004222_pt1 | contig 14512 bp, 11 predicted proteins | sample Lox_Sample_25_FD_206717 | JGI IMG/M metagenome (GOLD analysis project Ga0335076, IMG submission 206717) | Soil microbial communities from Loxahatchee National Wildlife Refuge, Florida, United States - Lox_Sample_2.5 | ecosystem: Environmental > Terrestrial > Soil > Wetlands | place: USA... | reverse complement strand
ACCAGGCTGCCGATGACCATGATCAGCAGCACCAGCGTCGCTCCGGCACCCGTCCTCAGCAGCTCACGCACGTAACGCCGAGCTTAGGGCCACTTAGCCTTGACCGCGAGCCGCGACGGCCCTCAACCGAGGGCACGCGCGGCGCCGGCTAACGGACAGCCGGAGGAAAGCTTGACCTCCCACCAACCCATGAGCATCCCGATCAGCCCGAGACGCGGGCGGACGAACCACTCGCCGCACCCGGGCTCGCCGATGTCGCGGTTGGCGATTCGCACAAACCGGTAACGGCCGGGGTCGAGGAGCATCTTCTCGAGCCGCACCCGATTTGCCGCCTGGAGGTCGGCGCGCTCAGCGATCGACGCCCGCGCCGTCCGCACGCGACCCGCGAGCTCGTCCCGAATGCGCTCGAGCTCGCCGAGGCCGAGCAACCGTGGCCCTGCGTTCGACCGCGCCGGCTCAACCGGTTCGAGCCCTCCCATCGGATAAGCGGTGACGAACGCGTCAGCCAGCTCGCGCTCGAGCTTGTCAATCTGCGCCCTCAGCGAGCGTCGAGCTGCCCGCTCGCCCTGCTCTGGGGCGATCAGCGGTACGGCTGAATGTTCGAGAAGCTCCAACGCTGCCTCCTTTCGGGAGCTCGGGCCAGCTTACCAGTCCCCACTACCGCGATTTAGGCGTTCCCGAGAACGTCGGTGGCCACCCACAGCGCCTCCTCGAGGTGGATCGCCGGGACCCCGTCGACCCCGACCGCGAACAGCAGGATCCGGTTCGTTCGCGGCCCTGGAGCATGACCAGTGACCGGCGGGGAGAACAACGTCGCGTGGACGTTCGCTGAGTCGGCGACCACGAGCTGGCCCTCGGCAACCGGATTCCCGCCGCCCGGATCGCCGCCGAGCACATCGCCTGCCACTGCGACCCGAATCCCGAGCGTGGACGAATCGGCCACTCCGGCATCCAGGGCCCACACCGGCACTCCGGTCTCGACGAGCGCCAGCAGCAGCGCGTCGGCGAGCGTCCCGCGGGAGCGAAACCCCCCCTGGAGGAGGCGCCGGACCGCGGCCTCCTCGCTCGGGATTCGCACGGCATCGGGATCCAGTCCGACCTGACGAAAGAAAGCCCGGTAAGCATGTGGGATCGGCTCGGTCCGCATCGCCACCACCCCTGCGCCTCGGTACCGGTCAGAAAGCTTCCGCAGCCGCCGCTCGACCTCGCGCGAGCTGCCACGCACCCGAGCCTCGACCTCCGTCCAGATCAACCGAAGCCCCGGGAACTCCTCCGCCAGCTCAGGCTCGACGCGGCCGTTCACGGAGCTCATCGGCAGAGATCACCCGTGTCGAAGCAGCGTCTGCACCTCCGCCGAGAGCGCGCTCTCAGACAGCCAATGCTCGCCGATCAATCGCTGAGCCACCGTTCCGCCACGATACGAGAGCTCGAGCAGCGGGCAGGCGGTCACGCCATACAGGCCACCGACCCCCCCGTCCGCGTCATACGCGACCGGGATCGTCCAGCCGTGCCTGCGAACCGCCTTCGCCGCGGCTGCATGGCCGGTGTTCACCGCAACCGCTGCGTATTGCGCACCCCACGTCAAGGGTTCCGAGGCGAGCGCCTGCATCGTGCTCACCTCGCGCTCGCACGCCTGTGAGCCCGGCACGAAGAAGCCCAGGACCAGCGGTCCCCGACGCGCCAGCAGGCACACGTTGAGCGCGCGCGGATCGTGGTGCGCGCGGGTGCACGGCGGGCTCAGATTCGCGTCGCCGTTCAAATCGGACGTCGCCAGCGGCGCCGAGAAGTAGCGAAGGCGTTGACCCACCGCGACCCCAGGGGTTCCGGCTCCCGACGAGTGATGGGTCAACGCATACACCAGGAAGCCGACCACCAACACGGCCGCCAGCACGCCGACCATCCACGCGTAGCGGCGGTTTTCGAGGAGGGCTTTGGTCGGGGAGGGGGCCTGCCAGTCGGGGGGTCGCCCGTCGCCCGGAGCCGGCCCGGATCCGCTCACGCCACGCGGGCCCGGCGCCGGCGCGGCAGCGCGCCCGCGACACGCCCGAAGCGCTCACGGACGCTGCCCAGCGCGTCTCGCCGCTCCGACAGTGCGAGCACCGACGGCAGCACGAGCAGCACCCCCCCGAGCGACACCGACAGGTCGACCAGCGTGACCAGGCCGAAGTCGCGCAGCATCGTGATGCTCGACAGCGTGAGCACCCCAAACCCGGCGATCGCGGTGATTCCGGAGGCGAGCACTGCTGATCCGGTGAACCGGTAGGTCCGTGCCAGCGCTTCCGCGGGCGACAGGCCCGCTCGCCGCTCGGCCCGGAATCGCTCGGACAGGAGCACGCTGAACTCGGTGGAGATCGCGATCACCAGCGCGCCGAGGGCAGCCGACATCGGATTGAGCGGAATCCGCGTCGCGAACAGGATCAGGGACGACCATCCCGTGGCCAGCGCGATCGGGACCAGCGGCACCAGAGCCCGCCGAGCCGTCCGGAGCACCAGCAGCAGCACGAGCCCGACCGCGACCAGGCCGGCCAGCAGCATCAGCATCCGGTGCCCCGACGACGACAGCGACGCGTCTGCCTGCGCCGCAAGTACCGGCAGGCCGGCGAGCTCGGCACTGACTCCGGACGGCGGATGCAGGTGCGCGCGCATGTAGTCGATCACGCGTTGCTGGCGGGAAAGCGGCATGAGGCGAATGCCGAACGCGAGCGTCGCCTCGCGGTGGTCGGGCGTGATCACCGCCTGCGAGAAGTAGGGCGGCACGGCCGACAGCAGACTCGATATCAGCCCCGAGGTCAGCGACTTGCCGCACGAGGCCCCCGCCTGCGCGCCCGAGCAGAACAGATCGGGCAGCGACAGCGCCGGGCACAGGGTCGCGCTCGCACAGCCCTTCGTCTCGACGTAGCCGAAGTGCGCGAGCAGGGTGTTCTCGTAGCCGACCATCCAGCTGATCGTCTTGGGCGTCGCCACGTTCGGGGATTTCACGAGCACGTCGATCTCGCCCGAGACGCCGCTGACGCGCTCGAGCGTTCGCAGATCCTTGAGTGCCGGCATGTTCGACGGCACGAGCTTGGTCACGTCCGACTGGACCGGCATCTGAGTGTCCACGACCCAGCCAGCCGCGGCCAGCACGAGGCCCACCAGCAGAACCCGACCGGGGCGCCGCATCGCACCCGCCACCGCGCCACGGGCGATACGGCCAGCCCGCGACGAAACCGCAGCCCGGCTGTCGTCCAGGATCTCCCCCGCTCCGCGCGCCGACGCGCCGACGACGCCCAGCGAAGGCGGGCTGAAGCGCATGACCCGACGCGGAGTCGGATCCGGAACCGATCGCCGCCGCCGGCCGGCGAGGACCAGCGCGGCTGAGCCCGCGGTGAGCGCGCACGCCAGCGCGACGCCGATGCCCACGATCAGCAGCAGCCCGAATCCGCGGACCATCGGGACCGGGGACAGCAGCAGCGCCAGGAACCCGGCAGCGGTGGCGAGCGCGGCGGTCGCGATCGTCGGCGCCGCCGCGGCGGCCGCCTGAGCGACGTCGCCGCCGGCCTCCTCGGTGCGCGACTGGAACTGGATCGCATAGTCGACGGCGAGCCCGATCAGGATCGGCAGCACGGCGATCGAGGCCATCGTCAGGGAACCTCCGACCAGCGACACCGCGCCGAACGTGATCCCGACCGCGGCCAGCGCGATCCCGAGCGGCAACAGTCGCGGCCGATTCCGGAACACCAGAAGCAACACGATGCCCATCACAAAGACCGCCGCCGCGAGCAGGCCGGCGATCGACCCGGTGATGGTCGAGGCAAGCGCATCAGTCACGACCGGCACGCCCGAGACCGTGTACGTGCCGTGATAGGCCGAGCGGAACATCGGCATCTGCACCGCTTGCTTGATCCACGTGATCGCCCGAGCCTGCTGCGCAGGAGTCAGCGACGCCTTGAGCCGGACCTGGATCAGCGCCGAGTCCGCGGTCGGGAACAGGTAGGCGAACCGCGCCTTCGGCTGGTTCACGCCACGCGTCTGGTCGAACACGATCTCCGGGATGAACTGCGGGTCGTCGATCTTCGGCTGACCCGTGATGCCCGAGTTCAGATACATCTGAAGCAGGTTCGTCGTCTCCTGCTCCTGGGCGATCTGACCCGCGGCGTTCTCGAGCGTCGTCGCCTTGGCCTTCGACAGATGCTTTGCCAGCGCGAGTTGGTACGCGCTCGTCTTGGCCGTCTGGATCGTCTGCTGTGCCGCACCCGCGATCTGGGCGATCTCGGTGTTGACCGCGGCGACCGCGCGGTTCAGGAACGTCCCCGGCCCGTATACGACCTGGGCCGGCTGCGCCTTCATCAGCTTTCCGCATGGACTCCCCCACCCTCCGTACGGAGTCGCGGATCCCGCCGGCGCCGGCGTGAACGCCTCGAGCTGCTGGTTGGCCACGAGCGTCTGGCCGGCGAGGCACGCCTCGAGTTGCGAAAGGGTGGCCAGGTCCTTGGTTTCGACGAGATCGGTCAGCGGCTCGCGGATCAGGATCACTACGGGATCGCCGCCGAAATGCTTGTTGTCGTCGAGGCTCGCCTGGTACGTCGGCGACGAGCGGCTAACGAAGGTGTCGCTCGAAGTGTTCGGCTGCAGGCGCAGCGCGAGCGCGCCTCCGCCCAGGGCAAGCGCGAGCACAATGCCCAGCGTCACCGCCGGCTTGCTCGCAGCGGCCCGCGCCAGCCGCTCCAACATCTTCCCCATCATCGCTCAGTCCATCGCGAGCGGGCCCTGCGACTCCCCTGACAGGAACTGGCGGATGAACGGGTTATCGGAGTTGAGCATGTCTTCAGCGGGCCCCGCCTCGACGATCCGCCCCTTCCACAGGACGTTGATGTAGTCGGCGACACGGCGGGCGCTCATGATGTCGTGAGTGATCACGCAGAACGTCGGAAGGTGCTCCCTGCCCTTCGACTTCGCCTCCTCCATCATGTCGCGGTGGATCTCGAGGATCAGCTCACCGAGTAGCGCCGTGCGCACGGGGTCGAGTCCCGAGTCGGGCTCGTCGAACAGGAGGATGTCCGGCTCGAGCACGAGGGCACGCGCGAACCCGGCGCGCTTGCGCATCCCGCCGGAAAGTTCGTTGGGGAGCTTGTTGACGGCCTCGGCAAGACCGACCTCCTTCAACCGCCGCATGACGATGTCCTCGACCTCGTCCTCGCCCTTCTCGGTGTGCTGGCGCAGAGGGAACGCGACGTTATCGAACACATTCATCGACCCGAACAGCGCGCCATCCTGGAACAGCAAGCCGAACTTCTTGCGCATCTCGAACAACTCGTCGTCGGGCATGTTCGGGACCGACTCGCCATGCACAAGGATGTCGCCCTCGTCGGGATACAGCAATCCGACCATGTGCTTGATGCAGACGGACTTGCCGGTGCCCGACGGCCCGAGGATCATGGACACCATCCCCTCGGGCAGGCCCATGTTCAGCCCGCGCAGAATCTGCGTACGCCCGAATGCCTTGTAGGTGTCGATGAACTCGACGGCGTCAGGGCGGCCCGACGGATACACCTTGTAGGTGTGCCACTTGTATTCGTCGTCCGAGGATCCCGGAGGCGGACCCGGACGCGGCGGCTGTTCGTCGACGACGGATACCCGCGACGACGAACGCTCGCCGGCGTGGCCATTCGCCTCGGACCCATTCGCCTCGGCCTGTGCGTGGTCGCCTGACCCGTTGTGATCGCCGTCCATCGGCGCGGGCTCGTCGCCGCCGTCGACTTCGGTCTCCTCCTGCCGGGCCCAGCGTTCGTCGTCGTCGTCAAACGCCATGTTCAGCCTCCGATTGGTGCCCGGGGGTTGGCGCCCCAGAAGAGCTGGGTTCCGAGCATCCCGATGAGATGTACACCGACCAAGTTCAACACCATCGACTTCGCGGTTGCGGTACCGACACCTACAGGCCCACCGCTTGCGTTGTACCCGTAATAGCAGCCGACCAGCACGATGAGCGTAGCCATCGCCATCGCCTTTATCAGGCTGAATAAGAGGTCGGGTGGGTTCTGGAACTCCCAGAAGATCAGGAAGTAGCCTCCTGAGGACACGTCCCCGATCTGCTGCACGACCGCAATGTAGCTCGCGAGGAAGCCGGCGCCGATCGAGATCACATACACGAACGGCAGCACAAGCCAGGCCGCGAGCAGCCTCGTCCCGCACAGGAACGTCATGCCGCTGATCCCCATGACCTCGAGCGCGTCGATCTCGTCGGAAATCCTCATCGACCCGAGCTCCGCGACGATCCCGGTGCCGACCTTGGCGGCCATCATGTAGCCGAACGCCAGCGGAGCGAGCTCGCGCAGATCGCACCACGCCGAAAACACGCCCGAGAACGCCGGCGCGCCCTGCGAGCGCAGGAGGTAGGCGCCCTCGATCCCGCACGACAGCCCGACGATGAACACCAGAGTGCAGATCACGATCGCCGAGCCGACGATCAGGATCCCCGCCTGGCGGAGCGCCTCGCCGAAGAACTTGAACACGCGCAGGCGGAAGACCTCGCCGAGGACCTGCGTCGTGAACTTCGCGATCTCGCCGAAGCTCTCGATCCAGCCCTTGGGGGTGATGATCAGGTCGTTCATCAGCGCGGAATCGTCGTGATCTCCGGATGGGTCGCGAGCAGCGTCTGCGTGAACGCGTAGTTGAACGCGAAGATCCCCAGGAACGCGATGACCACCGCCTGGTTCACGGCGCGCCCCACCCCCTCGGCGCCACCCGAGGCGGTCATCCCCTTGTAACAGCAGACGACCGCGATGATCGCGCCGAACAGAGTCGTCTTCACCACCGACCCCCACAGGTCCGTCGTCTCGGCGTTGTTGAAGAAGGTCGAGAAGAAGGGGCCGAGCGGTGCGTGGTTGACGACCGTCGCCAGGATCCCGCCGAAGATGCCGAAGATCAGCGCGTAGATGTCGAACAGGCCGGTGACGAGCATCAGCGCGAGGAAGCGCGGCACGACCAGGTTCTTGATCGGGTCGACGCCGAGCACCTGGAGCGCGTCGAGCTCCTCGCGGATCTTGCGCGCGCCGAGGTCGGCGGTGATCGCCGTGCCCGCGACGCCGGCGAGCACGATCGCGTCGACGAACGGCGCGAACTCGCGGATCGAGGCCAGCACGAAGAATCCGCCCAGGCGGTCGAGCGCGCCAAACAACACGAGGAAGTTGGCGGCCTGAAGCCCCGGCGCCTCGTAGCCGAACGCGATCGTCGAGATCAGTAGCGGGAACCAGCACAGCCGCAGCGCGAACATGAACTGGCCGACGAACTCGGGGCCGTAGGGGTACGGCGGGCGCACGGCCGACACCAGCGTCTTGCCGGTGAGGATCATCATGTTGCCGACCTCTTCGAGTAGGCCCTTGATGGGCGAGTACCCTCGATCGGCGACGGCTCTGATCAAATCTGCTCTGCCTCCCGGGTTGCTGCAGTGCCGCCGACGCGGCTAGTCACACAAGCGTACGCGGACCTACCCGGATGTAGCAAATGGGAACCGTCGCGGCTCCGGAGGCCAATTGCTAACTTCGGGCCGCGGTGAGACTAGGGAGCTGTGGTGCGATCTGTGGAGCGCTGGCTGCGCTCGCCCTCGCCGGCTGCGGCGGCGGGGCCCGTCAGGACGCGAGCGAGCCGAACGGGAAGTTCCCCGTTTCGGTGACGACTGCGACATTCCCGTCCTCACAACGCCTGTCCGAGCACACCCATCTTGTGCTCGCCGTGCGCAACACGGGCTCGAAGACGATCCCGAACATCGCGGTCACGATCTGCAACGTCACGTGCGCGTATCCCGCGCCCGCGGGCGAGGGCACGGATGCGGCGGCATTCGCCCAGGACCTCGACCAGACCGGGCTGGCCAACCCCTCGCGCCCGGTGTGGGTTGTCGACCAGCCACCGGGGACCTGCAACGCCGGCTGCCAGCCCGGCTCGGCCGACGGGAGCGGCAGCCCCGGCGGCGCGGTGACCGCATACTCGAACACGTGGGCGCTCGGCTCGCTCGCGCCCGGGCGGACGGCCAAGTTCGACTGGGCGGTGACCGCCGTGGCGCCGGGACGCCACGTCGTCGCCTGGGAGGTGGCGGCTGGCCTCAACGGCAAGGCCAAGGCGGTGACGAACAGCGGCTCGCTCCCGCACGGGACGTTCGCGGTCCTGATCCACCAGGCGCCGTCCGAGTCCTACGTCAACAACAACGGCCAGATCGTCACGACGTCGTCGAGCGCGCCTTAGGGGATCTAGGGGGCCTCGGACGGAATCCGGCGCGACGCGGGCGTCGGATTGGCAAGCGTCGGTGGGCGGTCGCGTCCTGGAGCGTGGTTTCGCCACCACGCGGTTGCGCGCCGACCCGTTTGCGGCGCCCTGATCTCACAAACAAGTTGCGACCAGGTGCCGAAGCACCCTTGACTCGCTGACCCTCATTTTGAGAGAATTCATGTTAGCGTTCACATTGAATGTTAGCGCTAACATTGTGGGTGAGCGTGACCATACGTTCGACGTCCAGGTGCTTGCGTGGAGCATCGGCGCGAGGGCTTGGAGAGAGGAGAGGTGATGCGATCCGCATCCCGAATTCGGTGGCGCCTCCTGAGCAGTGGTTTGGTCGTCGCCGTGACCGCTGTCTCGCTAGTCGTGGCGGGCCCAGCGCAGGCGCGCGCTGCATCCCACCGGCATAAGTCGCATTCCGCGAAGCATTTCGACGGGCAGGGAGGCCGTCCGGGAATCACCAGCCAGAACTGAGGCGCAACGGGCGTGAACCTATACACGCTCACCAGCGGCAACGGGATGACCGTCACGATCACCAATTACGGCGGGGTCGTCCAGTCGATCCAGGTGCCGAACCGCAGCGGAGGCACCACGAACGTTGCGCTCGGGTTCTCGTCGCTGTCTGACTACGTCAACGACTTCACCCAAGGGGCGACGAACACACCTTGGCCGCTACCCGGAGGATCGGGCGACACCTACTTCGGCGCGATCATCGGCCGTTACGCAAACCGGATCGCAAACGCGTCGTTCAGCCTCAACGGCCAGACCTATACGCTCGACGCGAACAACGGCTCGAACACGCTCCACGGCGGTTATCTCGGCTGGAATACGCAGGTCTGGACGCCGAGTGCCTCGGCGGACCGTCATGCCGCCGTGCTCCAGCTAACGCATACCTTCCCAGACGGCGAAGGCTGCCTGACCCTGAGCGCGACCTGCACCGGCTTCCCCGCCATGGTGACCGCGACGGTCACCTACCTGGTCACGCCCGACAACCAGTTGAAGATCGAATACAACGCGGTCAACGACTCGTCGAGCCTGGCGACCGTCATCAACCTCACCAACCACACGTACTTCAACCTGGCTGGTGAGGGCACCACCACCGTGTACCACCAGTTGCTCGCGATGAACAGCGACGAGTACACGCCGGTCAACACGAATCTGATCCCAGAGTCGCCGTACTTCGTGCCCGTCGGCGGCACGGCGTACGACTTCCGCTCGCTGCACCCAATCGGCGAGAACATCCGCAATACAAACCTGCCCGACGGCGAGACCGGACCCTTCAAGCAGCTCCAGATCGCTCACGGCTACGACAACAACTGGGTCCTCAACGGCTACGGCACCTATCGCCTGGTTGCCGTCGCGCAGGATCCGAGGAACGGCGTAACCCTTTGGACCTACACCGACCAGCCCGGCGTTCAGATGTACAGCGGGAACTTCCTGGTCGGCGATCTGATCGGAACGAGCGGCAACGTCTACCGCCAGGGAGACGGCTTCACGCTCGAAACGCAGCACTATCCCGACAGCCCGCACCACATCGGGGACGCCGCATGGCCATCCGTGGTGCTGAACCCAGGGGCAACGTTCACCTCGACGACGGCATACAAGTTCAGCGTTCAGAACCGGGGCCTGAACATCCACTTCCACTGAACCTCCACCCCAGGACCGTAGCCGGGTCATCGACACGGCCCGGCTACGGTCCGCTCCTTCGAGCGGCCCCTACTCGTTACTGCTCGCGGCCCAGATGTTGATGCCGCCGTCGTTCGCGAGCCCGTCGATCTCCTCAAGCTCGGCGGGATCGAAGTCGAGCCGGTCGAGCGCCGCGACGTTCTGCTCCAGCTGGCGAACGCTGCTCGCGCCGAGCAGCGCGCTCGTCACACGCGGATCGCGCAGCACCCAGGCGATCGCCATCTGCGCCAGCGTCTGCCCACGTCGCTGGGCAATATCGTTCAACGCGCGCACGCGCGTGAGGTTCTCGCTGGACAGCATCCCCTCGTTGAAGTAGTTCCCGATCCGGGCACGCGAGTCCTCGGGGACGCCGTCGAGGTAGCGGTCGGTCAGCAGACCTTGAGCAAGCGGCGAGAACACGATCGCGCCGACCCCCTCACGCTCGAGCACCTCGAGCAGCTCCTCCTCGATCCACCGGTTGAGCAGCGAGTACGACGGCTGGTGGATAAGCAGCGGCGTGCCCAGCTCGCCCAGGATCAGCGCCGCCTCCTCGGTCCGGCGGGGACCGTAGGAGGAGATCCCCACGTAGCGTGCCTTGCCCTGGCGCACCGCGGTGTCGAGCGCGCCCATCGTCTCCTCGAGCGGCGTGTCAGGGTCGAACCGGTGCGAGTAGAAGATGTCCACGTAATCGAGCCGCATCCGCTTCAGCGACTGCTCGAGGCTCGCCAGCAGGTACTTGCGCGAGCCCCACTCGCCGTATGGGCCCGGCCACATGTCGTAGCCGGCCTTGGTCGAGATCACGATCTCGTCGCGGTAGGGCTTGAGGTCCTCCTCGAAGATCCGCCCGAAGTTGATCTCGGCGCTGCCGTACGGAGGGCCGTAATTGTTGGCCAGGTCGAAGTGCGTGACCCCCAGGTCGAACGCGCGGCGGATCATCGCGCGGCTGTTCGCGAGCGGGCGGTCGTCGCCGAAGTTCTGCCACAGTCCGAGCGTGATCGCCGGGAGCTTCAGCCCACTCCGGCCGCAGCGGCGGTACGGGATGCGGTCGTAGCGGGCGGGATCGGGAACATACGCCTGCCAGCCGAGCTCAGGATTGAACGGCACTCCCCGAGTATTTCACGCGAGCCTTTGTCCACGTGCTGCGCCCAATTTGGACATTCGGATAATGACGCGCTCGGGGGCCCGCCGTTACGCTCGGGGCTACTCCGAAAAAGGAACCGATAGCCCATGCCTCGCATCCGACAGCAGAACGTTCTCGCCGCCCAGTGGACGATGAACGGAGCCCACCCACCCGCGCTTGGGGCGCCCGATCTCACCGTCCCCGACAACCAGGTCTTCGGGGCCAACGTGTTCAGCCCGGCGGTCCAGCGGCAGCGGCTGTCCGCAGACGTGTTCAACCGGCTCCAGGTCACGCTCGCGCGTGGCGAGGCGCTCGACACATCGCTCGCGGACGCCGTCGCGGTGGCGATGAAGGAGTGGGCGCTCGAGCGAGGGGCGACCCACTACACCCACTGGTTCCAGCCGCTCACCGGCTCGACCGCGGAGAAGCACGACAGCTTCTACGCCCCGACCGGCGAGGGCACGGCGATCGCCGAGTTCTCGGGCAAGGAGCTGATCCAGGGCGAGCCCGACGCCTCCTCGTTCCCCACCGGCGGCATCCGGGCGACGTTCGAGGCGCGCGGCTACACCGCCTGGGACCCGACATCGCCCGCGTTCATCCTCGAGAACCCCAACGGAACGCTGCTGTGCATCCCGACGGCGTTCGCATCGTGGACGGGCGAAGCGCTCGATCACAAGATCCCGCTGCTGCGGTCGATGGACGCCCTGTCGAGGTCGGCGATCCGTGCGCTGCGGTTGTTCGGCGACGACAGCGCCGCGCGCGTGTTCACCACGATCGGCCCTGAGCAGGAGTACTTCCTCATCGACGAGCAGTTCTACTTCGAGCGGCCCGACCTGATCACGACCGGCCGCACGCTGTTCGGCGCCAAGCCGCCCAAGGGCCACGAGCTGGACGACCACTACTTCGGGTCGATCCCCGAGCGGATCCTGGCCTGCATGCTCGAGACCGAGCGCGAGCTTGCAAAGTTGGCAGTGCCGGTCAAGACGCGGCACAACGAGGTCGCCCCGAACCAGTACGAGATCGCCCCGATCTTCGAGAACTCGAACGTCGGCTCGGATCACCAGCAGCTGACCATGCAGCTGATGCAGAACGTCGCCCGCCGCTACGGGCTCGTGTGTCTGCTGCACGAGAAGCCGTTCGCGGGCGTCAACGGCTCGGGTAAGCACAACAACTGGTCGATGGGGACCGACACCGGCAAGAATCTGCTCGAGCCGGGCGACACGCCGCACCGGAACCTCGAGTTCCTGTTCTTCTGCGCGGCGGTGATCCGGGCGGTCAACGAGTACCAGGGGCTGTTGCGCGCGTCGATCGCGTCGCCGGGGCAGGACCATCGCCTCGGCGCCAACGAGGCGCCGCCGGCGATCATCTCGATCTTCCTCGGCGGCGAGCTCGAGAACGTGTTCGGCGCGCTCGAGCGGGGCGAGACGTCCGAGACCCGGGCGCAGTCGTTCCTCGGGCTGGGCACGCCCGTGTTGCCGCAGCTGCCCAAGCACGGCGGCGACCGCAACCGCACGAGCCCGTTCGCGTTCACCGGCAATAAGTTCGAGTTCCGCGCGCTTGGGTCGAGTCAGTCGCCCGCGCTCCCGAACACCGTGCTGAACACGATCGTCGCGGAAGCGATTGACGAACTCGCCGACGAGCTCGAGGCCGCGGTCAAGGACGGGCCGCCCGCCGGCGATCCGCTGCGCGACGCCGTGCTCGAGGACGCGCTCCGGCCGATCCTGCAGCGCACCTACGCCGACAACAAGCGGATCATCTTCGGCGGGGACAACTACGACGAGGAGTGGCACGCCGAGGCGGAGCGCCGCGGCCTGCTGAACCTCAAGGCCACGCCCGATGCGTTGCCGTATCTGATCTCGGACGAGACCGTCGCGGTGTTCGAGAAGCACAGCGTGCTGTCTCGCCGCGAGCTCGAGTCGCGCCACGAGGTGTTCCTCGAGCAGTACGTGACCAAGCTCAACATCGAGGCCGAGACAGCGGCGTCGATCGCGCGGACGATGCTGCTGCCGGCCGCGGCGCGCCACCTGGCGTTGCTGCTCGAGGCCCAGCTCGGCGAGCTCGCGAGCGAGACATCGGACCTCGTCGCCGAACTCACCGAGGCGATCAAGCAGCTCGAGGCAGCAAACCTGGCCGAGAACCAGCCGGAGGAGCTCGAGGCCCACGCCGAGTTCATGCGCGACTCGGTCGTCCCGGCGATGGAGCATGCTCGCGCGGCCGCCGACAAGCTCGAGAAAGTGGTCGCCGACGACCTCTGGCCGCTCCCGAAGTACTCCGAGATTCTGTTCATTAAATAGACGTTCAGAACTAAAGCCACACCTGCCGCGTGCCGACCCGAGTGGTGCGGCATGCGGCAGGTAACTCCTTCTAGTGGCGACGCAACTTGTGCACGCCGGTCGGGTTCTACGGTACGGTGGCATTGGTGGCAGGCCGTATGACTGGACACCGCGGGCGCTTCTTGGCTCTGCTGGTCGGGACGCTTCTCCTCACCGGACTGACCCTCACCCCCGGCCCGGCGGTCGCGCGAACCACGATCCACAAGGCTGGCGACTCGGGTGCGCTCGCGGGGCGCGGCATGTGGATCTGGTACGTCTCGCGCTCGTCCGGCGGCAGCGTCTCCTCGATCGTCGCGAACGCCCGCAAATACGGCATCAACACCGTGATGATCAAGAGCGGCGACGGCCGCACGATGTGGTCGCAGTTCAACAGCACCCTGGTTTCGGAATTGCACGCCGACGGCCTGCACGTGTGCGCCTGGCAATACGTGTACGGGAACTTCCCCCGCCAGGAGGCGAACGTCGGCGCGACCGCGGTCCACGACGGCGCGGATTGCCTGATCATCGACGCCGAAAGTGAATATGAGGGCAAATACGTCGCGGCGCAGAGTTACATAACGCAGCTGCGAAATGACATCGGGCAGAGCTTCCCGGTGGCACTCGCGGGATTTCCCTATGTGGACTACCACCCCGGCTTCCCGTACTCGATTTTCCTTGGCCCGGGCGGCGCCCAGTACAACACGCCACAGATGTACTGGGTCGACATCGGCACCAGCGTCAACACGGTGTACGCCCACACGTATGCCTACAACAACGTCTACCAGCGTGCGATCGACCCGCTCGGGCAGGTGTACGGCAACCCGCCACTCGGGCAGTTGATCCGCTTCCGCCAGCTATCGCGGACGTATGGCGCCGCCGGCGTCAGTTGGTGGAACTGGCAGCAGGCGACCACGGCCGGATGGAAGGGCATATCGATCGGCGCCGGCAACCTGACCGTCACCGCCACCACCAGCAGCCCGATCCTGAAGCTCCACTCCGTCGGCGATCTCGTCGTGTGGGCCCAGGAGCACCTGGCGACGGCCGGCTACACGATCCCGATCGACGGTGACTATGGTCCGACCACGCAGGCCGCGATCGAGAGCTTCCAGAGCGCGGAGGGGCTGGTGGCCGATGGGATCGTCGGGCCGGCGACGTGGGCGGCGCTGCT
>Ga0335076_10004221_pt1 | contig 14514 bp, 16 predicted proteins | sample Lox_Sample_25_FD_206717 | JGI IMG/M metagenome (GOLD analysis project Ga0335076, IMG submission 206717) | Soil microbial communities from Loxahatchee National Wildlife Refuge, Florida, United States - Lox_Sample_2.5 | ecosystem: Environmental > Terrestrial > Soil > Wetlands | place: USA... | reverse complement strand
AGGATTGTCCATCCATCACCTCCGAGGCGGCGCGGGCAGCAATACCTGGCTTCGCGTGGCCGAGCCAGCTGCGCCCGTTTCGATCATGGGGGCCATCTCCGGGTTTGCACGCGACGATGCGCCTCGCGCAACGACGGGCCAGCCGAGCACGGCACTGTCCTGCCGGACAAGCGAACCGTCGAGGTCGGGACCCGCCCACCTCGATCAGCTGGCGACCCGAAAATCGATCAACAGGTAGCCGGTCGGGGAGGTGACGGTGCGGACCAGTGACAGCCGCTTTGGCATACCCCGCTCGAACAGCCTCCGGCCGTGCATCTGTATCGATGGAGCCACCACCAGCCGGAGCTCGTCGACCAGTCCCGCCTCGAGGAGCGATTGCGTCAGCGTGATGCTGCCGTGGACGCCGATGTCGCCGCCGGTCTCGTCCTTGAGCTCGGATACGAACCTGGTGACGTCCCCGTCGATGACGGCGACATTCGCCCAGCCGTGTTCCAGGGGAGTCGACGTCGCCACGAACTTCTGGGTCTTGTTTATGAAGCCGGCGAACGGCGTGGTCTTCGCGGGCCAGAATTGGGCCCAATCGTCGAAGGTTCGACGGCCGAGCAGGACCGCGTCCTGGGTGGCGATGACGCGCTCCAGGTTGTCTCTCATCGCCTCGTCAAAATCGGTAATGAAGTCGTCCGGTCCCTCCGCCACGCCATCGAGGGACAGCAGCTCATAGACCACTACCTTGCGCATCGGTATGTTCTCCTTCGGGGCGTAGGTTAGGGCCTCGGATCGTTCCACAGACTATCGGTCGCGCCTCGTGTTCGGCTCACGCATCGAGCAGTAGCTTCGCGGCCACGGTTGTCCCGTCGGTCCGGATCGAGCCGGCTACGGCAGTCGCTCGTCTCCCGGTCTCGGGCGCCAGGGCCTGATCGAGGGCGCGCGAGAGCGATTCGAGAGTGGGGGTCGGCCCCTCGTGGGCGGCCCCGATGCCAAGCTCGGCCACCCGTCCGGCCCAGTAGGGCTGGTCGGCGATCTGGGGAACGATCACCTGGGGCGCTCCCGCCAGAGACGCGGTGGTGGTCGTGCCGGCCCCGCCGTGATGGACGACCGCGGCCATCCGGCGAAAGAGCGCCTGCTGGTTGATCTCGCCGACGACCAGGCAGTCGTCGCCGTCGTCGATCGGCGCCAGACCGGCCCGCCCGGCAGAGAGGATCACGCGTCTGCCGTGCTCTCGAATTGCCCCGATGGCCACCCGGGCGAGGTCGGGGTTGCGCAGGACCAGGCTGCCGAAGCCGACGAAGATGGGCGGTGCGCCGGCCTCGAGGAATGCCTCGACCTCCCGAGGAAGCGGGCGATCGTCCGGCAGTATCCAGGCGCCGGTCTGGACGACGTCCAGGTCGGTCATGCCCCGCGACGGACACAGCGTCTCGTCCGCCGCGAGCCAGGGCCGGTCCGTGAAGACGTAGTCGCGAACGTTGTCCACGGGTGGCAGGCCGATTGCCGCCCGATGCCGGTTGAGCGCCGGGCCGTACAGGGCGTTCACACGCTGCGCGTCCTGCTCCCATAGTGTCCGGTTGTCGATCTCGCCCTCCGGCGATTGAACCCCGGGGCGCCTGCCCGGGGGGTGGTGCCGCGACGGCAACCCGAGCAGGTGGAAGCCCGCGAGCACGTAGCGGATGCTCCGGCTTTCGGCCACGTCGCGCCCCCCGGCCGGCATCAGGCCGGTTGCGAGCAGAACGTCACAACCCTCGGCCGCCCGGCCCAGCGTTTCGAACCGCGCCGCGACCAGCTCGGCCGCGAGCCGAAACGCATCGTCCGCCGTAGGCGGCCGCTCTCCCGCGACCACGGATCGGACCGACGGCCCGAGCGGTATCAGCGGCAGGCCGACCCTGGCCAGCAGCGTCACGTACTCCTCGTCCGGGGGCGCGGCCACGCGGACCTCGGCGCCGAGCTCGCGCAATCGGACCGCCAGCGCGGCCAGCGGTTCGACGTCTCCGCGCGACCCCCACGTCGATAGCAAGACGCGCATGTCATCACTCCACGTGCCGAGCTCTGTCTACCAGGCCGCCGATTCTGCCTCGCTTCTACGCCTTCTGCTGCGCGGCAGAGTTCCGGCGGAGGAAGGCGTGAGGCCGGGGCCCTGGCATGTCGCTAGGCGGCCGCCAGAGCCTCAGCCCAAGGCCCAGGTGGTGTCGGTTGGCGCCTCAGCCGATGTCCCGCCGCCTCAGCCCGAACAGACCGCCGAGGACCAGGACCGCCGAGACGGCTGTCAGAACCGCCAGGGGCAGGGCGTCGAGGCTGGCGGCCGGCAGCGCCGGGATGTGGTCGAACGGGGAGAGCTGCTCGACCCAATCGGGAAGCCGGAGGATGACGCCGAGCAGCCCGATGACGAAGAAGCCGGCCAGGAGGGCCCACGCGCCATCTACCCACCGCGGGGCGAAGCCGAAGACGATCAGGGCAAGCCCGACCATCAGCCACATCGCCGGGGCGTAGACGATCGCGGCGGCCAGAAGACGAGGCACGCTGTTCCACGGTCCGCCGGCGATCGCGTAGCTGAGACCGGCGGCCAGGCCGGCGACGGCGAGCAAGGCCACGCTTCCGCCGAGGGCGATCGCGAGGTGGCTCGCCGCCCAGCGCGGCCGCGACACCGGTGTGGCCAGCACGGGTTCCGCTCGGAGCGCCGACTCTTCGCCGCGCAGTCGGAGGGTCGATTGAATGGCGAAGCCCGCGGCGATGAGGGCCATGACTCGGAACGACGTGGCGAAGTAGGTGTCGGTCAGGGTGCCCGTGCCCGCGTTTGCCATGAGCTGGGCCACGGTCGGGTTGTTGGCGACGAAGCTGTCGATCGTCGGGGCGATCCAGCCGTAGGCGACTCCCACCACCAGCACCGCGGCTGCCCAGCCGATGAGCGTGCCCCGCTGGAGGCGGATGGCCAGGCCCAAAGGACGGCCGAGGCCGGGCGCGGCGCCGATGGGCCCGGGACGCGGGGCGACCAATCCGGCACCGTGGTCGCGCCTGACGGCCAGGCGCGAGGCGATGACGATCAACGCCGCTGCCGCCAGGAGGAGCGGCAGCAGCGGCCACCACCTCTCGTCGGCATACGGGCGCGCCTTCTGGGCGATCCCGATGGGCGAGAACCAGGAGAGGGAGCCGTCGCCCACGTCGCCCACGGCCCTGAGCACGTACGCGAGGACGACGAGCGCCACTCCGGCGCCGTACACGACGCGGGTGTTCTCGGTGATCTGGGCTGCGACGAGGGCCGCCGCGGCGAAGAACAGGCCGACGGCGGCGAAGGAGACCCCCATCACCAGCGATCCGGTGGCGGGCAGGCCCGACGCAATCAGCGCCGCGGAGACGAGCGCGGCCACGAGGCCGTTCATCACGGCTACCGTCAGCAACGCCGCCACCGTCGGGGCATGGACGCCCACCGGCAGGGACCGGACGAGCTCGAGCCGCCCGGCCTCTTCTTCGCCCCGGGTCAGGCGGCCGATCGTGAAGGCGCTCATGAGCGCGACCACGACCATGCCCATGGCCCCGACCTGGAAGGCGACCTCGCCACCGAGGGTGTCGAGGCCCTGAGCCGGACCGTTGAAGGCGATCGCGGCCGCGTTGTTCTGGCTCGCGGCGGCGGCCTGATCGATGGACGCCTGGTCAGGAAAGATCGACTCCACTCCGACGGCGGTCAGGTAGGCGAGCAAGGTGATCGAGCCGACCCAGATCAGTATCCAGAGGCGGCTGCGCCGGACGATGAGGCGGATCAGCGCGACTGTCCCCGCCAGGCTCTCGGCGTTCATCGCGGGCCTCCGGAGGTGGCCGAAGCCTGACCCTGCTCCTTCGCCAGCTCCTCGCCGTAGTGGACCAGGAAGAGCTCCTCCAGCGTCGGTGGATGGCACTCGAGGCCGGCTACGCCCAGCTCGGCGAGCCGGCGCATGACGAAGTCGAGGTGGTCGGAGTCGACGTCGAATCGAACCTGGGAATCGCGGATCGCTAGACCGTGGACGCCGGGCAGCTTATCGAGCCCGTCGGCCGGCGACCGCAGCTCGGCCTTGATCGACGTCCTGGTCAGATGGCGCATCTCCTGCAGGGTTCCGCTTTGAACGGTGCGGCCCAGCCGGATGATGCTGAGGCGATCGCACAGGGCTTCGACTTCGGCCAGGATGTGGCTGGAGAGCAGCACAGTCCGGCCCTGGGCCTTGACCTCGCGGATGCAGTCCTGGAAGACCGCCTCCATCAGTGGATCCAGGCCCGAGGTCGGCTCGTCGAGGATGAGCAGCTCCGCGTCCGAGGCCAGCGCGGCCACCAGCGCGACCTTCTGGCGGTTGCCCTTGGAGTAGGTCCGAGCGCTCTTCTTGGGATCGAGCTCGAACCGTTCGAGCAGCTCGTCGCGCCGCTTCCTGTCGTAGTCGCCCCGCAGCCGGCCGAGCAGATCGATGATCTCGCCGCCGCTGAGATTGGGCCACAGGCTGACCTCGCCGGGCACGTAGGCGATCCGGCGATGAAGCTCGACCGCGTCGCGCCAGGGATCGCCTCCCAGCAGCGTGGCGCTGCCGGCGTCGGCTCGCAGGAGCCCGAGCAAGATTCGGATGGTCGTAGTCTTGCCGGCGCCGTTCGGTCCGAGAAAGCCGTGGACCTCGCCCGTCTCGACCCGGAGGTCGAGCCCGTCGAGGGCGCGCGTGGTCCCGAAGTTCTTGACGAGCCCGGTTACGACGATGGGCGCCGAGGCGCCGAGCTCGGGCGTTCGGCCGGTGGCGTGGGCGTGCTGGCGGAGCGCATCGACGGCCGTCTCGTCGATCGCCGATGGGCCGCTGCGGGCGGAACCTCGCAGGCCGTGGATTGAGAAACGGTGCAGCATGGCGGAGCCTCGTGTGCTTCCCGCTCGTTCGTGGCGAGCGTGCTGGGAAACGTTCGGGCCATCTTCCCGCGATGGGCAAGGGACAGGCTGCGGGCAACATGGCCCGCCCTCGGCCGGCCGCTTCGCCGCCGCCCCGATGGGCTCAGTGGCGGTCCGGTCGGGCCGAGAGGCCGGGACTAGGAGGTAACGGACCTGCCATCCCAACCTCCTTTCGCCTTGGGAGCGAGTCCCCGCAGGCATACAAGAACCACCGCTTCGATTCTGCTCGACGCGGTGGTCGGTGCCGTGGAGAGGCGCATCGGCCTTATCCGATCGGCGACCGCCTTGTCGAGCTCTGCGGGGTCATCACGCCGGAGCGTCGATGCCTGCGTTCTGGGATCTCGCTCACTGTCCTGCCACTTCCAGACTGCACGGGATCTCCCGTGGAGCGTCGGGATCGTAGGCCTGAGGTGGGCCGGGGTCAACTCAACAGATGCTCAACGGGGTGCACGCGCGCCACGCCCGAGTTCGTCGGCGTCGAAAGGCCGGATCGATCTCCACGAGATCGCGGCCGCCGAAGCGCAGGAATACGGGAGCCGTCTGCGGCTGGCGCTCGTTCCATTAGTCATAGACGGAGTATCTCTCCACGAGCGCACCCGGATTAGGCCAGGTCTTACCAACCGGCTGTTCTGCACAAGCAGAACGCCGGGACGCCCCGCCCGATCTGGAAGGCGGGGTTTCTCGATGCGGCACGGCCCGGCGACCGCGCTCCGCCGGGGCGGCCGCCGCCGCCGGGAGCCTACGAGCCGGGCGATGCCGAGGGTGGCGCCCGGAAGGTGCACGCTTGCCCAGCCGGGAAATCCGCGTCGAGCGCGACGTCGTCGAGCGGCCGGAGGGTGACCTGCGTCGAGCACTCGTCGAGCGGCGCGCCCATAGCCCCGCTGTCGTAGCTTGCCAGCCATGATGTGATCGAGTACCGGCCCGCGGGCAGGTCAAGCGGTCCGGAATCGTAACTGCCGCCGAATGTCGTGGAGTCGGTTCCGCCCGACTCGCCACCCGGCACCATGCCTTCGTAGAGGACGGTGCCGTCATCGGACGCCACCCGGTAGAAGGCGAACTCGTCGCTGGCGCAGCAGTCGAGTCCGTAGACGGTCGCCATCCGCCACAGCCGCGCCGGCTGGTAGTCGACGCCCACCTGCAGGGGCTGACTGTCGATCAGCCTGCCGGTAGCGTCGTCGACGAGCCAGACGGTCTCGGGACGAGTCTCCTGCTCCTGGGCCGGGGCGCCCTGGGCAAGAGATCGCAGCAGCCACAGGACGGTGTCGCCCGCGAGATTCCAGCGCGGATCGACGGCCGCGATATCGCCGGCCCTGAAGGCCGCCGCGGCCACCACGTTGTCACCCAGCCCTGCCGCGGCCGCGGCCTGGGCGAGCGTCATCCTGGGCGTGATCGGCTGGCCCGACTGCTGATCGCCCGTCTGCGGGGCCGCCAGCGGGACGTCCTGGCCCGCGGCCCAGGCGATACGGTCGACTACGAACGCAGTGGCGCATTCGCCCTGTGTGGAAGCGGTGCACTGCCACTGCCGAGGGTCGCCGGCGTGGCCAATGAGGACGAGCGCGGCCGGTTCGCCGGTGGCGCCGCCCGTCAGCCAGGTCCCCACGTCGCCGCTCGTCTCGCTCATGAAGAACGGCTCGAGGTAAGTACCGGTTGGCTGATGACAGCTAGTCCCATTGGAGCCCTCGGGCTGGCACAGCTCCGCGCCCGCGCGCGTATCCGAGAAGGCATCGAACCGGCACCAGCTCTCGAGCGGGCCGATGTACCTCCCGGGATAGGGGCAGGGCGGGATGACCTCCTGGTAGTAGCCGGCGACCGCCACGGCCTCACCATCCAGCTTGCCGGACCGCAGCAGGTCGACCGCATGAGCGACGCTGATGACCGGAAGGCCGGCGACCTCAGACGGGAAGCTGGCCTCCGGCGGTTGGCCCGACGGGGTCGAACCGGGTGTCGCCGGAGCCTGCAGGCCCCAGAAGACGCCTACCGCCACGACAGCGACGACGAGCATGGAGATCGCGAGCTGGGCCCATGTCCGGGCCGGCCGTATCGGCCACCGCCGGCGGGGCCCCGAACCCGCGGGTGCCAGGCTCCCAGGGTCCGAAGGCCCCTGGGAGGGAGCCGCTGCCCTTTCGACGTCAGCCTTGCCGGGCCTCATGGTCATCCCTCTCCTTCCATCATCCGTCCCGCACCCGCTTCGTCCGATCAGGCGACGATCGCCTCGATCCGGAAGCGGCACGAGCGGGACCGCGAATACCCTCATGACGGTGACGGACTCCGTTCGGTGCCCGCTGATTCCGGCAGGAGCGCGGCCGTCTGACGAGCCAACTGGCTGGTAACTCAGGGAGCCTTCGGGGCGGCCGCTCGGACGAGAGGCAGGAAGATCTCGTCCACGATCTCGACGAGCACGCCATCCGCCACGGGTGCGCGGGTGACCAGCATCTCGTGCCTGACCAGATCAACCGGCAGGGTCGCCATACGGGGCGTAACCCGGGCGAGATCGAGCTCCCCCCGTCGCTCCGCGGCCGCCAGGATGACGGCCATTGTCTCCTCGCCGGCCTTGTCCGCTCGCATGAACAGCTCGACCCCGGGATCCTCGTAGAGCTCTTCGAGCAAGCCTATCAGTGTCTCGATGCCGATCTCTTCTATGCCCTGCTGGACTCGGCCCAGAAGTGCCAGCACGTCGCCCCGCAACGAACCGGTGTCGGGGACGGGGCCGCTGAGCATGGGCCTCTCGGCTCGCAACGCCGCCAGCACTAGCTCGGCTCGGTTTCGCCAGCGCCGATACAGGACGGCCTTGCTGGTCCCGGCACGCGCCGCCACGCCATCGGCCGAGAGATTGCGGTAGCCCACGGCCTGGAGCTCCTCCCAGGCCGCTCGCAGGAGGGCCCTCTCGAGGGCCTGGCCGCGGCGGCGATGCGGTCCAGGCGCCTCGTCGACAGTAACCGTGGGACTATCTCGCATCTGCCTAGGGTACCAGCCGTTCCCTATTGACTGCAAGCCGAGCGTGCTGTTAGATACCGACAGTTCCCTATAGACAGGAGCTACGTGGTGGTAGACGAGCCAGCTCTCGAGCCCAACGGCGGTCTCGTGTCTCCGGCAGCCCGCCGGCGGTCTCTCTTGCTCATCTCCCTGGCCACGCTCATGGTCGTCATGGACACGGCCATCGTCAGCGTCGCCTTGCCTTCCGCGCAACGGGAGCTCGGCATCTCCGACGCGACCCGCCAGTGGGTCCTCACGGCGTACACGCTCGCCTATGGGGGGTTGCTCCTGCTCGGGGGGCGACTGGCCGACCGGCTCGGTCACCGCCGGACCCTGCTCGTGGGCGCGATCGGTTTCGTCTGCGCCTCGGCCCTGAGCGGCGCCGCAGCGAACGGCCCGATGCTCTTCGCCGGCCGAGCTCTCCAGGGCGCCTTCGGAGCGCTGCTGACCCCGTCCACGAGATCGCTGCTGGTGCTCATCTTCCGTGAGCCGCGTGAGCGAGCCTGGGCCCTTGGAGTGTTCACCGCGATGCTGATCGGCGGCGCCGTCTTCGGCTTCATCCTGAGCGGTGTCATCACGGACCTGCTGAGCTGGCGATGGACGCTGTACGTCAACGTGCCCGTCGCCGCCCTCGTTGCCATCGGCGTCCTGCGAGTCCTGCCGGACTTCCCCGGCGACCGCTCGGTCCGCATCGACGTGCCCGGCGTGGTCCTTGGCACGGGCGCGATGGTGGCCCTGGTCTACGGACTCTCGCAGGCGGCGTCATCGGGCTGGGGCTCGGGGGCCGTCATCGTCCCTCTGGTCCTCTGCGCCGTTCTTCTGGTCGGGTTCCTCTGGCTGGAGTCGTGGGTCGCGAGCCCGCTGCTGCCGTTGCGAGTACTCGCCGACCGCAATCGCGCCGGCGCGTTCGTGGCTCTCGGGCTCAACAGCTTCTGCAACTTCGGGATGCTGCTGGTCCTGACCTACGAGCTGCAGATCGTCCTCCGGGCGAGCCCTCTGCCGACCGGCCTTGCCCTCGTGCCATGGGCCATCGCGAATGCCATCGGCGCCGCGGTCCTGGGACCGCGTCTGATGCCTCGCCTGCCGGCTCGCCGGTTGCTCACCCCTGGCTTGCTGTCGTGCTCCGTCGGTCTCGTGCTCCTGAGTCAGATGGGCCCGACGACCGGCTACGCACCCTTGATCCTCGTGGCCGAGCTCTTCCTCGGCTTTGGCGCCGGGCTCAACGGCACGCCCGCGATCAACGCCGCTCTGAGCGGAGTGGCGGCTGCGGACACCGGCGTGACCTCGGCTATGTCGAGCACCTCGAACCAGATTGGGGCATCTTTGGGGAGCGCGGCTCTGAGCACCATAGCGGCCGGCGCCACGGCCTCTTACGCCGGTAGTGGCGGCGCGTCCGCGGCAATCGTCCACGGGTTCACGACCGCCACCGCGGTGTCCGCGCTCGTGGTTTTCGTTGGCGCGCTGGTGGTTGGGGCAATGGTGGATATCGACCCAACAGCTGGCCGTACCAGTTCCAACCGTCGCGGCTCCCACGGCCATCGTGAGGAACCGGCACGACCACTCGGATCGGGCACCTCCGACAGCTGCGTGTGACCCAACGAGCCCGACATCGGTCTCAGGTGTCGGCGGCCCGGCGCAGGCGCTCGAGCTCACGCCGCAGACGCTTGCCCGGCCGGCCCTCGCCGCGGACGGGCGTCATCCCCGGCCCGGCCGGAGCCACTACCGGCGGGCTGTGGTCCACGTAGCAGGCCGCGGCGGCGGGGGCCCCGACCCGCGATTCGATCGGCCGCACGACCTCGATGACGCGCTCGCGACCCGCGATGAGAGCCTCCACCCGATCGCCCGCGCGGACCTTGGTGGACGGCTTCGCGGGCGAATTGTTCACCGAGACGTGGCCGCCCTCACACAACCGCGTGGCAAGTGGGCGGGTCCGCACGAGGCGCACCGCGCACAGCCAGCGGTCGATGCGCGTCTCGTCGGTGGCGGTTGGATCTGTCACGCGGTCCATGATCCCACGGGTCGAGATGGTGTCGCGGCCCCACTGCTGCTTGGCACGGCGAGCGGATCTGCTCGTCACGGCGTTCATCGCCCAATCGCTGAGTAGGCCTATGTCAAGCCACCTGGTGGTTGAGCCCCAACGAGTACGGCTCATGAGTCGGCGCCCGCCGCAGATGCCGTCGTCGCAGCGAGAATCGTGACGGCGGGTCGCCGTTTCTTGACGCGGCGCGGCGGACGCGGAGAATGCTCGGGAGACGGGCAGGACAGGAGCATGGAGGGGCGGAGATGGCGATACCCGACTCGGTGCCGCTTCTCGAGTTCGATCCGACGACGCCAGCCGTTGTCGAGCCGTCGGTTGCTATCAGCCCGATTGACATGCCCGAGGCGTTCGTCTTGTGCTTCTTTCGCGAGGCGATCGATCGGCTCGTGGCCGATCTCGGCGGGCGCGAGATCACCAGGCTGGCATGCGAGATGGGCTCGATTCCGGTCTTCGAGATTGCGGCAGGCGAAAAGCGCGTCGGTATCGCCCTTGGCGGTGTAGGTGCGCCACTTGCCGCCGGGTGGCTCGAGGAACTCATTGCCTACGGTGCGCGGCGGTTCGTGGTGGCAGGCGGAGCCGGCGCGCTCGTCCCCGATCTCGCCCTTGGTCATGTGCTCGTTCCGACGGCGGCCATTCGAGATGAAGGCACGAGCTTCCACTACGCGCCCGCGAGTCGAACGATCGGTCCCACCGACGACGCACTCGCCGCGGTCATCGCGACCCTCGACCGCCGCGCCATCCCATACCGGACAGGACTGACCTGGACTACGGACGCCTTCTATCGGGAAACTCGAGCCAAAGTGGAGGCGCGGGTGGCCGAAGGCGCCATCTCGGTCGAGATGGAGGGGGCGGCTCTCTTCGCGGTCGCCCGCTTCCGGCGCGTATCGCTCGCGCAGATGGTCTATGCCGGCGACGACCTCTCGGGCGATGCGTGGGACCCGCGTTCGTGGCAGGCCCACGCGAGTGGTCGGGATCTTCTTCTCCGTCTTGCCGTCGAGGCAGCTCTCGCCATCGGTCAGGCGTCGGGCGAGGATAGCCTCGCATGCCGGTGATCCTATCTCCCACTGACCTGGCCGATCTGCTTCGCTCGGTTGCTGCGCGGAAGGGCGCGACGCCGGCGCAGGTCGCCCTCGCCTGGCGGCTCGCCCGAAAGCCCTGGATCGTGCCGATTCCCGGCAGCATCAAACTGTCACGGATCGAGGAGAACCTCGGCGCCGCGACGCTCGAGCTGACGCCCGCCGAGCGGCGCGACATCGAAGCTGCGGCTTCGGAGGTCGAGGTCCAGGGCGCTCGATACCCAGAAGCGCTCGAAGCCCGGACGGGGCTGTAGGTTCAGGAGATCGAAATGCTACGACTACACCGACAACCGACCACGAAGGCGCCGGCGAACACTTTCTCCGGCGACGCCTGGTTCGACGTCATCGTTCGGGGTGAGGAACCGTCCCGCGTCCGGGTCAGCATCGTTCGCTTCGCCCCGGGCGCTCGAAATGCCTGGCATGCCCACGCTGTCGGCCAGACCGTCCACGTGACCGAGGGCATCGGACTCATCCAATCCCGCGGTGAAGATGCGGTCGAGGTCCACCCCGGCGACACCGTCTTCACACCCCCAGGCGAGTGGCACTGGCACGGGGCGACGCCCGATCGCTTCATGACCCATCTCGCCATCTGGGAAGCGGCGGCCGATGGCGCCGAGGCCGATTGGGGCGAGCTGGTGACGGACGCCCAGTACGAGTCGGCTGCTGCGAGGGCGTTGCGATGAGCGCCTGGACCGAAGATGAGCTCGACCGCATCGGCCGGGCTACCGAGCTGCAGATCTCCTCGCGCCGGCTCGACGGCAGCCTCCGGCCATTCGTGACCATCTGGGCGGTGCGAAGCGGAGACGCGATCTACGTCCGCTCGGCCTACGGCTGGAACAACGGCTGGTTCCAGCGGGCGCTCAACGCCCAGCGGGGCCGGGTTCGCGCCGGGGGAGTGGAGCGTGACGTTTCTTTCGTTCTGCCGGCGGCAGACGAGGCCGACCCGGTGACTTCGGCCTACCACGCCAAGTACGACCATTACGGCTCGAGGCTGGTCGGCACGGTCGTCAACGCGGAGGCCGTCCGCTCGACGCTCAAGGTCATGCCTGATTAGTTCAGGGAGACCGGACGGCTCGAAGGGCTTCAGCGATCGCAAATCCCTTAGCTGGGCCGGGCTCAGATCGGCACGCCGGACTCAAGAAGTGCGGTCGAGAACCGACTCCGCTCAAAACCGAAGCGGCAAGGTCATTCTTTTACGGGTCAGTTCCGGCCTGACCGCCGGGCCTCCCTGGTGGCCACCGTTTTGCGCGATGCCACGAGACCGGAGGCGAAGTATGACCAGGCTCAATTGTTGGGAGTTCAAGAGCTGCGGCCGCCAGCCCGGCGGCCCAAGAGTCGCCGAGCTTGGTGTTTGCGGCGCCGCGGCCGCCGTCAAGGCAAATGGCGCCAACGGCGGGCAGAACGCCGGCCGAGCCTGCTGGGCCGTGGCGGGCACCCTCTGTGGCGGCAAGGTCCAGGGGAGCTTCGCGGCAAAAGTCGAGAACTGTCTCAAGTGCGACTTCTACCAGCTGGTGGGCATGGAGGAGGGACCCGAGCTGATGGGCCCGCGCGAGATCATCGAGCTTCTCAAGTAGGCCGTGCGGGGCTCCTCTCGCATGATCGAGGGCGCGGGAGCCGTGCCGGGCGGCGACTGACAGGTCGGATCCTGGCGGCAACCCAGCTGTGGGGCCGCTGGCGACGTCTCTATGCGTCTCCGGGCCAGATCCGCGAAGCGAGGAGAGAAGCCAGGGCGAGCGCAACCAGGCTGGCAAGCCATGCCGCCGCGGCGATGAGCTGGGCGTTCCGTTCCTGCTGCTCGACACGCTGGAGCGACCTGCCCACCAGGACGGTGCCATCGCCCCAGGCGACGACCACCGTGGCGATCCGGACGTCGGCTCTCGGCTGCCATGTCACGACGTTGGGGGAGCCGTTCTGCGCTGCCGTCAGGACTCCGCTCGGCGGGACGGGGACCTGGCCGTCGAGGGTCACATCCGCCGCGAGCACTCGGCCGTCCAAGTCGAAAACGATCACGAACGGCGCCAGGCTGGCGGCCGCATCGACAGTCCCGGTCGAGCCGACGACGACCGTTGGGCTCGCACCGGCGTCCAGACGAGCCGCCGCATCCTCCGCGATCTGATAGCCGGGATCGTTGGCACCGCTGCGGAGTGTCTGCTGGACCTCCACGTAGACGAGGCCACAGGTCAACGTCGCGAGGACGGCGAGCGGCAGGAAGATCGCGACCGCCCGTCTCACGAGCAGTGGCGGTTGCACAAGGCGTCCTGTTGGTCGCATCAAGGCGAGGCTAGCACGGAAGGCCCGGAGTTCGCGAGGGGGGTCGGGGCTGCGCTTTCGAACCGATCTACGCGCTCGAGCCGGCCAGCGGGCTGAAGGTCGAAATCGCGTAACCCGCAAGACGACGGTGCGCGGCGACGCGGCCCTCGAACACGACGGCTAACGGCCCGGCGGCTGCGTTTGATGCTGGGTCGAGCGGTCGGCGGTCAGTCGCGACCTACTCGGAGGCGACCAGGACGCTCAGGCCGATACCGCCGCGACCAGCTGGTAGAAGCTGATCACCGCCACCGAGAGCTGGAGGCACAGCGCGAGCGCGTACACGGCGAGCGAGCCGAAAACTAGCGCGTTTGCCGCGAAGACGAGCCAGGCGAGGACGGCCGGGGTGAAAAGCAACCGGCCGCTCCAGGTGCCGAATGCTCCCGCGCGAAGCAGCTGGCGACCTCGTTCGCCAACGACCCATGCCAGATAGATCGTGGCCGCCGCGCTCGAGATGACCGTGGACGCCCGGGCGTCGGCGAGCCACGAGTAGAGGATGATCGGCACCAGGCCCTCGAATACGACGTTGAAGCTCGTCGAGACGATCGCCCGCTGTCGGATGCGGTGGGACGCACTCCAGGCGCCGCCCGGCGGCGTCAGCGCGGCCGTCACCGCGGTGAACCCGGCGACGGCGACCGCGATCGAGGCGATCCCCAGCAGGAGGGTTTCGTCGAGCATGGCGAGCATTCTATGGGCTCGGACCGTCTCCAAGGCGAGGCAATTCAATTGATGGGTTCGCGACTGGCGCGTCGCATGCTGCGCTTCGACTCCCAGCGCCAGCGCTCCTTCCTCGCCAAGGCGGTCGGCCGTCCCAAGCCTGTTCAGCAACTCGGGCCCAGATCGTGCCGAAGCGCTTCCTTGGTGACCTCGCTGTCGACCTTGCCAGTACGGGCGGCGCGCCTTGACCGCGCGTGACTTCAGCGTCAACCGTAAGGGCGAGTCCGGCCGGCTCGATCGAGAGTTCTAGGCCGGCGTCTCGGCAGGCATCTCGAGGTGAAGCTCCTGGCCGGTCTCGACCAGCGTCTTGAGCCCGGACAGGATCTGCGGCCAGCCCTCGCCGGTCTCGTGGAAGGTCTTCGTCTCGCTGGCGAAGTCGTCGTGGGTGAGCCGGAGCCGGCAGACGTCGCCCATCTTCTCGATCTCCCAGGTGACCCGGCTCGGCGGCTCACCGGCCAGTTCCGGGTCGTAGATCGCAGTGAAGCTGTGCACGAGCCTTCGGGCCGGATCGATCTCGACTATCG
>Ga0335076_10004220_pt1 | contig 14515 bp, 26 predicted proteins | sample Lox_Sample_25_FD_206717 | JGI IMG/M metagenome (GOLD analysis project Ga0335076, IMG submission 206717) | Soil microbial communities from Loxahatchee National Wildlife Refuge, Florida, United States - Lox_Sample_2.5 | ecosystem: Environmental > Terrestrial > Soil > Wetlands | place: USA... | reverse complement strand
ACGCGCTCGGTCTCCGCGAAACCGAGCGCACGATGAACGGTGTGCGCGGTGGAGTTCTCGAGAGGCGAGTCGGATGCGAGCTCGGTGCAGCCCGCGGCCGCGGCCCAAGCCTCGACCGCGGAGACCAGAGCGCGCGCCACGCCCCTTCGGCGCGCATCGGCTTCGACGTACAGCCCCTCGAGAAACGCGACCGGGGAGCTCGCCGTGCCGTTGACGTAGTCCGTGCGGATCGACGCTTCGACGAAGCCGATCGCCGAGCCGTCGTGCTCGGCCGCCAGCCGCACGAACTGCCCGCGCGCGACGACATCCGTCATGCATCGCAGGTGCTCCGTCTCGGAGCCGTCCGGCCACAGGCGGGAGCGCAGCGCGAGCCACCTTCGATCGCCGGCGCCGGGAGCTTCGATCCGCATCGTGGGCGGTCGATGCGTCTGTGAGCCGACGTCCGGCGAAGCGAGGCATCGGCTCGCTTGTGTCCTGTAGTCGATCCGCGGCATGTTGCCTCCAGAGTCCCGGCTCCGCTGCCGAAGGCTAGCTCGTGTGGTCGTGGACCACGCGCCAGCCTGCCGGGGTACGCAGCCAGACCAGCGAGAACCAGCCCGACTGCTGGGGAAGACCGCCTCCGGTCAAGCTGAAACGACCCGTCATGAGCGCAGATTCCGGCGAAAGAAGGCGGATCGACACCTGATCGAAGCCGAGTGTCTGCTTCGGCTTGCCATCCTTGAAGTAGGCGGCGCTGAACGAGGCCTCGATGGCGGCGATCGACGGCCTGGGCCCCGTCCTGGTCATGACGGTCACCGAGTCGTCGTAAATCGAGAGGTGCCCTTTGAGGTCCCCTGCATTCCAGCTCGCCGCCGACGCGCTCATCGCGGCCAGCATCTCGGCGCGCGCCTGCGCTTCGCGCCCCGCGCCCGATTCGTCGGCGGCGGGTGAAGCGGCGCAGCCGGCCAGAACGATGGCGGCGAAGGCGAGCACCGCGGCGCATGGTGCACGCATGCGATCGACGCCTAAGGCCCGGCTGCCGGGGACGCCGCGCGCGGCTCGTCCCCGTGACGCGCCCAGGCGAAGATCTGCGTTGTCGGTGGACCCAGCGGAGCCTTGTTCGGGTCGACTCCGGTCAGCGACAGGACCTGGTTCTTGAACCAGACGTGAAACGCTTCGGTCGCGCCGGCGTAGCGAGGTGCCGCTTCCACGGGGTCGGCGAGCGACGTTACCGCGATCACCCACGGACCATTGGGCGTCTGCTGGAGATGCCAGGATTCGTGATCGGCGCCGTAGTGGCGATAGAAGCGCTCGGCCTCGGCGGCGCGGGCGCCGGTCAGCTCGGAAGCAAAGGCATGCAGCTCGGCGACGGAGCTGCGAAGCGGAAACGCTCGGACGACCAGTGACATGGCGATCCTCCTCGAGAACGAAGCTTTGCGAACGCAGGGGAATCAGGGGTCCTTCTCGAACGCCCGCACGCCCGGCGGGAGCCGCACCCACGGGTGCCTGCGGCTATCGTAGATGGATACGCGAGGCGCCGGGAAACCAGGGTCGGCGAAGGCACCGACGCTGACGCCGACCGAGCCCTCCCCGCCCTCCTTGGTATGAAAGAGCGTCGTCCCGCAGACGGGACAGAACCTGAATCTGAACCGCGCGCCCTGGTCGCCCACGCGGACGTACTCGGTGGCGACGCCGGAGACTTCGTCGGGAGCGGCGAAGCTCGCGAGTGCGGCGAAGACGTGCCGGTCCGCCGCCGACAGGCGAGGCAGTGCCTGACGCCGACGCCTCGAGGCTCGCCTTCGACGCGAATGCGAAGCTGGCCGCAGGAGCAGGAAGCAATTCGGGACGTCATCGATCCAATCGTCGGCGCGCGGCCGGCTCACAGCGGCTTGATCATGCGCACGAGAGGGACGGAGACTCCACCGCGGTCGTCGACCCGGCGCTCGCATTCCTGATAGCCGCAGGCGCGATAGAGCGGCTCGCCCGCCATCGTCGACATAAGCTCCGCACGCACGAAGCCTTCGGCCCTCGCCGCCTCCTCGCAAAGCGAGATGATCAGCCGGCCCACCCCTTTGCGTGCTTGACTGGGATGAGTGTACATGGCGCGGATTCGCGCCGCATCCTTCGCCGGATCGAGCAGGTCGGCGCTGCGCCCCGGCGACCGGTCGCCGCCGTACAGCGTGGAGCGGCGGCTCCAACCGCCGCAGCCGGCAATCCGACCGCCGCTTTCCACGACGAAGTAGGTTCCGTCGTCGATGAGCTGCGTGTCCAGGCCCATGATGGTTCGGCTGGATTCGATCTGTGCGGCATCGAGGAACGGCTTCAGCAATTCGGAGATCGACGCGTCCACCAGCTCCCGCAGCGAATCGCAGTCATCCCGGCGGGCGAGTCGATGGCTCAGGCGGGCGGACTCGGACATGGCTGGGCTTCGCGGCTCCGCGCCCGCGGGCTGGCCGGGCGCTTCATTCCAGCGAGGCGCCCGCCGTGCGCCGGACGGGAATGCCGGTCGGATCGAAGCCTTCCAGACAGAAGACATTGATCCCGAAATAGTCGGGCGTGACCCGCTTGCGGTGAAACGGGTAGATGCCGCAGCGCCTGCAGAAGTAGTGGCGCGCGGTCATGGTATGAAAGCGGTACTCGGCCAGGAACTCGTCGCCCAGCAGCAGCCTGAATTGATTTTCGTGCACCTTGACCATCAGCGCATTCTTGCGGCGGCAAATCGAACAGTCGCACGTGGTCAGCTCCGGAAGGTCGGTATCGATTTCGAACCGAACGGCACCGCAATGGCAACTGCCGCGGTAGGTGCGCACGGGACGGCTGGTCATGATCCGCGGAGGGCTATACTCTTCGTGGGGCCTGCAACCGGAGAGGAGAGTCCATGCGCACGATACCGCTGGGCGCGCGCGGTTCCTTCACGATCGTCGTATCGCCCGAGCACCTGGCCAACCGCTTCAAGGATGCGACGCTGCCGGCGGTGTTCGCGACACCCGTCATGATCATGGCCATGGAGAACGCGGCGCTCAATGCGATCAAGCCCTACTTCGAGGCCGGCGAAAGCGCGGTCGGCACGCGAGTCGACGTGAGCCATCTGGCGGCGACTCCCGTCGGCCGCCGGGTCGTCGCCTTTGCCGAGGTCACGGGCGTCGTCGACCGCCGCATCGAGTTTCGGGTGCACGCCATGGATGGCGACGAGGAGATCGGCCGCGGCACCCACGAGCGCGCCGTCATCGATCTGGCCAGGTTCTCCAAGCGCCTGGCAGCCAAGTTCGCCAACCCCGCCGGCTGAAGCGGACGGCGACTCGCCAACGCGGCCGCGAGCCTCGCCGAGGATAGCACTGCTGGACTTCCGACACGAACGCCCGGGTGCGTCAACGGCAACGCGGCAGTCCCGGCGGAGGATGCGCAAATGAAGAGCCAACCGAAACCCGGAGGCCAAGCCGCTTCCAGGCTGATCGACGAAAGGATTGCGCAGCTCGATGACTGGCGGGGCGACACGCTGGCGAGGATGCGCGCTCTCATCCGGCAGGCCGACCCTGACGTCGTGGAAGAGTGGAAATGGATGGGGACACCGGTATGGTCCCACGACGGAGGCATCTGCACCGGAGAGTCGTACAAGTCCGTGGTCAAGCTGACCTTCTTCAAGGGCGCTTCCCTGAAGGATCCTCGCAAGCTCTTCAACTCGAGCCTCGACGGGAACGTCCGTCGCGCGATCGACATTCACGAGGGTGAACAGATCGACGCGAGCGCATTCAAGGCGCTCATCCGCGCAGCCGTCGCTCTCAATGCATCCGGCGGCAAGAAGCCCGCGAAGCGCAGCTAGGCATCGGGCAGCAACTCGACCGCGACGCCGGCGCGGATCGTATTGTGAACCTCGGCTACCGCGTCCGTTTCGCGCAGGAGCCGGGCCAGCTCCGCCTCCGGCGCAGCCGATTGGACTTTGGCGCGGTAGCGAATGTTCGTCGCCGCCAGGCCCACGTCCGGAAAGTCGGCGCTGGCCTCGACCTCCACCGCGTCGATGCGAACGCCCAGGCGCGCGGCTTCGCGAAAGAGGTCGTTGCAGTAGCAGGTGGCCAAGGCGAGCATCAGGAATTCGCCGCCGTTGACCGACGAGCCTCGGCCACTGCTCTTTGGCGCGACGTCGAGCGATCGGGTGACGGCGCCGGTGCTGACTTGCGTCCGGTGGGCCGAAGCGCAATTGCAGACCTTGGCGGAGATGAGCACTGATCGGACCTCCGGATTACTTCTTTGCGGGGCGCCGCGCCGTCGTGGCGGTGAACGCGATGCTCATCGTCCGATGCCGGGGAGCCTGGCTGCGAGCCACCGGCGTTTCGGGCCCAGCCTGCGCCGGCGCGAAGTCGTTGCAAGACATCAGGCGACCTGCTGGCCGATCCACCAGGTCGTTCCCCCGGCATCGCGGAAGCCGCCACGCTTGTCGGGATCGTCTCTCCGGACAGGCTCCTGGACGGGCTCCGCGCCCGCCTTCAATGCGCGGGCGAACGTGGCATCGACGTCGGGAACGTAGACGTGCACGTGCGCCGGCACCGCGGGCCAGCCGTCGATCGCGTCCGCCACCATGATGACCGTGTCGTCGATCCGGACCTCCCCGTGCTTGAGCTTCCCATTGCCCCGGGGAATCACCCGGAGCGGCTTCGCATCGAACACGGCAGCCAGGAAGTCGATCGTGGCCTGGGCGCCATCGACGATCAGGTAGGGCGAGGCGGAGCTGTAGCCTGTGGGTTTGAATGCCATGGGTCGTTCCTCACGATGCGACGACGAAGGATTCCTCTCCCTCGAGGCGCGCGCGGCCGGGCCTACGACGGCTCGCGTGCCGCTCGCAGCAACTGATACGCGAGACAGACCGCCAGGAGCAGAAGAATGGGAGCGGTGGCTAGCCCCGGGGTGTAGCCGCCTTCGCGAAGCGACCACAAAGGATGTCCGATCCCGTTGACGATCTCGATCGCCACCCAGAACCACGCGAACGCCGCTGCCGCGGGCCAGCCGCGCCGCACCGGCCAGAAGAAGCACCACAAGCCGAAGGCGAAGAGGGAAGCATTGAGCATCACGAAGCCGCGCTCGGGGTTGGACGATACGAGGCCGGTGAGAAACCGCGCCGGCGGAAACGATTCCCAGAGATGACCGAAATATTCTTCGAGGGAATGAGCTGCCTGCGCAAGCACCAGTGCCGCGAAAGTCGACTGGAAGCGCGGCATGCCCGCGGCCTACGAGCGCTCCCTGGCCAGCCTGCCGACGAACGCCCTGCCGGGGTTGTTGCCGGCAATCCACTCCTCGGGCGGAAAAAGCTCGAACAGGCCGACCTTGATGAGCGTCGGCACCGCGAGCTCCAGCTCCCGCTCCACCTGGCCGCGGTGCCCCGCGTTGTAGAGAGCGACGTTGTGCAGCATCGTGGCGACCGTGCCGGTTTGAACGGAGCTGCCGTCCTTCAGCTTGACCGCCGGCAGCGTCTCGCCTTGAGCGATGATCTTGGTGTTGACCTCAGCAAGGTCGCGGGCATTTTCAGGGGTGGTCATGGGGCCGACGTCCGTCTGCGAGGCTGAGAAGCGATACGCTACCACGAGACTCGGGATCGCTGGCTCGGTCCGGTCTCGAGGAACGAAGCGAAGCGGCGGCCAGCCGATGCGAGCGCTCCGCTCGAGCACCCGGTCAGGCGGCGGGTTCATCGTCTGTCGCGACGCCTCGACGCTTGCGCACGGACCAGTAGAGCGCGCCACCCACCGCGCCCACGATGACGCCCAGCGGGCCGGTGATGAAGATGCCCAGCAGAGGACCCTGATTGGCGCCCGGCGTGAAGATCATGGGACTGAAGAAGCCTATCGAGAACGCCACCGCGCCGGTGACCAGCGCTCCCAGAAGCACGGACGTCGCGAGACCGGCGTGCAGGGTCTGCGTTTGTCGCCAGACATAGCGCACGACGAGCACGGTCGCCAGCACCGCGACGACGAAGGCCGTCCACGCCGGCAGCCCGGCGATGCCGAGCAGCGCACCGCCGAACCAGTACGTGAAGTAGTACGTCGCGACGGCGCAGACGAAAGCTACGAGGAGGCGGAACAGGCTGCGCATCGCAGTACCGTTCAGGAGTCCACGCTGACGGGCCGCGAGACCACGCGCGTACGCACGGCCACGGCCCCGGGCAGAGGGCCGCCTGCGGCCGGTGCGGTCCGACGCGCAGTCGTGCGGCATGCAGGCATCCGCTACTGGATCACCTCGTCCGCGCGCAGCAGCAGCGATTGCGGAACGGCCAGGTTGAGGGCTTTGGCGGTCTTCAAATTGATGATCAACTGCAGCTTCGTCGGCTGCTCTACCGGCAGGTCCGCGGGCGATGCGCCGCGGAGAATCTTGTCGACGTAGGTCGCTGCGCTGCGATACAGATCGGGTATGTACGGTCCGTAGCTCATGAGCACGCCGGCCTGCGCGTATTCGGTGGCGTCGGTAATGGCAGGCAGGCGATGCCTGATCGCAACGTCTGCGATGCGCTCCTTGAGCAGATAGGTGAGCGGGCCGATGATGATCAGCAGGGCACCCACGCGCTTGCTGACGAGCCCGGCGAACTCGCTGTCGAAGCCCTCGGCCGTCCGGATGTCCGCGACGTCGACCGTCAGGTCGAGCTTTCGCGAAGCCTGTTCGAGCTCCGCGAATCCGACCTGGACCGATTTCTGTCCGATGACTCCGACTCTCGAAAGGTTGGGCACGAGCTCCTTGAGCATGGCGAGGTATTTCGCCCACAGCTCGGAGCTCGAGTCGGCGCTCAAGCCGGTGACGTTGCCTCCGGGCCGCGCCAGGCTCGCGACAAAACCCGATCTCACCGGATCGAAAGCGAAAACCATCACGATGGGTATCGTCTGCGTTGCCTGCCGGACGGCGGCGACGTGGATATTGGTGCCGGTGACGATCACGTCCGGCCGCAGGCGCACCAGCTCGGCGGCTAGATTGGGGAGGCGCTCCATCTTCCCGCCCCCGTAGCGCTGCTCGAAGACGACGTGGCGGCCCTCGACATAGCCGAGCTCGCGCATCCCCTCCCGTAACGCGTCGAACAACGGCGCGACCGATTCACGCGTCGCGCCGAGGAGAAAGCCTACGTGATAGACCTTCTCGGACTGGGCATGGGCCGCGGAATGCGCGATGACCAGGCCGCCCGCAATAAAGGTCCGCCGATCCATCCTTGGATACCCCCTGACGAACACGTAGCGCGTGATAGTACGCTAGTCCGCGCGCGGTTCGGACGGGAGCCGGTCGCCGGCGCAGCCGTGCCGCTTGCCGCCTAGCGGCGGGGCCGCCTGCCGGCAGGCCGTGCGCGAGGGCCGCGGGCGAGGCGCCCAGGCAAGCGAGGCGTCAGGCCTCGCGAGAGACCTCGGCGGCGATGGCTTGCGCGGGCTGAACCTTGGCGAACGCGCCGTTGAGCGCGGCCAGGTACGCCAGCTGAACCTGCGGCGCATCGATCGGCTGGCCGGAGAACTGCAGGGCCTTGGTGGCGCAGCCATCCTGCGCAAGCAGGCACTCGAAGCCAAGATCGGCCGCGGCGCGCACGGTGGTGTCCACGCACATGTGAGTCATCATGCCGGCCACCACGAGCCTCGAAGCGCGGACGGCGCGAAGCTGGTCGAGCAAAGTCGTCTCGCGAAAAGCGCTGGGAAAGTGCTTCGTGACGACAGCCTCTCCGGCCGAGGGCTTCGCGGCCGGGTGGAAGTCGACGCCCGTCGTGCCCGGCAGGAAGAACGTCGCGCCAGGCCGCCTCGCGACGTGCTGCAAGTGAAAGACCGGCAGAGCGCGCGCTCGAAATGCCTCCAGCAGGGCTCGTGCTTGCGCGACCGCGTCCTCCGCGCCGACCAGCTCCATGGCGCCACCCGGGAAGTAATCACGCTGAAGGTCGATCAGGACGAGGGCAGTGGTCACTTGAGTATCGAGTGAAGGCATCGGAACAGGTGAGGTGACGTCGAATCCGCGTGCGCTAACCGCGAGCGGAGTGACAGGCTACGCAGAGCTTGTTGCCCTCCGTGTCGCGGAAGTAAGCGCCGTAGCAGTCGGCGTGATACTCGGGCCTCGGTCCCGGCGCTCCTTCGGAAGTGCCGCCGTTGGCCGGCGCGACTTCGTAGGCTCGATCGACCGCTGCACGCGTGCTCGCAACGAAGGCCACCATCTGCCCGTTGCCGGCTGCATGAGGCTGCCCGTCGAATGGGCTGCCGATCAGGAAGAGCGGGCGGGGTCCGGGTGAGGACTGCCAACCCGCCCACGGGCGGTCTCTCTCGCAGAAGCGCTCCTCGATTCCGATAACGGACAGCAGTGCGCGATAGAAAGCCAGCGCGCGGTCGAAGTCCCGGACGCCGACGAAGATGTCAGAGAACAAGCGCGAGCTCCGCCTGCAGTCTCTCGTCTAACGGAGCAGCTTCGCCGGCCGCCCGCGGACGGCGGCCCAGCTTCGCCGGCGAACGGCGGGGTCGAGCGCATTCATGCAATGCGCCTGCGGCGAAGCCGCCGCGCATTGGCGGTCGCGCGGCGGTGGATGGGGGCGAGTCCGCGACCGAGAATGCCCAGGCCCGTCCGCGCGCCCCACGCCGGAGACCACATCTGCGACGGCCAAAGCGCCAGGTTCAGATTCGCGCGCCAAAGGGCCAGGTACATGGCGCTCCACGACTCGCAGAACGCGGCGAGCTTCTCCGCTCCCATCCGATGAAACTCGCGGCGGTCGCGGGCCGAGGGGGAGGGACCGGAGAAGGCAAGCCGCGCGAGGCGGTGCGCCATCACGTGCGGCGCGGCCAGCGAAAGCTCGAAGGCTTGCGTGGCGAGGCGCGCGGAGTTTCTGCGGCGACGACGCATGGATGACCTTTCGCGACCAGGCAAGCGTTAGCGAAGCGAGCCGGACGAACCGGGTTTCGCGCCTGCGCTCCACACGCGGACCAGCCTTGCGCCCAACACGGCCAGCGGGATCAGCGAGCCCAGGAACACGATGTGATACCACGCCGGGAAGGTAGCCCACAACCCGACGTGGACCGGCACGAACAGCGCGAGGAGCAGCACGGCGAACAGATAGATCGCCAATGGAGTGCTCCTGCCGATGGAGGCGCACGCCGCCCCGGCCGCGACCGAGGCGACGGCGCCGAGGATCAGCCGTGCGACGAGCATCCCCGAAGTGAACTGCATGGCCTTTTCGACGTCGCTGTAGCCGGCCACGAGCCAGCGGATGACGAAGTTGCCGACGGTGGCCACCGCGAACCAGACGACGAAGCCGGCGAGGATCGCGACAGCGGTTCGCAGCCAATGGGGCATGATCAGGTGACCGGCCAAGCTGCGGAAAGTGCGCTGATCGTAACGTAGTACCCGTCCGGATCGCGGAGCGAGAACTCCACGGTCCCCGTGTTCGGGTTCACGTGGGGCTCCTCCTCGAGGCGAGCGACGAGGGCCCGCGCTCTGGGCAGCGCCGCCTCGAGATCGTCCACCCGGAAAAACAGAAGGAGGCCGTTGCCCGGCTTCCCGCGACCGGGGCTCATCAGGGAGGGATGCTCGTGAGCGCTCCACGCGTGAAGACAGAGCAGCACCGTGCCGTCCGAGTCGAGGATCTGCCCGAAATCGTCATGAACGGGAGGAGTTTGCGGCTGGCCGAAGAGCGACTGGTACCACCGCAAGCTGGCAGCCACATCGCCTACCGCAATGATCGTCCACGTGCGCTTCATGAGCAACCCGCGTGCTACCCCGCGCTCAGGCGCGACTTCATGTCGGCGTACGCGACTTCGACCAGCGTCCGAAGGGCCCTGGCATCGACCCGACGGTTGGGCCGGAGCTTCACGTGGCGCATGAACTTGCCGGTGCCTTCCAGCAAGCGCGCCGGATCGGGGAGCTCTGCGCCGCAGAAGAATCCGACATTGACGTGAGCCCTGAAGGCGTTGACGTAGGCGAATGCCGCGTCACCTGCGCACGCCGTCGGATGGCCGTCGTGCAGCAGCTCCCGGACGTCGCTGCCGCAGCGGCGCATGACCTCGAACCAATGCTGCGCGATCGCCCCCAGCTCGCCCGGGTGCTCGCGCATCCACGCTTCGACCGCGGGATCCCGCGTTGCCGCGCTCGGGAAACGGAAAGGCTCGCGCATCATGGCGACACCTCGATGTCGGGTCGAGCGGAGGCGACGGACCGATGGGCCGCCGGCGAGCGGTCAGGCCGCACTCAGCGCTCCTTCGAAGGCTTCGTGCCAGCGGCCGCGCTCCACCTCGAAGCAAACCATGCCGAGCTCACGCGCGGGTGCGATGTCGCGAACAGGGTCGTCCCCCACCATGATGCACGCGCCCGGCGCGACGCCAAGGCAGCGCGCGCCCGCCCGGAACATGGCGTGGTCCGGTTTCCAGCAGCCGGAATCCTCCGGGGTGATCACCGCTGCGACGTGCGACCGCAGGCCCGTGACGGCGACCTTGCGAAGCTGCTGCTGTCGATCCCCGTTGGTCACGATGACCTTTGGAATATGCGCCGAGCGCTCGAGGAACTCGCGAACCCCGGGAAGCAGTCGGCACGACGCTTCGTAGGCTCGGAGGTAGGGAAGAAGCGCTTCATCGGCCTCGGCGTCGGTAAGCTCTCTGCGCAGAAATTCGCGAATGCGCGCACGGCGCTGCTCCTGGAACGACACTTCCCCGCGCTCGTGCCGGTCCCAGTGCCTGGCGAAGATGCTCCGCCATTGCGGCAGCAGGGCGGAGGCGTCTTTCGCATCGAGCGACGCCCGATGAGCCTCGAGCAGCGCGCCGAAGGCGATCGCCGTGGATCGGTGGTCGTCGACCAGCGTGTCGTCGAGGTCGAGCAGGATGGGACGCACGACGCGAGCTAACCGATAGAGCGGTTCGGCTGCGCGCGGCGCCGGCGAGCGCTCCGCTCGAGCAAAGGGTCAGGCGTCATCTGCGGCGATCGAGCGCGAGAATCGACAAGCCGGCGGCGACAAAGGTGAGGCCCGCGCCGACGTTGGCGGCGAGGATCGCCCTGGGCCGGCGTGCGAGCCAGCTCGACAGCCGACCGGCGAAGCAGCCGAGCAGGGTAAAGATGATGGCCGTAAGCATCGAAAATACGGCGCCGAGCACGAGCATCTGAGCGTAGACGGGCCCCCGTCCCGCGGATACGAACTGAGGTATGAAAGCCACGACAAAGAGTCCCGGCTTCGGGTTGAGGACGTTCGAGAGCAGGCCGGTCATGAACACTCTCGGCAACGCCTGACGCGCGGCAGGCGAAAAGGAGATCAGGCTGCGCGACCGGAGGGCCTTGTAGCCGAGCCAGACCAGGTACGCAGCGCCGATCAACTTCACCAGCCAGAACGCGACAGGAGAGGTTTGCAACACCAACGCCAGACCGAGCGTGGCGGCAACCGTATGCAACATGATGCCGATGCCGGCGCCCGCCGACGACAGCGCGGCCGCGGCAGGGCCCTGGCTCAGGCCCCGACCGATGGCGAGAATGTTGTCGGGTCCGGGCGCGATGACGACGACGAGCACGGCGACGAGGTAGGCAAGGAGAACGTCGGTGGGAAACATGGCAACGTCGACGGTGGGCTGGCGCTCACGCGTATTTGTTCATCCAGTACTCCCACGGTCGATGAAGCACGGCGTGGTGCAGCTCGTCCGCCAGCCGAGCCTCTTCCGGCGCGAGGTACGTGGGCTCGCCGAGTGACATCGCGATGGGCTGGAGCTGCGCGTTGACCGTCGTGTACACCGCGCGGAACACTGCTTCCTTCAGCGACCCGCCGACGACCGTCGCTCCATGGCCGCGCATGAGCACCACGGCGCTGTTTCCCAGCGTCGCCGCGAGAGCGTGGCCGAGCTCGGCCCGGGTGATGAGCAGGTTGGTCATGCCGTGCTCCTTGCGGATATCGAATACCGGCACGCCGGCCGCGAGGAATCCGCACATGTGGTAGAGCGGGCGCAGCGGTGTCGCGCTCACGCCGAACGGGATCAGCGCCGGCGCGTGGGTATGCACTACCGCCGTCACATCGGGCCGGACGCGGTAGATCTCGCCGTGGATGAAGCGCTCGATCGACGGCCGAACATCGACCGGATGAACGACGCCGCTCCCCGCGTCGAGCTCGACCACGCCCGTCTCATCGAAGGGGCCGCCCGCGTTGCTCCGGGTCATGAAGTAGTGATCGGGTTCGAGCGGATTTCGAACCGAAACATGGCCGAAGCCGTCGATCACACCCTCGCCGACGAGGATGCGGTTGGCCGCGAAGAGCTCCTCGAAGGTTTGCTGAAGGGGGGTAGCCATGGGGAAGGTGCAAGTCTACCGAATTGTCATGCCGAGCGAGTGACGCCGACCTGTGGCGAGCGCTCGGGTCGCGCTTCGCCGCGAGCAAATGGCCGCCGATCCGCGGAGAGCCTATTCGGGATAGAAGCCGGAAGCCACCAGGCCCGGAACGCCGTCGATCGTCACCGCCTTGACGTACGCCCATTTCTGCGATGGCTGGGATTGACCGGGCTTCGGGAACATGTAACCGACCCACCCGGATCCCTTGGTCCTGGCCACGCGGATGATTTCGTCGTGAAACAGCTTGCCGTTCGCGTCCTTCTGGCCCGAGACTTTCGTCCCCTCGCGTGCCGGGAAAGCCGGGTTCAGGAGAACGTCCGATTGCAGGTCGTAGGCGTACAGGTATGTATCGTCGTGGAACCACTCCGAGCCCTTCATCCTGAACTCCGCGAAAGCCGCCTTGCCCTCGCGGTCGATGAGCGCCGCTGCCCGGTCGACCAGCGCCTCCGTCTGCCGGGCCTTCTCGGATGGGGGCGGACCCTGAGATGCCGCGAGCTGCGGAATGGCAAGCAACGCTGCAAGGAACAGGATGCCCCCGGGCAAGTTTGTTCTGGCCATGGCCAACCTCCGATCGTAAGCGGCTGCATGAAGAGCTACCCGGTGCCGAATGGATCACTCGACAGCGCGGCCGTCAGCGACCCGGTCGAGCGAGTCCTTAGGCATCCCGGCTATGCAGAAGTTCGTGCCCCTAAGGCGTGAGCGCTCCGGTCGAACGAGAGGTCAGCCGGCACTTTGCGAGACGCGCTTGCGCATGGTGATGCTGGTCGGCCGGTCGTACCCGGGATGAGCGGTCTCCGCCACCTTCTCGAAGCCAAGGGCCGCGAAGGCCTCGTGGTTCTCGCTCAGCTCGACCCGGGTCTGAAGCTCGAGGAAGGGCCGCAGGTTGTCGCGGGCGATCCCCTCTGTGGCGGCCAGGAGCGCTCGGGCCACGCCTCTCCGGCGCGCAGTGTCGGCCACCGCGAGCTTGCCGACATAGACGCAGTCTTCCCGAAGGGCCGCGAAGGCACAGCCGACGAGCTCGGTTCCTTCCGTTGCGACGAACAGGATTTCTTCCTTCGCCTTCTCGCGAAGCGCATCGACGCCCATATCGTTCAAGGACGACGGAGGGTCGATCCGCGACTCCATGTAGGCGAACGCCCCTCGCAGAAGAGCGAGCAACTCGGGCCACGCGCAGAAGTCGGGCGGAGCGACGCGGATGCGCATCGGGGTCGGCGCCGCGTGGCGAAGGAAGGCGAGCGGGGCGGGGCGGAGGGGCGAGACGCGCCGGTGGGCGGTCCGCCTACTCCTCGAAGCGACGGGTCGCGTCGCGATCGCGCTCGTATCGTTTCGAGAGCGGAAACGGCGGCAACCAGGACTCGCGACGGACGGTCCAGACTTCGTAGGTCGGTGTGAGCTGGTCCGGGGCGTCCAGCGAGCCCAGGTTCACTTCGATCTCGTCCGCGGTGCGGGCGAAAACCGACGAGCCGCAGCGGGGACAGAAGTGGCGGCCGGCGTAGTCGCGTGTCTCGCCCTCGAACGTCACCGCATCCTGGGGGAACACCGCGAAAGCTTGAAAGAGCGCGCCGTGATGCTTGCGGCAGTCGAGACAGTGACAGAGGCCGACCCGGTACGGCCGGCCAGACGCCACGATGCGGACGCTGCCGCAGAGACAACCGCCGGTGAATCGGTCCATGCTGCATCTCCTCTGATCGAACGGATGGCGCAGCAGCGCCGCCGGCCCCTCCGTCCCCCGATTGCCGGCCCCGTGCCGTTCGACGTAGGATCGGCGCTCAGCATCATCCTTGTTGCCTGGAACGGACCATGACGATAGCAGGTGGATGCCTCTGCGGGGCGATTCGCTGGAAAAGCTCGGAGCCGCCGATTGTCACGCGCGTGTGCTGGTGCCGGGACTGCCAATATGTCGGCGCCGGCAGCGGAACGGTCAACGCCTGCTTCCGCACCGCGTCGTTCGTGGTGACGGGACAGACGAAGGACTATCCGAGCGTCGCGGACAGTGGCAGCAAGATGCACCGGCGATTCTGCCCGTCGTGCGGGACGCCGCTCTTCAGCGAGGCAGAGACGCGCCCTCACCTGATATTCGTGCGCGTCGGTACCTTCGACGATCCGAATCTTGCCAAGCCCGATATGACGATCTGGACCTCATCCAAGCCGCGCTGGGCCTGCATCGATGCCGAGTTGCCGCAAGTGGCGAAGCAACCGCCCCCCGCGGCGTGACGGTTGCCCGATCTGCCGGGCGACCCGGCCGCGAGCGTACGGC
>Ga0335076_10004218_pt1 | contig 14519 bp, 13 predicted proteins | sample Lox_Sample_25_FD_206717 | JGI IMG/M metagenome (GOLD analysis project Ga0335076, IMG submission 206717) | Soil microbial communities from Loxahatchee National Wildlife Refuge, Florida, United States - Lox_Sample_2.5 | ecosystem: Environmental > Terrestrial > Soil > Wetlands | place: USA... | reverse complement strand
CTTCGATGAGTCCCCCGCCCGTCGCGAAGTAGGTGTCACGGCCACCTTTACGCACGATCATTTCGCCCGGCACCATCTGGGTAATCAGGGGGACGTGCTGTGGATACACCCCGAATTGTCCGGTGATGCCCGGCAATGTGACCATCTCCACGTTCTCGGAGTACACCGGGCCTTCCGCAGTAACAATTTCAAGTTTTAGCGTGTTGGCCATGTTTCACTTCGCTTTGACTTCGTCAATCCCGCCTTTCATGTAAAAGTCGCCTTCCGAGACATCGTCGTGTTTGCCGTCGAGAATCTCTTTAAAGCCACGCACCGTTTCGGCCACTGGTACTTGTTTACCTTCGATTCCGCTAAACACGGCCGCCACGGTAAAGGGCTGGCTGAGGAACCGCTGAATCTTGCGGGCACGCAACACCGTAGTCTTGTCTTCGGGCGACAATTCGTCCATGCCGAGAATCGCGATGATATCTTGCAGATCCTTGTAGCGCTGGAGCACTCGCTGCACGCCGAGCGCGACATCGTAGTGTTCCTGGCCGACAATTTCGGGTGCGAGCGCCCGGGACGTCGAGGCGAGCGGATCGACAGCCGGGTAGATGCCCAACTCCGCAATCGACCGCTCCAAAACGACGGTCGCATCGAGATGCGCGAATGTGGTGGCTGGTGCCGGATCGGTGAGGTCGTCGGCCGGTACGTACACCGCTTGAAACGAGGTAATCGAACCCTTCTTGGTCGAGGTAATACGTTCCTGGAGCACGCCCATTTCGTCAGCGAGAGTCGGTTGGTAACCGACAGCGCTGGCGGTGCGGCCGAGCAAAGCCGATACTTCGGATCCTGCCTGAGAAAACCGGAAGATGTTGTCGATAAAAAGAAGCACATCCTGATTCTTCTCATCGCGGAAGTATTCGGTCATGGCAAGGCCGGACAGGGCCACACGAAGGCGCGCGCCGGGTGGTTCGTTCATCTGGCCGTACACGAGCGCAATTTTCGACGCTCCGAGATTGTCCTGCTTGATGACTCCGGCTTCCGACATCTCCTTATAGAGATCGTTGCCCTCTCTAGTGCGCTCGCCGACGCCGGCGAACACAGACACGCCGCCGTGGAGCTTGGCGATGTTATTAATCAGTTCCATAATGATAACGGTCTTGCCTGTGCCGGCACCGCCGAATGCGCCGACCTTACCGCCTTTCAAAAAAGGGCAAATCAAGTCGAGGACCTTTATGCCGGTGGGAAGAACTTGCGGTGAGGGTGATTGGTCCACCAGTTTGGGTGCCGGGCGGTGGATCGGGTAATACTTTTCTGTTTTGACCGGTCCGCGTTCGTCGACCGGGCTGCCACACACATCAAACACCCGCCCCATCACTCCATCCCCGACGGGCACGGAAATGGGCGCGCCGGTATCGATGACTTCGTAGCCGCGTTTGAGACCTTCCGTGCCGGACATGGAGATGGACCGGACCCAATGGTCACCGAGATGCTGTTGTACTTCGAGTGTCAGCTTGAACTGCTCGTTGCCGACTTTAAAATCGACAGTCAACGCGTTGTAGATGGCCGGCAGATCTTCCGTAAATTCAACATCCACCACCGGACCGACGACTTGAACAATTTTGCCTTTATTCATGGGGTACTCTTTCGCTATTCATTTCCGAGTTGGCCGCCGGCAATTTCGAGCAGTTCTTTGGTGATATTGCCCTGCCGCAGCTTGTTGTATTCGAGGGTTAAATGATCTGCCAGCCCTGTGGCACTGTCCGTGGCATTCTTCATGCCCACCATGCGCGCGCTTTGTTCACTGGCCTTGGCTTCCAACAACTCTCTGTAGACAAAAATGTTGAGGTAGTGCCCCAAGAGAAAGGAGAGAACCTCCTCCGGACTGGGCTCAAAAAGGACAGTGGTTGTGTCGGAGGTGAGGGCCGCTTCAGATTCCGCACCAGGGATCTTCAGTCCTCTGATTTCACCAATTGGCAGAAACTCCAGCACAATGGCTTTTTGTGACAGGGTGTTGACGAATAGCGTCACAACGACCTTCACTTCATCCACTTCGCCCTTCAAAAATAGATCGCGAGCAAAGTTGGCAATCGGCCGAGCTTCGTCGAATCGCGGCGAGTCCCCATACGCAAACTCTGCCGCTAACTGCCGGCGGGTTCGCGCGACAAACTGTGCCGCGCGCTTGCCGACTGCAATGAACACCGTCGTCGCCGGATCAAACTGGGCTGCCACTCGAAATAGGTTGGTGTTGAGCGCCCCGCACAACCCTTTGTCCGTGCCGACGAGGATTACCGCGCGCTTACGAACCGTACGCACTTCCAGTAGCGGATGCGTGAAATCGCGAGCGTGGGTTGTGGCGTACCGCTGAATGCGGTACAGGAGTTGCGCGAACGGGCGCGTCTTCAGCGTGGTCTGTTGAGCCTTGCGCATCTTCGACGCCGCCACCATTTGCATCGCACGGGTGATCTGGGCGGTGCTGGTGATCGACCTAATGCGTCGGCGAAGTTCACGTGGGCTAATCATATCTCACCATTTGGTGTTCATTTCCAGGTCTGCTTGAATTCTTCGGCGGCTGCCTTCAACTCGGTCTTCAACGCATCGCTGAGTTCCTTTTCCCTTCCGATCTTGGCTAGCAACTGGCCTTTGCGTGTGGTGAAGTATTCTGTCAACTTATTCTGGAACTCTTTCACCCTCGCCACAGGCACTTGATCCAGGTAACCGTTTTGTGCAGCCCAGAGCACAACCACTTGGATCTCCACGGGAACCGGGTTGTACTGCCCCTGTTTGAATATCTCCATGAGACGTTTGCCGCGATCGATCAGGGCTTGTGTTTTTTCGTCGAGGTCGGAGCCGAACTGCGCGAACGCTGCCAGCTCTCGGAACTGGGCAAGATCGCCCTTGAGTCGGCCGGCCACTTGCTTTACGGCCTTGAGTTGCGCCGCCGAGCCAACGCGCGAGACCGAAATACCGACGTTAATCGCCGGCCGCACACCCTGATGGAACAAATCAGTTTCCAGGAAGATCTGTCCGTCAGTAATCGAGATAACATTAGTCGGGATGTATGCCGAAACGTCACCGGACTGCGTTTCGATGATGGGCAAAGCCGTCAGCGAGCCGTTGCCATACTTCTCGCCGACCCGCGCCGCGCGCTCGAGCAAGCGACTGTGGAGATAAAACACATCGCCAGGATACGCCTCTCGACCTGACGGGCGCTTTAGTAGCAGCGATACTTGCCGGTAGGCCACGGCCTGCTTGGATAGGTCATCGTAAACAATTAACGCGTCCATGCCGTTATCCATGAACCACTCACCCATCGCCGCGCCTGCAAACGGCGCGAGATACTGGTTGGCGGCGGTGTCCGAGGCCGGGGACGCCACAACGATTGTGTACGGCATCGCGCCAGCTTGTTCGAGGACCGAGATAACCCGAGCGATGGTAGATTGCTTCTGGCCGATTGCGACGTAAATGCAGTAAAGCAGTCGGTAGTCCTTGTCGCCGGCCAATTCGGCAGCTTTATTCAGCCGAGCTTGACTAATAATCGTGTCGATGCAGATCGTTGTTTTACCGGTACCACGGTCACCGATGATCAATTCACGTTGGCCGCGACCAATCGGAATCATCGCATCAATCGGCATGATCCCGGTCTGTACCGGTTGGTTGACGGAGCGGCGACGAATAATGCCTGGCGCCGTTTTTTCGACAGGATAAGTTTTGTCGCTCTTTATCGGTCCTTTGCCATCGATGGGTTCGCCTAATAGGTTCACGACGCGGCCCAGCAGGCCCTTACCCACGGGTACCTGCAACAGTTTGCCGGTGGTGCGTGCTTCGTCACCCTCTTTGAGTTGCGTGTAGTCTCCGAGAATCACTACGCCCACTTCGGTTTCGTCGAGGTTAAGTGCCAAACCGGTAACGCCGTTACCGAGGTCGATCATCTCGTTCAACATGGCGTCGCTCAAACCTTCGATCTTCGCAACGCCGTCGCCAACTTCCCGGATGACCCCAACGTTTTGCTTTGCCGCCGTAGATTTTGCGGTCGCGATTTGATCCTGGATTTCCTTGAGTAAGTCAGTCATAGTCACCTTGCTTCAGAAACTTTTTTCCAAGGCCGCGAGCCCGGCACGCACACTGCCATCATAGACATCGCATCCCACCTGAACGCGCATTCCGCCAATCAACTCCGGGCGTTGGGCGAACTTGGTGGTTAATCCTTGTCCGTATCGACGCTCCAAGCTGCTCTGCACGGACTTCTGTAAATCAACTGCTAACGGGGTGGTGCTCTCGATGGTGGCCGTGTGTCGGGCGCGGTCGAGTTTTACCAACCGCAGAAAATGGGCGAGGATGGGAAGGCAATCCCGCTCACCCGTCGCGACGACGCGTTGTACGACTTGCCGGGCACGGTTCTCGTCAAGCAATCCCTTCAGCAAGCAAAAGCGGTACAGTTGCTTGGCTTCGCGTTTCGCTTTTTTGGTGATTTTCATCGTTAGGCCGCAATCTGTTTGGAAGTTTCTTCAGCCAAGCGTCGCTGGTCTTCCGCCGTGAGAATCTTGCCCGTAACGGTGGTCGTGGCCTGCACTACCAGTTTGCCCACCTCGCGTTTAAGTTCGGCGAGCATTCGGTCGTGGTCCTGGGCAGCGGCTTCGTGCGCCTTCGCCATAATCTGTTCTGCTGCGGCAACAGCTTTTTTAGTTTCCTCCTGCTGTACGCGGGCCGCTGCAGCCCGCGCTTCTTCGATGAATTTAGACCCTTGAGTGTGGGCCTGTGCCAGCACTTCCAGGCGCTGGCTCTCGGTTTTGTCTAACTCCGCCTTAATCTTGTCGGCGTTAGCGATCCCCAAGCCGATTTGTTGACGCCGCTGTTCCAGCATCGCGAGAATGGGCAGATAGGCGAACTTGTAGAGGACGGCGCACACGATCGCGAAGCTAATGATTTGCGCTCCCAAATGCGGCCAGTCTACACCGAAGGTACGGGCGATTTGCTCGATCTGGCCATCGCTCTGAGCGCTCTGGGCAGCGATCAAAAAAATAAAAGCATTCATGGCTCTACCCCCTGCCGGTCGTCACTGTTTCACTAGGAACAAGGCGTAAAACACAATTGCTTCCGCGAAAGCGATGGCCAGGATTGCCTGGACCATAATCTTTGTGGATGCGCCAGGATTACGCCCCACCGCTTCGGAAGCTTTCATGCCGATCAACCCCACCGCCAGTGCCGCGCCCAGCGCGGCCAGGCCAACATGGAGACTTCCACCTAACTCAGCTGCCAACATGAATGCAAACATTTTCCGTACCTTCCTTTGCTATCTCGCCGGCTCTCGCGACCGAACAGGGCCGAGCTGGCGGAATTCATTATTCAGTCTTGCCTTCCTCCGCCGGTGCCGCTTCCTCGTGCTGACAAATCAGCAGCGTGAACACGGCGCACAACAACATGAAAACCAGCGCCTGGACCAGGCCCACCAACAATTCCATGAAGTAAAACGGAATGGGCAACAACCAGCCAAAACCAGGCTTCAGCCGGGCCATGGTTTCCAGCATGGTCTCCCCGGCAAATACGTTGCCGTAGAGACGAAAACTAAGGGAGATCGGCCGAAACAGAATGGAGATGATCTCCAAACAGCCGGACGCGAAAAATACGACGATCATCAGCACTTTCAAAAAACCAGTTGTCTCGCCTTTCGGCGCAAACAATTCTTTCAAGAATCCAATCAGTCCGTCTTCCTGGATCGCCCAGACGATCCAGCAGGCGAAAAAGATAAGCGCCATAGCGAAGGTCAAGTTCAGATCGGCGTTTGCTCCCCGGAACAGTGGTTGGTCAACTTCGAAGCCATTCGCTGTTTGATGTCCCCACCCTATCGTGCCAACTCCTGGAATGAGACCAAACCAATTTGCCGACAAAATGAAGATGAAAATAGTTGCCAGAAACCAAAACGTCCGCTTTACCAACCGTGGGCCAATGATGCTCTCCAGGAAGTCGTACAGACCTTCGATGAGCCATTCAAAGAGGTTCTGAGCCCCGCCTGGAACACCCGTCATATCCCGTGTCGCGATTCTGGCGAAGACGATCAAGGCGATAGCGACGACCCAGCTGACGACCATGGAATTGGTTACGAAGCCGCCCCAATGCTCGATTTTCACGGCGGACTGCGGCAGGCCGTGTTCCACCTCCTTGGCAAGGACGGTGCCGGCTGGCAACACCATTGTCAACCACAACCAACGTTTGAGCGTAGCTTTCATCGCTAAGGACTTCTTCTGTATCTTTAGATGAGGCCACGTTCCAAAACAACTAGGAATTCTCCTAGTCCTACACCGATCGTTCCTAGAGGCCTTGCTTTACATCAGCTGACCCAGCACACATGCCAGGATTCAGTGGCTTCCGACCATCAAGAGTTCGAAGGAACTCGGCAGGTTGCTCAACTGAAGCGAAAAGCCGGTTGATATTGTGGGCTTTGAAACACGGATTTATCTCGATTGGTCCCGAACCCCTAGCGCGCGCACGCATGGCGCAAGGCAGGAGATAAGAATCCCTAGACTGGCAGATTAGACTGGGAATTTCCCCAGTAGCGAAGTACGTTTCCACCGCCTAAGATTCAATTCCGGTTTGATGCTGCTCCGTTTTACGCGAGCGCGACGAACGCAACTGCATGATTGGATGGAGTCGAGCTGTGATTCGCCCACGCATCCTCTTGGCCGATGAAGATGCCGAATTCCTAAACGCTGAAATCGCTCTCTTGCGGACCCATTTTCAACTGGTAGGCACAGCCAGCGATGGGGCTTCGCTTGTGTCAGAGGCACAACGCCTCAAACCGGACGTTGTTGTGGTTGATATCGGTGTGCCAGTAATGAGCGGCATAGATGCTGTCCATAAACTCAAAGAGTCTGGCTCCACCGCAAAGTTTGTATTCCTAACGATCGATACTGACGAAGCGTCTGTTAACGCATGCTTGAATACGGGTGCTCGCGGTTATGTCTGCAAGTCCCAAATGAAGGGTCACCTGATCTTGGCAATTTACGCGGTTCTCGAAGACCTGCCTTATATTTCTCCGCTGACTTCCTCGTAATAGTTGCGGATAGTATCTCCCCCGCTTCCGCACTAGGAATTTTCCTAGTTGTCTCCGCGTCTGAATCGGGCTAAAGGTAAGGGGTATGGAGCTCGCTCCACCAACGAGCTGGAACATTCCATGGTGCACATTCTGGGACCACACTAAGTTTGAATTCACGATGAAGGAGTCACTTCAATGGCCAAAAGGGCTGGGTCAGAGGAAGAAGAACCTCTGAAGAGGAAACAATACGAAAAGGAACTGCGGCGGCTCCAGGTCGAGCTCTGCAGATTGCAGGACTGGGTCAAATACAAAGGATTACGGGTGATCGTTATTTTTGAAGGTCGCGATGCCGCTGGCAAAGGCGGCACGATTCGCGCCATCACGGAGCGGGTAAGCCCGCGAGTGTTCCGGTTGGTAGCGCTACCAGCCCCTTCAGACCGCGAGAAAACACAGATGTATGTCCAGCGCTATATTCAACATTTCCCAGCCGCTGGCGAGATCGTGATCTTCGACCGCAGTTGGTATAACCGCGCCGGCGTCGAACACGTGATGGGGTTTTGTTCCAAGGAGCAATATCGAGAGTTCCTTGAACGCTGCCCATTGGTGGAACGCACCATCGTCGATAACGGGATCGTCCTAATCAAATACTGGCTGGAAGTTGGCCAGAAGGAGCAGCAACGTCGGTTCGAAGCGCGCATCGAGGATCCTTTCCGCCAGTGGAAGCTTAGTCCGATGGATCTCGAATCTTTTAGTCGCTGGTACGACTACTCACGTGCCAGAGATCGAATGCTTGAGGCCACGGACTCAAAACACGCTCCGTGGTACTTGGTTCACTCCGACGACAAGCGCAAGGCCCGTCTAAATTGCATCTCCCATCTGTTGAGTATGATTCCCTATAAAAAGGTTCCTCGCGAGAAGATTAGACTGCCGAAGCGCAAGGAAAAACATGCCTACAACGACCAGGCATCAATCAAGGGGCGCAACTTTGTCCCGGAGAAATATTAAGGCAGATTCGTTCAGGGGGGCACAAGTATTGTATGCGAGGGAACACCGACGGAGCGCAGTGCAATTCCCCTCGGCCTGATCGGTGCCTATTCCGAGTTTGTGAGAGAGGCTCCTCCTGGCCGGGAGTGGAGAGCGTGCTGCACCTACTTTAACCACGGTCACGGGGTGTCGGTGGTTCCCCAACGGAAAACATCGGCGCTAATTATTCGCTCAAACAGGCACGCACCGGGTCCGACAGATGGACGGCCCCGAACGCTCCACTGAGAAACTCGACCTCGCCACTCCCGCCCGTTGCGATCTACCCTGAGTGATTTTCATGAGCTTTCGCGGGCCACTGCAGCCCCAAGGAGTTGCCTAATCAACTCCTGCGGCCAGGGAACAGATACAAAAAAGGCAAGTTAGGTTCCCTCCTCCGCACTTGATTTCCTTGAATGAAAAGACCCGGGAGCGATCGCCTCATCGCGGCATAGATGACAAATCCGTCGAGAAAACCACCTTCCCCAAAGGGCAGTAGACGGCGTCACCTTTCCATTCCTATAGTGTTCATCGGCGAAGAACCTGGACGGTCGAGCGGGATTCATGTTCGCTAGTAGACGGTCGCCAAAAAATAAATTGGAAAGCTGGCCCAGCACGTCACCATGAAGATGCAGCCCTCAAACCATTCTCGGCAACACGTGGCAAACACTGGTTGTCGGGAGGGTGAAATGAATTTGGAAAGTGCGTTTTTGGGCAGAACACGGCCGCGCTTGCTAATCGCGGATGACCACGCCATGTTCGCTGATGCCTTGCGAGTGTATCTGGAAAAAACCTATACCGTCATTGGGATAGTGAACGAAGGCCGCTCTCTGGTATCGGAGGCTGTCCGACTGCGGCCTGATGCAATCGTCTTAGAAGTTTGCATGCCAATGTTGAATGGACTAGATGCGGCCAAACGAATCAAAGAGCAAATCCTTGACGTCAAGTTCATTTTCTTGACGATGCAGGACGACCCTAATCTGGCAGCCGCAGCCCTGGAATTGGGTGCCGTCGGGGTTGTCCTGAAGAACTCTACAGGGCTGGAACTTCTGGAAGCGATTAATCAGGTGTTGTCGGGCAAGCCTTATTTGACAGCGAAGCTCAGAGCGCGCGACTGGGCATCATCGAAGGCAAAAGCGAAACAGTATTCCAAACTAATGACCCCGCGACAAAGGGAAGTCCTTCAATTGATCGCCGAGGGACGGCCTGCGAAGGAAGTCGCCGATCTCTTGGATTTAAGCGAGAAGACTGTGCACTTCCACAAACAGCGCATTCGGGAATCGTTCAACCTTACGACCAACGCGGATATGGTTTTGTTTGCCTTGAGGCAGGGATTGATAGCTCCCTACCCCGCTTAGAGCATGCGACGAAATGATCGAACGTCGTTTTCGACAGACGATACCATCGTAAGCTTGATGATCAAAGTTGACCCGCAGGCTGCCCCTCTTCATTGACTCACTTCATTTCGCCAACTTAAGATAAGTACCAAATGATGGGATCTCCGGTCGGAAGAACATTTTCGCATTACCGCGTTCTGAAACAGCTCGGCGTTGGCGGCATGGGGGTGGTCTACGAAGCGGAGGACTTGAGCCTTGGCCGGCATGTTGCCTTGAAATTTTTGCCTGGGAATCTCGCGCAAGATTCCCAGACGCTCGAGCGGTTTCGACGGGAGGCACGAGCAGCCTCGGCGCTTAATCATCCCAACATCTGTACGATTCATGAAATTGGCGATGCGGAGGGCCAAACATTCATTGTCATGGAATTGCTGGAAGGCCTAACTCTTAAACAATTGATTGGTGGGAAACCTCTGAACGCGGTTGTGCTTCTGGACATCGGCTGCCAAATCACCGACGCGTTGCGTGCGGCGCATACCAAAGGCATCATCCATCGCGACATCAAACCTGCAAACATCTTTATCACTGGCGACTCACAAGCCAAGTTGCTGGATTTCGGATTAGCGAAAGTGGCCAGGCCAGCAGATGAATCGGATCCCGGTGCGACTCTGGACGCTTCTCTAACAACCGTTGGATCAATCGTCGGAACCATTGCTTACATGTCGCCGGAACAAGCGCGTGGTAAGCCATTGGACGCGCGAACCGATATATTCAGCTTCGGCGCGGTGTTGTATGAGATGGCGACAGGAGTTCAGCCATTCCGTGGAGATTCCACAGCTGATATTTTTGACGGATTGCTGAATCGGGCGCCCGAAGCACCCGTGAGACTGAATCCCGACTTGCCCGTTGGGTTGCAGCGGGTCGTGAACAAAGCCCTTCAAAAGGACCCCGAACAGCGCTACGGGAACGCTACGGAAATGCGGACCGATCTCCTGCGATTGAAACGCTTCACTGAGTCGGCTCCTGAGGATGAAACAGAGACAGTTTCGAAGTGCGAAGTTCCCTACGAGGAAGCCACTCCTCCGGCTATGAGAATTTCACCTTCTTCACACGTCGAGCACTTCGCAGGAGAATCCAAGAACCGCAGATACGTCTGGATCGTTGCCGGAACAATTGCGACGCTCTGCCTTGCGGTTGGAGGGTGGTCCCTATTTGGAAGGCACCGTGGACCCGCCCTCACCGATAAGGATGGCGTGGTGCTCGCCGATTTTACGAACACCACGGGTGAGGCAGTTTTTGACGATGCGTTGAAACAGGCCTTGGCAGTGGACCTCGGCCAATCGCCATTTCTCAACATCGTTTCGGATAGCAAAATCCGGGCGGCATTGAAAGAGATGACGCGTCAGCCTGGTGAACGATTGACGGACGAAATCGCGCGCGAAGTATGCCAGAGGACCGGAAGCCGAGCAGTTATTGGCGGGTCGATCGCGGGGCTGGGGAAACAATATGTTCTCGGGTTGAATGCCATCAACTGCGCCACCGATGACCCCATCGCCAGGGAACAGGCTGTGGCAGCTAGCAAGGAGCAGGTCCTCGATGTGTTAGGAAGTGCGTCCGCAAAGTTGCGCGGCCAGCTGGGAGAGTCCCTGCATTCAGTTCAACAATTCGATGTAGCGCTTGATCAAGCGATGACACCCTCGCTCGAAGCCTTGAAGGCTTTCAGCCTCGGAAGAAAGCAAAACAGCGCGGCGGCGATTCCTTTTTACGAGCGCGCTATTCAACTGGACCCTAATTTCGCCGCGGCTTACGCGCGTCTCGGAACGATGTACCGAAATATTGGCGAACCAGCCAAAGCAGCCGAATACATTACCAAGGCCTTCAAACTTCGCGAGCACGCAAGCGAGCGCGACAAACTTCGCATCACCGCCTCTTACTATGGGTTTGTCACCGGGGAGCAAGACAAGAGCATACAGACTTACCAGTTGTGGGTGCAATCCTACCCACGGGACTGGCTACCTTTCCTGAACCTGGGCCTAGCGTATGGAAGTATCGGGCAGTATGAAAGAGCAGTGGAGGCAACCCGTAAGTCGCTAGAATTGTATCCAGAGAACGTCACTGCCTACGAGAATCTTGGAACATATTTTCTCGCTATCAATCGTCTGACCGAGGCGAAGGACATCACGAATCAGGCACTCGCGCGGAAATTGGACGAAGAAGCCCTGCACACGAACCTTTACAGCCTGGCATTTCTGCAGGGCGATACCGCAGAAATGGCCAATCAGGCAGCTTGGTTCGAGGGAAAGCTCGACGTGGAGAATGAGATCCTTGGGCTGGAAGCAGGCACGGAAGGCTATTATGGAAGGCTTAAGAAAGCACGAGAAATCACGCAACGAACGGTTGTGTCTGCAGAAAGCGCAAAAAACCAGGAAGCGGCGGCGCTTTGGATGGCGGATGCGGCGCTTCGCGAAGCCTTGTTCGGTAATTTCGGTATGGCAAGAGCGAAAGTGGATGCAGCGCTGAAGCGCGCCTCGGGAAGCCGTGACGCAGTCAGTGAGGCAGGATTAGCGCTAGCATTAATAGGTGACGTCTCCCGTGCGCAGGCTACTGTGGATGATCTCAACAAGCGCTTTCCAATGAATACGCTTACGCAATCGGTCTGGCTGCCAACAATTCGCGGGCAAATTGCAATCCGTCGCAAAACCTACACTGCTGCGATCGACATTTTGCAGACCGCAGTACCATTCGAATCAAGCACCGGCGTTGACCAGCCAAACTATTCCTGTATCTATCCGGCTTACATTCGCGGACAAGCGTACCTGGCCAGTGGGCAAGGTGCCCAGGCAGCAGCAGAGTTCCAGAAGATTATTGATCGCCGCAGTCTTGTTCAGAATTGCGCCACGGGCTCGCTGGCGCATCTAGGACTTGCACGTGCGTTGGCTTTGCAGGGAGAGACGGTCAAAGCTAAGACTGCATATCAGGACTTCTTGGCACTCTGGAAAGGTGCCGATGCGGACATTCCCCTCCTTTTCGCTGCAAAAGCTGAAGATGCAATGTTGCAATAGTTCTCTGAATGCGTGAATAGCGTTCGCATTTGAGGCTGGCTCTTGGTAGATCAGATAGCCGCGCAACTGCGTGATCATGTTAGCCATGACGCGGGGTCCAGTGCCCTGTCCTGAAACGAATCCATCTCGACGATCGAGAAGCGGTCCGCCTCGTGCTGGAGAGAGCAACCGAGCGCGACGGCAGTTATGAGACAGAATATTGAGTAGTGCTCCCGAGCGGCGAGATGCACTGGATCGGTTCCCGCAGCCGCGTCGAATCCGATGGTGCAGGAACACCAATTCTCGTTCGCGGTGTATCGCATGACATTACGATTTGCGGCGGCAGATTGCGCATGAAAATCTAGTCTCCATGATGGGCCAGCTAGCCTCGGCGCTGGCGCATGAGATTAGCCAGCCGCTCGGCGCAATCCTGCGCAATGCGGAGGCGGCAGAACTTTTCCTGCAAGATGCATCGCCGGACCTTGAAGAAATCCGCGCGATACTCGCCGATATCCGAAAGGACGACCAGCGCGCAGGGAATGCAATCGACAGGATACGTGGGTTGTTCAAGCGGCAGAGCCTAGATAGGCGGCCCGTAGAGAAGGGCGCACTCGTTGGCGAAGTCGTTGCCCTCGTACGTTCCGACGCTGCGGCGCGGCACGTACAATTGGAATTGGCCGTGGCAGACCATTTGCCTGCCGTGTTTGGGGACGTCGTGCATCTGCAGCAGGTATTGCCAAATCTGATCGTGGATGGAATGTATGGAATCGACGAGGCAAAGGCAGGGGATCGACGTGTCAGCGTGACGGCGTCGCTCGACGGACCACAGGCGGTCGAGATCGCCGTGAGCGGTTTCGGGCGAGGCATTCCCGCCGACACGCTCGCGCACATCTTCGACCCCTTTTTCGCCACCAAGCCCAAGGGTATGGGCATCGGTTTGCCGATCAGTCGAACCATCGTAGAGGCACACGAGGGTCGGCCCTGGGCGGAGAACCAAAGTGGAGGTGGGGCCTCGTTTCGATTTACACTATCGGTCGCGAAGGAGGGCGCCCGGAAATGAGCGAGACTGTACCCGTCGTTCACATTGTCGACGATGATACGTCTTTTCTTACCGCGATTGCTCGGCTGCTCCGGGCGAACGGATTCTCTGTAAAGACCTATTCCTCAGCGCATGAATTTCTTGCACAGCGTGATGCGAATGCGCCCGGCTGTGTGCTGGCAGATTTGCAGATGCCCCAAATGAACGGACTCGATCTGCAATCTGCTCTCGCGCACAATCGGAATCCGTTGCCCATTCTCTTCTTGACGGGGCATGGAGATATTCCCTCGACCGTCCGAGCAATGCGCGATGGTGCCGAGGATTTCCTGGAAAAGCGTGCTCCCAAAAAGAGGTTGCTTGACGCAGTGATGCGCGCTCTTGCCCGCGATTCTCGTGAGCGAGACGCGCGTGCCCAGCAGTGTGAGTTACGCGCGCGCTTCCACACGCTCACCGAGCGCGAGCTTGAAGTGCTTTCTCACGTTGTGCGGGGACGACTCAATAAGCAGATTGCAGGGGATCTGGGCATCCACGAACGGACTGTGAAGTTGCATCGCACCGCGATCACTACAAAATTGAAGGTACAGTCCGTGGCGGAACTCACCCGACTTACACAGGAGGCGGGCATCTTCCCAGGGCCCGGGCGGACCTTCCCCAAAGGGCAGTAGACGGCAGTTCCTTACCATTCCTATAGTGCTCATCAGCATATGTCACCTAAGCGGTCTAATCTTAGGGCAAGACTCGAGTCCACAGGAACACTGGGGAAGGCTCGAGCTACCCGTCAGGACCCCATTCGGCAAGCGTCTCGCGAGCGCCACTTCGGTGCGGGGGAAACCTCTAGCACACTCCTCCGAGTGACAGTCGCTTATAGCTGGCATTCCCATTCACCTTGAGCCACTGGCTATGGATGTACTTACTTCGGGCGGCATGCCCCAAGGAGAATAGCGACCGTGCAGATTTCGGCTAGACAGTCGGCGGCTGGCACAATTTTCGATATAACCGGAGACATCGACCTGGCGCACTCGACGCAAATGCGAAAGGCGCTCCTCGGCGAAATCAAGGAGAAACAAACA
>Ga0335076_10004217_pt1 | contig 14520 bp, 19 predicted proteins | sample Lox_Sample_25_FD_206717 | JGI IMG/M metagenome (GOLD analysis project Ga0335076, IMG submission 206717) | Soil microbial communities from Loxahatchee National Wildlife Refuge, Florida, United States - Lox_Sample_2.5 | ecosystem: Environmental > Terrestrial > Soil > Wetlands | place: USA... | reverse complement strand
AGGATGACGATCTCACCGTCCGAGAGAAAGCCGACCCGCCCTACGGGGACCGAATCCAGAAGCCTCAGGCAGTCAGCGAACGGCAGTATCTCGAGGCCAGCGTGATCTACTGCATGAACTGTCACGATGTCCTCCCGTGCTAGGGGCCACTACCGTCTACGGTGCGTCGCCGTAGACGCCAGGTCATATGGCGAAAGGTCCGCTGATTCAGGGCCTAAGGTCCCCGCCCGAATTGAGGCAAAGAAAAACCGTTCCGGCAGGCGGACTAATTGCCGCCCGCCGGAACGGCGGATGTTACCTAAGCGAGCCGGGCTCGCCGCGCTCTCAGGATCGGCCGGCCAGGACCAGCTCGCGCTGCTCCGCGTCTTCTGAGGTGAGCTGCCGCTGCGCGGGCATGCTCGTGGTGGCGCGCTTCTGCAGGTAGGCGGGCACGGTGCGGGTCTCCTGCGGGTCCCGGTCGGGGCGCTTGAAGATCATCCACATCGGAACGCCGACCCAGAGCGCGAAAAACAGCGCCATGAGCGGAATGTTGATCCAAAGGAATTCGGCGGTCATTGTCTTGCCCCTCCGGCCTGCCTTCTGATGCAGGCCTCTGTCGCTTACGATCTACAGCTTTCCTTATGGGCGTCCATCTTCCCTTGGATCGCCCTCTGATACGCTTATGAGTGCCGGATATTGCTATGAATTCATTCTGCAATGCCGGCGATTTAAGTGAGCCAGGTCACGTTTTCCGGCGGTTATGCCGTGCGGAGGCGGGCCAGGACCCGCACGCGGCGGGTGACGATCATGCCCCGCAGGCTGGCGGGCAGGCGGCGCTGGCGCACTGGGCGGGCGGCGCGCAGGGTCCTCGCCTGCTCGGCCGCGAGCAGCCGGTCGGCGGTGGCGGTCTTGGCGATCTGGTGGTACAGGCTGCTGTTCATCATTTCGGGCTCCCCACTCCGGTTGATCTCCCTTGGTATGAGGATCGGGCAAGCCGATTAACTGCCTGTTTACTGGCGCTGTACTGGGATCGGCGTGTAACCGCAGGTGAGAGCGGGAGACACAACCCTACGTTCGGACAAAATTCTTCGAATTGGCTCGTGGAGTCACGTCCGCCGCGGACCCGTTTCCTCAAATTGACTCGTGGAGTCACTTCCGCGGCGGATCCGCATATGTTACTGTCCAGTAACGTGACAGATGTTAAGCCGGGGTTCTCGCTGGAGCTCAGCGGAGACCTGCGTGAGATGCGCGACTGGGTGCACGAGTTCGCGGCGTCGGTGATCCGGCCCGCGGCTGCCGAGTGGGACGAGCGGGAGCAGACCCCGTGGCCGATCCTGCAGGAGGCGGCCAAGATCGGCCTGTATTCGCTCGACTTCTTCGCGACGCAGTTCTTCGAGGAGTCCGGGCTCGGCATCCCGGTGGCGTACGAGGAGCTGTTCTGGGGCGACGCGGGCATCGGCCTGTCCCTCGTCGGGAGCACGCTGGCCGCCGTGTCGGTCACGACCAACGGGACGCCTGAGCAGGCTGGCGAGTGGTGCCCGCAGATGTTCGGGGACGCGTCCGACGTGAAACTGGGGGCGTTCTGCTCTTCGGAGCCCGGCGCAGGCAGCGACGTGGCCGCGATCCGGACCAGGGCCGTCTACGACGAGGCTGCGGACGAGTGGGTCATCAACGGCGTGAAGACCTGGGCCACCAACGGCGGCATCGCCAACATCCACGTCGTCGTGGCGGCGGTCGACCCGGAACTGGGCTCACGGGGGCAGGCCAGTTTCATAGTGCCGCCTGGAACCGCGGGCCTCAGCATGGGCCAGAAGTTCAAGAAGCACGGCATCCGGGCGTCGCACACGGCCGAGGTGGTCCTCGATGACGTTCGCGTCCCTGGACGTTGTTTGGTGGGGACCAGGGAGAGGCTCGAGGAAAGACTGGCCCGCGTCCGGGAGGGCCAGCGCGGTGGCGAGCAGGCGGCGATGAAGACGTTCGAGGCGTCCCGGCCGTCGGTCGCGGCGATGGCCGTCGGCGTCGCCCGCGCGGCGGTGGAGTACGCGGCGGAGTACTCCAGGGAGCGGACCCAGTTCGGCAGGCCGATAGGCCAGAACCAGGGGGTGGCGTTCCAGCTCGCCGACATGCAGGCGGCCGTAGACGCGGCACGGTTGCTCACCTGGCGCGCGGCCTGGATGGCCCGCCAGGGCAAGCCGTTCGAGCACGCCGAGGGGTCGATGTCCAAACTGGTGGCGGGGGAGACCGCGGTACGCGTGACGGAGCAGGCGATCCAGATCCTCGGCGGCAACGGCTACACCCGCGAGTACCCGGTAGAGCGCTGGCACCGGGACGCGAAGATCTTCACCATCTTCGAGGGCACCAGCGAGATTCAGCGCATGCTGATCGGCCGCGCGGTCACCGGCCTAGAGGTCCGGTAGCGCTGACCTTTCCACGTGGGCCGCGCGGAGCAGCCGCCGGAACCGGTAGACGGCCTGGCTACGGGTCACCCCCAGCCTGCGGGCGATCTGAGACCAGGAGTACTGCGAGTGCAGTATCACCTCGAGCGCTACGTCCTCCCATTCAGTGGGGCAGTCTTCGCCCAGCCGCATCAAAGCGGTCGCGGCCAGCTTCCGGTTCCTGCGGGAGGCTTCGGCGCTGCGTCTCTCATTGGCCGCGTGCAGCGCCTGGTGGGATCGTCCAGCTGATTCTTGAAGAGCCATCGCGGCGGCTCCGCTCTCTACTGGTACAGGTGCCTGCTCGTTGGCTGGGGAATTGATCGCCAGCCGCCATCGGGCGGCGGAGCCTCTACCCGTATACATCAGCGTCTAAACACGCTGCGGAGACTATGCGGCAAGCCGGGACGTCCGGTAACCAGGGTGGATCAGGGTAACGCCGGGCCCTCATCAGGCGCCTCCCCGAACTCCTCGTCACCCTCCAGGAACTCCTCGGCGATCTGCAGCATCGAGAAGTCGCCAGGCTGTACTCCCGCGGCGGCGCCGGGCGGGCTGAGCGGGTTTATCTTCACGTACTTCGGCAGCGCGGGCTCGGCCCAGACGACCCGTCGTTTGTCTAGCCACCGCTTAATCTTGCTCATACCGCCCCGCTACCCAAAGTTTCATCACTTATCTGATCTCGGGCAGAAGCATCCAGCGGGTAGCACCGACCGGCGGACTGAGCGGTTGGTTTGAATTCGGACCAATCCCTACTAGAATTTGGACTATGACTGTGCCGGCCTCCACTCCGGTCCCGATCTCCGAGGCCAAGACGCACCTGTCCGACCTGGCCAGGCGGGTGCGACTCCAGCATGAGCGGATCACGCTGACCCGCAACGGGGAGCCCGAAGCCGTCCTAGTGTCCGTGGATGATCTTGAGGGCTTGGAGATGACACTTGAGATCCTGGGGGACAGCGACGCGGCTGCCCGGATCTCGGAGAGTCTGAGCGCGCTGGGCCGTGGGGAGCGTGGGGCGGACCTGGACACGGTGCGGGCTGATCTTGCCCGGCGTCGTCATGGCCTACGTGAACGGTGACCGTTACGAGATAAGGTTCCAGGCTGCGGCGCGCCGTGCGATCGCCGGGCGGCTGCCAGAGTCTGTCGCGGCGGCGGTTCTTGAGTTTTGCGGGGCTGCCTTGGCGCTGAGCCCGCGCCGGGTGGGTAAGCCCCTCTTTGGCCCGCTGGCCGGCTGTCACGGTGCCTGGCGCGGGACGTACCGTATCGTCTACCGCATCGACGAACGGGCCGGTGTCGTGGAAGTGCAAGACATCGACCACCGTGCCGACATTTACCGTCGGCCGTTATGCCAGCGCGCCCCAGCCCTTGTAGTACCAGTTCGGCGGCACCGGCGCGGTCCCCTCGTGGACAGGCACGGACTCGATCTGCTTCAGCGCGGCCTTGATCTTGCCGAATTCGGCACGCGCTACCGCATCGACCTGATCGATGCTCGTCATATAGAAGTCCTCGCCGATGTTGGAGGTGCCGCTTTTCCTGAAGGAGAGCATCTCGAGGGCGGGAATCAGCCGCGGATTGGCGGTTTCGACCAGCAAGGTCAGGTGCGCGGAACGGCGCGAGGAATTCCAGAACTGCGCCAGGTGCCGCAGCACGAGGAGGTTGGCATTGCCGCCGCGAGTGTCGGATTTGCCGTGGCCGGTGCCCCCGAATCCGCCTTCCCTGTCCACGATCCAGGTGTCGATCAGCAGGAACGGATGCGCTCGGTCTATCGTCCGGCGGATGCCATCCTCGTCGAGATCGACGACGCTCAGCCGGCGGGTGTCTCTAGCGGTGATCGCCTTGAAGCCCGCGCCGCTCAGCGGCAGCATGATCGACACGGCGATGGGCCGCCAGTGATCTCCCTCGCGGACCTCGAGGTGCATGAAGCCGGCTGGGCACAGCGTGTACCAGCGCTCGTAGAGCGACGCCCGCTGATCCCTGGTCAGGTCGTTCTCTGCCTGGATGAAAAGCGAGTGGTCGGACAGGTCCGTGTACGGGTACAGCTGCGCCTGGCTGGCTTCTGTCGGGGTGACGAGCCGGTAACCGTCGTCGGGTGCCACCGGCGGGTTGTAGAAGTCGCGGGCGTGAATCTTGGAGTCGTGCCCAGGCGCGACCCGCATGGAAAACCGCTTAACGTATCCATCCAGCGCGTACCCGAACCCGGCGAACATTCCCGCGCCCGCTATGAACACCGCGGGCCACGCGATCAGCGCGATGGGAATGGCGACAATCGCGAGCGCGAACCCGCCGATCGAGTACATGCTGGCCATGCGGGCGGACGATGCCGACCGCACGAGAGGCCGAATGCGCCGCCATATGCGGAATACCCTGTTCGCGAGCCACTCGCGCCAGTCGTCGTAATATCCCATCCTCGTCCCCTGCGCCAGGGGCAATTCTGGCATAACGACCACCCGAAGGGGAGGCGACCGCGAGCACGCTTTTACAACGGAGGCGGTGACTGGCCGGGCCGTTCCGGCTGCCTGCGGGTCGCGGTCACCACGATCAGCATCGCGGCCAGCGGCGCCACCAGCGCGATGAAGCCGGCGATCTCAAGGCTGCCCAGCGCGACGAGGGCCGCGGCGAAACCGACGACGACGACCACGACCACGGTCAGCGTCCACTCCTGGAGGAAAAGCGGCGAGGCGACCGCGGGCATGGCGATCGCCGGGCTGGCCACCGCGGTGACGGCCTTGGTCTCGCGCCGTTCCGCGATGCCCTCGCGCAGCCGCACCGACACCATCAGGGTCCCCGGCTGGGCCGCGACCAGCAGCAGGTCGTCGGGATGCGCCGGGTCGGACGCCTGGGACACCGCACCGCCGCCCGCCGCCCACGCGACCACCCGCTGGCCTTCGGAACGGCGGACCCGGTAGCGCGCCTGCTCGCCGATGTACACATTGTCCGGTCCCTCGATCGCGTGCCCGTTGGCGTGCCCGTTCGCGGTTCCGTTCGAATGCCGCTCCGCCGCGCCGTTCCCGTTCGCGGCCTGGGGTTGCCGCACGGTATCGGCGGGTCCGCTGCCGTCGTGCCTGGCGAGGCGCTCGGCGAGCTGGATCTGCCGGAGATGCACGCTCCGCGCCATGGCGACGATGCCGCCTGCGACGCCCGCCGCGCCGAGTGCGAGGGCGGCCGCGACGACGGACTGACCGACGTCTGCCGCTGCGGCCATGGCATCCCCCTGGTTACTACGGATCCTCGAAAGCTAGCCAGCCAGTTCTATTAAAACACGTGATCGAACCATAGGGAAGCAGGAGATGCCGTGGGGTCATCACGTTCTAGGTTTGGCTGCGATCAGGAGAGCTTGGCGACCGTCAGCAAGACGACCGAGTCCTGCAGCGCCTTAAGGCCGTGCGGCGCGTCGGGAACGATGAGCAGGTCGCCGTCCCTGCCTTCCCAGGACTGGCCGCCCGAGACGAGCGCGACCCGGCCGCGCAGCACGTAGACGCTCGCCTCGCCCGGGTTCGCGTGCTCCGTGAGCTCCGCGTCCCTGACCATGGCGATGACCGTCTGCCTGAGCACCTTCTCGTGGCCGCCCAGCACGGTCTCCGCGGCCCGCCCGCCCTTGGCAGCCGCCGCCTTGGCGGCGAGTTCCCGCGCGAGCGCTTCCAGCGAGTGCTTCTGCATCGTGTCCCTCCTGCCTCCGTGCCATCGGCACTTTCCGCCGGCCACCTCGTTTAAACGAAGGCCTGCCGAGAGCATCCGGCATTGACAGCCGCCCCGTGCGGTGAATGGCTGGTTTCATGCTCTGGTTGTCAGTCGTCGTCGACGAGGCGTGCACCCAGATCTGGGAGGCGTGGGGGAGCGGCGCGTCGGTCACGTCGCTGCGGGTCAGCCCGGCCGTCTACACCGCCGTGGCGGCCGCCAGGCCCGGGGAGACGGCCCGCGACTACCCGCTGATGCTGCTCGGCCTGCCGCTCGTCGCCGACCGTGAGGTGGCCACCTACGCCCCCGTCGTCGTGCGGAAGGAGACGTCATGCTGACCGCGGAAGAAAACGAGGTGCTGTGCCGGGTCGGCCCCGGCACGCCGATGGGCACGGTGCTGCGCAGGTACTGGACCCCGGCGTTCCAGCTCGCCGACCTGCCGGCGCCCGACTGCCCGCCGGTGCGGGTGACCATCCTCGGCGAGAACTTCGTCGCCTTCAGGGACACCAGCGGTCAGCTGGGTTTCCTCGACGAGCTGTGCTGTCACCGCGGCGCGTCGCTCGCGCTCGGCCGGGTCGAGGACTGCGGCATCCGGTGCCTCTACCACGGGTGGAAGTACGCCGTGGACGGGACCATCATGGAGACCCCCAACCTCGCCACGGCCACGTTCAGGGAGCGGGTCAAGCACGGCGCCTACCCGGTGCGCGAGGCCGGCGGGCTCGGCTGGGTGTATCTCGGGCCGCCGGGCACCGACCCGCCGTTCCCCGCGTTCTCCTGGTCCGCCGCCGACCCGGCCGAGCTCCTCGTGACCGAGATGATCATGGACTGCAACTGGATGCAGGTGCTCGAGGGCTCCATCGACTCCTCGCACGTGGGCATCTTGCACCTGGACACACTCGCGACGATGGGAGCCGGTCCGCGCAGCGTCGGCTCGTTCGACTTCGCCGGGGAACCGTGGGACCTGGACATGCCGGTGCCGGGGCGGAGAACCCAGGACGGCGACGGCGCGCCGGCCCGGCGGCCGGGAGTCTGGCCCAGCGACGACAACGCCCCGCGCATCGAGGTCGAGAACACCCCGTTCGGCTTCCACTACGCCGCCATCAGGGATGTGACCGGCGATCCGGCGAAGAAGTTCGTCCGGGTCACCGCCTTCGTCATGCCCTACACGGCGTTCATCGGCGGGGCGCCTGGCGCGGTGATCGTCGTCCCGCGCGACGACTACACCTGCTCGTCCATCGGCGTGTTCCCGGTGCCGAAGGGCGCCGGCGGGGCACGGCGGGCGGGCGCGGGGATCGACCCGGCGGTCTGGGGACCCGAGCCGGGCGACCGCCGGGTCAGGCTGCCGCGCCAGGACCGCGAAGCGATGGCAGCTGGCCAGAGCTTCGCCGGCTTCCGCGGCGGCAACCGGATTCAGGACGCCGCGGTCCAGCTCTCGTCCGGCCCGATGTACGACCGCGCCAAGGAGCACCTGGTGCCCGCCGATCTCGCGATCATCAGGCTCCGGCGGCTGCTGGCCGACTCGGTCCGGCTGCTCGAGGCGGGGCAGGAGCCGGCCGGCCGCGGCGAGGGCTGCGACTTCGCGCGGATCACGGCCGCCTCGCAGATCATCGACGCCAGCCAGGCGTGGCAGGACCTCGTCCCGGCGCACCAGGGCAGCGCCTCATGAGGGTGTGGATCGACCAGGATTACTGCACCGGCTCCGGCCTGTGCGAGCTGATCGAACCCCGCGTGTTCGCCATCGGCGACGACGGCCTGGCCCGCGTCCGGCGCGGCGACGAGATCCTGCCGCCAGGCCCGGACAGCACGGTGGCCGTGCCGCCGGGATGTGAGGATGAGGTTCGCGACGCCAGCGAGTCGTGCCCGGGCGGATGCATCCGGCTGGAACCGCGCCCCTTATCCAGAACGTGCGCACGGTTCCCCCCAACCCTACGTAAGAGGCTCGTGGTCGAGACGGATCTCGCCCGCTCCTGAATTCAGCCGGCATTCGGCACACGTTCAGCCAGAAAAACAATGTCCTGAACGATCTTGCAAACGATCGCAGAAAATCTACGATGTGTGCAAGGTCGGCTCGACACGGGTTCGCACCGAATCAAGCATTTCGGCTCAGCGGCCCGGCGGCAGGAGATGCTGATGGGCGCGTCGAACACCACCATGACGCGGGGACCCGGCGTACTCCTGCATCTCTCAACGCTTCCATCTGTTCAATCTCGCTACTGCGAGACGCTCAAAAGGAGCATGCCATGACCACGCACGACGAACATACTCTCGGTGAGGGGACCGTCGCCGAACCGCCCGCTCTTGTCTGGGCGCCGGGCCCCGGGCACGCTTACCCCGCCACCGCCGGCGGTGTTCCGCTGTCCGCGTTCGCGTTCGCCTTCGCCGTCGGATTCCTGGGCTTGGTCGAAACCGGAATCGTGACTAGCGCCGCTAACGACATATTCCTCGCTACTTGCTTCGGCATCGGCGCGATCGGCCTGTTCATCGGCGGGATGTGGGAGTTCCGCGGCGGGGAATTGTTCGGCGGCACGTTCGGCGTCGGTTACGCCGGATTCCTGTTCTCCACGGCCCTGATACTGAAGTTCTTCGCGGGCCCGATGATCGCCACCGCCGGCGTCGCCAACTTCGACCACGCGTTCGCGGCGTGGCTGATCTTGTGGGCGCTGTTCACGGCCATCTTCGCCATCTCCGCGACCGCCATCAGCTGGACCGCGGTGGCCCCGTTCACGCTGGCGTTCATCGTCCTGATCGTCCTGGCCATCGCTAACCTCGGCGGCACGGCGAGCTGGACAACCGACGTCGCGAAGGTCGGCGGCTGGTTCGCGCTTCTCGACAGCTTCGCCGCGGGCTACCTCGGCGCCGCGATCGTCATCAATGTCAGCATGGGCAAGGAGCACCTGCCGCTCTTCCCGACGAAGCTCGGCAAAGCCTGACCCCTCAGGCGACGACCAGTAGTACCACACCTGCGATCAGGGCGGCCGCGGCCAGCGATGCGGTCAAGGCGCGACCATACCGCCAGTGCCGCGGCTCGTCCCGCAATCCCAGGATCCCCTGCCTGACCAGGGTGTAGGCGGCGAGCGCGATGATGCCTACCGCGCCGGACCTGGACAGGCCCAAGGCCAGCACGACGCCGAGCGACGCCGCGCCGACGACCAGCGCCGTCCACGCCTCATACAGCTGCACGGGCATTCGCCGGCACCCCAGCCGCCGGTCCGATGACCAGATTCCCCACCGGGACGCCGTCGGGCGCCCGGTGCAGCAGCCCGCCCAGAAGCACGCGTGCCGGCCGATGCCCATCCCGATCAGCAGTGCCGGCGTGGCCGCCGCCAGGAAGGCGCCCTTCGGCACGCCGGGGCCGATGACCGCCACGGCGGCGACGACGACCGCGGCGCCGCCGACGAACCCCTGGATGCACCAGCCGTCCCACTTCCCGTGGCTCACCGCGGCGTACCAGGCCTTCCCGCCGATCACGCCGGCGGCGACAGCCGCCACCGCCAGCAGTTCAGGCTCGAGCACCGGATAGTGGCTGGTACCCAGCAGCGCCCCCATGATCGCGAGGCCGGTGAGCACGCCGAGACCGACCAGGCACGCGTAGGCATACCTGATGACTCCGGGCACCTTCGAGCGCAGCGTGCTGGCGGTGTGCAAGGTGATGTTCGGCCCGGCCTGCACGGTCACCCGCCGCGGCCACGGCACTCGGCCGGCTGCGGCAGGCTCCGGTGCCGCGGCGGGCCGCGACTGGCCGACGACCGCCCGGCTGACCGGTCGCGCGGTGACCGACCACGTGCCGGGATTCACGCCGCGGACTTCCGCGGTCACCGCCACCGGCCCGCTGCCGGGGACGATGCCCTGATAGGTCTCCTCCTGCGTGAACGTGTCGCCAGCTCCAGGTTTTCCCGTTACATCAGTGCGCTGCCCGGTAAAGCGCACCGTGGCCGTGAACGGCTCACCGCCCTCGCCGGGATCGAGCCAGCAGGTGACGTGCAGCAACTGCTCCAGCGCCTTGGCGGCCCACCGCGGAACCTCATCATCCGCCCCGTCGGCCGTGGCGCCGCCCGTCACCTTTGCCTCAGCAGCCTTTGCCTCAGCAGCTCTTGCCTCGGCCGCCTTCGGGTCGGCGGTCCTCGCGGTGGCTGCCTTCCCGCCGCCTGCTCCCCGGGTGGCTGCCTTCGCGCCGCCCGTCTCTGCGGGCAGCTGGCCCGTGGCCGGTTTGGCGCCGGCCTGGCCGGCGGCTGGCAATGTGGTGGCCGGCCCGATGCCGGGTAGCTGCGACTGTTTCGTGACCGGGGCGACAGTCGCGGTCACCGTGGCGGACTGCCGCGTCGTCCCGTCCCCTGAGCGCCGGGCAAGGCCCGGCGGTACCGCACCGGGTGCATGGCCGGGCGGCGCATCCTGCGGTGCGGCATCGGGTCGCGGCGTGTCCCGCGGCGGTGCGGCCGGCCGGCCGGGCGTGCCGGAAGCGCCTGATCTCGAGGGCCGGGCGGCTTTCGTCTTCTTCGCCTGCGGCATCGTGCACCTTCCCCGTGCTGGCCCATCGGCGGGAACGGTTCATCCTCGCTGCTGTTGCCAACCACAGGTTGGCCAGATGGTGGTCGGCTGTTAACCCTTGGGTGAAGAACACGCGTCTGGCAGATCGAGTCATCGCGTTATATCGTGTTAATGAGCCGAGGAGGTGGCGGCATGCGGAGCATCGCGCGACTGCTGTTCGGTCCCGACGGGGACATGATCGCCGACCTGTTCGCGCCGGGCGAGCACGACGAGCACGGCATGGCCGAACGAGTCAGAGAGTCCGGGGAATGGTGCCAGACCACCCCGGGCAGGTCTCGTATCCGCAGTCGGCCACTATGCAGCCAGCCGGCTTTCGGCCCGCGCCGCGGGCGCGGCTAACCCACTTCCCCGCTACGGCGAGACGGTTCCGGCGGCCAGCGCGATGGCGACGCCGACCGCGGCGGCGCCGAGCAAGGTAAGGACCACCCCGCGGCGTAGCGGAAACAGCAGCACAAGGGCACCCGCCAGCACCAGGAACTGCCACGGATGGCTGAGCGTCTTCGTCAGCGTGATCGCCGACCCGAAGATCGCGCCGATCGCGGCGGGGCCGGCGCCGTTCAGGAAGGCCCGCGCCCGTTGGTCGCCGCGGATCCGGTCGAAGTGACGCCCGCCAAGCAGGACGAACGCGAACGACGGCGCGAAAGCGACCGCGGAGGCGAGCAGTCCGCCGGCGATCCCGGCGGCGGCATAGCCAACCACGGCGACGGTCTGCACGACAGGACCAGGGGTGATCTGGCCGAGTGCCACCGCGTTGAGGAACTCCGCCCCGGTCATCCAGTGGTAGTGCGAAACGGCGTCGGTTTGCATGAGAGGGATGATCACGAAGCCGCCGCCGAAGGACAGGCCCCCGACCTTGAACGCCTCCCACGCGACGCTGGCCAGCACCGCGCCACCCGCCAGCCAGGTGAGCGCGAGCGGTGCGGCGGCAAGCCCGCGCAGCTTGTCGGCGGCGGCGGGCGCGTCCTGGCCGCTGCTCTTAGGGAAATCGCCGTGCGCGGACCTGATCGCGAGCTCCGTCGCGCCGCAGCCGAGCAGCACGAGCACCAGCCACTCGCCGACGGTGGCCGCGGATGCGAGGCCGGCCACCAGGTAGAGCAGCCACCGCCAGGTGGCGCCGCGGTTCCGCCAGCTCGGGGCGACCAGCGAGGAGCCGGCGGCGACCGCGACGGCGGGGACCGCGCCGCCCGCGCCCGCCCCGGCGCCGAGCACCGCCAGCGGCGGTGATGACGACACGAACAGCACGGATAGCGCGAGGATGACGATCAGCCCGGGGACGATGAACGCGGCGCCGCCGACGACCGCGCCGAGCCGGCCGCGCACCCGCCACGCGCAGAAGATCGTGAGCTGGGTGGACGCCGGTCCAGGCAGCAGGTTGCAGACGGCGACCGCGTCCTCGAACTCGCGCGCGTCCATCCAGCCGCGACGCTCCACGACCAGTTGCCGCAGCAGCCGGATGTGCGAGGGCGGCCCGCCGAACCCGATGCACCCGAGCCGCCCCCACTGCCGCAGCATCGTCCACAGCGACACGGGCGCGGCGTCGGCCTCGAGGGTCATCCGGCTTCCGCCAGTACCGGCAGCAGGAAGTCGATGCGCGTGGTCAGTTCCGTGGCGAGGCGGTCGAACCTGGCGTACACGACACCCGGGCTGTCCGCGCCCGCGGCGGGGTCAGGCAGGCTCCAGTGCACGCGCCGCGGCGACCCCGCGAACTCCGGGCACGCCTCGCGGGCCTTGTCACACAGGCTGATCACGTAGTCGAACGGCTCGCTGGCGACAGCGGCCACGTGGGTGGGCCGGTGACCGCTGATGTCGATGCGGTAGCGGTCGTGCAGCACGGCGGCCGCCGCCGGATGCAGCGACCGAGGGCGCGTGCCGGCGCTCGCAGCGTGCGCCCAGCGCCCGGCGCTGTGCCGCAGCAGCGCGGCGGCCATCGGAGAACGCCCGCTGTTTCCCGTGCACACGAACAGCACCCGCCGCGGCCGGGACGTTCCCCCGGCCCACGGCGGGGCCCCCGCGCCCGCCGTGGGCGCCGCCGGCCCCGCGGGCGCGAGCCCCGGGTGCAGCGCCGCTCCGGCCTCCGTCAGCGCGTGCGCGCAGCCGGCCAGGTCGAGGCTGTAGTAGGTGTCGCGCCCATCGAAGCTGCTGCGCCGCGCGGTGACCAGCCCGCCCGAACGCAGCCGGCGCAGGTGGTAGGAGACGAGGTTCTGCGCTTCCCCGACCGCGGCCACCAGCTCCCTGACCCGCAGGTCACCGTGGGCGAGCTCGCGCAGCAGCCGCCACCGCACCGGGTCGGCGATCAGCCGGAGAGGAGGCGGGACGGCGTCGCCTGGCACGGCCATGGCGGCATAGTACATCAATACAAATTGATGGATCTAGGGTGTGAGAGCATGAGCGCATGGACGTTGACGCCCTCGTCGAGGTCCCGATGGGATCGCGGAACAAGTACGAGATGGACCCGAAGAGCGGGCGCATCCGGCTAGACCGCATGCTGTTCACCTCGACGCGTTACCCCCTGGACTACGGGTTCATCACCGGCACGCTGGCCGAGGACGGGGAGCCACTGGACGCGCTGGTCTGGCTGGAGGAGCCCACGTTCCCCGGCTGCCTGGTGACGGTCCGCCCGATCGCGGTGTTCTGGATGCTCGACGGGGGCAAGCCGGACGCCAAGGTGCTGACCGTGGTCGCGCATGACCCGCGGATGGCGGGCGTCCGGGACCTGGAAGACGTGCCGGCGCACCTGACGGCCGAGATCGGGCACTTCTTCGACATCTACAAGGAACTCGAGCCGGGCAAGTCCACCGACGTCCGCGGCTGGCAAGACCGCGCCGCCGCCGAACAGGTGATCAGGGAAGCGCAGGAGCGGCTCGCGTCATCGCGCGAGACCGATTCGTGTCAGCGATCAGCCTGACCGACGCCGGGAGGCTATGCTAGCCGCAGGTAGCAGCGTGAGGAGGTGGTGTCCTGTGTCGAACACGTTCATGGCCGCACCGCTCTCCAGCAGCATCGCCTAAGACCGCTGCGCCAGCCCCAGGGGACGGTTCCGCCGTCTCGCCTGGAGGCAATTCCTGATGAGTACCATCCACAGCGCCGGATTCGGACCGGTGCACGCCGTCGCCTCACTTCTGACTGGCCTGACTGTTCCCTGGTGGATCACCGGCGGCTGGGGTATCGACCTGGCCGTGGGACGCGTCACGCGGGACCACGCCGACGTCAACGTCATGATGCTCGAACGCGACGAGCACGTCCTGCGCGGGCTCACCGGAGTCGGCATTCAGCTCATCGCCGACGGGCAGCCGCCGGGTCCCTGGCCCGCCGGGCGCCGCCTGACCGCTGTACCCGCTGCCGGTCCCAAGCCGCCGGTCACCGGTCCCGGCCGCCGCGTCGGCGAGCGCCTGGTGCTGCGCGGCGAGGACCTTCCGCTGCCTGTCGAGGTGATCCCGGCCAGCGCGGTCGGGGCTATCTGGGTCTACAAGAAAGGGAGCCACGTCTTCACTCGCCCGCTTCCCGACATCACCCGCCACTGGCAAGGCATCCCGTACCTTGCCCCCGAGGTGGTGCTGCTGATCAAGGCGCGGCCAGGTCTGGGCCGGCCGGGTACGGACGACGACCAGCGCGACTTCGAGGCCGCCCTGCCGCTGCTCAGCGCTGAGCAGCGCTCATGGCTCAAAGACGCGATCGAACGACCATCGTGGCTCAAAGACGCCGTCGAAGGACAGCCACGGCCGCCGCGCCAGCACCGGTGGACGGCGGAGTTGGCCGCCGCCCCTCACCGGCCAGCGTGACCACGCCGTACCCACGATGATGGCGGGCCACCCGACAAGGCCATTCACATCGAGATAACAGCAAGAAGCGGTCCGCTGACAACGATAATGGGCCATCGTGCACCCTCTACGGA
>Ga0335076_10004216_pt1 | contig 14521 bp, 17 predicted proteins | sample Lox_Sample_25_FD_206717 | JGI IMG/M metagenome (GOLD analysis project Ga0335076, IMG submission 206717) | Soil microbial communities from Loxahatchee National Wildlife Refuge, Florida, United States - Lox_Sample_2.5 | ecosystem: Environmental > Terrestrial > Soil > Wetlands | place: USA... | reverse complement strand
ACGTGTTCGGCGCGGAGGTCGGGGACCGGATCCACGCCCTGTCAATCCAAACCAAAGCAAAGGCTTCGGAAACGGAGAACATCGCATGAGCGACGAGCAGACCATCCAGATCCGCGAGGCGATTCAGAGCGCGATTTCTGAGAACCCCGTGATCCTGTTCATGAAAGGCACCCCCGACCAGCCGATGTGCGGATTCTCCGCGCGCACGGTGGCGATCCTCCAGTCCGTCGGCACGCCGTTTGCCGCGGTCAACATCCTTCCCGACCCGCGGATCCGTCAGGAGCTGTCGGGGCTATCGAACTGGCCGACGATCCCGCAGCTATTCATCGACGGCGAGTTCGTCGGCGGCTGCGACATCGTCACCGAGATGTACGAGTCCGGAGAGCTGCAGACCGCGCTCGGTGTCGAAGACGCAAACGGCGGCGAGCCCGCGCCCGAGACGGCCGCGCAGGAGCCGGCGCCGCTGACGATCGAGAACCGCCTCTAAGACCTCTTCTGGACGACGAACGGCAGCGTCGTCCGCCCGATTATCAGCAGCGACGGGTCTTGGAACGCGCGCCGCTTGGCGTGTCCGAGCTCGTTCGCGTAGAGCCCGTCGTAGGTAGGAATCGTGGCGACCGCGGCGCGCAGGTCGGCGAGCGACGAGATCGACGTGATTGCGGATGAGCCTGACGGCCCGCCCCCCGGCGACAGCGAGATGACGAGCTGCGACGAGAGGCCGCTGGACGATGCCGGCGCCGGCGCCGCCGGTCCGTGGATCGCCATCACGATCGGACCGCTCGCGCCGGCAGGAATCCGCAGCCGGAACGTGATCGTCCGCCGGGCGCCGCGGTAGATCCGCACGTCGAGCCGCACCTTGACCGTGCTGCCCGCCTTGACCTCGAGCGGGGCGCGCGCCGACAGGATCGACGCCATCGCCAGCCCCCGCGACGCGTTCAGAGTCGCCACCACGTGCGTGACGTGGAGCGCGGCGAAATTGACCTGCTCGAGATCCTGGAAGGCGCTCGTCACGTCGGCCGAGGCGGCCTCGGCAAGCTCCGGCGGCGTCTCGCCCTCGTCGCCGGCGGCTCCCGTGCCCACGTACCGGTTGCAGAACCCGAGCGGTTCTCGGCTCTCGCGTAGGTAGATGCGGAGGCACATGCTCCCCGACTCGCTGGCGGGCGGCCCGTCGTAGATCTGCGTTGCCGCCTGGGCCACCTCGAGTGGCGAGATCGTGTCGAGGATCGAGTTCCCGAGCGGCAGGCCTACGTCGGTCTCGTCGGCCACATCGGTGTGGAGCGACAGCGACCGCCCGGTGTCGAGGTCATGCACGGTCACGTCGACCGGAACCGTCGGCGGGGGCGCCCCCACCTCCCCGATCACCGCGTTCGGCGTGTCGCTCGAGAGCGTGCCCTCGGTATGGCCGGGCGACGCCAGCTTGTAGCTCGGCTGGGTCGACGGGTCCGGGTTGTTGACCACGTAATAGACGTAGGCGTCCTGGAGCAGCAGCGATCGCCGGCCGGCCCCGTCGAGCTCGTGTCCGAACGCGTACACGGTCGGCCCGTCTACGTAGGTGACGGTGCCGACCGCGCCCATCGGGACGTCGCCGGACGAGTAGCTGGCGCTCACCGACGCGCCGGGAACGAGCGGCTGCACGGGGAAGTTAGTGACCTGGCTGCCGCCGGTCGGTGCGGCGAGGATCATCCGTCCCGCGCTCTCGCCGGCTCGCTCGACCAGTCCGAACACCGCGGGCGACAGCCCGCCAACGGTCAGTGGCGCGAGCAGCGGCGTGGGCTTCACCGCGAGTCTGGGCAGGTCGGTCGGCGGCTCGACGGGCTCGCCGAGCATCTGCTCGATCGGGGTCACGAGCACGACGTTGTTGCCGTACTGCCCGATCCCCTCGGAGATCGCGCCCGCGTTCTCGAGCGTGCCGAAGGAGTTAGGGCAGTAGACCGGCGAGCCCGAGAACCCCTCAGCGACGCCGGTGGTGTCGACCGCCGGCCCGGACACCTGCACGAGGATCCGCGGCCCCTCGCCCGGTGCATCGACGACGTCGATCACCTGAACGTTGAACGACGAGATCGTCGTCCCCTGGATCACGGTCTCGCCGGTGCAGTTCATCCCGGGCTGCACCTGCGACAGCGGCATGATCGGCCCGCCGTCGGCCTGGGCGGCGCCGGCCGGAAGGCACAACCCCGCCAGCACGACCAACGTCAACAGTGAAACTCGCAACTCGATGCCCCTTTCAGACGCGACCGCGGCCCCGCGCCCGACAACAGCATACCCCCGGAGCCTCGGGATAGCATCGGTTGATGGCCACCACCCCTGCCACCCCCGCGAGCCTCGTCGCGCTCAGCTTCGACGGCGGAGCGCTACGGGCGATCGACCAGACCGCGCTCCCCTGGGAGGAGCGCCGGCTCGAGCTCCGGACCGCTGAGGACGTCGCCGCGGCGATCCGCCGCCTCGCAATCCGGGGCGCGCCGCTGATCGGCGTCGCCGCCGCCTACGGGATCGTCCTCGAGCTTTCCCGCGACCCCTCAATGGCGGCGCTCGAGCGCGCCACCACGCTCCTGCGCACGGCCCGTCCGACCGCCGTCAACCTGGCCTGGGCGGTCGACCGGGTACGCACGGCGGTCGAGGCTGGCGGTGACCTCGTCAGCACGGCGCTCGAAGAGGCCCGACGGATCGATGCCGAGGAGGAAGCGGCCAGCAACGGGATCGCGGCCCACGGCGCCGATCTGCTGGCCGGTGCCCGCCGGATCCTGACCCATTGCAATACCGGCGCGCTCGCCGCCCCCGGTCGCGGCACCGCGCTCGCGGTGATTGCGGAGCTCGCCGATCGCGGCCGGCTGCAGCACGTGCTCGCCACCGAATCGCGTCCGCTGCTCCAGGGCGCGCGCCTGACCGCGTACGAGCTTGCGGCGCTCGGCATCCGGCACGAGCTGATCGTCGACTCCGCCGCGGCCGGGCTGATCGCTGCCGGGGAGGTCGACGCCGTGATCGTCGGCTGCGATCGCGTGGCCGCCAACGGCGACGTAGCCAACAAGGTCGGCACGTACGGCCTAGCGCTCGCCGCGAACGCCGCCGGGATCCCGTTTGTCGTCGCCGGCCCAACCTCCACGATCGACCTCGCTACCGCGAGCGGCCGGGAGATCACGATCGAAGACCGCAATCCGGACGAAGTGCGACTCGCCGCCGGCCAACGCCTGACGCTGCCGAACACGCCGTGCCGCAACCCGGCCTTCGACGTGACGCCGGCAAGCCTGATCACCGCGCTCATCACCGAACGCGGCACGATCCGGTCTCCGACCACTGAGGCCCTCGCCACGCACACCGCCGGCTCCCGATGAGAGTCGCGCGGTCGTTCGCTGCCGGCGACGTCCGGATCGAGGAGGCGCCCGAGCCCGAGCCGGGACCGGGCGAGGTCGTCTGCGACGTCGCCGCCTGCGGCGTGTGCGGCTCTGACGTGACCGACTGGTACATCGCTCCGCGGTTGCCGGCAGTGCTCGGGCACGAGGTCGTCGGAACCGTGCGCGCGCTCGGCGCGGGGGTCAGCACGCCGGCCGTGGGCGCCCGCGTGGCGATCCATCACCACACTCCGTGCGGCGAATGCCGCCGGTGCCGGCGCGGCCACGAGACCCTGTGCGAGCGGTTTCGCGCGACCCGGCTGGACCCGGGTGGGTTCGCCGAGAGAGTGCGCGTAAGCCAGGACCTCGTCGCGGAGCTGCTCGAGCTGCCGCGAGACCTGGACCCGATCACGGCCACGTTCATCGAGCCGCTCGCGTGCGTGCTCCGCTCCCAGGATCGGGCCGGGCTGCGCGCCGGCGACTCCCTGCTGGTGGTCGGCGCCGGCATCAACGGCGTGCTCCAGATCGCCGCCGCCCACGCCCGCGGCGTCGAGGCCGTGTGGGTTCGCGAGCCGCGACCGGAGCGCCTGGAGCTCGCCGAGGCCTGGGGCGCCGAACATCACGGGAACGAGCTCGTCGACGTCGCGATCGCGTGCACGCCCAAGCCCGAGGCGATCGAGGCGGCCGCCGCGGCGGTCGCGCCCGGCGGCACGCTGTGCGTTTACGCGCCGCCCGCTCCCGACGCGCCTCCCAAGCTCGACGCCACCGCGCTCTACCTGCGCGAGGTCACCGTCACCGCCAGCTATTCGGCCGGCCCCGCCGACATGCGGGCCGCGCTCGAGCTGATCGCCGGCGGGCGGATCGACCCACGCGAGCTCGTCTCGCACCGACTGCCGCTCGAGGAGACGGGGCGTGCGCTCAACCTCCAGCGGCGCGCCGGCGGTCTGAAGGTCATAGTCGAGCCGTGAAGGCCGCGCTCCTGTTCGGTACCGAGTACCTCCGGGTTGAGGAGGTGCCCGAACCACACGGAGAGGTGATTGTCGAAGTCGAGGCCGCAACGACCTGCGGCACGGACGTCAAGATGTGGCGCCACGGGCACCGGATACTCCGGCGATATCCGTCCGCGTTCGGCCACGAGACGGCCGGCGTGCGCACCGACACCGGCGAGCGCGTGCTCGTGTCCGACTCGGTGGCGTGCGGGACGTGCGACCCGTGCCGAGCGGGCCGGTCGCACATCTGCCTGGCGCCCACCTGGGTGCTCGGTGGTTTCGCCGAGCGAATCGGGGCCCCGGAAGCGGCGCTTCATCGCATCCCTGATGGCCTCCCGGCGCCGGCCGCCGCGATGGCCGAGCCGCTCGCCGCCGCCGTCCACGCGGTCGATCGCGGCACGACGGCGAACGACGTCGGGGTGCTCGGCGGCGGCCCGATGGGACTGATGCTGACCTCGCTGCTCGTAGCCCAGGGGCGGTCCGTGACCGTTGCCGACCCCCACCCCGAGCGCCGGAAACAGGCCGCTGAGTTGGGCGCGCGGGCCGCCGAGCGTCTAGCCGGGCGGCACGACCTCGTGTTCGAGGCCGTCGGGCGCCCGGAGACCTGGCGCGCCGGCGCCGCCGCGGCCGCTCCCGGCGGCGTCGTGGTGCTCGTCGGTGGGTGTCCGGGCGGAACCGAAGTCACGCTGCCAACCGGCCCGCTCCACTATGAGGAGCTCGAGCTCCGCGGGTCGTTCCATCATTCGACGGACGACGTCGACCGCGCGCTCGGAGCGCTCGCGGCTGACGACGCGCTGTGGCGCACGCTACTCGGGCCGACGATTCCGCTCGAGCAGCTTCCCGGCGCGCTCGCGACTCCTAGCGGGGGCGCGGCTAAGAAGTGGGTGATCGACCCTCGGATGCCGCCGTCCGCCTGAACTCGAGGTGCTCGACGATCCGGCGCGAATCGCAGATAGCCTCGCCGTCGATCACCAGCACCGGCACGCGACGCTGACCGGTCAGGGCCACGACCTCGGGCCGCCGCGAGCGCCGCTGCGGGACCACGACCTGCTCGAACTCGACTCCGTCGCGTCTGAGCGCCCGCGCCACCTTGCCGCACGGGCACAGCCAGTTCGTCGGCGTCGAGCAGCGATAGAGCGTCGCCACCCGCCGCGGCTCAGCGACCGAGCTGGCGGCGGCGGCCGCGGCCGAACGCGAGCGCTCCGAGCGCCGCGAACCCACCGCCGAGAAAGAACCCGGCGACCCCTGCGCCGATCAGGACCTCTCGCTGGTGGCGGCGAATCTGGCCTCGCCAGTCGGTGAGGTCGGTCACCTCGGCGCGGAGCTTGTCAAGCGAGTGGCCGAGCTCCATGCGGTTCTGCTCGATCGAGGCGCGGATCTGGTCGGGCGTGCGCGCGGCCGCCATTAGCTTCCGCTTCCGATCTCGGTACGGGACGAGACCGTCTCACGAATTCGCTTCGCCTCGTCGATCGCCATCGTCGGCGCCGGCGGCCCGGTCTTCAGCTTGGTGTACGCGAACAGGAACGACGCGATCGCGAGCACCGCCAGCACGCCGAACACGATCAGGAAGCCCTCCCAGATGCTGCCAGCGCCGGGGACGAGGATCGCGTTGAGCCCCCAGGCGGCCGCTTCTAGGCCGATGAACACCGCGAACACCCCGAACACCGCGCCCGCGAACACCGCCACCGTCCCCCGCAGCAGGCTCTTGGCCTTGATCGTGACCTCGGCCTTGGCGAGCTCGAACTCCTCCCGGACCAGGTTGCTGACGCGATCGGAGACATCGGTGACCGCTTGGACAAGGTTCTCGGAAGTGCCGTTGGTATTAGCGGACAAGGCGCTTGAGGATCAGGGCGAGCACAAGGCCGCCGGCGAAAGCAGCTCCCACCGCCACCTCCGGGCGCTCGTCGGCGAGCGCGGCGGCGCGGGCCTGCAGGGGAATGCTGTCGGCGGCACCGGGTGCGGCGTCCGCTGTGGGTTGCGTACTCGAACTCTCGATGTCTTCGGTCACTCGGGCGGATCCTCGCCGAACACGCGTGTCCAGATCAGCGCGGACAGGCGTGTCGACAGGAGCGTTGCGAGCGCGCCGGTCCCGGCGAGCAAGCCCGCCCAGAGCAGTCGCTTGACCAGGGGACTCTCAGTCATCACGAGGAGGATTCAATCAGACATTGGGGCGCAAGCCTTCGGACCCTCAGTCTGATATCGAGGCGACGCTCGGAGCGGCCGACCTGGGGCCCCGTTCGAGGCCCCGGCAGATGGTCTCGACGATCATGCTCTTGGCGTCCTCGAGCTCGTCCTCTTCGACGGTGTCGCGGTCGAAGATCCAGCGCGTCAGCACTTGCTCGATCGACCCGTAGAACGCGAGCGCGGCGAAGTCCGGCGAGATCTCGGACCGGAAGATCCCATCTGCCTGCGCTCGCTCGACGATCCCCGCGATCTGGGTGTATGCCTCGCGGATCTTCTCGAGATGGGTGCGCCCGAACGTGTTCGCGGCGCGCGTGACTTCGACGACGATCACCTTCATCAGCTCGGGCTCGTACCGGTAGGAATCCACGATGAACCCGGCGATCGCGCTCAGCTTGTCACGCGGCGAGCGCTCGCTCCGGTCCGCCTCGGCGATCGCCGCAAGCATCACGTTCCACCGCTCGAGGAACATCGTGTCGAGGATCTCGTCCTTGGACGAGAAATAGTGGTAGACGAGACCGTAGGCCACCCCCGCTTCGTCGGCGATGTCCGACACGCGGCAGGTGTGGAAGCCCTGGCGGGCGAACACGCGCATGGCGGCGTCGAGGATCACCCGGCGCTTGTCGGCGGCTGCCGTGCCTGATGCCGCCATCAGACCGTCAAGCCGAGGCCGTACACGTCGGACCGGCGATGGGTGAGCGCCGGTATCCGCCTCCTGACGCTCTCGAGCGTGTCGAAGTCCAGGTCGGCGACGATCGCGGTCTCGATGTCGGGCGCGGACGCGAGCACGAGTCCCCAGGGATCGATGATCAGCGACCGCCCGCCGGCGCGATGGCCGGGCGGATGCGCGCCGATCTGATTCGGCGCGATTACGAAGCACTGGTTCTCGATCGCGCGGGCCCTCAGCAACACCTCCCAGTGGTCTCGGGTGGTGGCCAACGTGAACGCGGCGGGGACGAGCAGCACCTGCGCGCCCAGCATCGTGAGCATGCGGTACAGCTCCGGGAAGCGGACGTCGTAGCAGATGCTCATCCCCAGCTTGACCCCGCCGGGAAGCTCGGAGACCACAACCTCGTCGCCGGCGTCCTCGTGTGCGGACTCCGCGTACAGGTCTCCGTCAACCTCCACGTCGAACATGTGGAGCTTGCGGTACACGGCCCGCACCTCGCCGTCGGCGCCGACGTGGACGCTGGTGTTGGCCGCTTTCTCGCGGCCGTCGACCCGTTCGACGATCGAGCCCGCCACGAGCTCGATGCCGAGTTCGTGCGCGGTCGATCGCGCCCACGAGATGCACGTGCCGTCGAGCGGCTCCGCTCCCGCGGTCATCTGCTCGTCGGTCCCGAGCACGCTCCACTTCTCGGGCAGCACGACCAGCTCGGCCCCGAGCCCGGCCGCGTGCCGGACGAGCCGGTCGGCGGTCTCGAGGTTGCGCTCGGTGTGCTCGGTGGCGTTAAGCTGAACGGCGCCGACGCGCATGGCGCCTCCCAGGTTCGATTGACCAGTCAGTCAGCTACTCAGTGTAACTCAGGAGTCCCCGCTGGCGGTGCAGTGCGGCGAGCAGCAGCTTCGAGTGCATCGCGCCGATCAGCTCGCGCAACGGCTCGGCGCCCGACGAGATGATCTGCACGGCCCGGTCGACGTCGACCTTGCCGGCGAGGCGATCGAGCAGCACCCTGACCTCCTCCTCGACGAGCGGCTCGAGCGCCTCGCGGTAGCGGAGCGTGTCGTACACGGTGAACCCGATCGCCTCCTCGTAGCCGCCCGCACGGAAGCGCGAGATCGCCTCGATGATCGCGACGTCGTCCTGGTCATAGCCGCGCGCGCTCGGGGCGAGCACGCCGAGCTGCTCGAGCCGGTCGAGCACGTTCTGAGGCAGGTCATACGTCTCTCTCACCTTCGCTCGGGAGATCCGGCCGGTCTCGCGCGCCTCGATCGCCCGCTCGAGGATCCGGTCCTCGAGTTCGATCATCCGCGCCGCCCGCTCGGGGTCGGACCCGATCACCTCGCGGATCACGCGCAGAGGCATGAACCGCTCTTCCTGGAGCCGCTTGATCAGCTGGATCCGCTCGACGAACTTCGGCGGGTAATAGGCCATGTTCCGCGAGGTCCGGACCACCTCGTCCTCGGACCCGAGCAGGCCCTCGCGCAGGTAGTGCTTGATCGTGCCGGCGCTGACGCCCGAACGCTCGGCCAGCTCGGAGATCCGCAAGAAACCGTTGCCGTTTCCGTGCCCGCCGGCCATCGCGATCACGCCATGAACGACGGCCGCACCGTTTTCGCGGCGGGCCCAGCGACCGCGCCGGACTCGAGCAGCGCATCGATCTCCTCGGACGGGTAGCCGGCGTCCGCCAGCACCTGCCGCGTGTGCTCGCCGAGGCTCGGACCGGGCGCGCGCACCGGGTCGGCCGGCGTCCGCCTCAGCTTGAACGGGACCCCGAGCAACCTGACCGGTCGTTCGGCGCCCGGCTGGTCGAGCTCGACGACCATCTCGCGCGCCGCGACCAGGTCTCCCTCGAGCGCCTCGTCGAGCCCGAGCACCGGCTCCAGGCAGCAGTCGTGCTCGGACGCGAACGCCTCCCACTCCGCCCGGGTGCGCGCAGCGAAGATCTCGCAGACCGCGCGGTGCGCGTCCGAGCCGGGCCGATCGAACGCGTGGTCGAGCAGGCCCTCGCGGCCCACGCCCCGGCAGAACTCGGCCCAGAACTTCGGCTCGAGCGCGCCGAGCGTGACGTAGCCATCGGCGCACGCGTAAGGGCGATAACAGATGATCCCGCCGCCGAGCGTGAGCTCGCCGCGGCGCGGGATGCTGCCGTCGGCGAGCATCTCGCCGACGAGCATCGCCAGGAACGACAGCGAGCCGTCGAACATCGAGCAGTCGACCAACTGGCCCTCGCCCGAGCGCGTGCGCTCGTGGAGCGCCATCAGGATTCCGGCGACTGCCATCAGCGCGCCTCCGCCCAGATCCGCGATCTGCGCCGCCGCTGAGATCGGCGGCCCGTCGGCCTCGCCCGTCAGTCCGAGGATTCCATTCAGACCGAGGTAGTTGATGTCGTGTCCGGGCCGGTCCCGGTTCGGGCCGTCCTGGCCGTATCCGGTGATCGCGCAGTAGACGAGTCCTGGGTTCTCCTCACGCAGGCGCTCATAGCCGACGCCCAGGCGGTTCATCACCCCCGGGCGGAACGATTCGAGCAGCACGTCCGCCCCCTGCACCAGCCTCAGCAGCACCTCCTTGCCGCTCGCCGACTTCAGGTCGATCCGGATCGAGCGCTTACCGCGGTTGAGCGACAGGAACAGCCCGCTCGACGCGCTCTGCTCGGCGCCTTCGTAGAAGGGCGGGGCCCAGCGAACGTAGTCACCCGCTCCGGTGTCCTCGACCTTGATCACGTCGGCGCCGAAGTCCGCGAGCAACAGCGAACAGAAGCCGCCGGGCAACAGTCGGCTCAGATCGAGGACCTTCAGTCCCTCCAGGGGGAGGCCGGTCATGCCCGCGCCGCCATCCCGATCCCCAGGAGCCGGCGCGCCTCCTCCACCGTCGCCGGCCGACGACCGGCGTCCTCGGTCATCTGGCGGGCTTTCGCGATCAGATCGCCGTTGGAGCGGGCCATCTCCCCATTAGGTAGATAGAAGTTGTCCTCGAGGCCGACCCGGATCGAGCCGCCCAGCGTCAGCGCCGCCGCCACCAGCATCCACTGATCGCGGCCAATCCCGATCACGCCCCAGTGATGCTTTCCCGCCGGCAGGTTGTCGGCCATCACCGCGAGGTTGCGCGCGCTGGCCGGGATCCCGCCGACGACGCCCATCACAAAGTCGGCGTGGAGAGGGGCTTCCAATAACCCCATGTCCACGAGCGGCGCCAGCGACCCGACGTGTCCGACATCGAAGCATTCGTGCTCGGGCTTGATCCCGAGACGGCGCATCGCCTCGAGCAGCTCGATGATCTCGTCGAATGGGTTCGCGAACACGAACTTGAACACGAAGTCCTTGCGGCTGCGCGAGTACTTGGCGTAGTTCATCGAGCCCATGTTGAGCGCGGCCACCTCCGGCCGACCCGCCTCGAGGTAGGCGATGCGCTGGTCCAGCGGGACGCCGACCGTGCCCGTCGAGAAGTTCACGATCACGGCATCACCGACGGCGCCCCGGATCGCGTCTCGGATCGCCAGGAAGTCCTCGACCTCGTAGCTTGGGGCACCGTCGGGCTTGCGGGCGTGGATGTGGATGTGCACGCCGCCCTCGTCGACGATCCGTCGCGCCTCGGCCGCGTACTCCCCGGGCGTGTACGGGATCGCGGGGCACTGGTCCCGGTTCGCGATCGCACCGCTGATCGCACACGTGATGATGACCGGGTCCTCGACGGCCATCAGACGGGGACCACGCCGGAGCGCTTCCACGGACGCTCGACCTGCTTCCCCTCCGCCAGCTCGAGCGCGCGGCAGATCGCCGCGCGCGTCTCCCGCGGGTCGATCACGTCGTCGATCATGTCGTTCCCGGCCGCGACGTACACGTCGATGATCTCGCGGAACTCCGCGATCAGCTCGGCTCGCTTAGCCGCCGGATCCTCGGCCTCCTGGACCTGCTTGCGGAAGATGATCTCGACCGCGCCCTCGGCTCCCATCACGCTGATCTCGGCGGACGGCCAGGCGACGATCAGGTCGGGCTCGTACGCCCGGCCGCACATCACGTAGTAGCCGGCGCCGTACGCCTTGCGGAGCACGACCGTGATCTTCGGGACGGTCGCGTTTGCCGTCGCGTACAGCATCTTGGCGCCGTGGCGAATGATTCCCGCCTCCTCGACCTTGGTTCCGACCATGAACCCGGGGACGTCCATCAGGTACACGAGCGGGAGACTGTATGCGTTGCAGAGGTTGATGAACCGCGCTGCCTTGTCGGCGGAGTCGTTGTCGAGGATTCCGCCCAGCTGCTTGGGCTGGTTCGCGACGATCCCCGCGGGACGGCCCCCGAAACGCGCCAGGCAGGTGATGATCGTCTTCGCCCACTGCGGCTTGAGGTCGAAGTAGGCGCCGTCGTCGACGATCCGCCGAATCACCTCGTACATGTCGTACGGCTTCCGGTTCGACTCCGGGAGAACGTCGAGGAGGTCGTCGTCCGCGCGATCGATCGGGTCGTCGGTCGCTTTGATCGGCGGGGGTTGCTCGCAGTTCTGCGGGAAGTAGCTCAGGTACTGCTTGATCGCATCGATGCACGCCTCATCCGATTCGACCTCGAGGTCTCCGACCCCGGACTTGCGGCAGTGCACCCGCGACCCGCCCAGCTCCTCCTGGGTGACGTCCTCGCCGACGGCCGCGCGCACCAGGTGCGGCCCGGCCAGCGCCATCGAGCCCCGCCCCCGGACCATCGGCACGAAGTCGGCGAGCCCGGGGATGTAGGCGGTGCCGGCCGCGCACGGCCCCATCAGCGCCGCGACCTGCGGGATCACGCCGGAGTTGACCACCTCCTCGCGGAACAGGTGACCGGTGCCGGCGAACAGCGATCCGACCGCCTCCTGGATCCGCGCGCCCGCGGAGTCGAGGAGCCATATCAACGGGATCCGCTTGGTCAGCGACAGCTCGCGCAGCCGCGCCACCTTGAGCTCGCCGGTCATCCCCATTGACCCGGCCATCACCGTGAAGTCGTACGCGGCGACCGCCGCCAGCCGGCCGTCGATCTTGCCGTAGCCGGTCACGACGCCGTCCGCCGGCGCATCCCGTCCGTCCATCGCGCGCTGGGAGAAGTGCGGCCGGCCGTGGATCCCGAGCTCGACGAACGTGCCTGGATCGATCAGCAGGTCGATGCGCTCGCGAGCGGTCAGCTTGTCCTGCGCGTGCTGGGCGGCGATCTTCTCCTCGCCGCCGCCGAGCTTGATCCGCGCCCGCCGTGCGGCCAGGTCGGCCGCCAGCGGCCGCAGAAGGCTCGTGCTCACTGCCCCTTCCACTGCGGCTCCCGCTTCTCGAAGAACGCGCGCACGCCCTCCTGGATGTCCTCAGTCGAGAACGCGATCGTCAGCTGGGCGCGCAGGAAGTCGAGCGCGTCGAGGAAGGCCATGTCCTGCTGGCGGAACATCGCGTCCTTCCCGAGCTTCATCAACAGCGGCGACTTGCGCGCGAGCTTCTCGGCCCACTCCCGGACGCCGGCTTCGAACTCCTCGGGCGCGAACACCTTGTTGACGATCCCGATCCGCTCCGCCTCGGCGGCCGAGATCTGCTCACCGAGCAGCAGCAGCTCGTTGGTCTTCTTGCGCGGCACATTGCGGTAGATCAGCGCCATGATCATGAACGGGAATGCGCCGACGTTGATCTCGGGCGTGCCGAACCGCGCTCCCTCGCGCGCGAGAACCAGATCGCACGCGAGCGCGATCCCGAGCGCGCCGGCGAGCACATGTCCGTTGGCGGCGCAGATCGAGGGCTTGCCGAGCTCGCCGATCGTTCGGAACAGGCGGGGAAAGCGCTCGGTGCCGAAGTGCTTGTGGGCCAGCGGCACCTCGGCCGCGAACCCGCCGAGATTGGCGCCGGCCGAGAAGATCCGTTCGTGCGTCGAGGTCAGCACTATGCAGTGGACCGCTGGGTCGTCGCGCGCTTGCTCGAACGCCGCGATCAGCTCGTCGAGCAGCCCATCCGACAGCGCGTTGCGCGTGTCGGGCTGGTCGAGCGCGATCGTGGCGACGCCGGTTTCGGCGAGCTCATAGCGCAGCGTGGCGTACGACATGGGCCGCAAGCCTACTCCACTAAGCAGGAAGTAGAAAGCTCTACTATTTACTTCTTCCCGGCGCTCCGATAGCGTCCCGCACATGGCCACCGCAGACGTCCTCAAGCCCGACTTCGCCACCAGGCGCAAGCACTTCATCTTCACCGACGATCACGACCAGTTGCGCGACTCGATCCGCCGCTTCGTGATCAAGGAGCTTCAGCCGCACTCCGAGGAGTGGGAGGAGACGACGTTCCCGGACTGGGTGTTCGAGCGGATGGGCGAGCTCGGCTTCCTCGGCCTCGACAAGCCGGTCGAGTACGGCGGCCAGGGCGGTGACTACTACACGGCGCTCGTGCTCGCCGAGGAGCTCGTGCACGCTCATTGCGGCGGGCTCGGGATGGGGATCGCGGTGCAGACCGACATGACGATTCCCCCGATCCTCAAGTTCGGCACCGAGGTGCAGAAGCAGGAGTGGGCGGTGCCCGCGATCGCCGGCAAGAAGATCTTGTGTCTCGGCATCACCGAGCCCGACGCCGGCTCGGACGTGGCCGGCATCAAGACGCGCGCCGTCCGCGACGGCGACGAGTACCTGATCAACGGGTCCAAGACGTTCATCACCAACGGGCACCGGGCGCACGCGATCGTGCTCGTGACCAAGACCGACCCAGACGCGGGGTACGACGGGTTCACGCTGTTCCTGGTGCCGATGGACTCGCCCGGCGTGATCCGCGAGAAGCGCCTGCAGAAGCTCGGCATGCACGCCTCCGACACCGCGCTGCTCGCGTTCCAGGACGTCCGCGTGCCCGAGTCGGCTGTCCTCGGCCAGATCGGGAAGGGCTTCTACCACATCATGTGGGAGCTTCAGGGCGAGCGGCTGATCGGAGCCGCGGGCTCGGTCGCCGGCGCCCAGCACGTGTTCGATCGCACGCTCGAGTACGCGAAGGAGCGCACCGCGTTCGGCCGTCCGATCGGGCGGTTCCAGGCGATCCGGCACAAGTTCGCCGAGATGGCGACCAAGATCGAGACCGCCCGCCAGATGGTCTACACGACGGCCTGGCGGTTCCAGAACGGCGAGTACCCGGTGCGTGAGATCACGATGGCCAAGCTCTACGCGGCACGGATCGCGGTCGAGGTGGCCGACGAGTGCATCCAGATCCACGGCGGCAACGGGTACATGAAGGAGTATGGGATCGAGCGATCCTGGCGTGACCTACGCCTGAACCGGATCGGCGCCGGCAGCGACGAGATCATGCTCGAGGTGATTGGCCGGTCGTACGGGTTGTAGTGGGTCGACCCGAGCCGGTTCGTCCGGAAGGCCGAGGCCGGGGGCCGTCAGGCGAGGAC
>Ga0335076_10004214_pt1 | contig 14526 bp, 12 predicted proteins | sample Lox_Sample_25_FD_206717 | JGI IMG/M metagenome (GOLD analysis project Ga0335076, IMG submission 206717) | Soil microbial communities from Loxahatchee National Wildlife Refuge, Florida, United States - Lox_Sample_2.5 | ecosystem: Environmental > Terrestrial > Soil > Wetlands | place: USA... | reverse complement strand
GCACGCCGATCATGCAATTGCGCAGGCGGCGCTCCAGCGACCCGACGCCCTGCCACTCGAGGCGGTAGATCGGGTAGGCCGTCGGGTGGGCTTGCGGGATGGGATTGCCCGCGAGCTTGTTGCCCCAGAGCGCATCGTGGCACTGTGCGCAGGCGAGGTTGAGCTGACCCTGGCGGCGGTTGAACAGTGCGCGCCCGGCCTCGATGTAGGGCTTCGTCTTCTCGTCCTCGGCGACGGCGATCGGCATGCCGCGCGACTGCAGCCCGAGGTAGGCCGAGAGCGCGAGCAGCTCGCGCGACTCGAGCTGCAGCGCGGGCGCCTTCTGCTGCTCCACACGGCACAGATTGATGCGCTGGTCCAGATTAACGATTTTTTTCAATGAGGAACTAAGAACGGGGTAGCGAGCCGCGACTCCCTTCATGCTTTGCGAAGCAGCACCGTGGCAGTCTGCGCAGGCCTTGTTCGAGGCGCCCTGCTCGCGGTTCCAGGCGGCCTCGCCGTCCAGCACCCAGAGCATCGCAGGGTTGCCCGCGTCGTCGTCCTGCATGGCGCGCGTGTCCTTGCCCATGAACTCGTAGCCCGAGCGCCGCTCGGCGAGCGGGATGTCCGCCCTGGCGGCCGCGCAAAAGGCCAGCAGCAGGAGGAAAGTGAAACGCCGGATCATGCGACCGCGATGGTCGCAGATTCCGAGGCGGAGAAGCCGTTGTCGCCCGTCCAGCGGAATTCGATCCTGCCGCTCTCGGTGGCGACCGTGGTGAAGACGATCAGCGGATTGGCGGCGACCGCCGGATGGAAGTCGGCGCGGAAGATCTCGGCGCCGTTATAGGTGCATACGAGCTCGCGGATGATGTCGCGCGGCACCAGGCCGCCCGACTCGGTGCGCCGGAAGCCGGTCTCCATGACGTGGCCGATCAGCGCGCGCAGCTCGACGATCTCGCCGCGCCTGGCGCTGGCCGGCACCTGCAGGATGGCGCGCGCCACTGCTACTTCACCTCCTCGGTGCAGGCGGCGAGCGTGACCACCACGTCCACTCGGTCGAGCCACAGGCTGCCGTCGCTCATCTGCGCCATCGCCATGAGGGTCTGCGTGTCGGCGACGCGCACGCGCGTCGTGAACTGGGCGCGCCCCGCGCGCGGCGTGAGGTATACGCTGATCATGTTGGGCAGCGGGTTCTTGGGCGCAAACACGTGGATCGCCTTCACGTGGTCGGCCTCGGTCATCGGGCTCTCCACGTGCACGCTGAGCACCACCGAGTTGCCATTCTCGATGAGCGGCGGCACCTCGAGCTTGACGCGGCCGGGCCGCGGTTGCGCGCCGCCGGTGATCTTGCGCATCGCCTCGTCCACCGCCTCGGGCGTGGCGCCGAGCCGGCCGGAAGCGGCAAGCGCCGCCAGTGCCGCGACGAATTCGCGTCGCGTGGTTCGTCGCGCGATCATTTGAGCGTCATCAGGTAGGCGACCACGTCCTCGATCTGCCCGGCGCTGAGGATGGTCTTGCCCTGGAAGGAAGGCGCGACACGGTTGAGGTCGTCGCTGCGGAAGTAGGCCGGCATGACGGTCGCGGGATTGAGCTTGGCGGGGTCCACGATGCGCTGGCGGATCTGGCCTTCGGACAGCCGGCCGGCGATCCCGCCCAGGTCCGGCCCGATGGTGCCCTGGAAGCGCTCCTCGGGAATCGGCGCGCTGTGGCAGAGCAGGCACAGGCCCGTCTGCCGGCTCGCCACGATCGCCCGCCCCCGCGCTGGGTCGCCCCGGGCGCCGGCGAGCGGGGCAGGCATCGCGTCATCCGATAAGGCGTTCCCTGCGACCGCCAGCAGCAGCCCGGCCGCCAGCGTCCTCACACCATCTCGATGCCGTGATTCTTGAGCGGGATCGAGCGGATGCGCTTGCCGGTCGCGCGGTAGAACGCGTTCAGCACCGCCGGCGCCGCCACGCAGATGGTCGGCTCGCCCACGCCTCCCCAGAAGCCGCCCGAGGGCATCACGATGGACTCCACCTTCGGCATCTGCGCGATGCGCATGGAGTTGAAGTCGTGGAAGTTCGACTGCTGGATCGCGCCGTCCTTGACCGTGCATTCCTCGAAGAACGCTGCGGACAGGCCGTAGACGAAGGAGCCGGCGATCTGGCGCTCGATCTGCGCCGGGTTCACCGCGTAGCCGCAGTCGGTCGCGGCGACGATCTTGTGCACCTTCACCTTGGTGCCGTCCTTGACGGAGACCTCCGCGCAGGCCGCGACGTAACTGCCGAACGCCCGGAAGTGCGCGAGGCCGCGGTAGTGTCCCTTGGGCGCGGGCTTGCCCCAGCCGCCCTTCTCGGCCACCGCGTTTAGCACCGCCAGCGACTTCGGGCGATCGGCCATGAGCTTGCGGCGGAATTCGAGCGCGTCCACGCCCGCCGCCTCCGCGAGCTCGTCCATGAAGCACTCGAGGAAGACGGCGTTCTGGTTCACGTTCACGCCGCGCCAGAAGCCCGGCGGCACGTGCGTGTTGCGCATCGCGTGGTCGATCGTGAGGTTCGGGATCGTGTACTCGAGCGAATGCTCGCCCGTGGGCCAGAAGCCCTGGAAGGTGAACGGATCCTTGCCCTTGTCGAGCGCCTCCGGCCGTGCCGAGGCGAGGATGGATTGCCCCGAGAGCCGGATCTCCAGGCCCGCGAGGTTGCCGCTCGCATCCAGCCCGCCCGTGAGGCGCGCCTTCATGACCGGGTGGTAGCGGCCCTGCGCCATGTCCTCCTCGCGCGACCACAGCAGCTTCACGGGCGTGCCCGGCATCTCCTTGGCGACCAGCACCGCCTTGGTCACGAAGTCGCTGAAGCCGCGCCGGCCGAAGCCGCCGCCCAGGTTGATCTTGATCACGTCGCACTTGGCCACCGGCAGGCCGGCCGCCTCGGCGGTGGCGGCGAGCGCCGCCTCGCCGTTCTGCGTCGGGCACCAGATCGTGCACTTGTCGGCCGTGTAGAGCGCGGTGGTGTTCATCGGCTCCATGCAGGCGTGGTTCAGGAAGGGATAGTCGTAGACCGCCTCGACCTTCTTCGCGGCGCCCGCGATCGCCTTCTTGGAGTCGCCCTTCTGGTTGTGCACGAACGCCGCGTCGGAGTCCAGGCCCGCCGTGAGCATCTTGTCGATGTCGGCGCTGGAAATCGCGGTGTTCGGGCCGCCGTCCCACTCGACCTGCACCGCGTCGAGCGCGGTCTTGGCGTGCCACCAGGTGTCCGCGACCACCACCACGGCGGTGTCGCGCAGCTTCATGACCTTCTTCACGCCCTTCATGCCCTCGGCCTTGGCCGAGTCCATGCTCTTGATCTTGCCGCCGAAGACCGGGCAGTCCTTGATCGCGGCGCTGAGCATGCCGGGCAGCCTGAGATCGGCGCCGTACACCTGCTTGCCGGTCAGCTTGTCGGCGGTGTCCAGGCGCTTGATCGGCTTGCCGATGATCTTCCAGTCCTTCGGGTCCTTGAGCGGCACGTCCTTCGGCGCCTCTAGCTTCGCGGCGGCCTCCGCCACCTTGCCGTAGGTCGTCTTGCGGTTCGTGGCCTTGTGCGTGATCACGCCGTTCGACACCGTGCAGTCGGCCGCAGGCACGCCCCAGCCGTCCGCCGCCGCCTGCACGAGCATGACGCGCGCGACCGCACCGCCCTTGCGCACGTAGTTCTCGGAGGTGCGGATGCCGCGGCTGCCGCCCGTGCCGAAGTCGCCCCACACGCGCTTGCGCGCGACGTTCTCGCCCGGGGTGGGATATTCCCAGGTCACCTTCTTCCAGTCGCACTCGAGCTCCTCGGCGACCATCTGCGCGAGGCCGGTGAGCGAGCCCTGGCCCATTTCGGAGCGCGCGATGCGCACCACGACCGTCTCGTCGGGGCGGATCACGACCCACGGGCCGATCTCGGGCGAGCCGTCCGCGGCGCGCACGACCTGGGCGCCGCCAGTGAAGGGATTGAAGCCGATCGCGAGGCTGCCACCGACGGCGGCGCTCGAAACGATGAAGGCGCGGCGGGAAAGCTTGGGGGCTTTGATCATGGCCGTCTCCTTATGCCTTGGCGGCCATGTGGATCGCCTCGCGCACCTGCTGGAAGGTGCCGCAGCGGCAGATGTTGGTGATGGCCGCGTCGATCTGCGCGTCCGTGGGCTTCGGCGTCTTCGCGAGCAGCGCGGACACCGCCATGATCATGCCGGACTGGCAGTAGCCGCATTGCGGCACGTCGTTGGCGAGCCAGGCCTGCTGCACCTTGGTGAGCTTGCCGTTCGGCGCCAAGCCCTCGATGGTGGTGATCTTCTTGCCCACCGCCGCGCTCACCGGGATCGAGCAGGAACGCACCTGCTCGCCGTTCAGGTGCACCGTGCAGGCGCCGCACTGCGCGATGCCGCAGCCGTATTTCGTCCCCGTCAGGCCGACCTGCTCCCGGATCACCCACAGCAGCGGGGTCTCGGGCTCGACGTCGACGTTTTGGGTCTTGCCATTGATGGTCAGGCGGATCATGCGCAGGTCTCCCTTTTTGTCAGGCACGGTCTTTTTCAGAACACCAGATTCTGCTCGCAAATTCCGGGTAATTCTCGGCGATTTTGCGCCGCACCGGTCCGCGCAGCGCGGCGATTTCATGCGCGTCGGGCGGCGGCGTCTGCGGCGCGTGCTGCGGCGCATCGTAGGCGAAGCCGGTGTTTTCCCGGACGTCCTGCACCGAGCTGCCCGGATGAACGCACTCCAGCCGGAAGCGGCGCTTCTCCTTTTGCCACGAAAACAACGCCTTGCCGGTCAGCAGGGCGGCGGGATCGCCGCGCGCGGAGACGAACTCGACTTTCGGAACGAGCGTCCGCAGGGAATGCTCCTCGCGAAAGAGAATCGTGTTCGGCACCACGGAATACATGTAGGCCGAGCCGAAGGAGCCCGGGAACCGCTTGCCCTCGGCACGCACGAGGTTGATGGCACCCTCGCCGTCGATCTGCGCGCCGCCGAGAAAGAACGTGTCGATGCGCCCCTGGCCCGCGAGGTCGAACAGCTCGCGCGAGCCCTCGGTGAACGGATTCGCCACGCGCCGCTGCTGCAGCGACACGCGAAAGGAGGGATCGGCGCACCGGCGCAGGAAAGCGCCTGCCGCGGGAATCGGGGAGGATGCGCCGATCGCCGCGTGCCGCGCGCCCGCCAGCAGGCGGGCGATCACGCAGGCGAGAAGCTCTTCCTTGGCGTAAGGACCCATTCGTCCAGGTAGCGCTGGAATCCCTCGCGCGTCTTCGCCGCCTTCGCGTACTTCGAGAGATGCACGTCGTCCATGCCATAGGCATCCGGCATGCCAAGCGGCCATGCGCCGCGCGGCGCGTGCGCCACGGCCGACACGTAGATCGACGAGATCACCCCTGGCGCGAGCAGCTCGTCTTCCAGCATGTCACCCGGTTTCATTTCTTCATAAGTAACAAAGGAAAAACGGGCGGCATGCGCGGCAGTCGCCAGCTCGCGCCGGCGCCCGACCCAGACGTTGCCCGCCTCATCCGCCCAGCGCGCATGGAACAGCGCCACTTCGGGCTTGATCGCGGGAATGGTGAGCACGCCATCCCGCACTTTCCACTCCGGTCGCTGCGCGACCAGATCGGAACCGAGGATGCCGCCCACCGGCATCCAGGGCACGCCCTTCTCGGCCGCCTGCAGTCCTGCATGGACGGCCGGGCAGGTCGCATCCTTCACGCGGATCTCGCCCATTTCCACGGCTTCCGTGAAGCGCGGCGCAAGGCCCGCCTCGCCCAGCGACACGGCGCTGGTCTCGAGCTCGGCAACGCAGCCCGCGCCGATCAGCAAGTCCGCCGACAGGCCGAGGATGGGAACGCCCAGCAGGCGCAGGCCCTTCGCCTTGCGGCGGATCAGCGCGCGAATCGCCTCCATGGCGACGAGCGAATAGTCCGGCGGAAGGGCAAGCAATGCCCCGTCCGGAATCCGCGCGGCTAGCGCGTCAGGCTGTTCCACCCGCAGTCCCGCCCACGGTCAGCCCATCGATCCTGAGCGTGGGCTGGCCGACGCCCACGGGAACACTCTGCCCTTCCTTGCCGCAGGTGCCCTGGCCGCCGTCCAGCTTCAGGTCATTGCCGATCATGGACACGCGCGTGAGCGCGTCGGGGCCGTTGCCGATCAGCGTGGCGCCCTTGACCGGATAGGTCACCTTGCCGTTCTCGATCATGTAGGCCTCGACCGCGGAGAAAACGAACTTGCCGGTGGTGATATCCACCTGGCCGCCGCCGAAGTTCACCGCGTAGAGGCCCTTGTCCACGCTCTTGATGATCTCCTGGGGATCTTGCGTGCCCGCGAGCATGTAGGTGTTGGTCATGCGCGGCAGCGTGAGGTGCGCGAAGGACTCGCGCCGGCCGTTGCCCGTGAGCGGCATCTTCATCAGGCGCGCGTTCAGGCTGTCCTGCATGTAGCCGCGCAGGATGCCGTCCTCGATGAGCACGGTGCGCTGCGTCGGGTTGCCCTCGTCGTCCACCGTGAGGGAGCCGCGCCGGTCGGGCAGCGTGCCGTCGTCCACGACCGTCACGCCGCGCGAGGCGACACGCTCGCCGAGGCGCCCCGAGAACGCGGAGCTGCCCTTCCTGTTGAAGTCGCCCTCCAGCCCGTGGCCGATCGCCTCGTGCAGCAGGATGCCGGGCCAGCCGGGCCCGAGCACCACCGTCATCGTGCCCGCGGGCGCCGGCCGCGACTCGAGGTTCACGAGCGCCTGGTCCACGGCCTGCTTGGCGTAGCCGCGCAGCACCTCGTCGGTGAAGTGCGAATAGTCGGTGCGCCCGCCGCCGCCCGCGTGGCCCGATTCGCGCCGGCCGTTCTGCTCGGCGATCACCTGCACCGAGCAGCGCACGAGCGGCCGCACGTCGGCCGCGAGCACGCCATCCGAGCGCGAGACCAGCACCACCTCGTACTCGCCGCCCAGCGTGGCCATGACCTGCGACACGCGCGGATCGAGCGCGCGGCAGAACTTCTCTAGGCGCTCGAGCAGCGCGACCTTCCTCTCCGCGTCGAGCGACGCGAGCGGATCGAGCGGCTGGTAGCGCTGCGGCACGCTGCCGCGCCGCGCGACCTTGCCCTTCCTGCCGCCACCGGCGGCCGCGATCGCGCGCGTCGCGCGCGCGGCGTCCTGCAGCGCATCGAAGCTGATCTCGTCCGAGTAAGCGAACGCGGTCTTCTCGCCCGCGAGCGCGCGCACGCCCACGCCCTGCTCGATGGAGAAGCTGCCCGACTTGACGATGCCCTCCTCCAGGCTCCAGCCCTCGGCGCGCGTGTACTGGAAGTAGAGGTCCGCATAGTCGAGCTTGCGCGTGGCGAGCGCGCCGAACACCGCCTCGAGCTTGCGGCTCTGCAGGCCGAAGGGCGCGAGCAGGCAGGCGTCGGCGGTGGAAAGCAGAACGTCGGTGTCCATCGGGCGAGGATACTACCGGTTGAGGATGCCGTTCGGATCGAGGCCGGTCGAGGCGCTCGGCGGCGGCTGCACCTTCTCGACCTTGGGATCGCCCCAGGTGCCGGTCACGGTGTAGTCGAACGCGAACAGCTTGCCGAGCGGGTTCTTCATCATGCGCCCCGCGATCAGCGTGGCCACGCCCGCGAAGGGGTTGACCAGGCCGACCACGGTCGAGGCGGAGTCGCCCAGCTGCGGGATCACCTTGACCTTGAGGATCTGGGTCTCGAGCGACAGGTCGACCTGGCCGGTCATGTACACGTCGGCGGCCGGGCCGTTCATGTGGAAGTCCTTCACCGCCATCACGCCGTGCTCGATGCCGAGCCCGCTCTCGATCTTGTCGAACTGGAAGCCCTTGGAGAACACGTCGCGGAAGTCGAGCGACAGGCGCCGCGGCAGCATCTGCAGGCTCATGAGCGACACCAGCTTGCCGACGCCGGGCTCGATCTCGAGGAACTGGCCGTCCTCGGCCTTCATGTTGAGGGTGCCGCCCAGCGTCGCGTAGTCGAGGCTCACCGGGTCGCCGCCCCAGTTGAGCGAGCCCTCCAGCGTCGCGCGCCCGGCCTTCAGGTGCTCGCCGTAGCCCATGCGGTCGAGGAACTTGCCCACGTCGCTCACGTCGAGCTTGAAGCTGAGCGAGGTGCGCGAGGCCTCGCCCTGCTTCCAGACGCCCGTGCCCGAGAACGCCGCGTCCGGATTGGTCACGCCGACCTTGTCGATGCGCCAGTCCCTGCCCTCGTGCCGCGCCAGCACCTCGACGCGCCCGAGCTTGTGGCCGCGGTGCGTGAAGCTCTCGGCGACGATGTCGACGGCCGGCAGGTCCTTGGCGGCCTCGGCCGGCTTCGCGATGGGCGCATCCTCGGGCATCGAGAAGCGCGAGAAGCGCGCGATCAGCCGCCCGCTGCCCTCGTTGCGGTAGACCAAGTCGCCGGCGAATTCCGCCGTGCTCATGGACGAGGACCAGCCGGTGATGTCCGTCACGCCTTGCATGGACACGTTGCGCATGCGCTTGCCCATGGCGTCGAGGATGCCGATCTTCAGGTCGAAGGTCGCCCCTTCCCCGCCGCTGCCCTCGGCGAGCAGGGGCAGCCAGCGCTCCAGGTCCAGCGCCGGCAGCGCGCCGCGCACCGTCGCGCCGCGCCGCTCGGGCACGTGCACGGTCTCGCCCGTGACGGGGTTGAGGGTGATGAGCGAGCGCTGTAGCTGCATCGTGCCGCCCTGGACCGCGCGCAGGAACTCGGCGGCGACGATGCGCCCGACCTGCACGGAGATCCGGTCGCGCCCGTCGCCCGGGAACACCTCGACGTGCAGCGGCAGCGCATCGGCCGCGTTCTTCGCGAGCGGCGGCGGCAGCGCGCTCGCGATGCCTTCCAGCTGCGAGTCGAAGTTCACCTGCGTGCGCCCCTCCCTCGCCGTCACCGTCGCGACGTAGCGCGTCGCGCCGCTCAGCCGGCGGCGCCAGGGATGGTCGAATAGCGCCCTCATGCCCTCCACCGTGGCGCGGCCCTCGGCCGTGATCACCACGCTGGCGTCCGGCCGCGTGCCGCCGGAGATGCGCACCTGATCGCCGAACAGCTGGCCGCGGATCTCGGGCAGCGTGAGGCCGGACTCGGTGAAGCGCACGCTACCCGTGGCGCGCTCGATCGGCGGCAGGCGCGGATCGACGGTCACCGCGTTGGCCTGCATCTGGTATTCACCGGCCACCTTGGTGTGCGCAAGCTCGTGCAGCGGCAGGTCGAGGCGCAGCCGCAGCCGGCCGCGCCCGGTGGCATTCATGGGCTCGGTGAAGCCGCCGACCATGCGGCGCACCGGGCTCTGCCGGATGAAGTCGAGGAAATCCTGCGTCGGGCCTTCCGCCTGACCCTCGACGATCAGGTGCGCGTTCGGATCGAGCAGGCTCGGCACGGCCACGCGCACGTTGGCGATGTGCGCGCCCAGGATGGCGCCGCTGCGCCCCAGGATCTCGATCTTCTCGCGCTCGAAGGCGAGGCGGCCCTCGATCGCCTCGATGCGCGGCCAGCCCTCGGCGTAGTCGAGCACCGCGCCCGAGACGTTGGCCGTGACTTCGAACACGCCCCGCGCGGGGTCCACGAAGGGAAATTCCCTGAGGTCGCCGCGCAAGCGCAGGCGCGCGTCGGTGGCCTCGCCGGACTGGACTGCGTTCGCCACCCACACGCGCGTGCGCGCTCCCATGATCGTGGACAGCGGCAGGTACTTGGCCGTGCTGCGCCCGTCGGCGCGCGAGAGCTGTGCCGTGAGGTCGATGACGCCCGGGCCCTCGCCGGCCCACGCGTAGCTGCCATAGGCGCTGCCGGCGAAATCGCTGCTCGCGAACGCGAGGTTGGCGAGCTTCACGGTAACCGCGCTGCCCGCGCCGGGCGCCGCGCGCTCCCAGCCCACGTCGCCCGCGAGCGAGTCCAGCGCGACGCGCGGCTCGGGAAACACCTTCGGCAGGTCGAGCTCGCTGCGCCGCGAGGCAAGCGTGACGACGCCCTTCTTCTGGTTCGCCTCCAGGCTGCCCGACAGGTTGGCGAAGCCCGGGATGCTGCGCCAGGCGTTCATGGTCAGGCCGGAGAACCGGCTGCGCGCCGTGTAGGTCGCCTGGTCGGGCAGCGTGCCCGTCCATTCGAAGTCGAGGTCCAGCAGGTTGCCCTGCGGCGCGAGCTCGGCCAGCAGCTTGCGCAGGTCGGCCGGGAACGGCAGGAACTCGGCGAGGTGCGCGAGCGGCCCCAGCTCGATCAGGTTGGCGGTGACCTTGCCGTGCTGCGCGGCCGAGAATCCCGCTGCGGCCGGCTCCCAGGTCGCGTGGAAGCTGGTCGCGTTCATGGCCGGCGTGCCCGGGCTCGAGAGCGCGAGCGCGCGCGCGCCGAAGTCGTAGCCGTGCGCGGTCTCGCGGCCGTACACGCGGCCGCGCACCTCCGACATCTCCAGCACGGGCAGGTCCCTGCCCAGGCGCGCGCTCACGTTCGCGAGCGCCACGTCGGCCGTCGCGTGCGTGAGCTTGCCCGCGGCAAGCGTGGCCCACAGCCGCAGCGCGCCCTCGCCGCGCCGCACGTCGATCGGGTAGTCCACCCAGGTGCGCCAGCCGGCGAGGTCGGTGGCGCCGAGCTCCGCGTAGACGCGGCCGCTCCAGCTGTCGGGCCGGTTGATGTCGCGGCCCTCAAGCAGCGCGCGCAGCTCCACGCCGGGGCCGAGCTCGCGCGGCGGCCGAGCGCGCAGGCCGATCGCGTGGTCGTCGCCGTCGTTCTGCAGGCGGAAATTGAGCGCCGAGAGGCGCAACGCCGGCGCCTTGCGGCTCTCGTCGATCCACTCCACCTCGGCGTCGCGGACGACGATCTCGTTCTGCGACAGGATCCAGTCGCCCAGCTTGCCGTCGCTCTTGTCGCTCGACAGCCGGATGCCCGCGACGTAGAGCACGCCCTTCGCGTCGCGGCGCACCGAGATCTTGAGCCCATCGATGACGAAGGAATGCAGGCGCAGGTTGAACACCAGCAGCGAGCGCCAGGACACCACGTTCTCGACGTTCGGCAGCACCAGCGCCTCGCGTCCGTCGCGGTCGTAGATGCGCACGTTCGAGATCGACAGCCGCGGGCGCAGCCCCTGCCAGTCGGTGGTCAGCGCGCCGATCTTGACCGGCAGCCCGATCGAGCTGGAGATGGCCTGCACCAGATCGTCGCGGTAGGTCTCGACCTTCGGCAGCAGCCAGTAGCGCAGCGACAGCAGAATCAGCGCGAAGGCGAAGAAAGCCGCCCAGGCGAGCACCTCCGCCGCGCGCAGCAGCTTTTTCGCCGGGATCGGCATCGCGCTTCCGGGGACTCCTATATGCTGCGGTTTGACAACAGGCATCGTCATTTTATCCGTAAATGCCGGATCTGATTCCGAAAATCGGCCTTTTGCCGCCGCTCGTCGCGCGCTCGCGCTGGGCCGTGCAGCGACTCGCGGCGCGTCCGGAACTCGCTGCCGAGCTCGCTGCGCCGTCGCCTTTCGGTGACAGCGAGATCGCCGCCGCGCTCGAGGGCTTCCGCGGCGACGACGAAGCCTCGTTCAAGCGCCGGCTGCGGCGCTTGCGCGAGCGCGTGCTGCTGCGAACGATGGTGCGCGACCTGGACGGCCGCGCGGACCTTGCAGAAGTCTGTCGCACGACCAGCGCGCTCGCCGACGCCTGCATCCGCGCTTGCGTGGACTGGCTGGACGAGCCCGAGTTCATCGTCGTCGCGATGGGCAAGCTGGGCGGCGGCGAGCTCAACGTATCCTCCGACGTCGACCTCGTGTTCGTGCACCCGGACGCGGCCGATCCCCCGCGCCTCGAGCGCGCCGGGCGCAAGCTCGTGGCGCTGCTCAGCGACCGCACCGAGGACGGCTTTGCGTTCCGCGTCGACATGCGGCTGCGCCCCTACGGCGGCTCGGGCCCGCTGGTGAGCAGCTTCGACGCGCTGGAGGCCTATTTCGTCGCGCAGGGCCGCGAGTGGGAGCGCTATGCCTGGATCAAGGCGCGCCCGGTAACAGGAGCACCAGCGGGTGCTGCGGGCTCCCGGCACGCGGAGCTCATGGCGATCGTGCGCCCGTTCGTGTTCCGAAAATACCTGGACTACGCGACGCTCTCGGCCATGCGCCGGCTGCACGCCGAGGTGCGGCGCGACGTGGCGCGGCGCGAGCTCGCCAACCACGTGAAGCTCGGCCCCGGCGGCATCCGCGAGATCGAGTTCGTCGCGCAGGCGCTGCAGCTCATCCGCGGCGGGCGCGACCGGGAGCTCATGGCGCGGCCCACGCTCGCCGTGCTCGAGCTGCTGCGCAGGCGCAACGTGCTGCCGGCGTCGGCCGCGCAGGAGCTGTCCGCCGCCTACGTGTTCCTGCGCAAGGTCGAGCACCGGCTGCAGTACCTGGACGACGCGCAGACGCATGAGCTGCCCGAGGGCGAGGACGACCGCGCGCGCATCGCCGCAATGATGAGCGCCACCGGCTGGCCGGAATTGCTCGCGCAGCTCGACGCGCACCGCGACGCCGTGACGCGGCATTTCCGGGCGGTGTTCGCCGAACCCGGCGCGGAAGCCGAGGCGCGGCCCTGGCCGGAGCATCCGCGCCTCGACGCGCTGCGCGCAAGCCAGCGCTACTTGCAGCTGCCCGGTGACTCGAGGCGGCGTCTGGATGCGCTGATCCCGGCGCTCGCGCACGCGGCCGCCGCGACCGCCGATCCGGAGGCGACCCTGCGTCGCGGCGTGGACCTGCTGGAGGCGATCGCGCGCCGCGCGTCCTATCTCGCGCTGCTCGCCGAGCGTCCCGAGGCCCTGGAGCGCGTCGCGCGCATGATCGGCGCCTCGAGCTGGGCGGCCGAATACGTGACGCGCCACCCGCTGCTGCTGGACGAGCTGCTGGACGACCGGCTGCTCTACGCCCCGCCCGACTGGCGCGAATTCGAGCTCGGCCTGCGCGCGGCGCTCGCGGCCGCCGGCGGCGACGTCGAGCGCCAGATGAACGCGGTGCGCGAGCAGCACCAGGCGCAGCTGTTCCGCCTGCTCGCGCAGGACCTCGCGGGGCTGCTCACGGTCGAGGTGCTCGCCGACCACCTTTCGCAGCTCGCGGATATCCTTCTGCAGGTGTCGCTGGAGGCCTGCTGGGCGAACCTGCCCACGCGCCACCGGGAGCAGCCGCGCTTCGCGGTGATCGGCTACGGCAAGCTGGGCGGCAAGGAGCTCGGCTACGCCTCGGACCTGGACATCATCTTCCTGTACGACGACGCCGACGAGCGCGCGGCGGAGAACTACGCGCGCCTGGCGCAGCGCTACAACAACTGGCTGACCGTGCGCACCTCCGCGGGCGCGCTGTTCGACACGGACCTGCAGCTGCGCCCCTCGGGATCGAGCGGCCTTCTGGTGTCCTCGGTCGCCGCCTTCGAGGAGTACCAGGAGAACGCGGCCTGGCCCTGGGAGCACCAGGCGCTCACGCGCGCGCGCCACTGCGCCGGCGACGCGGAGGTCGGGATGAAGTTCGAAAAAATAAGGGAAAAAATACTCAGGCAGGAAAGAGACGGGGCGAATCTCGCGCGCGAGGTGCTCGCCATGCGCAGCCGGCTGCACGCCGCGCACCCGAACCGCTCGGACCTGTTCGACCTCAAGCACGACGCGGGCGGCATGATCGACATCGAGTTCACGGTGCAGTACCTCGTGCTGGCCCACGCGCATCGCCACGCCGGCCTCACGCAGAACCTAGGCAACATCGCCCTGCTCAAGATGTCCGCGGACCTGGGCCTGATCGATCCGCAGTCCGCCGAAGATTGCCGCGACGCGTACCGCAAGTTCCGGCGCCTGCAGCATCGGCTGCGCCTGAACGGCGCCAAATACGCGCGCGTGCCGCAGGAGCAGGTGGCACGCAAGTCCCGGGCCGTGCGCGACCTCTGGCAGGCGGTATTCGCGCCCTACCTCTAGCTCACTCCTCGGTCACGTCGATGTAGAGCGCGTGGCAGGCGACATCGAAGCGGTCCGTCGCGACGACCGCGGCGACGAGGAAGGCGACGTTCAGCACCGTGCCGGCGACGAGCAGCCCGCCGCGCGGTCCCCGCAGCAGCGCCCGCATCCCCGAGAAGAGGCCGATGATCGCCAGCATCCCGCCGAGGTACAGCGAGTAGCGGAAATTGTCCGCGCCGACCCTGGTCGAGGAGAACATGAAGCCGCACAGCGCCGGGAACTGCGCCCAGGAGAAGATCCCGAACACCAGCGCGACCGCGCCCGTGAAGCTGCTTTCCGGCGTCATGGCCCTAGCGCGCCCGCGGCTTGCGCAGGTTCGGATTGAGCTTTTCCACGTCCGCCTGCACCTGAGCGCGGCTGCGCTCGTAGACGATCTCGCGGCCCATGACGTTACCGGCGTAGGCCAGGCCGTTGCGCGTGGGCGTCAGCGCGCACTTCATGCTTTGCATGCCCTCGCCGATCACCACCTCGATGACCTCCGGCCGGCGGCTGAACACGACCACTTCCAGCGTCTTGCCGGTTTCGGTGATGCGCACCGTGATCTTTTCGTTGTTCATTGCCGACGATTCCTCATTTGAGCAAATCTGCCAGCTGCTTGCGCACGTTGGTCCGCGCAGCGGCTGCCGCCTCCGGGCTTCCGC